>Ga0302247_1000308_pt1 | contig 53095 bp, 77 predicted proteins | sample AAG_UR_Ile_MG_FD_193529 | JGI IMG/M metagenome (GOLD analysis project Ga0302247, IMG submission 193529) | Enriched activated sludge microbial communities from anaerobic digester in WTTP, New Holstein, Wisconsin, United States - AAG_UR_Ile | ecosystem: Engineered > Bioreactor > Anaerobic >...
TGGGCCGCCAGGGCTGCCGCCAGGGCCGCCGTCTGGGACGCCAGGGCTGCCGCCAGGGCCGCCGTCTGGGACGCCAGGGCTGCCGCCAGTGCCTCCGCCTGGGACGCCAGTGCCTCCGCCTGGGCCGCCAGGGCTGCCGCCAGGGCCGCCGTCTGGGACGCCTGGGCCGCCCAGACGCAGCGTTTCGGGGAGATGCTGGAGGAGGTGCGCGATGAGTGATAGTGACAAGTGTCCGAAGTGCGGGGCTGAATTTGCCTATACAGAAGCACCGGGGTGGACAAACTGGAAGTGTCTATCGTGCCGGAATCGTCACGGAGAGTTTTCTACTTCGCCCGAGTGCTACCTCCGCCAGCTCGCCCAGCGGGACGAGCGGATCGCCAAGCTGGAGTCGGATATCCTGCTCTACAAGGGCCGGCTGGAGTACCTGGCTCGCACCGTGGTATTCGACGGCCCGCGCATGGACCTCGGGGGCGGCCTGTCGTCCGAGACACTCCAGACTTCCAGCCTGGAAGCCGTGCTGGCTGAGCGCGCGGAGGCGAAGGCTCACATCGCCGCCATCAAGCCGCTGGTGAGGGCGGCATGGGCGGTAGTTGAGTGGTGGGCCGAAACAGACGGTGACGATTTCGTGGCGTTCGCAGCACCGCCAGAGGCAGGGGTGATGGTCAAGGCTGCCCGCGCCCTTCCTGCCGAGGAGCGGGCGTGGTGGGAGGAGGCGTGAGCCTCGCCTACCCTGCGCACCACCGCTACCTGACCCGCGTGTGGTTCGTGCACGCCCTGCGCTCCGCATGGTTCGACACGCAAGACCGTGACCTGGATTGGCTCACGGAGGAGAAGGCCCGGCTCGCCAAGGAGCCCATCGTTACCAACCGTGACATGGCGCTGCGCCTGGTGGTGGATGCCCGCTTGGAGGGCGTCACCCTGGAATCACTGGTGGAGCGAGAAGAGGAGGCGTATCGTGATCGACCCGAAGGCTGACTGGCGCCACGTTCCGCTGGTGCTGGTTGACACAGAGACGACTGGCGTCGACCCGCAGACGGCCCGCATCTGGGAGTTCGGGCTGTTCCCGTGCGCCCATCTGCGCAGGCCGCTGGCCTTCGTCCCCGGCGCTGTCCTCGTCGATCCTGAGCAGGAGATTCCCGAGGCGGTTGTGAACCTGTGCCGCCTGGACGAGGCTACGCTCGGGATGATTCTCCACGCTCGTCCCATGAGCGACGTTGGCGCCCTCGTGCGCGATCGGCTGGATGGCACCGTGGTGGTCGGCTACAACGTGCTGGGCTACGACTGGCCGCTGATCAAGGCCGAGTATGAGCGGGCGAACCTGGCCCCCCCGACTCCCGGCGCCATCATCGACGTGATGGTGCTGTTCAAGGAGTTGTGCCTCGGGCGGAAGGCCGGCCTGAGCGACGCCCTCGCCTGGTTTGCGTTGTCCCTTCCCGGCGGCGCTGCGATGCACCGCACCAAGGCCGACTGCACTGGGACGCTGCTGCTGCTGGAGGCCCTGGAGCCTGAGCTACCGACCACCCTGGAAGACCTGATCGTCTTTCAGGCGTACGCGCAGGCGCGCCAGCGTGCCGACTTCGAGCGGTACTCGTACTGGCTGCGCAGCGGTCCCAACGGGCGCCTGGTGTTGGCGTGCGGGAAGTGGGCCGGCACCCCGCTCGGTCTCGCTGATCCGGGCTACCTGCGGTGGGTGTTGGACAAGAGCCGGAGCTGGGACAACCCGCCCCCTGAGGCCACGCTGGAGGCGTTCCGGCAGCGGCTCGCGCCGCCTGTTGCCGCGGCTCCGTAGGCGGGTACAGTTCGGGTACAGTGACGCTGGGGGCAGGATTCCTGCTGCGAAATGAGGCTGCTCGACTGCCCCAGCTTGTCGGCGATGCGCTCCAGCTTCTGACGCTGGAGGAGGTGCGCGTGTGGTTGCGGCTCGGCACCCGCAGGGCTGCGCTCAACTGGTTGCGCCGACACGGCGTGCAGGCCATCGCGACCGGGGCAGGGTACAGGGTTCCGGCTGAGGCAGTGATGCAGGCCGGGGCACCGCGCCCGCTCCCTGGGGCCAGGGTGATGCCGCGACCGCACGTCCCGCGCCCCGGCGGTCTACTGCGCCAGGTGCAGGGTCGCATGCGCGACGGAGCGTCCGCCTAGCTGCCCAAGTTGACAATCTGTCGCCATTGTGATAGGATGCAAATGGGAGGTGCGAATGTACGTAATCGACACGCAGGGGTTGCCGTCCGCCATCGTGCAAGCGGCCATGAATGACCCGTATGACGCGGGGGAGTGCGACATTTCGGTGACCCGGCTGATCCAGCCGCCCCGTCTCGTCCGCCTCGTCAAGCTGTTCGGCGACCAGCTCCAGGTCGAAGCTGCTGACCTTGTCCGCACCATGCTGGGGCAAGCCGTGCACGCCCTGTTGGAGCGGGCCGAGCCCGTCGCCGCTGCCGCCGAGCAGCGCCTGTACTGCGACTGTCTCGGGTGGCGCGTCGGTGGCAAGTGGGACCGCCTGGAGCTAGATCGTCCAGAGGGCGTGGTGCTGCAAGACTACAAGTGCACCTCCGCCTGGTCGCTGGTCGGCGGGTCGCGCTCCACGGAGTGGGCCGAGCAGCTCAACCTCCTCGCCCACCTCTACCGCGCCAACGGCCTGGACAACGTGCTGGGTCCGCTCGTCGGGCTGGAGATCGTCGCCATTCTGACCGACTGGCGCCCGAGCGAAGCGAAGCGCATCCCAGGCTACCCCGGCAGCCGGATCGTGGTGCAGCCGCAGGTGATGCTGGAGCCGAGCATCGCCTACGCGTTCATGGAAGGCCGGGTGGCCATGCACCAAGCCGCCGAGCACGAGCTGCCGCGATGCACCCCCGAGGACCGCTGGTGGAACGAAAAGCAGAGGCGCTTCATCCGCTGCGAGGAATACTGCCCGGCCCGGTCAGTGTGCTCGCAGCGTTTCGACACCAACTAGGAAAGGAGGGCACATGGGGTTCCAGAAGGCAACCAAAGAGCAGAGCAAACTGAGGCTGGCCATCTACGGCCCAGCGGGGAGCGGCAAGACCTTCACCGCGCTCCGCATCGCGAAGGGGATCGTCGGTCCCGAGGGTCGCATCGCCGTGATCGACACGGAGCGAGGCACCGCATCAAAGTACGCGGACCGCTTCGACTTCGACGTTGACAACGTGCAGACGGCCACCATCGCGTCGCTGGTGGCGGAGTTGAAGGAAGTGGTGGCAGGGGGGTACGACTGCCTGATCATCGACTCCCTGTCGCACTACTGGCATGACCTGCTCGCCGAAGTGGAGCGCATCGCGAAGGCGAAGTACAGGGGCAACACGTGGTCGGCGTGGAGCGAGGGGACGCCCAAGCAGCGACTCCTCATTGACGCCCTCATGGCGCTGCCCTGCCACCTCATCTGGACGATGCGCAGCAAGACGGAATGGACAACCGAGGGCGAGAACAAGAACAAGCCGGTGCGCGTCGGCCTGTCGCCCGAGCAGGGCAAGGGCATCGAGTACGAGGCCGACTTGCTCATGAGCATTTCCATCGAGCACGTGGCGATCATCGAGAAGGACCGCACGGGCAAGTTCCAAGACATGACGATGGAGCGCCCCGGTGAGGAGTTCGGAGCCGCCCTGCGCGCCTGGCTGAGCGAGGGTGCCGCACCCGCGCCGAAGCCGAAGGGGGATGCGACGCCCGACGAGAAGTTCATGGCGGAGATGGACAAGCTCCGCAGGCTCGCGGTTGCCGGGTTGATCCAACTCGACAACAGCGACGACCCCCAGGTTGAGTTCATGGCGCGGTTCAACCGCCTGTGCGACTCCCTCGACCTCCCGTCCGACGTGGACTGGGACATGCTGCCGCAGCTCGTCAGCGACCGCTCCAACCGGCTCCGTCTGTACCGCTCGCTCCAGGAGATGGCTGCCGCCCTCGCCAAGGAGCACCCCCTCCCCACCCCCGACCAGAGCGTGGCCGCGCAGCCAGCGGCCTGACAAGGAGACCTGACAGATGGCGATGAAGCTCCGCAAAACCCTGCACTTCGCCGGCCGCAAGTACAAGGACCGCGACGGCAACGAGAAGACCGTGTGGACCCAGTGTGGCGTGGCGCTGCACGACCCGCAGACTGGCTCCGAGAGCATCCACCTGGAGTTCCTGCCGCTCACCATCCCCGAGGGCGGACTGTGGTTCCGCCTGTTCGACCCGAAGCCGAAGGGTGAGTCCGCGGGCGGTGGCGGCAGCCGGAACTCCGGTGACGGCTTCCCGCCGGACGAGGGCGACGGTGACGTGCCGTTCTGAGTCGCAGCGCGATGACGACGAGGCGGGGCCGGAAGGCCCCGCTTCCTTCTCGGGGGAGGAGGTGAAGGTGCATCCGCTTACGAAGACGTGCCGGGAGATGGCCGGGGACGCACGACTGCGAAGGCTTTCTCCAGCGCACCGGTGGCTGTGGGTTGTCCTGGTCGGGGCCGCAGACGACGCCGCCCACGTCCGGGTGGCCCCCGGCCTTCCGTACTCGACGGCTGAGCTGGCCGATGCCGCCCGCATGAGCGAGGCGGACGTGCAGGACGGGCTGGCCTCCATGTGCAACGCCGGGCTCCTCAGCCCCGTCGCCGACGGGTATGAGCACCTGGCGCCTTGCCTGCGTGGCAACACCTCCACTGAGCGCGTGCGCCGTTGGCGGGAGCAGCAGAAGGAGGGGCCGGAGTACCCCGAGGAGCTGCAGTTGGAGCAGCAGACCCTCAGCCAGCCCAGCCCCCCCGAAGAACGGAGCGCCCACCAGCGGCAGCCGTGGCTGATCCGCCCGGAGGTTGCCCCGAACGACCTGCGTGACCTCTGGAATGCCATCTGCGCGCCGCGCGGGTTGGAGCTTGTGAAGTCGCTGGGCCACAAGCTGTTCGGCATGGCCCAGGCAGCCTGCAACGACATTCACACCAGGGCGGAGTGGGAGCAGATCATGCGTGTGGTCGCGGACAACCCGTGGCTGTGCGGTGCCAACGACTCCGGCTGGCGCGCATCCCTGTACTGGCTGCTGTCCAAGGACAACGCGCACAAGGCGCTCGCTGGCGCGTATTCGCGCGGGTCCGCCCGGCAGTCCAGTGGGCGCCTCAGCGGTCCCGCGGCTGGCGGCGGCGAGTGCCGGCCCGATGAAGTGGCGAACGGCATCTCCAGGAAGGCGGTGGTGGTATGAAGCCGGGCGAGGCTCTGCTGAAAAGGCTCGGGATTGAGCCCCCCGCCGTCAACCCTGAGTGCACAGCCTGCGGCGCCGAGCTGACGTACCGTGAGCTGGACGGCTGGGACGCCGACGGCAAGCTGCTGTGCGGAGCGTGTCGAGAGCGCAACCGTGAGGCGTTGGAGCGGGAGCGGTTGTCCGCCGAGCTGCAGCGCCGAGCGGATAACATCCAGGCGCATCTCGCCAGCCGCTGCGGCGTCCCGAAACGCTACCTGGGGTGCTCGCAGGAGACCTGGGACGGTCGCTTCCCCGTCGCGCTCGCGTCGTGGAATGGTGACCCCGACACGGTTCTGCTGATCGGCCCCACGGGGACGGGCAAGACACACTTGGCCATCGCGACCCTGCGGTCCTGGGTGCTCCGCGGACAGGATGGCCTCTACTTGAGCATGGTGCCCGCGCTGACGCTCCTGAAGTCGGACCTGGAGCGCGGGCGCGAGCTATTGGCCGTGTGGGCTGCGCAGCCGCTCCTGGTGTTCGACGACTTTGGCCGGGAGCAGCGCACCGACTACGCCGTGGACATGATCCGCTACCTGGTGGAGAGCCGGTACAACGCCATGCTCCCCACCATCGTGACCACGAACCTGAGCGACAACGATCTGGCCAAGTACGACTCGCCCCTGGCCTCGCGCCTGGCGAGCGGGCTCGTGCTGAAGACCACTGGCCGAGATCGCCGCATCCATGGAGGTGATCTTGAGTAGGCTGAACCTTCGGCAGAACAACCAACTGGAGCGCCTGCGCGCCGTCGGCTCCGATATCCTGGACGCCCTCGACAGCTTCGGCAGGCTCAACCGCGCCCAGCTCGCAGACCTCATTGGCGTGAGCGAGCGGACTGTGCGCGCCGCCATCGCCGTCCTCAACGCCGACGGATACCCGGTCGTGAGTGACGGCACCGGATTCGTCGCCGACCCCACCGTGGAGCAGATGCAGCGTTCCCTCGGGCGCCTCGAATCGGCCGCGAACATGATCAACCTGCGCTGTTCCGGGTTGCGGCGCATCCTCCGCGCCCGCCTCGGCACCGCATTCCCCATTCCGTCGCAACCGATGCTGCCTCTTGACACTCCGGCGCTTCTGTGATAGTCTCTTACTAGGAGGTGCAGAGAATGGCTCTGAGACCCGTTGACGCGACGAAGCTGCAGACGGCGGTGGAGTGGGCCTCCATGGTCGATGACCTGGTGGCCGGCCTGTCCTCGCTGGCGGTGTTCGACGCCCGCTCCGAGGCCCTGGCCGCGGACGAGGGCCGGATGGCGAAGGATGTGCTGGCCGAGCTGGAGGCGGCCCGCACGCTGGCGGTGAAGCCCCTCAACGACGAGGTGCGCAGCATCAACGCCGCCTTCAAGCCGCTGACGCAGAAGCTGGAGGTTGCCATCTCCGAGCTGCGCAAGCGCATCGAGACGTACCGGGCGCGTGCGCGCGCCGAGGCCGAGGCTGCCGCGCGAAAGGCCGCGGAGGACCGGGCCGCGCTGGAGGCGAAGGCGATGGAGGCTGCCGCCGCCGGGCTTCCGGTCCCCGCCATCATCACCGAGGTGCCGCAGGCCCCGCCCGCCAAGACGGCGCACGGCGCCATCGGCTCCACCAGCGGCAGCATGGTGTGGGAGTTCGAGGTGAGCGACTTCGCGCTGGTCCCCCGTGAGTACCTCAGCGTGAACGAGAAGGCGATCCGCGAGGCCGTTCGCCTCGGTGTTCGCACCATCCCTGGGGTGCGCATCTTCCAGCGCGAGAAGGTGTCGTTCCGATGAGCGAGGAGCCCACCCCCTCTTCGATTCTGACCACCACCGGCACCTGGGTGGACCCGCTGTGCCTGGACCCTGAAACGGTCCACAGTCACCCGTTGATGCCGACCCGGTGCCGCATGAACGTCCGCCGGGGTGACGCGCCCCTGCGACTGCTGAGCTGGCTTCGCCACCTGGAGCAGCGCGTGGGGTGCCGGGAGAAAGGAGACCGCTGATGCCCAACAAGCCGACCACCAACAAGCGCACGCGACTGAGCACCGAGGAGTGCATCCTGCGGGATGCCAGGCGCACCCACGACAAGCTGCTCCGGGCGAAGTACATCCTGGAGGAGCAGGTCGCGCGCGGTCGCGAGGCGCTCAAGAGGGACGAGAACCGCCTCGGCGCCGTCGTGGCCCTGATCGAGGCGAGCGCCTGCATGATCGAGGCCGGCGCCGCGCACCCCGTGAAGGAGGCGACGGATGCTCAGTAACGACACCCGTGAAGGCTGCTTCGGGTGCCTCATCATGACCTGCTGCATCGTGCTCGGGGCGGCCCTCGTCGTCTTCGCCGCCCTGCTCTCCAAGGCCCTGTTGTAGGAGACGGCATGGGATACCTCAAGATTCCGAACCTGTACAAGGCCAAGGGTATCGACCAGTTCAAGGACTTGTACGCGCTGGAGAAGGTGCACGGCACCTCGGCGCACATCAGGTTTGACAGCACGGGCGCCGTCTACTTCTACTCGGGCGGCGCCAACCCCGAGGCGTTCAGGGCGCTGTTCGACGCCGAAGCCCTGGAGGCCACGTATCGCGAGGTGTTCGGGACCGGTGCCACGGTCACCCTCTTCGGAGAGGCGTACGGCGGCAAGCTGCAGCGCATGTCCCACACCTACGGCCCGGACCTGCGCTTCATCGTGTTCGACGTGCAGGTGGACAAGGTCTGGCTCGGTGTTCCCGACGCCGATAGCGTGACCCTGCGGTTCGGGCTGGAGTTCGTACCGTACCGCCTGATACCGGGCACCCAGGAGGCGGTGGACGCGGAGCGCGACCGGCCCAGCGAGGTCGCCATCCGGCGCGGCCTTGGTTGCGACCGTCCCCGCGAGGGCGTGGTGCTGCGCCCGCCGTCCGAGTACCTCAGGGCCAGCGGCACCCGCGTCATCGCCAAGCACAAGGGCGAGAAGTTCTGCGAGACGGCGAGCAAGCGCGAGGCGAAGCCCGACCAGCGCACAGTCTTGGACGAGGCCAGCGCGGTGGCCGAGGAGTGGGTGACCACGGAGCGGCTTCAGCACGTCCTTGACAAGATGTCGGAGGCTCTCGTTGCCGAGGCTCCCGCCTGCGGTCCCATCGCCGACCGCGTCATCTTTGACGTGGGCGACACCCCGGAGGTGATCGCCACCATGGTTGAGGATGTGCTGGTGGAGGGGGCCGGCGAGTTCCCGGACACCAAGCCCATTCGCAAGGCCATCAGCTCCCGCACCGCGCGGCTGTTCAAGGCGTGGCTCGCGGACAACCCCCCGACGATGTTTTCCTGACAAGAGAAGGAGACTGCGTGCTGACGAATCACTGGCACCATGTGCCCTGGTGGTCAGGTGGCGTGCTCCAGCTCGGCTGGATGCCCAAGACCAGGCGCGGGGCGACCAGGCCCGGACCCAAGGGGCGCAAGCGACACAGGCTGGCCCGAGGATTCCGCCGGCCCACCACCAACAGCGGCAACCGCCTCATGGGGCGCTTCCAGCGATGGCTGGCCAACGCCTCTGCCGCGTTCTACAGGAAGGGAGGTGACCGTTGAACCTGGACGAGAAGAAGCGAGAGCTGGCGCGCCTGGTCCCGGAGCGCGAGCGGGTGGCCGCCGACTTCGCCGAGGTTCGGAAGGCCCACCAGGACACCCTCAAGGACATTGAGGGTAAGATTTCGCGGCTCGCCCACGACGTGCAGGCCGGGCAGGCCGACTTGTTCGATGGCGAGGCCGTAGAGGCCGCAACGCTGGAGGTCGAGATGAAGCCCTGGGCCACCCAGCAGCGCGGGATCATGGTGCAGGCGTAATGGCGCTGCATCCCTTGACCCTCGACGAGTTCTCGGTGTTGTTTGGAGACGGGGAGGAGGAGAATGACCTCCCCGCCTTCTCCCACCCCGCAGACCCGTCATCCCGGTTGTTGCTGTTTGCCCCGCTGCGCGAGGCGCTGGCTACCGCGACGGACTACGCGGAGCCGCTCCCCGAGGTGATCGCCGCCAGGCACTGGATCGAGCATGACCTGTTTGACACCGCATCCGGGCTGTGCCAGGTGTCCAGCCTGGGCTCTCTCTCCAGGCACGTGTTCGACCGGTGGTTCGCGCAGGAGGTGAGGCGCTGGCGAGCCACGGCCTCCGTGGTCCCCCCCTGTGTCGAGCACGCCGAAATGCGCCGCAAGTGCCTGGCCTGTCTCAGAGCATTCTGCGCGTACTGGTCGCTCATGTCCTGTGACGGCGTGCCGATCCCGCTCTGGGTGGCTACGCAGGAGCTGCGATGGGCCGACCTTGGCGTGGCCAGCAACCTGCACATCCGCACGCGGAGCGAGTGGGACGACGCCGCCCTGGCCACGTTCCGTGACCGGCGCTGGACGTGTCAGCATCTGCTGCCCGGCTACCATGTGGGGCGTCCAAACCGCGTGAATTGTACAGAAGTGAGTACGGTCTTGACACCGCGCGCGACGGAACGTCACACTGCCAACGCGGTTGCCCGGCGCACAACCGCACCCCTGGAGGTTTCCTTTGCATGACACCACCCCCCAGTCCGGCCTCGACGTGAACATCGAGGCATTCATCCCCCATCGGGCCGACTTGGTCGCGCTCGAACGCATCCGCACCGTCTGTCACAGCAACGCTTGCCACAAGGGGTTCTGGGACACCGAGCGCAACATCGGCGAGGCGGTCGCCCTGATCCACTCCGAGTGCTCGGAGCTGCTGGAGGCGTTCCGCTCCGGCAACCCCCCATCCTCCAAGGCCACGGGCTACAGCCAGGCCGAGGAGGAGCTGGCAGATATCATCATCCGCGTCCTCGACCTCTCCGGCGGCGCTCGCCTGGACGTTGTGGGAGCCCTCGGCGCCAAGATGGAGTACAACGCCCGCCGGCCATTCAAGCACGGGAGGCTGTTCTGATGAGAGACCAGAAGGAAGTCCTGAACATCGGTGACCTGGCAGAGTACCCTCTGTGGGACTCGGAGGACTACTCCAGGCAGTACGCGCGAGACCGCGAGCGGTTCGGCCGCTGCGTGGCCTTCAACGCCCACTGCCGCGAGCTGCTGGACAGCTTCGCCAGGTGCGAGCCCGAGCAGGAGGGGCTCGTCATCGCGCGGTTGTACGGCGTGGTGGCGTACGAGCTGCTGGCCCTCCTGAGCGAGGACGACGACGACTCGTGCGGCGCAGACAGCCCGGCAGACTGCGCGGCCCCGAACGAGAAGGAGCCCACGCCGCCCTCTGCCGCCTGCCCTCCGGTCGGAGACGTGTTTCCCGAGTTGATACCTCGGCGCGTCGTGGCCGACATGCACGGCGTGCGGTTCGAGTTCGTCGTGCCGCCCCACTTCGTCATGCGTCGCCTCGGCGAGTTCTGAGGAGAGCCATGGTCAAGATACAGCTCATCATCGTGTTTGTCGTCATCTGGCTGCTCTCCCTCTGGTGGTCCCACCGCATCATCCGGCACATCTCCACCAGCATCTCGATGGGCGTGGCGCTAAAGCTCGGCCTCTCGCTGTTCCTGTGGCTCGTGCTGATCGGCGAGAGCATCGAGTGGGCATGGCCTCGGGTGGTCGCGTGGTGGTGGCGCTTGTGGCACCCCGTCCAGCACTCGGACGCCGTGGACGCCGGGGAGCCCCAGGACATTCGCATCGGGAACGCCCGTGACGACTGAGTCCATCATCGGCATTGACCCTGGCGCCAGCGGTGGCGTCGGAGTCTACACCGGGGGCCGGTGGAGGGCCTTCAGGGCGCCGCCCGACGTGCTCGCCTACGCTGACACCTTGAGAGGGGCCGGGGTTCTCCCGGCCCCTGTTGTTTACATCGAGGCCGTGCACGCCATGCGCAATGACTCGCGGCACAACGCATTCGCCTTCGGCTTCAACACCGGGGCGTGGCATGGGGCCATTGGAGCCCTCGGCTGGAGCGTCCGCACCGTCGCACCCGTGACCTGGCAGTCCAAGCTCGGCTGCCGCACCAAGGGCGACAAGAGTGTCACCCGCACCATGGCCCTGCGGCTGTGGCCCGACCTGAAGGTCACCCACGCGACCGCCGACGCTCTGCTGATCACCCTGTACGGCGCCGCATGCGAGGGCCTGGTTGACTTCCCTTGGCTCATGGACCCCCGTTGGCCGTACTTGCCGGAGCCGATTCCCGTCCCCGCCCCCCCCTCCCTCTGACTCCCACCCCCCTCTATACTCTTAGACACCCCCCTACCCCTGCCACTACACCCCTCGGACGCAGAACGCGCCCGACCGGTCTTGACAGAGCGTCAAGGGCATGGTATGCTTGAAATAGGAGAGATCATGCCGAGGCTATCTGGCCATGCTCTGGACCGCATCTTGGATCGCTGGGTGGAGTTGGAGGAACGGACGCGCTCTGCCGTTCCTGGCGCCCTGAGTGACTGGGTTGGCACCGTTGGTTCCAAGGTTGGCCGGTGTCCGGTGCGCATTCTCCCCCTGGACCCTAATGCCATCACCGGCCACGGGAAGCCGCTGAACCCCCTGGTGGTGTATCTGCGGCTGAAGGTGTGGAAGCAAGACCTCGGCAACGCCATCCGCATTCTGCTCCCGTACGCCAGGATGGAGGCGCAGATCGACCTGGGCCGAGCGAAAGCAGACAACATCAACGAGCTGCTGTCCTCGGCCAGATGGTTCCGGGCTGGATTCGCCGGGCGCACGGTGACCGCGGGGAGTCTACTCGCCACCGTGCGCGCTGTCCGGGCTCGCACGCTGGCGTCACTCCGCTACCTGGAGAGCGACCAGTGCCCGGAAATGGCCATGGCCCGTGACTGGCTTGCGGACGCGCTGTATCGGTGCGCCGCGGACGACCCGACATTCCTGGCCGTGGCGTTGAAGATGTCCGTCAGTCCGCCGCTCTCGTGGTACACCGAAGAGGGTCCGTCGGCGGTCCCCTACTCCAGCCCGTCGCAGGCCGCTGTGCCAGGCTCGTGTCAGAGTGTCAGCACCCAGACGCCGCAGTTGACATTCGGGACGCCATGTGGTAGTATGTCCTTGGAGGTGAAGAACATGCCTCAGGGTTTGCTGTTCACCATCGGGCACTCGCTCCATTCGACTGAGCGCCTGCTTGAGCTGCTGCACGACCACAGGGTGGACACCCTGGTGGATGTGCGGAACTATCCGCAGAGCAAGCGCAACCCTGGCGCGAACCGCGACGTGTTGGAGGGCGCATGCGCGGCCTCGGGCATCACGTATCGCTGGTTCGGATGGGGGTTGGGTGGTTTCAAGCGCCCGTCCCTGGACAGCTACAACAAGGCCGAGGGGTACGTTCGCCGCTACCTGCGCGAGGGTCGCAGGGTCGCCCTCATGTGCTCGGAGGGTAACCCGGAGGAGTGCCACCGGAAGGCGCTGGTGGACCGCTGGGTGCGCGACGGTCTTGTGCCGTCGGTCCTCCACATCCTGGCCAGCGGTGAGGCGGTCAGTTTGCCGCGAGGCGACTGCCGCATCGCGAGCTGGGAGGACGCCCCGGCGCCTGCGCCATGGGGTGGTCCTGAGCCGCTTCCCGAGCCGGTGCCGCCGGCCCCTCAGCAGCTCAGCCTGTTCGATTGATGTTCCAGCGGGGTCAGCATCCAGTGGTGCGTTGCCCGTCCAGGGCAAAGGGCTCGTGCAACTCGGGCGCTCCGCTCCATTCTCTTCCCTACCAGTAGGCAGCAGCACACGGTGTGCGTCACCCGTCCAGGGTGAAGGGCTCGTTCGACTCGGGCCTGCCGCTCCACACCTCCCCCGCGCTGAGGTGCTCATGGCGTTTATCGGCTCCATCACCAAGGACATGCAGGCGGCCGTCGCGAAGATTGTGCGGCGCTGGCCATCCACCAAGCTGCAGGTGCTCTGCTCTGGCAACTTCACTGTGGAGACCCTGTGCGAAACGGCGTGCCCTGGGCGCTTCGAGTTGTGGGGGAATGACGTGTCGCTGTACACCTCCATGCTCGGCGGCATCTGCTCGGGTGCCCCCATCCGGGTCGGCATCAAGGACGAGGCTCGCGAGCGTTGGGGCTGGCTGGAGCCGTGGCTCGACACTCCCGAGCGCGCGTTCGTCTCTGTGTCGGTTCTGCTGGACGCAGGCCCCGCCATCCTGAAGCCGGAGCACGCCTACTACGGGCGCTTGCTGCGAGCCTTCCAGAGGCAGTGGGAGACCGTGCACGAGCGCACCCTGCGCAAGTGCGAGCGCGCCTTCACGCTGCCGCTGCGTGGCTTCCATTGCGCCGATGCCCTGGAGGTCGCCGAGACGCTCGGCCCCGAGGTGGCCGTGGTTTCGTTCCCGCCGATCTGGCCGAAGGGGTACGCGAACCTGTACAAGGGGGTGGACTCCATCTTCCAGTGGGACGCGCCCGAGTACCCGGAGCTGGACGCCGAGCGCATCGACCGCCTTCTGGCGCGCATCCGTGACCGGGAGCGGTGGGTGTTGGCGACGGCGGAAGCGGTGCCCGCGCTCGGTGAGCATCTGGTCGGCTCGTTCCGCACCTCGCTGCGCACCCATGGGTTCTGGATGTACTCCTCCGACGCGGTGCTCGCTGTGGTGCAGCCGCAGGTGAAGTGCAAGGTTCCGACCATCGCCCACCTTGGCCCGAGCGATGACTTGGAGGGTGAGGTGGCGCTGGTCCCCTTGACGCCCGAGGCGTTCAACGGGCTGAGGTCCGAGTACCTCAACCCGGCTATCGTCCCGGCCAGCACCAAGTCGCAGTTCGGGGTGACTGTCGGCGGGAAGCTCGTTGGCTGTTTCGCGACCAGCTCGACCCAGGGGCCGATCAAGACGGTAGGGTCTGCCGCGCTGCCCGAGCCGTACCTGTACCTCATGTCGGACTTCCCGATACGGCCCACGAAGTACCGCAACCTGGCGAAGCTGGTGCTCTTCTCAGCCCTGAGCAAGGAGGCAAAGGCGCTGGCCGAGCGGATCGAGAACCGTCGGATGCGCGGCCTGCTGACCACCGCGTTCTCGATGCGCCCGGTGTCGATGAAGTACCGCGGGCTGTTCGAGATCATCACGCGGAAGGAGCTGCCGGCCGCGCACCAGTTCCGCTACCAACTCAACTACGGCGCCCCGCTGGGACAGTGGTCCCTGGCCGAGGGGTTGGCGTTGTGGCGCAAGCAGTACGGGGAGACACGATGAAGACGCACATCGAGCGCGTGAAGCTCGCTGACCTGGAGTTGCTGGACAAGAACCCGCACTACATGAGCCCGGTGAAGTTCCGACGCCTGGTGGAGAACGTCCGCGTGGACGGCTGCCTCACCTCGGTGCCACTGGTGTGGACGAACCCGACCACCGGCAAGCGCCGGGTGCTGTCTGGCAACCACCGGGTGATGGCGGCTCGCGAGGCCGGCGTCGAAGAGGCAGACGTGATGGTGGTAGACGAAGAGCTGTCCGAGGCCCAGCTCGTGGCCATCCAGCTCTCCCACAACGCGCTGATCGGCGACGATGACCCGGCGGGGCTGAAGGCGCTGTACGAGTCCATCGACGACGTGGACTGGCGCGCGTACGCCGGCCTGGACGACAAGACGCTGCAACTCCTGGACGCGGTCGAGGTGAAGACGGCGGTCACCGCGAAGCTCGACTTCTCCATGCTCACGGTGGTGTTCCTGCCGGACGAGCAGGAGCGACTGGAGGCAGTGTTCGGTGACCTGGCCGACGCCTGCAAGGGTAACACGACGTGGCTCGCGAGGTTCGCAGACCACGACCGGGTGCTGGACCTCTTGGACGCCGCAGCGCGTTCGCGCGGAGTGACCAACCAGGCCGTGGCGGTCATGGCGTTGTGCGACGTGGTTGAGCGCCACCTGGAGAGCTTGGACGCGGGCTGGCTGGACGAGAACGGTGAGGCGAAGGGTAACCACTGGGTTCCTCTGTCCACCGTGTTCGGCGTGGACTCGGTTCCCGCGCCCGTGGCCGCCATGCTGCGCCGCGCCGTGGACACGATGGTGACCTCCGGTGACATCACAACGAAGGCCAAGTGGCGGTTGCTGGAGTTGCTGGCCGCCGACTACCTGGCGGGAGGCGACAATGCCGGCCCCGAGAGTTGATTGGTCGGCAATCGAGCTGGAGTACGTGACTGGCCCGCAGTCGGTCACGATTCGCGCGATTGCTGAGCAGTACGGCCTGGACCCCAGCTCTGTGATGCGTAGGTCTACGCGCTGCAAGTGGGTAGCCAAGCGAGAAGAATTCCGCAGACAGGTTGCTATCAGGGCTCAGGAGAAGCTGGTGGAGCGCCAGGCCGATCTTCGCGCGAGGCACGTGAGTATTGCGAAGATGATGCAGGCAAAGGCACTCAACAAGCTGACGGCGTTGGACCCCAACACGCTGGACAACTCGGAGGTGCGGCACTACCTGCGCGACGCCGCGGAGATCGAGCGGAGAGCGGTCGGTGTGCCGGAAGAGGTGCGCGTGACCTCGCTGAGCGACGACGACTTGAGGAGCATGAGCGATGAGCAGCTTGAAGCTATCATCGCGGGAAAGGGCGAGGGCGGAGCTTGAGCGCAGGCGCAGGCAGCGCATTCGCGCGGGCCTCATGGAGTTCATCCCATGGCTCACTCCTGCGTACGAGCCCCCGTGGCACCTCCGCCCTCTGATCGAGCGCATCGAGCGCCCGAAAGAGGCACCGTTCGAGCTGATCTGCCACACACCCCCACGGCATGCCAAGACGGAGACGCTGCTGCACCTGGTCGCCTATGGGCTGTATGAAGACCCATCGCTCACGTTCGGCTACGTGACGTACTCGGCCACGCTGAGTCGGTCCAAGTCCCGCAAGGCCCGCGCCTTGGCCCTGGCAGCTCGGGTGAAGATGGCCGCCGACATGCAGAACCTGGAGGAGTGGCGCACAGCGGCCGGGGGTGGTCTGCTCGCCACGGGCGTGGGTGGTCCGCTGACTGGCCACGGCGTCAATGTCCTGATCGTGGACGACCCCTTCAAGAACCGCGTAGACGCTGAGTCGGCCCGGCACCGCGACATGGTGTGGGACTGGTTCAATGACGTGGCGTACACGCGCCTGGAGCCCGGCGGCAGCGTCATCGTGAACATGGCCAGGTGGCACGAGGATGACCTCGCGGGCCGCCTACGGTCACGCATGGGGTGGGAGTACCTCTGTCTCCCCGCCATCTCCTACGGCCCGACGCCCTATGAGCCCGACCGCGAGGAAGGGTCGGCGTTGTGGGACGCCCGGTTTCCCGTGGCGCGGCTGCAGGCCCTGGAGCGCCAACTTGGACCGTACGGGTTCAGCTCGTTGTACCAGGGGAGTCCGCGTCCGCGCGGTGGCAGCTTGTTCTCGGGGACGTGGTTCTACTCAGTCCTCCCCGAGGCCGGCTGGTCCGCGGCTTTCGGCGTGGACCTGGCGTACTCCAGCAAGACCAGCTCTGACTTCTCGTGCGTGGTGGAGATGGTGCGCGCGGGTGAGAAGTACTACGTCGTCAATGTGACAAAGGCGCAGGTGAAGGCACCGGCGTTTGCGCAGACATTGTTCGAGTGGCGCCAGCGGCGCCCGTACGCGCCGATGAAGTGGTACGCATACGGTCCCGAGAAGGGGTCGGCCGACCTCATCAACGCGCTGAAGCCGGGCGTTGGCCTATCCGAAGAGTCCGCACCCGGCGACAAGTTCCAGCGCGCGCAGGGGTTCATGGCGCAGTGGAACGCCGGCAACGTGCTGTTGCCGGAGGTGGACCCAGGTTGGGTGGCCCCCTTCGTCGATGAGTTGACCGCCTTCACTGGCACTGGTAACGACGCCCACGACGACCAGGTGGACGCGGCTGTCGCTGCGTTCGACTGCCTCGCCAACACAGGCGCCGGGGTGGTGGTCGGCGGGGATCGCACGCACGGCCAAGTCAGGCAGTACTAGGAGGTTGCATGGCCAAGTCGTCCAAGAGTAAGACGTTGACGGCGTTCACGCCGCCCGAGCGGGCAAAGGCGTTTGACTACCCGATCACCCCGTCGGACGCGATGAGTCGGCTGAAGAACGCCGGGTCCGACGCCGTGAAGCAAACGGCGATGTTCGAGACGATGATGCGGGATGACGCGGTCGGCAACGCCTGCGACCAGCGCATCCTCGGCATTGCTGGTGCTCGGTGGGCGTTCGAGGTGCCGGCCGACGCCGAGGGCGCCGAGGTGGACCCAGCCCAGGCAGCCGCCCTCACGGCTGGTCTCCCCCCTCGCCGCTGGCGCCGGGTGCTGGAGCACCTCGCCGGGTTCCGGCTGTACGGCTACGCCGTGGCCCAGGTGGTGTGGGCGCCCGACTGGACCCCCTTGTACATGGAGGCCGTGCCGTACGCCTCCACCGAGTGCCTGGAGGGCGTCATCTACGTGGTGATGGAGGACGGCAGCAAGGTGGACGTGACCGACCCCAAGGTCGCCGACAACTTGCTGGTGGTGAAGGCGGACGACAACGACCCCGCCTCTGCCGCCCGTCTCCGTCGCGCCGTGGTGCCCTGGCTGATCAAGTCGTTCCTGTTCCGCGACTGGGCTGCGTACTCGGAGCGGTTCGGGTCTCCCTGGATCAAGGGCTCGTACAAGAACACCGCAGCCCCGCCGCAGGGGTACAGCAGCATCGGCGCCTACGTGGCCGAGATTCTAGAAACGGTGCGGGCGCACGGCGTGCTGGGTGTCCCCGACTGGCTCCAGGTCGAGCTGCTTGAGGCCGCGCAGGGTGATGCGTCTGCCGCGCTGGAGCGGCTCCATGCCGTGTGCGACCGGGCGATCTACGTTGGGATCATCGGCCAGGACTCCACCGTGAACCAGGCGACTGACGGCTCGCGCGCCTCCGACGAGGTCCGCGAGGGCGTGCTGGACATGCTGGTGGAGGCGGACACGGCCATCCTCTGCGAGGCGCTGCAGGAGCAGCTCGTGGACAAGGTCGCCGCCGCTCGCGGAGGGTGCGACCCTGCCGACCCGCTGGCCCCTCGCCCGATCCTGCTCTCGTACTCGTGGAGAGGCGAGGAGTCCACCGGTGAGCGCGCCGAGGTGATGGTGAAGGCCAAGAGCGCGGGCATTCCGTTCGACCACGAGGAGGCTCGCCGCGAGCTGGGCCTTGCGGCGCCCAGCCCCGAGCAGTTGGCCGAGGAGGAGCGTCGGCGACAGGAAGCCGCAGCCATGTTTTGGGGAGGTTCGGGCACCGAGAAGGCGTCCCGGTTGGACCCCGAGCTGGTGCTGCTGCGCTACATGAACGGGGAGTCCAAGGACGCCCTGGCTTCCCTGGCCGAGGACGGGCAGCGCCAGCTTGCCGAGAAGATCATCTCGGTGCTGGTGCCTGCGGTCCAGCGCGCCATTCCCGAGGGCGCAACCCCCGAAGAGGCCGACAGGGCGATCCTCAGCGTGCTGCAGCGGGAGCGCGTGCGCCCCCTGGCGCAGGTATTCAGTGAAGTCATCCTGGCGGGCGCGTACAACGGTCGAGCCAACTCCGAAGCGTGGCTGCGGCGCATCCACAAGCAGAAGAAGGGTGAGTCCACATGAGCAGTACCTCCCGTGCGTTCGAGGTGGTCGGCCGCTGCGCTGCGTGCGGCTGCCCCATCTATGGCCCCCGCTACATCTTCCAGGGCGAGGTGCCGCAGGTGGTCAAGACCTGCCTCTGCGGCTACTTCACGCTCCCCCCCAACTCGTCCCCCGTCCAGTGGGATCAGTGGTCGGACCCGAATCACCCGGAGCCCATGGAGGCGGTATGAGCCGCACCACCCGAGCGCCCATCTTCCACGGCCACTGTTTCTATGACTGGGAGGAGCCGTTCTACGGCCCCAGGCGCGACGGTCTGCGGTACAACCTGCTCCAGCCGGGCACCGTGTTCAAGCGGCTGCGCCGCCGACGCCGCAAGGCCAAGGACCGCGCCGCCCTGCGCGCCGGGCGTGAGCCCGAGCGTTGGCGCACGAGCGACCGCTGGGACTGGCTTTGACCCCGCCATCATAGGCGACTGGGTGTTCTGTTCAGCAGTTCGTAGGAGGGCACATGCCCAAGGGTAGCGCGGTCGTTGCGCCGCCACACGACACGGTGTGGGAGGCGCTCCCGGTGCACGAGATCATGGCGCGGTTCAAGGCGCTGCAGTTGATGACCCCCGACGAGATTGCCGCGCTGGGTCCAGAGGCGTACAGCCTGGCCTGGAGCGTGGCCAACGGCACGAGCATGAGCATCTTGCAGACCATGCGGGACTCGCTGGCTGCGCACATCGAGTCGGGCAAGACCCTGAAGAGCTGGGTGAAGGAGCTGCCTGCCATCATGGATGGCACGGGCTGGACGGCGGTCAACAAGGGCCACCCCGCGACAATCTTCCGCACGACGCTGGCCACCGTCTTCGAGGGCGAGCGGTACAAGGCGCTGAACGCCGACGACGAGGTGGAATACCTGGTATTCGACGCCATCAACGACGACCGGGTGCGCGAATCGCACCTGAGGCTCGACGGGAAGGCATGGATCAAGCCCGATTTTCCCGAGGAGTACTGGCCGCCGCTGGGTTACAACTGCCGCTGTACCGTGATCCCCGCCAGCCACATCGACGACCTGGAGGCCATGTACGCCGACACGTGGTCTGGCAAGGTGCCGGGTGTGGAGGCGGACCCCGGCTTCGGCTATGCGCCGAGTATGCGCGGGCTTGGCGCCGATCTGCAGGCAGAGTTGAGCGCCAAGGCGCTGTCGCTTGGGTACGACGGACAGCAGGTTGCAGAAGTCGGCGCCGCGCTGGCGGACAACCCATTGCCTCCGCCGGTGACGTTCACTGGGGCCGTGAGCTGGGAAGAGCCGCTGAAGGTGCTGGAGGCGGCTAAACCGCAAGGACTGCATCATTACCTTGGCGGCAACACGCTGCAGGAGCTTGTCGACCTCGCGGGCGCACCCGACGGCGCCACGGTGGGTGTTGAGTTCCGTGGCCCGGAAAGGATGTTGGTGCGCTGGACGCATGAGGACATCGGCACGATGAGCGTTGGCCTGGAAGTAACGCCGGATTCGACTCGGGTCATGACGATTCGTGAGATCGTGTTGGCGCCGGGGGTAGCGCCTGGGACGATGGCAAACGTTGTCGCAATGCAAGCCTCTCGGGCGAAATTGTTCGGCTACGAGGGGATCAAACTGTCTCTCGTTCGTTCGACGGTGGCTGACACATACTTCACGCTGGTGAATCTCGGCTTCGACCTAGAAATCCCGTACGATGTGACGTCCCAGATGCCTGATCACCTACGGTCGGCCACCGTACAAGAGCTATTGTCGAAGCCTGGTGGCCTTGAGTGGTGGCGGCTGCATGGCGTGGGCACACCGCCCGACGAACCGGCCTGGTTCCATTGGGGGTACGGAAGCAAGTGTTTCCCGCGCCTGCGGTTGGTGCTATCTCAAATGGGACACACACAGGCGCTGAGCACCCTGGACGCCGCCATCGCGGCCAAGGTGCCGAAAGCCTCCGTCAAACGGTTGCCGCTAGCGCCAACTTCGGTTGCGCCGACGCAGCCGGCACCGAAAGTGACACCGAAGGGGGCTCCGAAAGTGGCGGTAGCGCCGCAAAGGACGGATGAGTTCCCTCTCCCGCCTCCGAACACGCGGCTGGATGGGGAGGTGGAGCTCCCCATATGGGAGTGTCAGCAGTGCGGACACCCGCGCTACGCCCCCATCCAGCCCGAGGCGTGCGAGCACTGTGGGGCACCGAGGCCCAAGCGGGTGTGGCCCGGCTCCGACCGGTCTTGACAAAGCGTCAACCCTGTGGTATAGTCAGAGTAGATGGCAGGGTGACCGAGTCCGGTTGATGGTGGCGGTCCCGAAAACCGTTGGCGCTGCGGCGTCCGTAACCGAAGGCTGGAGGTTCGACCCCTCCCCGCCCTGCCATTCGTTCACTCGGGGTGGTAGCTCAACTGGCAGAGCGCCGGGCTTTGAACCCGGAGGCTGTAGGTTCGACTCCTGCCCGCCCTGCCAATCGACTCGTTGGTGGATTGCCACGCAACGCTTGTGGCCCCCTGATCGGGCAGTCACAGCCCGACCCCGGAGATGAGCGCCCGGCCCAACGAGGTGACTCCCCGCCTCATGGCGCGGGACAGGGCTTCTGGTCCCGTGAGCCAGTCAATCACGGGGCGCGCCCCTGGGTACTCCTCTCCCGGCTGCGTAGCGGCCGGTGATGAGCCCAGGGGACTTGTCCGCACCCTAGCGATGGCGGACCTACAGAGGCTCAGCGTCGTGCCAGCCTGGCGAAACGACGCACCAGCCCGGATCGCGACCGGGCCATGCGGCGGTAGCTCAACTGGCAGAGCGCCGGCTTCGTAACCCGGAGGTTGTGGGTTCAACTCCTACCCGCCGCGCCAACTGCCACGCAATGCGGCGTAAAGGCCCCCAGGAGCGTTCCGGCTAAGGGGCACAGCCAACGCGCCCCCTGGCCTACGCCACGCGCGACCACGGGCCTATGTAGCTAGTCATTCATCCCCCCTTTTGCGGAGGTACTACATGCAGCGCAATCGACACATGCTACCGGGGCTCGAAGTCTGCTCGATGTTCGACGCGATGGTAGAGGCGAGCCCGGTGGTGGCCGAGGCTGAGCAGCCCCCCGTCTGGCCCGCCGTGCAGTGGGTGCAGCTTCTGCCGTACGGCGTGTTCGTCACGGTGGACGGGCGTCCGTTCGAGGTCAACCAGCACAGCGTGAAGGCCGTGGCTGAGGCATTCGGCAAGCGGAAGAACGATCTCGTGCTCGACTACATGCACTCCACCGAGAACCCGAACCTGGGCGACGCGCCCGCGGCCGGCTGGATCAAGGAGCTGGAGTGGCGCCTCCCTGGCGACGCCACCGAGGTTCTGCCCTCCCATGGGCTTTGGGCTCGGGTGGAGTGGACCTCGCGTGCTCAGGAGCGCCTCGCTGCGAGGGAGTACCGCTACATCTCGCCCGTCATCAAGACGCAGAAGCCCGGCAAGGACAAGACGGCCCCGCTGGTGGTTATCGAGATCGTGAACGCCGCCCTGGTGAACGATCCGGCCATTGACGGCATGGAGCCTGTCGCCTTTGCCAGGCAGCCGGAAGACCCCGAGGGCGCGGCCCTCGACAACGTCGGCGCCACGGACGACCCCGGCGCCAAGAGAGGAGCACAGATGGAGAACCTGTTGAAGGCACTGGGTGTCGCAACCGCCGACGAGGCCATTGCGCAGTTCGCCGCCCTTCGAGACCAGGTCGCGCAGCTCACCGCTTCGCTGACCTCGGCCCAGGACGAGCTGGCGCGGATCAAGGCCGTGCAGTCGGAGAGCGACACCAAGGTCCAGGCGATGGCGGCGGAGCGCGACTCCGCGCGCCAGGAGTTGGCCGAGCTGAAGCGCGAGGCGCTCATCGCCAAGTACAAGGTCCGGCTGGACGAGAAGCGCGAGAAGTTCGCTCGCACCCTGTGGGAGACGAGCGAGGGGCTGTGCCAGGAGTTCCTGGACGGGCTCGACGAGCCCAAGCCCTCCACCCAGGTGCCGCCCGCCCCTGACAAGCTCGCGCTCGGTCGCAGCGACGCCAGCGCCCCGGCGATGACGGTGGCCGAGGGCATGGAGGCGGACGACGAGGAGCTGAAGCGACTCGCCGCCATCGAGGCCCTCGCCGCTGCGCGCAAGGTGCCGTTCGAGACCGCTCTGCGCATCTACCGCGCCGAGAACAAGTAAGGAGAGACTGACATGGCGATGTTCGAGGCTCAGTTCACGTCCAACCCCCTCACCTTCACGGCCGGCGCCGCGGTGACCGCCAAGCGGTTCATCGGGTACAACGGCCAGCACGCCTCCGCGGGTGCCCGCGCCGTCGGTGTGTCCCGCTACGACGCGGCCTCCGGCGAGGTCATCACGGTGGATGGCATCGGCGCCATCGTCCCGGTGACCGCGGGCGCGGCTGTGTCGGCCGGCGCCGAGGTCATGGCCACCACGGGCGGCAAGGCCATCACAGCCACCGCGCTCGCTGTCGCGGCCCCGACGGTCGATGACACCAAGCTGACCATCGACACCGGCGCGACGGGCGTCACCTCCTCCGCCGCCAACGGAGCGATCATCACCGCCGCCACCGGCTTCCTGACCGCTGGCGCCATCACGGGTGCCCTGACCCCCAGCCGGGCCAACGGCATCGCCCTGACGGCTGCGTCCAAGGACGGCGACACCATCCTGGTGCTCGTCCAGTAACGGACCCGCACGCGCAAGCACTGTAGGCCAGCCACACAGACGGCTGGCCGTTTCGTTTGAAGGGAGAGCAGAAACATGAAGACGACGTTGGATGCCCTGCGGCATTCCTTCACCCCTGTCCTCACGCGGCGCGTGTACGGGTACGGTGGTCCGCCCACCGTTGGCACCCAGATCATCCAGCCCACGCTGGTGGACACGCTCAAGGTCAACATCCGCAAGTACGGCGTGGATCAGTTCACCCGTACCTCGGACGGCCGTTCCATCGGCGCAGCCGAGAAGGCCGTGTCGCACTCCTACACCCAGATGGAGGCGACGCTCGACGAGCACTCGCTGCGGCGCGTGTTCGACTGGCGCGAGAAGCAGGCCGCTGGCGAGGGCTACGAGGACCTCCAAACCTGGGAGGCGAACAACCTGAAGCTGAAGGTGATCCTGAACCGCGAGAAGGCGATCTACGACTTCCTCGTCGCGTCCGGCAACTACAAGAGCGGCCACATCAACGCCGTGGAGTCCGGGTCGCAGTGGAACAAGGTCACCAACGGTGTGTCGGACAACGACCCCATCGCGCAGATGCTGGCGCTCTGCAAGCTGGTGATCGAGGCGACGGGCCTGTGGCCCAACATCGCGTGGTTCGGCTGGCAGGCGTGGTGGGACCTCATCAACAACACCAAGGTCCGCGACCGGCTGGCGTACGCTCCGACGAGCGCGAACATGACGCCGATCGTGACCAAGGAGATGGTGGCCTCCCTCCTGGGGGTCGAGAAGGTCGTGGTCGGCCAGGCGGTCGAGAGCACCGACGGCAGCGCGTTCTCCCAGATTTGGGGCGACGCGGCCGGCGTGGTGTACAACCGCCCCGGTTCCCCGACCGACCCGCTGCCGACCTTCGCCGAGCTGCCGTGGTTCCGCTTCGGCACCCTGGCCAGCGGCGAGGACGTGCTGGGCTGGGCCAACTACCGCACCATCGACGAGAAGCGCGACGAGGTGGTCTACACCGAGGTCTACGGGCTGTACTCGGCCATGAACGCGGCCGGCGCCGCCCTCACCAACACCAACCAGTAGTCCAGCAGCGAACCGAAAGAGAGACGGGACGGGGGGGAGGGGCGATTGGTTCCTCCCCCCTTTTCTTGTTTGGAGAGTAGACATGCGAAAGCTGATCGTCGGGGACGTTGGGCTGATGCACTCCAACGGCACCCGCAGCCTCAAGGGGGATGTGATCGAGGTCGCAGACCATCTGGTGCCTCAGTACATGGCGCTCGACGGCTGGGCCTACTTCGATGAGCCTGAGCCCAAGGTCGTCCCTGAGCCCGAGCCCGGTGCTCCGTTCGACGAGCCCGTGTCGGCGCCCGCCTCACCCCCCGCCGAGGAGCAGGGGGACGGCATCACCAAGCCGCGTGGCCGTCGCAGCGCGAAGAAGTGAGAGGTGACCCATGGCGTACGCCACTGTGGCAAACGTCACCGTCTGGCTTGAGCAGGACCACCTCGTCCGGCTCACGGACGACACGAGGAGCGGCTCGTACAGCGAGGCGGTGCTCTCTGCTGTGCTGGCTGACTGCGCTGCTCGCATTGACGCGGACCTGGCTCGCGCGGGTTACTCGGTGCCGGTCACCACGCCGCAGGCGTCGCTTGACTACCTGGCGTCCCTTGAGGCGCGACTGGCGCTGGAGCCGCTCTTTCGTCGCCGTCCCCAGATGGCAATGCCGGACAGCGTCAAGGAGGCGTGGCAGTCCGCCCGCGACGAGCTGAAGGAGATCAAGGAGGGCTCGCGCCTGCTGCCTGGTCTGACCAAGAGCGTGGACACCAACACCATCTCGGTCGAGACGGACGACGACCGGGGCTGGAGCAGCATCTGATGGGCGGCTACCGGGTCGTGATAGATGCGTCGAAGGCCCTGAAGGCGCTCCTCGACAAGAAGAAGCTCAGCACCCTGGAGGAGATCGGGAAGCGCGGCGCGAGCTACCTCCGCCAGGCGTCGCTGCAGGCGTTTGTGCGCCAGTCGGACCCCGAGACCGGCAAGGGCTGGAAGCAGTCCAAGCGTGCCGAGCGGCAGCACGGGCAGACGCTGCTTGATACCGGGCGGCTGCGCCGCACGGTGGACGCCACCTTCGAGATCAACGGCGCCCAGCAGCTCCACATCTTGGGCGGGGTCCGCTCGCCCCTGGTGTACGCCCGTATCCACCAGTTCGGTGGCCTCATCAGCAACGCCTTCGGGCGCGGGATGCAGGTCACCATGCCCAAGCGTCGCTATGTCGGCTTCACCACCGAGAAGTTCAACGCATGGGTGAAGGCGGTCAAGAGTCTTCTCGGAGGGTGAGCATGGCCAACACCTACATCCAGGACATCCTCAGGGGCGTGGAGGCCAGGCTGGTGTCTGAGCTGCCGCACGCCGTGACCGTGACCTCCACCATCAAGGGGTCCGAGACGTTCGCAGAGGCGATGGTCCGCCCGCCGGCAGTGGTGATTGTGCTGGAGGGCGCGTCGGCGTTCGAGCCCGGTCGCCCCATGGGTGACGCCCGCAAGACGGAGCAGTTCACGCTGGGGCTGGCGGTGTTCGCGTCGGTTGACTTGCACCTCCCCACGGGGGAAGACCTGTCGAGCCTCTTGCCGATGATTCGCAAGGCGCTGACCCCGCAGACGGGCTTCAAGCCCGAGGCCGCATGCTCCCTGCTTGCGTGGCAGGGCTGGAGCGTCGAGGAGGTGATCCCCGGCGGCCTGGTTGTGCGGGACGAGTACACATTCACGAGGTCGCCGCAGGCGACTGACTAAGGAGACGACAATGAAGCTGTTCTACGTGAGCGCCCGTACGGGTGAGCTGGACCTCCCGTACATCGGACTCGCAACGACCACCCCGCGCCTGGTGCGGCTGGAGGAGGGTGTGGCGGCGGAGCTTGCCAAGCGCGGCGCCGTCGTGAAGCCCGCCGACGCTCCCGTGGAGGAGCCCGCCGCCGCAGAGGCGCCCGCCGTCACCAACCCGGCGCCCCACAAGCGCCGCAGTTCGAGGGAGGAGGAGTAACCCATGGCCTTTGGCACGCCCCTGACTGGCGCCAACGAGTCGCTCCGGTTCTGGCTGGAGACGACGTACAACACCACCCCCGGCACCCCCAAGCCGCACATGCTGCCGATCATCTCCCACAACATGGGGCTGAAGCGCCCCCTGGGCTCGTCCCGCGTGCTGCGCGGCGACTCCAACCCCTTGGTGCCCCCGCGTGGCATCTGGGCTGGTGACGGGCAGTCCTTCGTGGTGCCCGTCGGCCAGAAGACGTTCGGGCTGCTGCTGTACGGCCTGGTGCCCACCTACACCAAGACCGGAGCGGGTCCGTACGTGCACACCTTCAAGGTGCCGAGCGACGCCACCAAGCGGTCGTACGGGTTCGAGATCGGGCACACCGACGTGTCCGGCAGCAACTACTTCGACGTGCACCTCGGCGCCCTCATGACCGGCTTCGAGATCAGCGTTCGCCCGACCTCGGAGGAGGTGGCCGCGACCATCCAGGTGCTGTCGAGCGGCAAGCACGAGTTCGCGAACGCGGCCCAGAAGGCGGCGCCCACCACCTACTGGGACGAGGAGTGGGCTCGCCAGGAGAACGCCAAGATCAAGATTGGCGGCTCCTACGTGAGCTACATCACCGAGGCGATTCTGCGTGTGAACCGGCCCGTGGACATGATCCCGGTGATCGACGGCACGTCCTACAGTGACTACGTCATCCCGCGGGCGTTCGAGCTGTCCGGCAGCATCAAGTGCCTGATGGACGAGAACCGCACGGCGCGCGACCTCGCCACGGGTGAGGCCGAGTCCAGCCTGGCGTTCGAGTTCTACATGCCGACCACCACGGCGCACAGCGTCGTGCTGACGTTCCCCGAGGTCATCTTCGAGGTGCAGTCCAGCAACCCGTCGCTCGGTGACACCGGCAAGCGCGAGGTGGACCTCGACTTCTTCGCCTACTACGCGAACGACGCGGGCGCGTCCGGCGTGATCGGCACCGTCACCAACACGGTCGCTGACTACGCGGCCATCGTCTAGTCGTCGCGCCTGACCAAGCAAAACGGAGGACTTGTATGCCGCTGTCCAAGGCTGTGTTCGAGGGGCGCTTCGGGCGCCCCGTTCGTCGTCCTGTGCCCATGCTCAACGAGGGTGCCCACCTCCTGGTGCTGCCCGTCGCCAACCGCAAGCTCCGCACCATTCGCCTGCAGCACGGCGGGTGCCCCGAGTGCAACGGCCTCGGCGTCGTGTTCGCCCCTGGTGGTGACGGCAAGCCGGACATGGTGCAGTGCCCGGAGTGCAAGGGGTACAACAGTTTCTGGGACAGCTACGAGGTCCGTTTGCAGTTCCTGAAGGAGCACGTGAAGGGGGCGGAGGGGGTGAAGCTCTTCGAGGACGGCAAGCCCGTGGCTGAGGCACCCTTCGACGACACCCTGCTGGAGACCATCGCCGAGATGGACCGGGAGTTCACGGCAGTGCTCATGACGTGTGTCAGTGCCGCCCTGGAGATCGAGGCGAGTGAGGGAAAAGGCTAACCGAGGCCGCTGAAGCTCGCTTCCGCGGCAGGCGGTCATGGCAAGAGCACCTGACGCCCTGGGGGCGCCAGGCGTTCGAGGCTTGGGACATCGTGCGTACGCAGGTCGAGGTGGCGGGGATGGGTGGGGTGATCCTCGGCCTGCGGTACGCCGACTGCACGTCCATCCTGGACACCTACGAAATGAACGACCCAGAGGTGTGGGATGGCCTGCGAGTCATCGAGTCCGCGTACGTGCAGCACGAGGCCGCGAAGGCAAACAGCCGCCAGCGAGCCTCTCGCAGTGCAGGCGCTGGGCGCGGTGTGAGGGGAAGGGGGCGCCATGGGGCAGGTGGCTGAAGTCCTGCTGAAGGTCAAGTACGACGGGGCTCAGGGCCAGCGAGGGCTGGATCAGCTCTTGGGCCAGATCAACAAGCTCCAGGGCGCCAGTACGCAGTTGGTTGACCCCGCCAGTCTCACCCAGGGCACCAACGCTCTGGGTGGGCTGGTCAAGGGGTTGACGCTCGCCGCCGGTGCGGCCGGCGCGGCACACGCCGCGTTTGGTCTGTTTGTGGACAGTTCCAAGAAGGCCATTGCTGCCGTCGAGAGCATCAACCTCTTCACCGTCTCGATGGGCTCCGCAGCCTCCGCGACGCGGCAGTGGGCGGCGGAGCAGAGCCAGGCCCTCCGTCTCAATGAGGTTGAGGTGCTGAGACAGGTCGGCACCTGGAACAACATACTGCTCTCGCTCAAGCTGAGTCGCGAGCAGGCCGAGAAGATGTCGAAGCAGCTCACCATCCTGGCGCAGGACATGGCGTCGTTCTACGACCTCGACCCCACGGACGCCTTCGACCGTCTCCGTGGCGCCATGACTGGTGAGTTCGAGCGCATGAAGCGGCTGGGTGTCCTCGTCAACGAAGAGGTTGCCAGTCGCCTCGCCTGGGAGAGGGGCATCGCCCGCACCGGTGTGGCCCTGACGCAGCAGCAGAAGACGCTGGCTGTGTATCAGACGATCATGGAGGGGACCATCCGGGCACAGGGTGACCTTGCCCGCACCATGGAGTCTCCGGCCAACGCGCTGCGCGGCATGGGTGCCCTGTGGACCCAGGTCAAGGAGCGCATGGGCGCGTTCTGGGTGGAGTCCTCTGCGGCCACCGCTGCCAGCGGCGTCATCATCGAGGCCCTGCAGGGCATCAGTCGTGCCCTTGGCAACCTCATCGAGATGCGCAATCGTGCCGCCGGCAAGGACGACCCGCTGGCGTTCTTTGGCCCCGACGCCAACCTGGAAGTCATCGCGAAGGATGCCGAGGCGGCTGCCTCACGCGCCAAGGCCCGGTTGACAGAGCTGAAGGCGGCATGGGACGCGCTGCCCGAGCGACTCCGCAACGCCGATGTCGAGGGTGCGCGTGACGTAGCCACCGCGGACTCGCTCAACTCCTTTGTGCTCGGTTCCTGGCACGGCCTGCGCCGCGACGAGGCCGAGACTGTAGCGGGGCTGGCGGACCAGATCAAGGAAGCCGAGAAGGCGGTGCAGACGTTCGAGCGCACCAGCCAGGCCGCTCGCGACCGCCTCAGGGAGATCGCCGACGAGAACGAGCGTGATCGTCGGAACGCCCTGGAGGCCCCAGACCCCAGGATTGCCCAGACCGAGCTAGCCATCTTGGACCAGCAGATCAGCCGGCAACTGGAGGCCGGGGAGGCCATTGATAAGCTGGTCGCCTCGTATCGGCGATGGAATGCTGAGCTGGTCGCAGCCACCAAGGCGAAGGACGGGGAGCGCGCTGCCTACCTCGTGCAGGAGCAGGGGCTCTCCAGGATCGCCGACTACCAGAAGAAGGCGTCCGAGAACGGCGAGCGCCTGAATCGCGCGCTGGAGAGCATCGCCGCGTACAACTTCGACCGCCACGCAGAGCAGTGGCGCCGGGTGCAGGACGTGATCAAGGAGATCACCGACGACCTGGTGAAGATGGAGCACATCTGGCTGGAAGGCGCCGTGTCCAGCGGGTTCCTGAGTACGCAGGTCAACCCGAACGTGAACGCCGGCATGGTGGACCAGGCACGCGCGATGTTTCAGACCCAGGCCATGGACGACCTGTGGCGGCAGTACAGCCTCAGCGTCGGCGAGACCTTCGGTCGTGGCATCACAGACGCGCTGGCCAGTGGTGACTTCGAGCAGGCGTGGCAGAGCGTCTGGCAGTCGCTGTCCAGCAACGCCGCAGAGACGTTGACCCGCGCCCTGTTCGGCTACACCGAGCAGTACACGGACGAGAACGGTCGGGTGCAGACCCGCCAGGTGGCCGGCATCTTCGGCACCCTCGGCGGCGGCAAGCAGCTCAGCCAGGGGGCACTCGCCGGGGCCGCAGTCGGCCAACTGGTCGGCGGCTACCTCCAGTATCAGGGCACGCAGAGCGAGAACCGCGGGCAGGCCGCCCTCGGTGGCTTCATCGCTGGCGGGTCCGCCGGACTGAGCGCCGGCCTCGGGTGGTGGTCCATCATCCCCGCCGTCGTGATGGCTGTCGCCGCGTACATGGGCGCCGGCAAGAACAAGACCGACTACAACTTCAAGGGCGTGCTCGGGACCAGCCTGTCTGGCACGCTGGGTGCCCCGTGGAGCCCGTGGTCGGTGGATGTGACTGGGTATGGCGACAAGGAAGAGGCCGACATGGCCCGCCGCATCCAGGACAAGTACCGCTCCCTGTCGCACACCTTCCGCGAGGTGCTGCGCGCCCTGGAGCTGCCCGTCGGCGACTTCAAGCAGGTCGTCATCGACTGGCACGGGGCGGCTGGAGACTTCAACGCCGTCCTCCAGCACCTGCTAGAGACGCAGATACCCGAGGAGCTGTTCAAGCAGTACCGCGGCGTCATCGAGGGCGGGCTGGAGCAGCTCGGGGTCGGGGCTTCGCGCATCGGTGAGCTGATGGCCCGCTTCAGCGAGGGTGACCCGGAGCAGGCGTTGCAGTTCCTGATCCAGTACATCCAGGCCATCGTGGACAGCAAGAAGCTGTTCGAGAAGCTCGGCAAGGCATCGACCTCCGAGGGCCTCATGCAGGTGGCAACCCAGAGCGACTGGGACACCTACCTCCAGGGCTCCAAGGCGGCGTGGGAAGCGATGGCGAAGCTGTCCGAGGGTTTCCGCGACTTGGACATGGAGGAGCAGCTCAAGGTCTTTGCCGACGCCAGCAGGTACGTCGAGGCGCAGTACGAGGCCGCGGTGCAGATGGCGAGACAGCTCGCCCAGCTCCGCGAGGGCATGATCACCGGCACCCTGGACTGGTACGCCAACAACGACATGCGCAAGGCTCGCACTGGCGGGCTCGGCGCGTGGTCCGCGTTCGCCAGCAAGGGGTACACCGACACCCTCGGTAACATCCAGGCCAACTACACCTCCATGACGCCGGACGAGTTGCAGAAGTCGTACAACGACCTCCGCAAGTGGGCCGACCAGCTCACCGCCGTGGCCGACGCAATCGACCAGCTCATCCCGCAGTTCGACGCTCTCTTGGCTCAGTTTACCAGCCTCAACAAGGACTTGCGGATTCCGTACGAGGAGCGATGGGCCAGGCTCGGCGAAAGCTCCACCGACCGCTTCAAGCGTGTGGCCGGTGGTGATCTCTCCGAGATTCTGAAGATCAAGGGCACCCTGTCGAGCCTGGCAGGCCCTGACCTTCTGGCCGCAGCGCAGAAGATGCACGACCTCACCCGCGACGCCTTCGAGGCCGCGAATGAGAACCTCCAGGCCATCTACGACGCCTCGCAGAGCATCGCAGGCACCTACAAGGAGCTGTGGGCGTCGTGGGACGAGGCCGAGGCCCGGAAGCAGGGGCCTGACGCCCTGGGCAACTACTACGTGGAGCAGTTGAAGGCGCTCCAGCAGCAGATGTTCCAGGCCACGTCGCCGGAGGAGCTGCGTTCCATCAACGAGCAGATCGCCAAGTACAGCCAGGCGCTGTACGGGCTGGACGACGAGGTCATGCTCCAGGTCAACGGCCAGCAGATGAACATTCTGGAGTGGCTGCGACCGTTCACGCAGGGCACCTCTGAGTACAGCCAGGGCAAGCTCCAGGAATGGGGCAAGCAGAACCAGGAGATGGTGGACAAGCTGAAGGAAGCCATCTTCGGCGTCTGGAGCGTGCTGCATGACGAGAAGGACAGGTTGCAGCTCGCCGCCGAGTCCTACCGCAAGCTCATCGAGGAGACCCTCGGCCCGGCCACCGAGCTGCTCGTGGACCAGGTAGACGCCCTGACCGAAGTTCTGGTTGACAACGTCGCCACCTTCCAGGCGTGGCTCATGATGTTGCAGGGGTGGTTCACTGGCACTACGCCGGGAGAGACCCCTCCGACTGTCCCGGTGACCCCGACCATCCCCGGTGGAGGCCCTGGCAACTACCGTCTGCCTGGCGTCCCGTTCCACCGCGACTGGAGGGGCTGGGGTTGGCCCTGGAATGGCGACGAGGGTGGCGGCACCGGAGCCCTTTCTGGTGCGGCGCTCGACCTCGTGTCCGTTGTGAACGGCACCGCCTCGGCCACCCCCGTGGACGTGGTGGCCCTCGCCCTTGACGCGCTGCGCGAGCTGGTGGAGTCCATCGACGGCGCTGTCATCTACGTAGAGGCAGGCCCTGGGCTCTCGCTGGCGACCGACCGGCAGGTGTTCCGGGTGATCGAGCGCGGAGGCATCTAGTGCGCACCTTCGACACTGAGACGACCAACGCCCTGGCGGCTTCGCGCCGCCAGGGTGCTCTCTGTTACCGCATCGTGGACACCACCGGCAAGGAGTGGCTGCTCACCAACTGGCCTGCGGCCATCACGGTCACCGTGACCATCGCCGGCTCTCCCGTGAGCAAGACCTTCCAGCCCGCAATGATCCGGCTCGCCGAGGCCGTGGACGTGCAGAGCCCCAACTCCGCCATCGTGCACTTTCAGGTGGTGGACCCCGGTAGCGCCATGCGCGCAGTGGCGCAGGGCGAGCTATTCAGGGGCGGGTCGCTGCACCTCTGGCTGCTCCTGTCCCGCGACGTGAGCACCTACGGCTGGGGCATCACCCTGCTGGCGGAGGGTAGCGTCGAGCGCACCGGCTTTGACGAGCTGGAGGTGCTGGAGTTCGAGGCTGGCCCGGTGTTCGTCTTCTGGGCCACGAGTTCGCCGCCGCTGGTGGGGCCTACGTGTCGGTACGTCTCCACGACGCAGTGCTCGTACGCCAACTCCTGTGCGAAGACCCCCGCGGCATGCGCCGCCAACGGAAAGACAGCCACAGCCGGGTTCGTGCTGCACCTCATCCCCCCTGGCACCGTGTTGGAGTTCCGCGACTCGTCCTCAGCGACAAGTGTCAACTCGGGCTCGGCTACGGGTCCGAAGAAAGTGGTGATGTGGTGATCCCATGGCGATGACCGTGTTTCCTGTGCGGCTGCGACCCACCGACTACGCAGAGCGGTTTGACGCCGAGGTGCAGTTCGAGAAGGGCCGTGGCGAGATCGTCGAGATCATGGAGACGCTCGCGACGCCGATGTGGTACGCGAACGGCACCTGGCGCCTGACCACCGCTGACATGCTGGTGCTGGAGCCGTTCATCGCCGCCCTCGGCGGGGCAGACGCCTTCTGGTTCCATTCGTACCGGTGGCGCAAGCACACCGGCCTATCCGGCGGCACCGGCAACGGCTCGAACCGCCTGTTCCCGATCCCGTGCTCGCTCCCGCGCCATGACCTCATGTCGCCGGTGGCGTACGTGGCCGGCGTCACGAAGACCCTGAACACCGACTTCACGGTGGGCCACGAGAACAGGGTGGTCTACAGCGAAGACCTGTCGCAGACGGGGACGTGGGTGGCGCAGGGCAGCGCCACAGTGACCCGCACGGGCTCGCAAACGGACCCCCTGGGCGGCAGCAAGGCGTACCGCATCCAGACCTCGGGGGGCAGCCTCACCGCCAAGCTCAAGCAGACCCTGGGCGCCGCCGCCACCTCCGGCTATCTGGTCCGCACCTCGGTGTGGATCAAGAACCTGTCGGCGACGAAGGCCGTGACCGTCGATGACGGGCTCGGCTCGTCTCAGACCGTTGCGGCCAGCGCCGACTGGACCGAGGTCGTCCTGCATTCGACCTCCGCCGGCAGCGCGGGGTGCCTCCAGTTCTCTGCCCCCTCCCGAGGCGACGCCCTCGACTTTCGCGTGTTTCGTTCCTGGGTCGCGTACCAGGACGCCAACCTCGGCAACCCCGAAGCCCGCTGGTGCTACGTGCCGACTGGCAGCTCTGCCATCACCATGGACAGCAGGGGCCGGGCACAGGTCGTGTTCTTCCCGGCGGCCACAGCCCCCGCGGCAGGCTCCGCAGTGACCGCAGACCTGGCTGCCCGCTACGTCCATTCCGCCCGTCTGGTGCCCGGCAGCGCCTGGGCGCCCAAGCCGGTGGACTGGAACATGGAGGAGCTGAGCCTCGACCTCCAGACCGCAACCGAGGAGTAGCAATGGCTGACACCCCTCCGACCATTCGCCCGGCGCGTCCCATCCGGCGCAACCTGCCGCCCATGTCCTGGCCGACCGCTGTACTGAAGGCGAAGTACGGCGAGGACAGCGCAGGCTTTCCGCAAGAGCCCCGGCGCGTCAACGTGACCGACACCGCCAACGGTATGGCGCTGCCCATCGTGTACGGCGAGGCGCAGGTCACCGCCAAGCCGGCCATCCTCGGCGTCAAGTCCGACGGCACGCTGGTTGTAGCCTACTTCCTGGCGCTCGGCCCCATCCAGCAGATCGTCTCCTGGACCATCAACGGGCACAGCACGAGCGGCCTTACGGGTGTCAGCACCGAGACATTCCTGGGTGACCAGACCACCGTTTCGACCATCCTGAGCGGACTCATCTCCGGCTACACCCAGAAGCTGACCGGAATCGCCTTCATCGCCTGTGCGTTCAGCCCGCAGTCGGACTTCTTCGGCGGGCTCCCGACCATCGTGGCACGCATCAAGGGCCGCAACGACGTGTACGACCCGCGCACGACCACCACGGGCTACAGCGAGAACCCGGCCCTGTGCGCGGCGCACTTCGTGGCGTCGCCGGACGGCTGCAACGCCGGGACGGCCCGCGTTGACTGGACGAGCGTCACCACTGCCGCGAACCACTGCGACTTCAACTCCAGCGACAAGCGGTACAGGCTCGGCCTGGTGCTGGGGGAGCAGCGCAGCGGTCGCGAGAACCTCAACGCCATCCTCCAGTGCGCCCGGCTCGCCGAGGTCTACGAATCCGGCCTGTGGAAGCTGGCCGGCGACTTCGAGGGCACGGCGCCGGTGGCCACCATCACCGCCAGCGACCTGCTCGTGGACGGCAAGAACCGGCTCATGATCACCGAGACGACCGTGCCGCCGGAGATGGCGCCCACCAAGGTGTCCTCCACCTACCTGGAACCTACCCGCGACTGGGAGTCGGTGTCGCAGGAGTGGCAGGCCCCCGGTCTCGCCGAGGGCTACGTGCCCATGCGAGAGCAGCAGTCGTCGGCCACCGGCATCAACAACGTGTCGGTGCATGCGCGCCTGATGGAGTCGAACGCCATGGCTGGCATGTTCGGCAGGCGCCTGAGCCTCACCACGCGCCCCAAGTACCTCCACCTGGAGAGGGGCGACCTCGTGTGGGTCAACGGCCCGCTGGGCATCAGCCACAACGCCCTGGTGTTCAACGGCTCGAACGCGACGGCTGCGGGCTCATCGGCGCAGCTTGACCTCACGACCGCCGGCACCATCGACTGTGATTTCACGTGCCTCGCGGCCACTGGTGAGACGTTGCAGATCATCTATGACCGCTGGAACCCTGGCACGGCGCTGTATGGTTACGGCGCGTTCATCGTGAATGCGACAGGCGCCCTCAGCCTCCGCTTCGGCGCCGCCGCCGTGAACGTGTCGCCCTGCCCCAACCTGATCGACGGTCGGCTGCACAGGCTCCGCGTCTCATGGTCGCAGAACGGGCGCCTCATCGCCTGGCTGGACGGTGTGGAGATCGCCAACGTGGCGGGCGGTGCCTCGTCGGCCACGTGCGCGGTCGCGACTCGCCTCGGCTACCGGCTCGACGGGGCCACCCCGAAGTACTACCTGAACGGGCGCATCTCCCGCTTCCGCGTCTGGAACACCGCGCGCACCCGCTGGGAGTGCTGGCGCGACCTGCGCCGCACCTTCGCCAGCCCGTGGCCGAGCGGCCTGGTGGCCGACTTCGCGTTCTCGGGCTCGGGCAGCACCCTCACCGACTCGGTGAACGGCTACACGTTCACCCTGGCGAACACCTCGTGGACCACCGAAGGGGAGATGTTCCGCGTGGTGAACGCAAGGCCCCTGAGCACCTTCCTGGGGGTGGAGATGGAGCTGCGCGAGTTCAGTCCGAACAGCCTGGCGAAGGCCACCGTGACGAGCACGAGCCTGGTGCCGGTCAACCGGATTGACACCACCACCAAGCCCTCGCTGCCGGACGCCACGTCCGAGCCCCCCGCCCCCAGTGGCAGCCTCACCCTCACCGTGCAGGAAGACCTGGTCGGTGGGGTGAAGCGTTACAAGATTCTCGCGGAGTGGAACAAGGCACCGTCGGGGTTCGTGGCTGGCTACCGGGTGACGGTATCGGACGGGACCACCACCAGACAGGTGATGGACGGCTCGCGGACGGCGACATCGTGTGTGATCGACGTCCTGAGCCCAGGTGTGGCCCACCTTGTCACAGTGTCTGCGATCGGAACGAACGGCAAAGAGAGCAGCTACGTCAGCGGCAGCGTCACGCCTGGCGGTGGGACCACCGTCTCTGTGAGTCTCAGCCTGGTGTCGAGCGATCATCTGCTGGCGCCGTGGCAGACAAAGGGCCGCACAGACACCAAGGCGCTTGTTCTGAATAGATTTGTGATCAGCCTGTCCGGCGGTTCGGCGGTGCGCGTGCTGCAGGTGCTGCAGGACGACCACGTCATCGGCGAGCTGGATCCCACGTGCACCAGCTTCCCGTACCCCGATTCGCATCCGTACGAACTCCACTTTGCTGTTGGCAACGGACGCAGTTGGACGCTCAACGACTATCCGCTGGCAGCCGTCCCGACGTTCTGGGGTGTGTCGACGAATGGCGGAAACGTCATCAAGGTGCGTGCCGTGCGGCATGACGGGCAAACTGTCGACTCGCCCGGCGTCACTCTGCCCTCGAGCTCCTACGCCGGCTATCTCTCGACGGCGACCGCGTACGCTCGCGATTTGTTGGCAGTGGCATCGAGCGAGCGGGCGTTTCACTCTGCGGTTGGTTCGAGTCCGACGTCTATGCGGTTCCCGCGGACAAACAGCACACCGGACTGGTCGTGGGCCTGCATAGACGGAGGTGTGACGACGATCAGCAGCGGGTCGTCGTACGTGACCGTCACCCTGGAGGGCACGATGCCGTCCACTGACTACGCCGTTGTCGTGACCGCAGGAGACAACGTAACGGTGTGGGTGTCTGACAAGACCACCACATCGTTCAGACTGAACCGATTGGGGACAACGGGTTCGCTGGCGTTGAACTGGTTGGCGTTTCGGAGGTGAGCCGTGGAGTATGGGGTGGACGAAGTCCGCCGTGAGCTGGACGCGAAAATCGAACGGGTACGGGAAGAGGTGCAGCGGGCTGTCCACGCGGCCGTGGCGCCCTTGTCTGCGAAGCTCGACGGCCTGGCTGCGGAGTTCGTACGGATGCGACAGGAGGCTGTGGCGTCACTGGATCGCCGGATTGCTCTTGCGGAGGCGAGGCTGGACGGCAAAGTGCAGGCGTGCCGGGACTGCCGGGCGGCCATCGATCACCGGTTTGATGGGCACAGCCGCGAGTCTGGGGAGACCATGAACGAGTTGGCGACCCGCCTGGAGGCGCTCGAAAAAGAGCAGATTCGTCACGGGGTGTACTGGCGCATCGTGCAAGTTGCGCAGGCTTTGGTCACAAGTGGGGTTGGGTTGTACTTTGTTCAGTCGGCGCTCAAGCGTCTCTTCGGTTAGGAGGCATGGGTGTACAGCAAAAGTGAGTTTCGTGAGGCGGCGCTTGCGGCCGCCAACGCCGCGCGGGCGTCCGGGTCGCCGATCGTGCCGGAGGTGGCTGTTGCACAAGCGGCTCTTGAGTCCAACTACGGCAACAGCGGCCTGGCGCGCCACGCCAACAACTTGTTCGGCATCAAGGCAACCAAGAGCTGGAAGGGGCCTGTCTACACCCGTCCGACCACCGAGTACGTGGACGGCAAGCCGGTCACCGTCGTCGCCTCGTTCCGCAAGTACAGCTCCTGGGCCGGCTGCTTCGCCGACTACGGGCAGCTCATCAGCCGGCTGAAGTGGTACGCCGACGCCAAGGCTGCGGCCCAGCGTGGCGATGCGCGAGGCTTCCTGAAGGGCCTCTGCGCCAGCAAGACAGAGCCCGGCTGGGCCACCGCTCCCGACTACGAGAAGCGCATCCTGGCAGTCGCCAAGTCCCTCGGATTCAGCCTCACGTAGGAGGTTCTCATGTTCTGGTTCGGTTTCGGTGCGCTGGTCGCCGACATGGCGGCCACCTGGTGGGCGCTTGCGCTGGGCGGGGTCGAGAAGAACCCGTTCACCGCCGGGCGCTTCAAGCGGCTCCTGGGCATCAACGCCGCCCTGTTCGTCTTCGCGCTGTACCTGGCGCACGTCGCTGGGGCGCATGCGCCCGCGGTGTGGGTAGCGTTTGGCATCCCGCACGCCGCCGCATGCCTCTGGAACCTCTCGCAGATTGGAGGGTACTACCGTGCTCGCCGCGACGTGTGAGCTGCCCCTTGACCAGGGCGGCACATGGAACCCCGTGGTCACCCTGTACGCCACCAACCTGACGGGCTACAGCGCCAGGTTCGTCGTGAAGGCGAAGCAGGGGGACACCTCCGCCCTGCTTGACCTTGACAGCGACTCCGGTGCAGTGACCGTGACACCCGGCACCGACTCCACCATCCAGCCCGTCGTCACCGCCGCCCAGGCCGCAGCCTTGCCAGCCGGGCGCCTGGTGTACGACCTGACCATCACACAGGGGACGACCACGTACCGCGTCCTGACGGGCGTTCTCGTGGTCCGCCCGAGGGTAGCCACATGAGGATCACCGTTGACCTGAACGGCGTCATCGCCGACGTGAATACCGCGACCGGCGCACAGGGGCCGAAGGGTGACACCGGGGACGTTGGGCCTGCGAACACCCTCTCCATCGGCACCGTCACCACCGGAGCCCCCGGCTCCAGCGCCTCCGCCGAGATCACCGGCACCGCTCCCGACCAGACCCTGAGCCTGACCATCCCGCGCGGCGACGTTGGCCCGCAGGGGGAGAAGGGCGACAAGGGCGACACCGGAGACACCGGGCCGCAGGGTCCGCAAGGCATCCAGGGCGAAACCGGAGCGACCGGCCCGAAGGGTGACACCGGGGACACCGGGCCGCAGGGTCCGCAGGGTCCGCAGGGCATCCAGGGTGAGACTGGCGCCACGGGCGCAACCGGCGCAACCGGCGCGACCGGCGCGCAGGGGCCGAAGGGTGACACTGGCGACACCGGGCCGGTGCCCATCTGCCTCCAGGGGTACGAGGCCGGTGTCCTGTTCGACGGCGACCTCGCGACCGTCACCGTCCCGCGCTCTGGCTCGCTGACCGCCGCCGCCGGCAACCTGACCACCGGGCCGACCTCCGGCACGATGGTGCTCTCACTCACGCGCGGCGGAACGACGCTCATCACGTGGTCCTGGACCGCCTCGGGGGCCGCGTCCTGCTCGGGCACCCCGCAGAGCGTGACCGCTGGCGAGGCGCTGACCCTCTCGCTGTCCGGCTCCGCAGGGGCCGCTGGCCTGTCCTATTCCGCTTCGGGGGTGGCATCGTGACCACGATTCTCCAAGTGTATCCGACAGAGGTTGACTGGCTGGCCCTCGTCGAGCTGACGAGCGGCGGAAAGGTCACGTTCAGGTTCGACCATCAACCGAACGAGGTCGAGGTGCTTGCCAACGCTGCGGCCTTCGAGGCGACGGCTGAGCCGGACTACGAGATCGAGACAGAGGGCGGGGGTGTGGTATGAGCCCGAAGGCCGGCATGCAGAAGGTCAAGACCCGCAAGAGCATCAAGCTCAGCAAGGCCAACCAGACCAAGCTCCAGGCCGCCCTCGACCTTGCCCGCTCCCACTATGCCCCCCTTGCAGCGGTCTGGCACGGGCTGACCATCGACCAGCGCGACTCGGTGCTGTCCGGCAGTCCGATCCTGGCCGGCATCCTGGCGTTCGCTGACCAGTTCCCGAGGGGAGTGTAGGATGGCAACCATCACCTCTGCCGCCACCGGCAACTGGAGCGACGGCTCGACCTGGGTGGGTGGCTCTGTCCCGGCCAACGGGGACGCCGTGGTCATCGCCAGCCCGCACGTTGTGACGTTCAACGTTGACCAGAGCGGCATGGCGGCGGGGATCGCCGGAATCACGATCAACGCCGGGGCCGAGCTGAATTGGTCCACCGAGGCGTCGAAGAACTACTACATGAAGCTGTCGACCAACATTGTGTGTGTTGGTACGTTCAGGATTGGCAACTCAAGCTCCGACCGTATCCCTCGAAGCTCTACCGCAACTTGGGTCTATACCGGCAGCTCCACATATGGCATTCAGCGAACAGCGGACGGCGTCGTTGAAATGTTTGGCTGGGTGGGGACGCTGAACGACACCAACCTGGCGTCGGACGCAGCCGCCGGATCGTCCACCCTCGTGCTGGTTGACGACCTTGAGCTGCAAGCTGGCGACACGATTGTTGTTTCGGCGCTAGGCGAACACAGCGTTCCGTCTGGGGAGCCAACTCGCGGCGTTTACACGGTCCAGAGCTACACCGCTGGCACGAAAACTGTCACCCTTGTCGAGACCCTTGGGCTGGCGCGTAGCGCAGGGATGTTTGTTGCTCGCCTGTCGCGCAACATCGTCATGAGCTGCACCAACAACTCGTCTGCCTATCACCTGTACTTGCCGAACTATTTGTCCGGTGTGCACTTTGTCTGCACCGGCACGGGGAGACGTGGGGCGCTACTCTACTCAAACGGAAACGTCGAGGACTGTTCCATAAGCGGCGCAGTGTGGACATACGGCCTGGTCTACAACGAAGAGCGGATTACCGCTCGCAGGTGTACCGCAGCCGGCGGGCCGCTGGCTCACAGCATGACGAACTGTCTTTTGGAAAGGTGCTGTGTGGTTGGCTCGACATACGCAATTCAGGCGTCAAACTACGTCACCGGCAAGGATCTCCTTCTGTCAATGGTGTCTGCCGTGTACTACATGTGCCCGTCAGTTGCTTGCAGTGGTGCCAGGTTGTATACCGTCACCAACGGTCACGTGTACAACTCGTCCGGTGAAGCCAGCGTGTACAACGCCGTATCCTACTGCGGCAGCTCAAGCCCGGTTGCTGCCGCAGCGTACAAGTCGTTTGCACGATTCGTCAACTGTGAGTTTCATCAGGTAGGCGGCACCGGACGTGGATTCACCGAGCCGTCCGGCGGCTCATGCACCAACTGCCTGTTTGACGTGAAGAGTGAGGTTTTGGCCGTCTCAGTTCGTTACGCTGCCGAGTGGAGCTACCTGGAATCGTTCGACCACAACCAGGTGGCGGGCGCATTCCGCTCCTGGACCTGTGGCGGCATCACGTCCAGCGTCCTTGATGTGGTCGTTCCTGGGCGTGTGCGGTCCTATCGGTGTGCATTGTCGGACGCAACCGCCTGGGGGTACATGCAGCGCCTCGTGACGGTAGAGCCTGGGGAAACCCTCCGCGTCCGGGCCTGGCTCCGCTCTGACTACACCGGGGACACCAGGCCCCAGGCGCAGATTGTGGCTGCGGACGCAGACCCGCTGCGCGACAGCACTGCGTCGGCCCTGGCGACTGCGGTGAGCCCAAATGTCGCAGACACCTGGAGCGAGCACGGGCTGACCTGGACCAACACCGGCAGCTCGCCGCGAGAGGTGATCATCCGGCTGATGGCGAAGCAGGCGAGCGGAAACGCGTGGTTCGACTGCGAGTGGGGTCTGGGCCACGTCGGTCGCGGCTGGCATGGGTGGAGCTGAGCGCCCCATCCCCCTTCTGACCTGACACCCTAGAGGGGGCGCCCGGCGCCCCCTGTTGTCTACCTGGAGCAATCTATGCGTACTGCGGCAATCGCGCTTGCGGTCGCCCTGGCCGTTGTGTGCTCGGCTGAGGCGTCCCGCTGGTGCTGGAAGGTTGACCCGACCACCGGGGGCACCCTGTGCCTGCCCCTGCTCGCCGCCGACTGCCCGTCTGGCTGGCAGGGGCCTGTGGACGAGTGCGACGGATCGCCGCCGCCGACCCCCACGCCGACCCCGACGCCGTCGCCCACCCCACCCCCGACTCCCACCCCGGCTGTGATCCTGCCAGTGCCGAACGTCGGCAGCGAGGCCGCGGCTGGCAGTTACGACGTGCTCGGTGGCGAGATCAACGGTTACCCCGAGATTCTCGGCAACTACGGCCCGCAGAACTACATCCAGGCGCCGACCGCATACCTCCTGGACGACGGGACCGCGGTGGTGCTGGGCAACACCGGGCACTGTTGCTATTCGGCGCAGCAGGCGTGGGAGGGCGTGTTCGCCCTCGTCTGGCCCCCTGGCGGCGGCTCCCCCTACTGGATGCCCGTCTACGGCACCAACAACTACGGGCGCACCTGGCGCGGCGAGCACGAGATGGGCTTTGTGACCGCCGGCTACATGGAGGGGCGCTGGGTGATCGTCGGCATCGGCACCCTGGCCAGCTCGTGGGGCCTGAGCAACCGAGCGCAGCTCTGGGTGCTGGAGATGCAAGACCTCACCTCTGGCGTTATCACGTCGCCGTGGCGCCTCTTGCAGTGCAGCTCGGGCGGTTGCGACCCGTTCCCCCACCCCACCACTGGCCAGTGCATCGGCACTGGGTTCGGGGCGTCCCTGCTCCGTTTTCGCAGTCGGTGGTATCTGTACGCCTCCGACGACTGCTCGGGCTCCTGGCGGGGGTTCGTGCGGTACGAGATCGTGAACCCCGCAGACCTCACGCTGGGGCCTCGCGAGCGCATCTACTTCGACGGCGCCGTGGGTGGCGTCGGGGAGTTCGCCCTCGGTCGCGACGGTCGGGTCTACGCCATGTCCGACACCGCGGCACGGGACGCCCTGGACGAGTGGGCGTCCGCGGACGGCATCTTCTTCACCCGTACGGGGCTCCGCTGGGCCATCGGTGACCGCCCCGGCGCCCTCTGGGACGGCTCCTGGCTGAAGACACCGAGCGGCTCCATCGTCGAGCCTCGCGTGTGGTTCGCCAGCGTCTCCCCCGTGGACGACCTGTGGCAGTTCGCGCCCGCCAACCCATGGAGCATCTTGTGGTGGGCCGACTCCGCCGCCGGGCTGCCGTACGGCTGGTGGGTGGACCCGGACCCGAACGCCACGCGCCTTGAACGTCGCACCTCGGTGATTCGTCGCCGGCTTCCGGCGGCGGAAGGCCGCATGGTGCAGTGAGCATCGGAGGACACCTTGACGGTTGACGAGTACCGCCGGCACATGACAGGGACATTCGAGGAGTGCCTGGAGATCAGCGCCCGCAAGTGCAAGGACTACGCGGGTGACTCTGACCCCTTCGCCAACTTCCGCATGGTGCAGCACCTCGGCGTCTGCACCGTGGAGCAGGGCATCCTGACCCGGCTGAGCGACAAGTTCTCACGCATCGCCAACCTGCTCGGGCGCCCGGAGGGGCCGGCTGTTGTGGACGAGAAGGTGGACGACACGATCCTGGACGCCATCAACTACCTCGCCATCCTTCGCGCCTGGCTCGCGGACGGTCGGTGATGCGGCACGGTGTGGAGCGCGTCTGCCCCGCGTGCCGCAAGCCGTTCTCGGGTGACTACCGGCAGGCCACGTGCTCCCCCGCCTGCCGCAAGGCCCTCGGGGAGCAGTTCCAGACCGCCGTGGTGCTGAACGATGTGCACGTGCCGTTCCATGACGGGCGGGCCGTGAACCTGGTGCTCTCGTACATCGGCACCCTCCAGCCTGACACCGTAGTGCTGGGCGGAGACGTGCTCGACTTCTACCAGGTGTCCAGCTTCGCGAAAGACCCGGATCGCAGCGTTCGGCTGGCGGACGAGCTGCGCATCGCCCGCGACCTACTGCGGCGCCTGCGCGACCTCGCTCCGAAGGCCAGGATCGTCTACATCGAGGGCAACCACGAGCACAGGCTGCACCGGTTCCTGATCAACAAGGCCCAGGAGCTGTGCGGGCTCGAAGGGCTCACGGTGGCCGACCAGCTCCACCTGGACGAGCTGGACATCGAGTACGTCCCGTGCGAGGCCGACCGGTTCATCGACACCTTCATCTGGCTTGTGCCCAAGCGCCTCATGGTCGGGCACTTCAGCACCCTGCGCGGGAACGCTGGAGCCACCGCGCACGCCCTGCTGGACCAGTACGCCGTCAGCATCATCGACGGGCACTGCCATTCGGCGGGCTTCGCCCACAAGACCCTCGCGGGTGGCCGCATTGTTGGCGCCTGGGAGAACGGCTGCCTGTGCAACCTCGACCCGCACTACGTGCGCCAGCGGAAGTGGGCGCATTCGTTCTGTGTGGCCTACGTCCCCCGTGACGAGGCCGACTCGCACCTGTTCCATGTGTCCCAGAAGCTCATTCTTCAGTATGCGTTCTGGGACGGCGACCGCCTCTGGAGAGGCTGAAAGGACACGGCATGTTCTGGATCGGATTCGCAGTCGGAGGCTTCCTGTTCCTGGTGGTCGGCCTGCTGGTCGGCGCCAACAACAACAAGCTCGTGGAGCGCGAGCGCGACCGGGTGATCGCCGAGGCCGAGGAGGAGCTGAAGAAGCTCGAAGGCCGGGCGAAGATGCGGTTCGAGCTGTGGCTGGCCTACATCAAGGAGAAGTGGGGCCGGAAGTAGGGAGGGGCAATGAGCCGCGTGCTCGGTTTGTATCGGTCGCAGCGCACCTTGATTGTGGGCTGTGCCATGTGGGTGCTGTGCTACGCATGGGTGTGGGTCACCAGGCAAGACCTGCCGGCCACATTCGCGTGGTTCACGATGGGCGTCCTCACCATCACGACGGCCAAGTGGGCGCTTGACAAGTTGATCCAGTTCCGCTGGGGGCCGGGCGTCGGGGGTAAGAAGTGATGCTGGAGCTGAAGGTGCTCGCCGTCATCCTCGTGCTCGGCGCCGTCTTTGCGGCCGGCTGGGTCGTGAGCGACTGGCGCATGAGCGGCAAGCTGGAGAGCCTGCGCGGCGACCTTGCGCAGGCGCGGACCTCCGCTTCCCAGTGGGAGGCGGCTGCGGGTCTACAGGAGCAGGCGGTCGGCGCATTGCGTGCCACCGTCGCCGAGCAGAACGCCGAGGTCGAGAAGCTGCGCCGGCAAGAGCGCGCCACCCTGGAGCTGCTGCATGCCGCGGCGGAGGACTCCGCTCGCGAGCGCGAGGCGTGGCAGCGTCGTCTGCAGGAGGCCACCAGGCCGCTGCCGTCTGACTGCCCCGAGGCCGTCGCCGAGGCGGTGCGTCGCATCCAGGAGGTGGCCCGTGCGCCTCGCTAGCCTCGTCCTGCTGGCCGTCGTCCTGGTCGGCTGTGCGACAGCGAAGCCGGTGACCATCCCCGAGCCCGTCACCGTCTACGTTCCCGTCGCCGTCCCGTGCCCAGCACCGCCGCCCGTCGTGGCCCCCGACCTCTGGGTGCCCTCGCTGCCTGCCGGGGTCGGATTCGCCGAGCAGCTCATCGCGATGGTGCATGACTACGCGGCGCTCCTGGAGTGGGGCCGCGAGCAGGAGCGACTGCTCGACGCCTACCGTCCGCCGAAGTGAAACCGTTTCGCAACGTTGCAAGAGCCACGAAGCCCCGTCGAGGTCACCCCTCGGCGGGGCCTTTTCTGTTTTCGGGCAAAAGCCGTGCCAGCCGCTTTTGGTATTCGCGGCAAAAGCTGTGCCAGCGCGCTTTTGGTAACTCACTCAAAACACAACACATAACTGCGCGCGTAAGGCTCGCGTAAGGCGAGTTTGGGAGCCGCCTGTTACAACCCTACCAGCCGTGAACGCCCCGGCGCACCTCCCGGTATCTCACACACACAACACACCTTACGACGACGGCCAAGGCGGACACATTCTCAGACATGATTCCGAACGCCTCTGGAGCGAAAAGAGCGGCATAGGCCCCGACTGGACAATGAAACGTTACATGCGTTTCATGTTCTGTTTTCGGGCAAAAGCCGTGCCAGCCGCTTTTGGTATTCGCGGCAAAAGCTGTGCCAGCGCGCTTTTGGTAACTCACTCAAAACACAACACATAACTGCGCGCGTAAGGCTCGCGTAAGGCGAGTTTGGGAGCCGCCTGTTACAACCCTACCAGCCGTGAACGCCCCGGCGCACCTCCCGGTATCTCACACACACAACACACCTTACGACGACGGCCAAGGCGGACACATTCTCAGACATGATTCCGAACGCCTCTGGAGCGAAAAGAGCGGCATAGGCCCCGACTGGACGAGGGCGCCTACTTTCTAGAGAGTACTACAAAGACTCTCTATATAGAGAGAACCCTAACACCCTCCTCTAGAGTCGTGAACCTTCTAGAGACAAGACAAAGACAAGAACAACCACACACACGGTCTAGAGGGACTCATCAACTGTACCCTAGGGGGAGAATGGGGGGGATGAAACGCATGTAACACGTTTCATTCGCCATGAAACGCATGTAACGTTTCATTCCCGATCGACACCTGCGCGACACCCCCTTGACAGATAGGCGGCGCTGTGGTAGTATCCTCACAGTGGCAGTTGGCCACAGGTTGTTTGACTGCCGCCCTGGGTGGAACTTCGGTAACCGGTGCGTGGAGTAGGGAGGAGCCATGCCGATCATCACGCGACCGCTGACAGAGGCTGGAATCGACTACCAGGCGGAGCCGCGGCTGGAGTTCGTCGGCTGCGTGCTCGACAAGGGGGAGATGAACTACTACGACGACTCGGACTTCTACGCCGTCGTCTGGGACGAGGAGCAGCGGGTGGTGCGGCGTGTCATGTACGCCACCACGCGGGCGTGGTGCGAGAACATCGGCTGTGTCGTGGATGCGACACCCGAGACCATCCGCAAGGCCGAGGCGTTCCTGGCGGGCCACCTGTACGACCTCCTGCAGGAGTCGTACCGCAAGACCGCCGCCGAGGTCGCGGTCGGCAAGCAGGTGGTTGTGGTCAAGGGCCGAAACGTCGCGCACGGGGTTGTGGGGAAGGTGTTCTACCTTGGCCACCCTCTCGTCTACGGCGGACCGTCGAAGTGGTCCCAGACGGTGACCCGCAGGGTTGGCCTCGCCCTGACCGACACCAAGGACGCCGCCGGGCGCTACGCCCACGTGGCGTGGACCTACGCGGGCAACGTTGAGGTGTTGGAGGCGGAGTCCCTGATGCCGCCGGTCGCTGAGATCGCCTACGAAGCGGCTCTGTACTCAAAGACGCACCCGTGGCGCCTGGTGGGGGCTGACCCCCGCATGGCACTGATCTGAAGGGAGGAGGAGCCATGAAGCAAGCGCGTTTCGTCAAGTGCAACGGAGAGGCCCACAGAAACCCGTTCATCGACCACTGCATGGCGTGCGCGCCCTTCTGGGGCGAGTACCCGGTGTGCCCCGAGTGCGGCGGCAGCCTGATCATCTCCGACTCCCAGAAGACCGGGAGCTGCCGGAAGTGCTTCCGCCGCTGGAGCCTGCGGAGGCCCAGCGTGTTCCGCGAGCTGATGCCGGGCGTGGGCCTGGCGGTGATGGGGGGGGAGCGCAATGTCTGAGCGTTTGGTCCCGGCCAGGTGGTACTACGTGAGCGGCGCTGCCTGGACCACCCCGCAGGGGCCGGACGACGGCGGGGTGTGTGTCGCCACTCGCGCCTCGGCCGCGCCCATCCACGGTGCCGAGAAAGACCGCAACATGCGGCTCGCGGCCCGAGCGCCCGAGATGTACCACGCCATACAGGAGCTGGTCTCCGCCATGGACGAGCGTGGCCACATGTACATCGACGAGGGGGCGTGGGATGACTTCGCGTCCCTCGCTGAGCAGATACGGAAGGAGGTGGGATGATGGGTCGCTCCGTCGCCATCCGCTACGCCGTCAGGCTCCACTGCGTGGGCCTGCGCATCGACCCCATCGCCTGGAAGGGGCGGCGCTCCCAGGCCGCCCTCGACAAGTTCCGCACCGACCTCAACGCGAGCTTTCAGCCGGGCGGCACTAACTGGCCCGTGTCGCAGCAGCTCCCCGTGGTGCCGCACGTGCACACCGCCTGCCTGGTTGACACGGCCACTGGTCGCACCCTGCTGACCTCTCGCATGCCCGCTTTCGAGGTGGGGTAGCATGGGATACCGCAAAACGCTGGAGAGCCTGCTCCCGTTCTGGGTATTTCTGTACGGGGATGACAGCCGCGACCACTGGGTGTGTGCGCTAGGTGAGACGTGGCACGTCTCGCGCTACCCCGGCGCGTCGGATGAGCGCGGGTCGGTGGCCGCGTGCCAGAAACACCTCGCCAGCCCTGAACCACCAATCAGCGGAGAGGACGTTAGCTGCGAGCGTTGCCTGACCATGCTTGACAGGGCGGAGCGCCACGCCGAGGAGCTTGGTCGCCTGTACAGGGCGCTCCTGACGAGGGCTTGACCGACTCGCGAGCCCGGCGCTTGACAGAACGTCACGCGGGTATTAGAATGATCGTAGGAGGTGGACCATGCGACGACACGAGGTAGCAGACCAGACAACCCCCGAGATTACGTGCCCGGACTGCGATGGCAAGGGCATTCGCCCCCACTACATCCTCGCCGGGTGCACCATGCAGTGCACCACCTGCTACGGCGGTGGCGTGGTGACCAGGCCCGACGAGGGCGAGATCGTCCGCGTCATCACGACGCGCAACGGGCTCGCCTGCAAGGCACCGGAGCTGCGCGGCGCCGCCTACCGCGAGGCCACCCCCGCCCAGAAGCTGTTGCACTACCGGGCGTATTACGTGTGGCGCATGGCGCGCTTCCACGGCGGCAAGGACGTGCGGATGCCGGTGATGGCCAGCGTGCACGCCGAGCACGACCCCTACCTGCCCACCCTGGACGCGATGGCCGACGCCGTCGCCGTGCGGTTCCTGGGGACGAAGTTCGCCGCTGCCGCCCGCTGGGGCTCCGCCCTGGGGCTGATCGACCGCGTGCCCGCCGGGCTGCCCGCGACCGCCTACCCGTGCGGGCCGGTGCACGACGGCGTCGAGGAGGTGTGATGCGCAACCTTCGCGACGCTGTCCGCACCGTGCGGTTCGCCCCGTTCAACACCGGCTACGGGGCGAGCTGGACCCTCAGGCTGTTTGACGATGGCAGGTACGTTGGCGACGGCAGGGAGTACATCGGGTACGAGCTGCGGCAGCACGAGAACGGCATCACCACGGTGCTGTTTGAGGGTGACGACTTCTCGCCATCGCCCCTTGACGACCCCTTCTCAGACGAGGCCGTGCTGAGCCTCATTGGCTTCCTGACGGCTTGCCCTGGCGACGTTGACCCCGACTACTGGAGTATGCGGGCGACCTCTACTGCGAGGCGATGCGCCGGTTCAGCGACGAACCGTGGTGACCCGCTTGACGCGATGACAGAGTTGTGCTAGGGTTGTTGGAGAAAGGAGCGTACCATGGCTGTGATGAGCTTCTACGCGAGCGAGAAGGCTTCGGCGATACTGGACGAGCGCGTGCTCGCCGGTACGCAGAAGTTCGGTCGCTCCGGTGTGCTGTGCACGATCCTCGACCGCTACGCGGCGTTGGTGGCGCGGCATGCGCCGCCCGGCATCGGGGTTCCCGAGTTGAAGCTGCTCGCCGAGCTGTTGCGAGACGAGACGCTGGACACGTTCGGCATCGGGTCGTTGGAGCGCGTGCTCGACGCTCGACCTGTCCGCGTGTCGGAGCTGGCCCGCCGCTTCAAGGTGGACGCCAGGGAGCTGCGCGACAAGATCGAGCTGCTGGACTGGGCGAGCAAGGTCGCCCTGCTGGACGTGGTCGAGCGACGCATCGTCGCTTCCATGCGCCAGCCCAAGGGCCAGGCCCAACCCAAGACAGAGTAAGGTGTAACGGCCCGCCTGGAGCCGCTGATCCAGGCTCACCTCCTGCGCCGGGGCCATCCCCGGCGCTTCTCTTTGGTGCCCACTTGACAGCGCGCCGTGACTGTATTAGACTCGTGACAGGAGGTGCGAAATGCACGACAAGCGCGACACCAAGAAGACCACGGCCACCGAGAAGGACTCCAAGGGCAAGGGCGTGTGCCCGGTGCTGGAGCCCGCACTGCCAACGCCGTCAAGACTGTCCTACTCCGAGGCCCAGTGGCTGCTGGGGCTCGACATGTTCACCTTTCCGACGCGTGGTGCCCGGCTGTAGCGGGCTGCCCGACGAGGGAGACTCCGGTGACGAGCAAGGCGCCCTGGCGTACCCGCTACGAAGACCCGCGAGGGGTCTGGAACGAAGGCGACGACCACTACTCGACCGCTGAGGCCGAGGTTGCCCTGCGGCAGTACCTCGCCGCCGGGGCTCGCACCGTCTACGCGTTCAAGTGGCACAACGGTGAGGGGTGGTACAGCGAGCTGTTCCGCCACCCCGACGAGGTGAACCTGACCAACGGCAAGCCGGTGAGGGGGTGAGCATGAACTGGAAGAAGGCCGCAAGGGAGTATCGCCGCGCCGCGATGGAGGCGCACGAGCGCGCTGTCGAGCTGGAGAAGACCGTGGAGGCCCTGGCTGGCGGCGAGCTGGTCACCGTCCCGGTCCACGTGGTTGCCATCTGGACCCTGATCGGGTTCGGGTGTGTGCTCGTGGCCGCTGCCATCAAGGTGGTGCTGTGATGGACGAGTTCTCGGCGCGGAGAGAGGCGAAGGACACCGAGCGCCGCGTCAACGCCACCGTGTACCGGGCGCTCCGGGCGATGGTTGAGGCCACGGAGCGCATGTTCCCCGCCCCCCCGCATGGCACCGCCACCGTGACGCTACCAGGCCCGCCCTGCGCGGACGCCTGGGATGCGATGGTCGCTGCCCGCCTCAGCCTGCGCGCGGTGGAGGAGATGAACGCGGCTGCCAAGGGGGTGCTGTGATGTGGTGGCTCACCGTGGATGTGGCCTACGCCGTCGTCCCGCCCGCCATCATGGTCACGTTCCTGGCGCTCGTCTGGTTGTACGTGCGCGAGGATCGCAAGTACGGGCAGGACCGTTCCATGTCCGACTCCTGGGCGGCCTACAGGCGTGCGCAGGGAATGGAGGACACGGAATGAGCGGCGCTGACGAACTGGACCGCCTCCGCGCCCGCGTAGCCGAGCTGGAACCAAGGGCTGCAATGGCAGACGGCGCGCTGGAAGAGCTTGAGAAAATTGGATGGCCCTGCGGGCTGGCTGAACTCCCGGCGGTGTATCTACAGCTTTGCGCTTCCGTCACCGAGCTAAAAAGCGAGCTGACCTCGTACCGCGATAGGCTCGACCTGGCGGAGCGGTATCACGACGAGGCCGAGGCTGAGCGGACTGCGATGCGCGGCAAGCTCGCGGTGGCGGAGGCGGCGCTGGTGGAGATCAGAGATGATCCCGATGTGTACCACCGCCAGATTGCCGAGGACGCGCTGGAGGCCACTGGCACCCGCGAGGCGGCGATCCTGCGGGCGGCGGAGGAGCAGGAGCGCGCGACCCACAATCCGGAGTGGTGGGAGCATGAGTACCAAGAGGCATGTAAGCGCACCTGCGCTGCCGTGCGCGGGGAGGAGGTGCGCGATGAGTGAGCCGTGGGATGCGTTCTGCCCCGAATGTGGGCATGCCTGTGTCGATGAGGACGGCTGCTGTTGTGTCTGTGGTCGGGACGCCTACCCGATCCCTAGGGCAACGGCGGAGCTGCTCGCCCGCGTGGCCGAGCTGGAGGGCAAGCTCGCGGCGTCCCAGGCGGCGCTGGTGGAGATCAGAGACAACCCGTATGCCTCCGCGCACCAGGTCGCAGCGCTGGCGCTGGAGGCCACAGGCGCCCGCGAGACCCGCATCCTGCGGGCGGCGGAGAAGGTCCGAATGGACTGCATCGAGGACGTGGAGCCGCGAGTTCCTGCGGCTGCTGCGCGACTGAGCTGCTGCAACCAGGGGGGCACCTTCGGGTGCCCCCTTGACAAACAGGGCGCTAGATGTTAGATTGATAATAGGAGGTGGGCGATGACGAAAGCGGAACAAAGGCAAGCCAGGCGCATCAGGAAGCAGTACAGGAAGATGATGGCGCGTCTGCGGCGCGCCGGCATCATCGTGAAGGGATGGAACGTATGAGGCCCGACAACACGATGTTCGCTGGGGCTGGGCACTTCGAGCGCCCGCTGTTCAGCGAGCTGCTGGACCGGATCACTCGCCAGGAGCGCGGGAAGACGATTCTGCGGGCGAGCGCGCCGTCGCACTGGTGCCCGAAGGACACCCCGAAGGACGAGGTGCTGAAGCGTCACCGCGCCTACTTCCTGTGGCGACTGGCCCGCTTCCACGGCGGCCTCGACGTGCGGTTCCCCGACGTGGCGTACATGCTGAACGAGCGCGACCCGTACCTGGACCTGCTGGAGCAGTGGGCCGACGAGGTCGCGAAGAGCCTGCTCGGCACGAACATGGCAGCGGCTGCGCGCTGGGGGATGGCCCTCGGCTACACGAACCGCGTGCCCGCCGGTCTGCCGCCCACTGCGTACCCTGGTGGCCCGGAGCACGACCGGGCGGCGCATGAAACGCCGACCATCGACCCACCGCGCGGCCTGGCACCGGTCGGGCTGGAGGAGCTACCGCTGGACATGTTGGAGACAGGTGATGACGACCCCACAGAGACCTGCGCCGCCGTGCGCGGGGAGGAGGTGCGCGATGAGTGAGCTGTACACGACGTTCGATCTACTTCGCCAGGCAAGCGCCTGCACGGAGCGGTACGCCCACCTCGGGCGTGCGCTTGGCGGCATCAAGAGGTACGGGCGCACCACGCCGATCTCACTGCTCCGCATCCTTGCAACAAACGGTCTCGATGACGCCCTATGGGCACTGCGGGCGGTTCCACCGGAGCAGGTTGCCGTCCGCGACCGGCTGGCGCGGCTGTACGCCTGCTGGTGTGTGCGGCAGATATGGGGCCTGCTCACGGACAAGCGGAGTCGAGCTGCGGTGGAGGTCGCGGAGCGGTATGCCATCGGTGAGGCGACGTGCAACGAGCTGGCTGCCGCCAGTGCCTCCGCCTGGGACGCCAGTGCCTCCGCCTGGGCCGCCAGGGCTGCCGCCAGTGCCTCCGCCTGGGACGCCAGGGCTGCCGCCAGTGCCTCCGCCTGGGACGCCAGGGCTGCCGCCAGGGCCGCCGTCTGGGACGCCAGGGCTGCCGCCAGGGCCTCCGCCTGGGACGCCAGTGCCTCCGCCTGGGCCGCCAGGGCTGCCGCCAGGGCCGCCGTCTGGGACGCCAGGGCTGCCGCCAGGGCCGCCGTCTGGGACGCCGACGCCAGTGCCTCCGCCTG
>Ga0302247_1000333_pt1 | contig 48915 bp, 42 predicted proteins | sample AAG_UR_Ile_MG_FD_193529 | JGI IMG/M metagenome (GOLD analysis project Ga0302247, IMG submission 193529) | Enriched activated sludge microbial communities from anaerobic digester in WTTP, New Holstein, Wisconsin, United States - AAG_UR_Ile | ecosystem: Engineered > Bioreactor > Anaerobic >...
CCTGATCCGCCTTCAGGAATACCTCCTGCAACGATTTGTCTTTTGGTCGTGGCATCTCGCCTCCAGTATTGTTGATTCTGGAGACAAGATAATCACCATATATGTTTTGTCAACATGGAAGTTGTATTACGTTTTAGGGAGGAGATTTCAAAAGACTGGATCCCGGGTCAAGCTATCCCACTCTACCGGATCGTTGCCGATCCGTCGAGGACCCCCGGCTTGCCCGGGATGACACAGTCTAAAGCTTGGTGTGGTCTGTTTCTGGCTTGTCAGCTTCCCCATCCGGCGCTAAAAGCAAGCGCCGGCACAACACAGGCTGCCTATATGTCAAATTCCGTGGTCACGGTCACGGAGATGGATTTGGAGCGGGTATTGGTATTGTAAAAGCCATAGTCGGACACATCGGTGGAATAGGGTTCCGTGATCTGGAACACCCCGGCGCGGGCGGATTTGATCTTTCCCAGGCGGGCTTTGGCGGAGGAGGTGATCTCCCTGGCGCGGGCGAGGGCATCGGCCGTGGCTTCTCCCAGTAGTTGTTTCTTGAGCTCCGGCAGCTTGGAATAGAGGTAGGCCAGGGACGACTGCTGCAGCACCAGTCCGCGTTTGGCGAAGAATTCCGGGTTCAGCGCCAGCCCCTCCACCTTCTTGATATCCGAGCTGAGGATATAGATGGTCTGATTCACCGAATATCCGGTTATCTGCCCGTATTCCGCGAAGAGAGGGTTGCTGGTGGGCGGCTGGATGTTGATGTCCTTTTCCGTAATTCCGGCAGCTAGGAGCAGGTCTTTGAAGGAGTTCATGTCCGCGGTCATGGAGGTGTAAGCCCCCATCAGGCCGTTGACATCTGTGTTTTTCTGCACGGTGAGGGTCCACTTCACCAGGTCGCTTTCAAAGTTTTTGCTGGCGTAGCCGACCACGCGCAGCTTGTTGTCCACCTTGCGGCTGAGGAGAAAGTAGTTGCCAAACACCGTCATGCCGATGATGAAGGCAAGCCCGGCGACCAGCCAGGGACGCAGCTTTTTTTCCTCGCCAAAAATTTCCCAGACTACCAGGCCGATAATGGCGATGATTATTGCAAACGGGATGAGGTTCATTTCTATCCTTCCTTTGGTTATTAGCTAAAATGCGCGGCGAAGCGACCGCCGGCGGTTATTTCCACTCCCCGGCGGAGTCCGTCGAAGGAGAAGCGCAGTTCCAGGTCATGTTCGGGGATGAGGTTTCCGGCGCGCTGGGGCCATTCGATGAGGGTGACGCCCGTCTCGATGAGTTCATGGATGCCCAGGTCCAGCAGTTCCCCGGGGTGTTGCAGCCGGTAGAGGTCGATATGGTAGAGGGGGAAGTCGCGGCAGGCGTATTCTTTGAGCAGCATGAAGGAGGGGCTGTCCAGTTCCTCTTCCGCGCCCAGAAACCTGCCCAGAGCCTGGGCAAAGAAAGTCTTCCCCGCGCCCAGGTCGCCCAGCAGGCAGATCAGGTCTCCCGGCCTCAGCAGCGGCGCCAGCCGTTCCGCCAGGTCGATCGTATCCTGCTCGCTTTGCAGTTCATAATACCGCGTGATCGCCACTTTCACCTCGTTGCCGGGCAAGGGCTCGCGCCCCGCCACAAGATAAAAAAGTCCCAAAAGCTGGCAGAGAGTTCAATCCAGAAATCCCCGGCATCTCTTGGGACCCTGTCTTTTATTACAGTCCTGACGACAATCTATGCCGGATGCCCCAATCCGTCAACAACTATTTCAGGCGTTTACTGCGGCAGGTGGCAACGGGCAGGATCATCTCCTCCATGGAGATGCCGCCATGCTGGAAGGTGCCGCTGTATTGGCGCTGGTATTGATGGTAGGAATTGGGATAGACGAAATAGTAGTCGTCCTTGGCGAAGATATAGTTATCCACGATGCTCTTGACGGGCAGGCCATACTCCGAGGGTTTTTTGGCATAGACGGCGTGCCGTTCGTTGGCGCCGAGGTTTTTGCCTTCTTTGTAGCGCACCGTGATGCTGGTGTCGCGGTCGCCCACGACTTGCGTGGCGCGGTTGACCTTGATGGAGCCGTGGTCGGTGCTGATCACCACGATGGCGTTCTGTTTGGCGATCAGCTTGAGCGCGTCATAAAGGGCGGAGTGCAGGAACCAGTGCTTGGTGAAGGCGCGCAGGCCTTCCTCGTGGGGAATGGTTTCCTGCAGGATCTGGTCGCGCGAGCGGTGGTGTGCCAGCAGGTCGAGGAAGTTATAGACCAGCACGATCAGCTTTTCCCTGTTCCAGGTGTCGATCTTGCGCAGCACAAAGTTTCCTTCCTCGATATTGAAGATTTTCACATATTTGGAGGCGGGTTCCAGGTTGTAGCCCAGTTCCGCGATATGTTCGTCCAGCAGTTGGTGTTCGTTGCGGTTGCGGGAATTGTCCAGATCATTCGAGGAGACCCAGTAGTTCGGGAAGCGCTTGGCGATATCCTGGGGCAGCAGCCCGCTGAAGATGGAGTTGCGGCTGTAGGGGGTGGCGGTGGGCAGGATCGAGTAGTAAAGCTCCAGCTCCTCGTCGAACAGCTCCTTGATATAGGGCTGGATGGCCAGATACTGGTCCAGGCGCATGCAGTCGATGATGATGAAATAAACCGGCACCCGTTCCTCAAAGTGGGGCGCGACGTATTGCGAGATCACGTCGAAGGACAGGTTGGGGCGGTCGTCGCTGCGCAGCCAGTCGCGGTAGTTGCGTTCCACGTAGTTGGTAAACTCGGTGTTGCAGTTCCGTTTTTCCAGAAAGTGGGTCTGGCGCAGGTTATCGTCGTTCACCTCGTCTATTTGCAGCTCCCAATATGCCATTTCGCGGTAGATATCGGCCCATTCCTTCCAGCCGGGGCTGTCAAAGAGCCGTTGGTTGAGGTTTGCCACGTAGCGCGTGTATTGCTCGCCGATCTGGTTGGCGCGGATTTCATCCGCTTGAAAGATTTTCTTGATGGCCATGATGATCTGGCTGGGATTGATGGGTTTGATCAGGTAGTCGGAGATTTGCGAGGCGATGGCCTTGTCCATCAGGCCTTCCTCTTCGCTTTTGGTCACCATCACGATGGGCAGGGAGGCGTTGAAGCGTTTGATCTCCTGCAGGGTAGCCAGGCCGTCCAGCCCGGGCATCATCTCGTCCAGGATCACCAGGTCATACTTATTCTCCAGCACCTTTTCGATGGCGTCGGTGCCGTTGTTGCAGGTATCCACATGGTAGTTTCGCTCTTCCAGGAAGAGCACGAATGGTTTGAGCAGATCGATCTCGTCGTCCACCCACAGTATTTTCATTTTCTTGGCGTGTTTCAATTGTTATCCTCCTTGGCTGTTTCGCTTTCAAAGCGGCGCTGCCGTTCGCGGACAACCTGTTTCACGGCTTCCGGATCGGCGTCCTGAAAATAGAGCGCCAGCTTGAAGTTAAGCTCTGTGCGAGAGCAGTTGAGGATGGCGGTCATCCTTTCCAAATACTGGTCGGTGAATACTTTCTTCAGATCAAGGTTCTCTTCCTTTTCCTTTTTGCGGATCTCCTTTATGTGTTCGCGCAGGTCTTTGGTGGGCATCTCGCCCGCCAATTCCACCCATTCGTCGCGCACCTGCCAGTCTGCTTTGGCGACCAGCGGGCGGATCATCTGCAGGCGGTCGAAGCCGATTTCCTTGATGGTAGCTTCGTCCACGTCCATCTCCTCGATGAAGGTGTCGAAAACCTGCACCAGCTTGCTGGCCAGCGAGCTGCTGAGCTGATACTCCGCCTCCACAAAGTCACGGAACGCCTCATAGCCCTTCATGCGGTAGAGCTTGCTGCGCTTGATCTCGGACAGCAACTGCCCCAGGCTGATGAAGTTATCCTCCAGATTCTCCTTGAGGTTGGCGACGGCCCTGAATTTCTCGTCCGGGCTCATGTTTTCGGTGCGCGCGTAATTGCTTTGCATAAAAATGTTTCCTTATTCTTGTTCTGTGATGGGATAGTAGGTGTGTTCCGCCGCGGGGAAGGCTCCGGAGCGCACTTCGGCGCAATAGCCGTTCAGGGCGGAGGTGATCGTCTGATCCAGATTTGCGTATTGTTTCACAAACTTGGGCATCAGGGTGCTGTGTCCCAGCAGGTCGTGATAGACCAGCACCTGGCCGTCCACATAGCGTCCCGCGCCGATGCCGATGGTGGGAATCTTCACCGCGGCGGTGATTTCCCGCGCCAGTTCCTCGGGGATGCCTTCCAGCACCAGCATGAAGATGCCGGCCTTTTCCAGGGCCACAGCCTGGCGCAAAAGCTGCTCGTGAGCCTCCGGGGTCTTGCCCTGCACGCGGAAGCCGCCGAAGCGGTAAACGCTCTGCGGTGTCAGACCGATGTGCCCGCAGACCGGAACCTCGCAATCCACGATCTGGCGGATAGCTTCCTGGCGGGAGGCGGTGCCGCCTTCCAGCTTCACCGCGTCCGCCTTGCCGGCGGTGATCAAAGCCGCGGCGTTGGCCTTGGCCTCGTCCAAAGAGAGATGGTAGCTCAGATAGGGCATATCCGCGATCACAAAGCTCTGCGGGGCTCCCCGGCGCACGGCCGCGCTGTGGGTGATCATGTCCCCCATCGTCACCTGCAGGGTGTTTTCATAGCCCAGGACCACCATCCCCAGGCTGTCGCCCACCAGGATGATGTCCATATCGCTGGCGGCCACGCAGCGCGCCATCGAGGCGTCATAGGCCGTCACCATGCAAATCTTGGTTCCTTCCGCTTTCATTTTGCGGAAGGCGTGTAAATTCTGTTGATTGTTATTCTTCATCGCTAAATCCCGCGTCACCTTCCCGTTCGCCGTCCTCTTGCGCGGACTGTTCCCGGTCGTCTTCGATGTTGTCGCCGCCGTAAACGCCCTGGTTGAGCACCATGTCGTAGATCACCCCGCCGTGGGCGTACCAGCCCAAAAACCTGCCCTGCAGCGCTCCGGCGCGGTAATTCGCGCTCATCAGCGGCGCGCCGTCCGGATACCACAGATAGGTGGGGCCGTCCTGCAGGCCTTCCTGAAGGGTGAATACCTGTTGCAGGCGTCCGTTCTCAAAACGCTTGAAAGCCACGCCCGTGAAGGGGATTTCCCCGCGCAGCCATCTTCCCTCAACCTCGGTCAGTTCATCGAAGGAAACGGCGTTTTTGGGCGTTTCGTAGCTCTTGAGCAGACGGTACTCATCCTGACTCGCCTGTGCGGACAGACTCAGCGCCGGCAGCCACAAGGCAGCCAGCAGCAATCCCCGCCCAACGCGCCGGATGAGCGGAGCCGGTGATAGTGACGGTTTCTGTTTCATATTCTATTCCGGACCGCGTTCTGCGATCCGATTTCCTTTGTATTAAATAAGATAAGCCTAATCGCGCCGCTGGCAATCCCCTTTCCGGCCCCCCTATGCAAGCTGGCATCAACCTGGGGTCTTCCCTTAGTCAACCTTAACTTCCAGAAGGTTGACCTAAGGATGATGGTCTCAAATCCTGTAACGTCAAATGAGGGCGGCATTTACTCAATCCCCGGGGGCGGAGCCCAGCAGGGTGAAGCTGCCGGTCTTGCCCGCTTTGTGTTTAAGTATTTTGGGCGCAAGGGATTCCGCTATCCCTTCCTTGGAACTGTGCTCGGCGATGGCGACGCCGCCCGGAGCCAGCAGCCCGCGCTCAAAGATGAGTTCCAGGCAGGGGTTGACCAGGTTTTTATCGTAGGGCGGATCCAGGAAGATGATGTCCCAGGCGGGTTCCGCTTTCTTCAAAAAAGTTTCGGCGCGTTTGCGCCAGACATGGCAGTCATCCTGCGCTCCCACCAGGTTTATGTTCTTGAGCAGCACGGAGATGGCCGCCGAGGAAAACTCCACGAAATCCACCCAGGAGGCTCCGCGGGACAGGGCTTCCAGCCCGTAGGAGCCGGTTCCGGCAAAGAGATCCAGCACCCTCGCGCCGTCAAACTGGCTGTGGACGTTGAAGATCACGGCGCGGTTGTAAGCGGTGGTGGGGCGGGTGGTGAGCCCCTCCACGGCGAAGAGTTTGCGTCCCTTGAATTTGCCGGTGATGATGCGCAAGGGCTGCCTCAGTCGCGGGCTTTGCGTGGCCTGCCGGGGGGAAATTTGAGGGGGATGGTGAGCTGCACCGGGCTGGCCTCAAAGCGTGGACAGGAGACGATGAGCACGTTATCCGCCTGCTTGCATTTCTTACAGCAGCGTTGGCAAAGCTTGTTGAACTTTTTGGGGGTCTTGCGAGCCATCGGCGGGGTTACTTGCGCGTTTGCAGCTCCAGGAAGATGGAGAGGAAATCCGTAAACTTCAGTTCGCTGAGGGGGGTGTCCTTGCTGTATCGCGAGAGCAGGGCGAGCATAAAATCCGCCAGGCTCAGCTCTTCCGGGGTTTTGGCGGGGTCGGGTTTGTATTCCCGTGACTGCTCCTCTATCTCGCGCAACACGCTCAGCATGGCCTCGCCGTCGCTCGGTTCGGGGAGGGCTTCCTCATCCTCGTCGTCATCGATCACGATTTCCTGGACGAAGCTGCCCTCGGCGAGCTTGGCGCGGGCCTGGGCGAGATTCTCAAAGCCGTTGTGGCTCAATATCTTGAGATAGGCGAGCTCCTCGGGAGTGAAGAGTTGCTCGATGCGGGGATCGTAGCGGTTTGCCGGATCGTTCAAAATGCGGACGTGCAGGTCTTCTATGCGCTCGCGCACCGCGGGCGAATCATCCGTCTGGCTGATCAGCTCATAGGCCGCCAGAGCGTCAAAAAACTGGTTTTGCTCTTCAAAGAGCTTGGCCAGGGTGAGGGTTGGTGCCCATGTCCTTCCGTTTGTCTTCATCATAACTCCCTAATGCATTGCATCGGACGTCAGTTTCTGGATGCGCTCTTTTGTGTCAATCAAAACCTTTAGGCTTGGGTGGGCGGGGATATTCGCGGGATTTTTCTACCCGGGAGGGGATTATTTAAGCGATCGGGCTTGCCTCGCGCGGAAAATGGTTTATATTGTCCTGCAAGGTATATTCCGACAAGGAGATGAGTCGATGAAAAAGCTTGCTTACCTTTGTGCCCTGCTTTGCGCGCTGTCCTTTCTGGGCGCGGCTGACGGGGAGTTCTACGCCGCCAATCAATCCGTTTTCGTTATTCCCACAGCCTACACAATGCCCAAAGGCTCATCCTCGTTTATCGATTACGAATTGGTGATTTTACAGTATTCCCACGCGCTCAGCGACCGGCTGCATCTGAGCATGGGCATGGGTTTCCCCTATAATGTGGAAATGGCCAAGACTATCACTGCGGGCGCGAAGTTCAACTACTTCCGGGCCCCAAGCCTGGAAAGCGCGGCCTGGGGAACTTTCACGCCCATAGAGGAGGTCTATACCCTGGGCAACGTGGTGAGCTTTGGCAACAACAGTGGCAACGGAGGCGGCAGCCTTCATCTGGCGGGTATGCTGTACGGCGATATGGATAAACCAGACTACCTTTGGGGCGTCATGGGCACGGGCGGGATAGTGCGTTTCTCAAACCGCGTCAACGGTATGGCGGACGTTATTTTACCGCCCCTGAGAATCAAGGACAGTCCCGACGATACAGAATCGGAAGACGAGGATGAAAGTGATAATTTCGGGATGTTTATCGTCGGTGTCCGTATCAAAGGGAAAATGTTAAGTGTGGACTTGGGCGGCATGCGCTTTGTGGGCGATGCGGATCAGGGCAATCTCCTGCTGATGCCCTTTGTGAAAGCAACTGTCCTGTTTTAACAGGGCGGAGCGGAGCCTTCCCGCGCCAGGGAGATGAGTCCATGAAAAAACTGGCTCTACTTTCTATTCTGCTGATAGTGCTGTCCTTCCTGGACGCGGCTGACGGGGAATTCTACGCCGGCGATCAGTCTGTGTTCATACTTCCCACCGCTTACACGATGCCCAAAGGCTCCTGCGCGGTAACCGTTTACGAGGCTTTAATACCCCAATCTGCCTACGCTCCCATCGACCGGCTGCATCTGAGCGCGGCGGGTATTTTCCTCCCCACTTTAAATGAGGAAGAATTGCGGTGCATTGTTATTGTTAGTTTTGGCGCAAAGTATAACTACTTTCGGGCGAAAAACGTGGAAAGCGCGGTCTTGGGCAGCTTAACGCACTATCATACAGTCACTCTGGGCAACGTGGTGAGCTTCGGCAGCAATAGTGGTGACGGTAAGGGCAGCGTCCATCTTATGGGTATGTTGACCGGCGATATTGAGTCAGATAACCTCCGGGGCATCCTGGGCACAGGCGGGATACTGCGTTTGTCGAACCGTATCAACGCCATGGCGGAACTGACCTTTGTGCCCTTCGATATCGAGACAGAGCCCAGTCATTCTTCTGAGGAAGAAAACAAATACGCTCTGTTGATAGCGGGGCTCCGTTTCAAATGGCAAAAGGTGAGCTTTGACCTGGGCTTCATGCGCATGCTGGGCGACGTGGAACAGAGTAAACTAATGCGGTATCCTTTTGTGAAGATGTCTATCCTGTTCAGGTAGCCTGGCTTCAGACGCTCAGGCGGTGGCGGATTTTGGCAAGGGTCTTGGGCCCGATGCCCGAAACCTTCAGCAGGTCGTCCACGGATTGAAAGGCGCCGTTCTGTTTGCGCCAGGCGATGATGGCGGCGGCTTTCACCTCGCCGATGCCCGGCAGGGTGCAGAGTTCTTCCAGTCCGGCGCTGTTGAGGTTGACTATGTTGGTGAGTTCGCTCTTGGGAATGGCTTTGGGAGCATGAGCCCGCTTGGGCTTGCCCGGAGTGAGGTTGGCGGTAGCCGCGCTGGATCCTGCCGTACTCAGGTCAACAAGGTTTTGCGCGGCAATCCGGTTCACCAGGGCGCTGTCTCCAAAGCTTACTAAGGAGGGCAGCAGGCGGGCAAAGGTCTTGGGGCCGATGCCCCTCACGTCCAGCAGTTGGGTCACGCTGGTAAAGGGATGTGCGGCGCGGTGGTCGAGAATGTCCTGTGCCTTTTTCTCGCCGATGCCGTCGAGGAGCATCAGGTCTTCCTTGCTGGCGGTGCGGATGTCGATCAGCAGGGTTTTGGCGAGGGCGGCGGAATCCGCCGGAACCAGTTTTGATACCGGGCTTTCCTCCGCTGCCCGGGCTTCTCCGCTTGCCAGGTTGAGGCTCAAGCCCAGAACCGCGAGGACGGCCAGGAGCAGCAGGGCAAGCTGTTCCCGGCGCGCCAGGAAGGGGTGGTGGCGCTTGATCACCTCAATCCCTCAGCGGCGGAGATCCTCCAGCCAAAAGTCCAGCAGCTCGGGCAGGTCGGGGCGGTAGCCGCTTTGCTCGTAAGCGATGTTGCCCTGTTTGTCGATCACGCAGATATAGGGGATGCCGGTGAAGCCGTAGGCTTTGGGCAGTTCGCTGTTGCCAAGCAGCAGGGTCATGGAATAGCCGGATTCGCGCACGTATTCCAGCACCTGGGGCAGATCGGAGGGGCTTTGCCAGGTGTTGATGGAGAAGACAGCGAGGTCAGGCGCGGCGTTTTCCTTGAGCCAGGCATCCAGCAGGGGCATGGTCTTGAGGCAGGGCTTGCACCAGGTAGCCCAAAAATCCAGCACCACGATCTTGCCGCGCTGGTTTTCCAGGCGCACCATGGTGCTGTCCGCCTGGGGCAGTTCCCAAAGCGGGGCGGGCTTGCTGATCTTTGACTGCAGAGCTAACTGGCGGCGCTTTTCCCGGCCTTGCTCCCAGTTGCGGAGGGCGTTGTCCATCACCTCCTGATAGCGGGGCTGGCTTTTCAATACTTCATACTTGGAATCCTTTTCCACTTCCTTCACATCCAGCACGTCCCTGGCCATGGCTCCCTCCAGCAGGTTGAGGGCGGTATCAAGCTGTCCCAGTCCCAGATGCATATCCACACGCAGGGGCAGGGTGTCGTCGTCCTCCTTGAGCTGGGGCCACCTGTCCAGATAGGCGTGCATGCGTCCCCATTCTTCGGTGAGCGATAGCGCGTAGAGGTAGTTCTGCTGGTAGATGTAGAGGCTGTCCGCGCTCTTGACCTTGCCTTCGGAGATGGCGAGGGAGAGCAACTGGGGATAGAGGGCCTCAAAGGCGCGGCTGCGCTTGGTCTTGGTGATGAAATCCAGCACGATCTGGAAGTTCATTTCGATGGCCTGGGGGTCACGCAGGCGGAGCAGCGCCTTTTCCGCCTCTTTGTAATCCTCTTTGGTGTTGTGAAGGTGATAGAGGGCAAGCAGGAGGTAGGAATCATCGCCAAAGCTCTTCAGGCCTTTTTTCAGCAGCTTCAGATCCCCTGCCAGATTGTCCCGCACGTCCTGTTGCAGATCCGCGGGAGCGTCATCGTCCAGCAAGGCCTGCGAATAGGTGGAGCTGAAGAGGCGGTATCCCCAATAGAAATCGGGAAAGCGGCTGGTGAGCTGGCGTCCCCCGCGCAGTTGCTGCAACAGGCTTTCGGAGCCCCGCAGCCACAGGTAGTGATAGACGGGGGAGTCCGGCTGCTGGTCGTGCAGGTCGGCAAAGTGCTGCTGGCTGGCGCCTTTATCCGCCCGCATCCAATAGTTTTGCAGGATACGCAGGTCTTCCAGGTCGGTCATTTTCTGCGCGTATTCGTTGATCACCACCAGGCCCTCTTCCGCGCTCTTGGTGGCGCGCACCCGCTGTTCAAACTCCTCTGAAAGCGGCGAGGCGGCCAGGGTGCCAAGGCAGGCCAACAGCAAGAGGGGCAGCAGTTTCTTTACAATCCGTGTCATTTGATTAGCAGCATCTTCCGGGCGGGGGAAGCATCTCCTTGCAGGCGGTAGAAATATACTCCGCTGGCCAGACCCGCGGGAGCCTGCCAGAGGACTTCGTTGGCGCCGGGACGCAGGTTTCCGGTGAGCACCTGATCAACTTTTTGCCCGCGTGAGTTATAGATTTGCACCACCGCCTGTCCCGCCGCTTTCGGCGCCTGCACCGTAAAGACCGTGGAAGCGCGGAAGGGATTGGGATGGTTGCCGGTCACGCGCAGGGCGGAAGGCGCCTGCAGCTCGTCCGATACGCCCACATAATCCGTGGTGCGCACCACGAAGGGGATGCGGAAGGTGCCCAACTGCTGCGAGTTGATCTCAAAATGGAACTTCACCCGTCCGGTGCTGCCCACCCACAGGTTGAGGTGGAACGCTTTGGCTTCGCCCGCTCCGAGCACCAGAGGCATAGCCTGGCCGCCGGGATAGCAGCCGCCTACCTCGTCGCAGTAGTTAAAATACCAATCCAGCGGATCGGCAGCCACATCTTCTTCATCCACCACTATTTGCATGGTCATGTTACCCGACTCTCCGGTGTTGAAGATCCAGAGCGTGGGCGAGTTGAAAGAGCCGTTGGGAGGAGCCACCAGCGCCGCGGGATCCCAATCCATGGCTGCGCGCAGGCGGTGCGGGGGATTGGATAGGGAGGAAACGTTTTGCAGGATGGCCGATTGAGCCGTGGTGCGCACCGAAGCCGCCATCCACAGGTTGGACTGGTTCCAGGCGGGATCGAGGCTGAAGCTGTGGTTGAAGCTGCTTTGCTGCCCTGTCGGAGGCAGGGTGATGGACTGCGTTTCCACCAGGCGCGCCACGTTGTCCTTTCCTTGCACGCCGTTTTCCAGCAGATACCAGACCAGGGTGTAGTTCCCCGGGGCGAGGTCGGGATCGAGGCTGGTAACGGTGATCACAGCATCTCCAGTGGAGGAATCGAAGGAATCCAGCTCCATCCTGAGCGGCGAGGACTGATAGAGATACTGGGAAACCACGTTCCAATAGTAACCTGCCGGGACGTTGCCGATTATCACCGGGTTGCCGTTGATGCCGACGGTGGGGTAAACCGTCACGCCCTGGGTACTGATCCAGTTTTCAACGCTGGGCGTGGTCAGATTGCCGGAAGCGTGGTAGAAGTGGCAGGAGATGAACTCCTCCGGGTTGGTCTGGTTCCAGATCGCGTTCAGGTTTTGGAAGGCAAAATCGCTGTGGGGGTCGTTGGAGGCGCCAAAACCCTCCGCCAGCGTGGTAAGCGGATAGTATTGCGGATTTGCCGCCAGGGGCAGCAAAGCCAGCGCCAAAAGCATCAAAAGAGCGTTTCTCATGGGAACTCCTCAGTTAAAATCTTGTGTTCAGATCCACCCTCAGCCCGGAAAAGGGCGCCATATAGCGGCAAACGCCGTTGCGGCAGACCTTTCCACCGGCTTCGCGGCCCACGAACACCACCAGGTCGGTGCCGCCAAGGATGGGATATTTGGCTTCCAGGTTGGGCCAGTAGGTGCCGTCACCGAGGGAAGAGAAATCCTCCCACCAGGCCTGGGCTCCCAGCGCCAGAGAAAGCTTGCCCAGCGCCACATCCAGTTGCAGCTTGGGCTCATAGTGGCTGCTCTCGTAAAGCAGGTCGTAGCTGACGCCGTTCTGTTCGCTTTGCTTCACGGATTCCTTGGCCACGGCCTTGAATTCGCCCGTCAGGGTGGGTTGGTAGCCCCAGGCGGGGAAGCTGACCACAAAGCCGGGATAGTATTCTTTCTGCCAGCGGTTTTTGTTGCCGTCCAACAGTTCCGTGTCGCTTTCATCCAGTTTTTCCAGAAAGCTGAAGGAGAGGGTGCCGTTCAGTTTCCCTTTCATCCAGTCCAGTCCGGCGTAGAAGTCGTTCATCCGCAGCTTTTTGGAGCTGTCCCAGGCTTCGGCGTAGTCCAGATTGAGGGTGAGGTCGCGGGGCAGGTTGAAGATAGTCCAGACCTGGATTCCCTGTTCATCGGAGCCGGAGGCCTGTCCGTCGGAGAGCGTTTCGCTGTGGTGGTTGGCGAGGGGCAGATCCTGGAAGTTGTTGTAATAGTTGAAATTGTCGTAATACTTGTAAGCCGCGCCGAACTGCAGCAGGCTCAAGGAGAGGGAGGCGTCGGCATAGACCGCGCTGCCGTTGTCCGGGTTATCCACCTTGTCGCGGCTGGCGTATTCCACCCCGCCTTCAAAGGAGCCTTTGCGCAACTTGGCGCGTCCGCCCAATACGTTGTCCTGCAGATACTTTGTTCCCACATAGCTCTGCGCGGAAAAGGCCGTGGCACCCAAGGTGAGGGGTTTCAGCACGGGATACTCGGCGTCCATTCCGTAAGCCAGGTCGAGTTTGTCCCCCCCGCCGCCGCCGGAGAATCCGGAATAAAGCGCCTTGAGGCGGAGGCCGCGGTCATAGCCGAACTTGAATCCGGTAACGCGGTAATCTTCGTCCAGTTCCACGTTCTCATAGCTGCGGAAGATCATCCCGCTGCCGAAGGTCTCCTCCATCTTTCCGGCGTGAATGAGCCAGACGTCGCGCGCGTAGCTGGCGTAGAGGTCTTCCCAGTCCCAGCTCAGGGCGTCGGGGCGCAGCTCGTCCAGCAGCTGGTTCTGGTCGGTGCTGTATCTGGGCAGCCCGGCGTTGAACTTAAGCCCGAAGGTGAAGTAATTGTATGCCAGGCTGAAGGAAAAGCTGTCCTCAAAATAGGTGTTGAGGGAGTCCTCCGCGGCGCGCCAGATGAAGCGTGCCTCGTTGAGGCCGTTGACAATGGGCGATTTCTGGGCTGTCAGTCCGGCGCACAGCGCCACTAAAAGCAGGGCAAATACTAATCTTCGCATCCGCAAGCCTCTTTGGAAGCGCGTCCGGGGCAATCAGGCGGGCAGTCGCAATCCTTTTCTTCGCCTGCCTTTTCCTCCTCCAGACCCATGACCTGGCGAACCTGCGCCTCATATTCCTTTTCCGCGCCTGCCTCAAATCCCAGGTGCGACCACACGATCTCGCCCTCTTTGTCCACGATGAAGGTGTGGGGGGGATTGACCACGTTCAGCTTTTTGGCTAGGGTTTTGTCGGGATCGAAGAGGGTGACGAACTTGTAACCCTTGCTCTTCAAGAAAGCGCGCGCCTTGGCCTGCGCCTTGGGGGCGTCCAGGGAGACCAGCACCACGGTGAGGCTGTCATATTTGCGCGCCAGGGCGTCCAGATGGGGCATCGCCAGCTTGCAGGGCTGGCAGTAATCCGCCCAAAAATCAACGATCAGGGGGCCTTTGCCCACGAGATCTGAGAGAGCCACGTTTTTGCCGGTCTCGTCCGGCAGCCTGAATTCCGGCAGCGGATCGGCAAAAGCCGCACCCGCCAACAGCGCGAGGATGATTACGCAAAGCCACAGTTTCATTGTATTGCTCCTATATTCTTAATATAATGTAAGTTGTTGGTTTGGACAAGTTTCACTGCCTTTTTCCCACTCATATCGCCCTCATTTGACACCAGATTTTCTGGCGTGATCATCCTTAGGTATTCCTTATAAATTATAAGGTTGACTCCAGGTTGACCCCAGGCAGACCCAAGGTTGGATATGGGGGCGGTATCCCGGGGACGGCAGTTAATTGCAAGAGATTTGGTCACTTGCAGTTGTCTCCGAAAAGGTTGGTCTTGATGCCGCCGTGGATGGTGGCATGGCCATCGAAAGTGGCGGGCATGGTCTGGGCGAAGATCACCAGGGCGCAATCTTCGGCGATTTCCGTCGCGGAACGCAGGAGGAAAGAGACGGGCTGCCCGGGGCTGGCGGCGGTGAGAGGAATTCTGGTCTTGCCACGCACCACATTGTGGCGGGTCTGTCCCTGGGCGGTGACTTCCTCCTCGATGAGGACTACGTTCAGCACCATATCGGCAGTGTTTAGTTCCGGCTGATTGCAGTACAGCACGATGTTTCCGGTGATTTCGCGGCCGTTGACCGCGAAGCTGGGCAGCTCATAGGAGATGCCGCTTTCCTGGGCGGCAAAGCCTTGGGTGGCGGTCACATACGAATTCAGGACTGCTTCCTGGTTGCCCTGCAGGAGGGTCTGCCCCTGCAGCACCGAAAGAGGCACGGAAGCGTTGGTCAATCCGGCGGTGTAATAGTTGTAAGTGGTGTTTGGTTCTGCCTGCAGAGGCGGCGCGGTGTGGTATTCCATGAAGGTGAAGCGTCCGGGATAGAGGGCAGCCAGGCTGCGCAACTGGGCTTCCACGGGCGGGCAGTTGGGGCAGCCCAGGAAGGTGAAGTATTCCACGATCACGTGCTGTTTGGAGACTTGCCCCGCGGATGAGAGGCCGTTGCCCAGAAACTTCCAGCCGTCGCTGAGGCGGATCAGTTCGTCATCCACAAAGGTGGTGTCTGCCAGCACCTCGCCCCAGTCCGGCCGTCTCGCTTTCAGGCGCCAATCCGCCACGGCGCTCGATGCCGATACCTGACGCACGCGGCTGAAGCTGACCTCGAAAACCGGCTCGTCTTCCAGCAGGTAGATGCCGCCCAGCCAGGTCATGAGGTCGGCGCGGGTGCCGCCGGAGTGCAGGTAATAAGGGGAAAAGAAGTGTTGCACCGGAGCGAGGTTGTCGGCGGATGCCGTCTGCAAAGAATCACCCAGGGGGGCAAAAAGATCGGTGAAGAAGTCGGCGGGCTGGAAGGGTTGCACCAGCTCGCGTTCAAAACGGTCGCAGCCCAACAGCAGCAAAGCCGTGATGGACAGCAGGATAAGGATTATTTTTAGTCTCATTTACCCTCCTTGGCTGGCACGCGGGACAGGGCGTCCAGCAGGTCTTTTTTACTGAAAAGCTCCGGCATCTTGACCGGCTCCTGGCCGGGGATGTAGAGCACGTTGAAGGGCACGCCGATGCTGCCGCCCTTTTGGATCCAGTCCTTGAGCACCGGATCACCGTTGGTGAAATCGCCCTTGAGGGTCACCACGCCGAGCTTTTTGAACTCCGCGGCGATATCTTCCTGATGCAGGACTTTTTTCTCGTTGGTCTTGCAGTTGGTGCACCAGGCGGCGCCGATATCCAGAAACACGGTTTTGCCTTCCGCCTGGAGCCTGTCAAAGAGTTCGGGGGTAAATACATACCAGCCCTCGTGGTCGGCAGGCTGCATCCCGTCCACCAGGGCGGCGGCACTCTGGGGCGGGACGTGCTTTTCCTTCCAGGGCAGGTAGTTCCAGGCGGCAAACACGATCACCGCCAGGGTCAGCAGGGTGAAGATATATTGCACCGCCTTACTGTTTTCCATGCGCACAAAACGCCCGTAGAGCCAGGCCGCGAAGCCGAGGAAGACCACGAAGTGGGCGGTGTCCAGCAGGTAGGCTCCGCTCTTGGTGAGGCCCCAGATGTTGCTGAAGTATTTCCAGGTCAGCAGCAACAACAGAAAGCCCATCACTTCCTTGAAGATATTCATCCATTCGCCCGGTTTGGGGATCAGCTTGAGCGCTTTGGGGAAGAGGCTGATCAGGATGAAGGGCAGGGCAAAGCCAAAGCCGATGAGCAAAAAGAAGATCATCAGCAGCGGAGAGGAGAGGCGCACGGCCACTTCCAGCGCCGGGCCCATGAAGGGGCCCATGCAACTGAAGCCCATCAGGAAAGCAAAGATGCCGCCAAAGAATGAGCCCGCGTAGCCCTTTTTGGATGAGGTCTTGGCGGCGGCGTTCATCCCCGGCAGGGTCATCTGCCAGACTCCCAGCAGGGAAAGCCCGAAGAGGAAGAGGATGCTGAGCATGATGAGGTTGTAGGTGAGGCTCTGGCTCAAAAACCCGTAGGTGAGGTTCACTCCGGAAAGGCGGGCGATGATGAACACGGCGGCGATGGAGCCGAAGGAGATCAGCACGCCAAGGGTGTAAACCAGGGTGTGCAGCAGCACTTTGGTGACGTCCTTCTGCGCCTGGTTGACCATGCTCATGGCGCGGATGGGGAGGATCGGCAGCACGCAGGGGGTGAAGTTCAGCACAATCCCGCCCAGTATCGCCATCAGCATGTAAAAGAGGATGCTGCCCGTGCTGGTCTTGCCGTCTGTGGGTTTTTCAGCCTCGGCGGCAGGCTCCGTCCGCGCGGCGGGTTCCTCCCCGCTGGGCTGTTCTTCCGGGCTGGCCTCGTCCACAGTGGCGGCGGGGCTGCCGGGGTCACCGGGCAGAATCTGCAGGCTGAGCTGGCGGCTTTCCTCGGAAGGCATTCCGCAGAAGCCGGTGGTCTTGTGGCAGAGGTTGTAGCCAAAGGTCGCATTGACAGCCACTTTGCCCGGCTTGGCATTGGCCTTCACGGTGAAGGGCAGGCTGAGGGTCACGCTTTTGTAGTAAACCCAGAAGCCATCGGAGGACACCTTGGTCGGCTTGGGGTAGCTCAGCTTGCCAAAACTGAGGGCGGGGCTGTCTCCGCTGAGGAAGAAATAGGGCGATTCCCCCTCGGAGGGGTCGTAGGATTGCTTCATGGAGTCCGGAAAGGAGACCGTGGCGCGCAACACTCCCTTGTCTCCCGGCTTGAGCTCGGAGGGGCTCACCGAAAAGCGCAGGGTCTGCCCGGCGGCGGTCGCCAAAACCAGGAGCAGCAAGGCGCAAAGTAAAGTATGTTTGACAGTTGAACTCATCTAAACCTCGTCAACTTTAATTTTTATCCAGAAATTATACATGCATGTTACATTCCACTTTGGGAAAGATTTTTGCTCAAGCTCTTGCGCCGCAACTGCCGCAGATCGTGGGATTGAGAGATCAGCAGCCCCAGCACGGTGAGCGTAACTCCCGCCGCGCCCCGGAGGCTGAGGCGTTCGCCCAGTATGAAAAAGGCCAGGAACACGGTGAAGACCGGGATGAGGTTGGTAAAGACGTTGGAGCGGATCAGGCCAAGCTCGCGGATAACTCCGGTGTAGAGCAAGAAGGCGCCCACGCTGGCGAAAACGCTCATGGCGGCGATGGTGAGCAGGCCGACTGCGGAATGGCGCACGGTGAGGAAATGCCCCAGGTCGTAGTAGAGGAAAAGGGGCAGCATATAGAGCATGCCGAAGAAGTTTTGCCAGGTCACGATGGTGAGGGAGCGGTATTTGAGGGTCATGCGCCGCACCGTGATGCCGTAGAACATCCCGGAAAAGACCGCCACCATGAGCAGCAGCACGCCTTTGAGGGTTCCGTGGAGGTCGGGCTCGGCAAAACTGAGCAGCGCCACGCCGGAGAAAGAGACCAGCAGCCCCACGATCAACAGGGGGTAAATCCTTTCCTTGAGGAATATCCAGGCGCCCAGCGCGCTCACCAGCGGGATGGTGGAGATGATCAGCGAGCCCAGGGTCGGGGACACATATTGCATCCCGTTGGCTTCGCCGATGAAATACATGAAAGGCTCGCAGAAAGCCACCAGCATCAGATAGCGGAGGTCTTTGGCGGATACTTTTTCACTCTGGCGAAAAAGGCGCGTCACCCCAAACAGCAGCACCGAGGCGAGCAGCAGGCGCAAAAAGACGATCTCGTAAGGACGGTAGGTGACCAACGCCACCTTGATCCAGACGAAGGTGACCGCCCAAAAGAGCATGGCCAGCACCGCCCGCAGGTAAATCGTCCACTGCTTCATGGCTTCAGGGGTCTCCAGGCCTTATTCTTTTTCAATGGCTCCCACCGGGCAGCCTCTGAACTTGCCGTAGCCTTCAATGCAGATGCCGCACTCCGTGCAGAGTTCGGCGTCTATCCGCGCCTTGCGGTTGACCACGCTGATGGCGCCGGTCGGGCAGCGGGAAACGCAAAGCTTGCAGCCGATGCACTTTCCGCCGTTCACGCGGTAATCAGACACGCCGCCTGTTTGCAGCGAAGCTTCGTCCAACTTTCGGAGTAGAAAGGGGTTGGAGTCGTCCGCGCCGCGCCACAGCCTGCCCACTAAAAAGAGCTCATTCTTGCGCCAGCCCTCCACCGCGACAGTGTTGCCATCTGCCAGATGCAGCCCCAGGCTGTCCAGCAGGCTGCGCGGTGCAAGCAACAGGCGCAGGCCGTCGCCGGAATCATCCAGCAGCCAGGTCTGGCTACCGCGCAGTTCGATCACGCCGCGGTAGCTGGAGAGTTCCGTATCGGGGTCGAATCCAGCCCAGGCCAGGCAGGCCAGCAGAGCCAGCAGGGCTGTAAAAAACAGTCTATTCAAAGCAGTTCTTCCTTCTTTTGTTCTTGCAGATGCTCCACGACCTTTTTCACGTCCTCGCTGCGCTCTTTGGAACAGACCAGGATGGCGTCCGCGGTCTCCACCACGCAAAGCCCCTCCACGCCGATGAGAGCCACGTATTTGTCGCTGTAGATATAGTTGTCCCGCGAGGACAGGGCGAGGCCTCCGGCGGGAAAGTGGTTCTGTTCGCCGTCCGCCGGGGAGATGTCCGCCAGCGCCTTCCAGGAACCCACGTCGCTCCAGCCGATGCTCACGGGGATCACGGCGCGGTTGGAGGCGGGCTCCATGATGCCGATATCCACAGGCACGCGGGGCATTTGGGCGTAGGCGTCATTCACTCTCTGCTGGTCAGCGCCGCCCTTGAGCAGGGCAAGGGTCTGCCCGGCCACTTCCAGCGCGCGGGGCAGGTGGCTCCGGAAGGCGGCTTCGATCGAGGCCAGAGTCCAGCAGAACATGCCGCTGTTCCAATAGAAATTGCCCTGGCGCAAGAACTCCGTGGCGGTGGCAAGGTCGGGCTTTTCCTTGAAGCGGGAGACCTTCCTCACGCCCGGTTCAAGCTCTTCCCCCGCTTCGATGTAACCATAGCCGGTGGCGGGATACTCCGGCACGATGCCGAAGGTGACCAAAGCCCCTTGCCGCGCCACCTTTTCCGCCAGGTTCACGCTGCGGAGAAAGGCGGGGACGTCCAGGATCACGTGATCCGCGGGGAGCACCAGCATGGCTTCCTCTTGTGGATAGATGGTTGCCAGATGCGCGGCGCTGAGGGCGATGCAGGGGGCGGTGTTCATGCCAAAGGGTTCGATGATGATGTTTTCGGGGGGCAGTTGGGGCAGGTGTTCGCGCACCAGTTGCGCCTGGCTTCCGGCGGTCACCACGTAGATCTTGTGGGCGGGGATTTGGGCTTCCAGGCGGTCAAAGGTGAGTTGCAGCATGGATTTGTCGCCGGTCACGCGGAGAAATTGTTTGGGTTGGCTGGCGCGGCTGGCGGGCCAGAAGCGGGTGCCGGAACCTCCGGCCATAATCAGGGCAATCACAGACATCTCCTTTTCATTGTTCGATCACCTGCACATCTTTGGGATAGCTGAAGTTCCACACCGAGGATGGAATCGCGGCATTGGTCTTGATGCCGCTGAACTTGTAGGTGACCTGGTTGCCGCTTTTGTCAGTGTAGCTCAGCGAAGTGACCAGCCCGCTCTTCTTGTCCAGGGTGGCAGAAAGGCTGCTGATCAGCTTGTCGGATTTGGGTTTGAGGCTAACGCTGGCCTGGCTCTTGGTTTCGCTGGTGACGGAGACCCGCGATTTCTGCCAGTAGAGGTCAAGTATCTCCACCGGGTTCATCTTGCCAAATTCCGGCTGCATGGGCGCGCGGAGCAGGGTCTTGGAGGCCGCGTCGTAAAGCTCCACCTGGCCGTCCCGAATCTGCAGGCGCTGCACCGAGGGGCTGGAAAAGCTCATCAGCATGCGCCCGGGAGTGAAGTAGATCTTCCCGTTGTAGCTGATGGTGCGTTTAAGCTGGGGATAGTAGTTGCTCTGGCTCAGCTCCGCCTGATAGGTCTTGAGCGAACCATAGGCGGCGCGCATCTTCTGATAGAGCTGAGCCTGGCTCACAGCCGCCTGCAGGCTGCCAAGCAGCAACAGGCACGCCAGCAGGGCGGTCATCCTCTTTGCGGTCATTGTTTATTCCTTTGCGTTCATTGACTGAAAGACGCGGATGGCGCCGCGTCCCTCGTTAAAAATCATACTCCGCCGTGGGGAAAATCCTGCCCGCGGTCAGTCTTCGCGGATCAGTCCCATGCGGATAAGTTCATCCCGGTTGGCCAGCACATCGCGGGATTTGCTGCCCAGATGGGGGCCGATGATGCGGGCGCGCTCCAGCATGTCAATCAGGCGTCCGGCGCGGGCGTAGCCGATCTTGAAATGCCTCTGCAGCATGGAAACTGAGGCTGTGTTGGCGCTCACCACCACGCGGGCGGCTTCCGGGAACAGCTCGTCATCATAGTCAAGGACACCCAGTTCGCCCTCTTGTTCCATCGTAACATTGAATTCCTGGCGGGGTTTGGGCTGCATGCTCATGAATTCGCAGACCCGGGCTATTTCGTGGTCGGAAACATAGGCGCCGTGGATGCGTTGCGCGATGGCTTTGCCCGGGGGCATGAAGAGCATGTCACCGCTGCCCAGCAGTCGTTCCGCGCCGATGGTGTCCAGAATCACGCGGGAATCCACCCGGGAGGACACCTGGAACGCGATGCGCGCGGAGAAGTTGGCCTTGATGATGCCGGTGATGACCTTGATGGAGGGACGCTGGGTGGCCAGAATGATGTGGATGCCCACGGCACGCGCCATCTGCGCGAGGCGGGTGATGGGCAGTTCGATATCCTTGCCGCTGGTCATGATGAGGTCGGCAAACTCATCCACGATGATCACGATAAAGGGCAGCTTTTCCAGGTCTTTATCCAGCGCGGCGCGTTCGTTGTAGCCGTTGATGTCTCGCACCCTGGCCTCCTGCAGCAGCTCGTAGCGGCGTTCCATCTCCTTCACCGCCCAATACATGTTTTCCAGGGCAGTTTCGGGTTCGGTGACCACGGAGCCGATGAGGTGGGGCAGGTCGTTGTAGCCTGCCAGTTCCACCCGTTTGGGATCGATGAGGATGAGGCGCAGGTCATCCGGCGTGGCGCGCAGGATCAGGCTCATGATGATGGTGTTGATGCACACGCTTTTGCCGCTGCCGGTGGCTCCCGCGATAAGCAAATGGGGCATCTTGGCGAGGTCGGTGACCACGGGGCGTCCGGCGATGTCCTTGCCCAGTCCGAAGACCAGCTTGTTCTTGTTATTGCGCATTTCCTCGCAGAGCAGGAGGTCGCGCAGATAGATCATATCCCGGGTGAGGTTGGGAATCTCGATGCCGATCAGGCCGCGGCCGGGGATGGGCGCCTGCACGCGGATGCTTTTGGCCTTTATGGCCAGGGCGAGGTCGTCCGCCAGGGAGGTAAAGCGGCTCACCTTGACCCCTTTGGCAGGTTCCAGCTCGTATTGGGTGATAATGGGGCCGATATTGACGTTGCGCACCTCGGCTTCGATGCCAAACTCCGCCAGCTTGTTCTTGAGGATTTGGCTGGTTTCCAGGATTTGGCTCTCGATCTCCTTGCGGTCGCGCTCTGAAAGCTTGACGGGGCTTTCCAAAAAGTCTTCGATGGAGGGCATCACGTATTCCCGCTCCTCGCCGTCTTCCGATACAGGCTGGGGACGGGGCGCGGTCTTTGCTTCCGGGGCTGGTTCCCGCTTTTGGGGAGAGGGTGCGGGCTGCGGTTCCTCTTCCGGCTGGCTGTGGTTTTGGATCACGGGTTGAGGGGCAGGCGGGGCATCGGGGTTGATGTTGGGACGGGTCTGCTGCGAATGTTCCTGCCGCGCTTCCCGGCGGCGGGCAAAATCCTCCCGTAAAAAGGCAAGCCACTGCTTGATGCGCCGGAATTCAAAGAACAGCACCAGGCTGAGGACAATTCCCCCCACCAGGATGATGGAGGAGCCGGGGCCGCGGAAGATGGCGTAAAGCACCTTGCGCACAAAGAGGGGGATAACGCTGTGCTGATACTCGGCCAAAGGATTGCAAAACAGGATTTGCAGCAAAAAGGCGGTGATGAGCAGCAAATAGCTCTTTTGCCGCCCGTGATGGGCTTCGGGCTCCAAAAAGTATTGCAGCGAGACCACCATCAGCAGCAGCGAACCCAGGAGCGACAGCCAGTAGCCGAAAAGATAAAGTAAGATATAGCTGATCACCGCGCCGAACACACCGATCAGGTTGGCGGTCTGCAGGTAGGGCTGGAAAAACCAGCTCAGCATGTGGCCACTGTAGCTGAGCTGCTGGTAGTCCCGCAGGATGGATTCCTTGCCATAGATGAGGGAAAGGAAGACAAGCAGGCTGAGCAGGGTGAGCGCTCCGGCGATCAGGCGCTTGTGCCAGGCCTTGAAAGACTGTCGTCTGGAGCGTGTTTTGCTGTTACCGCGGCTTGCCATTGCTGTTCCTCAGACGTTGAAGCGGATGGAGATGATGTCGCCGTCCTGCACCAGGTATTCCTTGCCTTCCAGCCTGAAAAGTCCTTTTTCGCGCAGGGCTTTCTCGGAGCCGTGGGCGATGAGGTCGTCATATTTGAAGCATTCTGCGCGGATGAAGCCCCGGGCGAGGTCGGAGTGGATCTTTCCGGCGGCGGTGACGGCGTTGTCACCGCGGGTGATGGTCCAGGCGCGCACTTCGTCTTCCCCCACGGTGAAGAAGCTGAGGTAACCCAACATCTTGTAGCAAAGGTGGGTGAGGCGGTCGCGGATGCTTTCGCCGATGCCCATGTCTTCCATGAAGGCGGCTGCTTCCTCCTCATCCAGCTTGCTGAGTTCCTCCTCAAAGCGTCCGGCGATCACCTCCACGGTGTGACCGCGGGCAGCGATCTGGGTTTTCAGGTCATCATGGGCGGTATATTCGTCTTCGGACACATTGATGAGAACCAGCAGCGGATTCTGGCTGAAAAAGCGGAAGCCGCGCAGGACTTTTTCCTCTTCGGGATACAGTTGCAGGCCGCGCAGGGGGAGGTTGTCCTGCAGGTGTTCACAGGAGGCGCGCAGCACCTTTTCCTCAAACTGGATGGCGGGGGTCTTCACCCCGCGCTTGTAGCCCAGTTCGATCTTTTCCAGGCGTTTTTCGGCCACGATGAGGTCGCTGATGATCATCTCGTCCTCAAATTCGCCCAGTTGGCGCAGGGGGTCGGCGGGGCCGTAGAGGCCGTCCAGTTCTTCGTCCGCGAAGGCGCGCAGCACCAGGGCGAAGCCTTCGCAGGCTTTGATATCCGAAAACAGCGCGTTGTCCGGATTTTCCGCGCGGGAAGAGAAGATGCCGGGGTAATCCCGGTATTCTATATGAGCATAGATGGTCTTTTTGGGTTTATAGAGTTCGCTCAGGCGGGTGATGCGCTCATCCAGCACCTGCACCACTCCCACGTTGGCTTCGTGGGCAGGCGGGGCGTATTTGTCCGTGGAGGCGTTGCCGCGGGTTAGGGCGTTGAAGATTGTGGTCTTACCGCTTTTGGGCAGGCCGAGCAGTGCTATTTTCATGTTTGTTTTCCCCGGTGATGGATTTGAGTGAGCGGATTTCCTGCTGGGTCAGCGGCCTCCAGCGTCCGGCGGGAAGGTCGCGCAGATGCAAGGTTCCGAACTGCAGGCGTTTGAGCGTGAGCACCTTGGCGCCCACGGCTTCCACCATCTGGCGGATTTGCCGCTTGCGTCCTTCCGTGATCACGAATTTCAGGGTCATGCCGCTCTCGGAGCTGCTTTTCACAAAGACCCCGGCCTGGCGGGTCAGCCCGCCCTCGATCTGCACTCCCTTGCGCAGGCTGTCCAGTTCCTGTTTGCTGAGGCGGCGGCTGATGGTGGCTTTGTAAACCTTTTCCACCTTGTAGCGCGGATGCGAGAGGCGGTTGATCAGTTCTCCGTCGGTGGTGAGCAGCAGCAGACCTTCGGAATCCTTGTCCAGCCTGCCTGCGTAACGCAGCTTGGAAGCCCGCTCCGGCAGCAAGTCATAGATGGTCTGGCGCCTGAATTCGTCCCGGGCGGTCACCACGTAGCCGCGCGGCTTGTTCAGCATCAGATATTGCTGTTCCGTGGGAAGGGAGAGTACGCCCTTGCCTTTCAGCGCCACTTCGTCCGCCTGGGGATTCACCTGGCAGCTAAGGTCGCGGCAGACCTCGCCGTTCACCAGGATGCGCCCGTCCAGCACCAGCTCTTCCACCCTCCGGCGCGAACCCAGGCCGCATTCGGCCAGAAAGCGGTTAAGGCGCAAAGCCTTACCAGGTTTCGAGGGTGTTTTGGATGATGGCTTTGAAGAGTAGGGAGATGAGCTCATCGGTGGCTTCCTCTTTGCTGTTAAACTGCGCTGTGCTGCCTTCGGATACGGCATAGTTGCAGGTGACCTGCAGGGCTTTGTTTTCCCAGATCACCTGGTTGTTGATCAGGTCGGTGAAGGTGACGCTGCAGACCAGGCGCAACTGATAGTCCTGCACGTTGTTGGCGGCGTCATAGCTGTAGATGTTTTCCTCAAAGCTGTTGATGCTGCCTTCCAAGGTGCAGTCCGGCTGTTGGGTGACCAGCTTGAGGCGGCCGTCGTTGGCAAACTCCTGGGAGAGGCCATTCAGCAGTTTGTCGCCCAGGTCATAGTCCGCCGAGCGGTTCTCAAAAGCGCGCACGGCAACTTTTTTCAAATGCGGGTAAGCATTTGAATAGACGGAATATGAGCAACCTGAAAGTACCACGCAGAGCAGCGCCAGACGAATAAATAACTTGACCATTATTGCATACTCAGAAAAAGCTCTATCTTTGTCAAGATAAACATTGATACAGTTAGCTTTCGGCATTTTGCCCGCCCAACCACAGGAGGTTAAATATGGCGAAGAAATATCTGTCCAAGGCAGACGCGGCCAAAAAACTCAAGGTTTCCGAGCGCGTTATCGTGGAAATGATCAACAGCGAAGTCTTTGAGACCAAGCTGGTGGGAAAGAACGTCAAGATCGACGAAGACTCCCTCAACGCGTGGCTGGACAACCTCAATGAAGTGGATGAGAAACTGCTTGCGCTCAAGCGCGTTATCTGCCACTTTGAAGAGTATATGCGGCCGGAAAACATCTTTTTGGATTTTACGGCGGAAAACAAATACGACGCTATCCGCATCCTCAGCGAGAAGGCCAAGCAGCTCAAGCTGGTGCGTGACGCCCGCTGGCTCTACGAAGTGGTGGTTGCCCGCGAGGAGCTGATCTCCACCGCCATCGGCCACGGCGTGGCGCTGCTGCACCCCCGCCATCTCCATCCGTCCAAGATCAAAACACCCAGCATCCTCTTCGGACGCAGCTCCGAACCGGTGGATTTCGACGCCCCGGACAACAAACCGGTCAACATCTTCTTCATGCTGCTGCTGCACAACGACAAACAGCACCTCTTCAGCCTCTCCTACATCTCCAAGCTGATCATGAACTCCGGTGTCCTGGATTCTTTCGCCACTGCCACCAGCACCAAGGAAATCCACGAACTGCTCACCGTAGTCACCGAAGAACAGAACAAATAACCATGCCCGCGGTGCGAGTTATTTTGGGCAGCAAGAGCGATTTTGCCGCCGCCGAGACTATCGGCCAGACCCTGGCGGAATTTGGGGTGGAGCATGACCTGCACATCTCCTCCGCCCACCGCAAACCGGAAAACACCGCCGCCCTGGCCAAAAACGCCGAGGCGGAAGGGGTGAAGGTGATAATCGCCGTGGCAGGCATGGCAGCCCATCTGCCGGGAGTGATCGCCTCCCACACCGCGTTGCCCGTGATCGGGGTACCCCTGGCCAGTGGAGGACTGGGCGGAATGGACGCCCTGCTTTCTATTGCCCAGATGCCCCCGGGCGTTCCGGTGGCCTGTGTGGCCATCGGCGGAGCCAAAAACGCAGCCCTGCTCGCCATCCAGATCCTCGCGCTGAACGACGCGGAACTGCTGGCGAAATTCAAAGCCTATAAAGAAAGCCTGGCCCAGGCCTGAGCCTGCCGACACGCGACTTCAGTGATCCATCTCATGAACAGGTTCGTGGAAAGGTGGTGTCGTGGTGACGTGTTGATGCTGGACGCAGCCCAGAAAAAATCTCACCAGCTATATACCGCGTCATCACGGGCAAGCGCATGCTTGACCCGTGATCCAGTCTTTTGAAGCCTCAATCAATTCCTTCTGCCGCCGTAGCCTGGCGGATTCATCTCAGCTTGAGCAGCCAGGTGGTGAAAATATAGCATCCCACCATGAGCGCCGCGGATAGCCCGAAAGCCAGGTAGAAATTGACGTTGCGCCTCAACAGCAGGGGAAAGAGTACAAAGAACAGCAGGGACGGCAACACCAGCCAGAATATATCCGTGGACAGCGCCGCGATCTGTTTCACATCCCTGGTCTCCAGATACATCCACAGGATGGCCAGGAAGGAAACCAGAGGCACAGAGGCAAGAATCGCCCCCGCCAGGCTGCTGCGCTTGGAGATTTCGCTCACCAGCACGATCAATCCCGCCGAAATGAGTACCTTTAGCAGATAGTATAGCATCTTATTCCTTGTAACTTAGTCTCTGAAGATCTACTGAAATTGGCTATGAATTCATTAGTATTTGTGACCCAACGATCAAGAGTTATGTTGCAGTCTAAATTACTTTTATCTTATCCCCCTCAGGATTCCTGAGGTTGTATAGCGTCGTATAATTATACACTCGCATCGGGACATCCAGCTTGTAGTAGGCATCACCATTGATCAGGTGCCGATTACCCAATGTGAGGACTAATCTTTCGGATTGGTCGTTTTGTTCGTGAAGCTTATTGCCCGGAGGGAAGATCTCGTTTCTTTTTTCCAGCTTGTACTCCAGAATTTCGTAATATTCCCTCATCCCCTTTTTAGAAATATATGGCACGAAGTACTTGAGTTCCGAGTACCCAAACTTGGAAGGCTTTACTTTCCCAGTGTGGTAAAGTACTGCCTTTGCCCCAGTAAAATATTCGATCTGCTTCTCAGAGGATACTATCCCGATCAGGGCCTGGGGATTCGGTTGTTCATATTGCAGCTCTTTGTGGGGGATGATCCCATTTAAGATATCCTCAGTCGAAGCCTCCAGTAAGCCTTTCAAATGTTCCGACAGAATGAAGTCTATCTCATCGTTGTTGGGCTTGAAGGGAAAGGCACCAATATTGATCTTGCCGATCGATTTAAAGTAATTGCTGTTTCTGAACTCCTCCGCTCCGACTGATCCGGGAAAGAGGATGTATCCCCCGATGACTTCTTTTTCCGGTCTATTAGTAACCTTGTTTTCATAATAGATCGCGTCCCGGTAGCGGTGCATTTGGTTGATTGCGTCCTCGGGAGGTTTGTCAATTCCAAATTCCTGATCCTCTGCTTCTCCGATCCTGTATTTGGCATCGAATAGATAAGTGAAGGTATATTTGTCTTTCAGGTCATTCTTGGTGATCTTCAGGACAATGTCAGGCTTCTGCTCCAAAGTGTATGTCCTATTTTCAGACATATCTTGCTTGTAACGAAATTCGTGGAGGATTTCCACTTCATCAGAATTATACCTTTTGAAGACCACCTTTTTCTGCAAACCGCTCTCAAAGAAGAAAGTCCTTTTATTAATGGGAGGTTCAAAGCGTTCTTCCACCGTATCTACAGGAAGCAAGCTGCCAATCATGCGTTTCAGCTTTACAAAGCACCAAAGCTGATAAAGTTCGTCGATGTTCTTGAGTTCTATCTTCTTCAGCCCATTCAAAAAGTCTATCCCTTTTTCCAGAATGATCCAAGCCCGGAAGACTTGGGAATAGCCGCTTGCTTTGTGCAACACCAGTGACTCTTGTTTGAGATGGGTCGGCTTGCCGATCAGGGTGAAGAAATGATGCCGTTTTAGGATCTTTAGCTTCTGCCCTCTTTCGTCAATCTCCCTCATTGTGTCGCTGGTCAACTGGCTGCTATAGTTGGCAAGGATCATGTATCTTATCTTTAGATAATTCTCATATATGAAAAAGACCATGTATTTGAGGAATCGGTTTTCAGGATTGTCTAGAGACCGGACCTTGTTTTCGATGGAGTAGTACTTGTTTGGGATGTGTCTGTATCTGGCTATTTCCTCTTCCAGCAGGGGATCAGCTCTCTTGATCCTGTCCAGCTTGAGATATTGGTGGTCTTTAGACAGCTTTCTATAGGGGTGATCGATGATCATGGTTGTATACTTGATCAGCTCATCGAAAAGGTCCTGGAAAGTTTCCCACCAGATAATCGGATTGTTCAGTTCGCTTCCGGTACTCAACCCGTGGAACGTCTTTTTTAGATAGGAGAGCACCAGTCCAGTGTATTCATCGTTTATATCCTTAATGATTGCCAGATAGTCTTCTTTGTAGTTCATCTTGCGGGGAAAAACCTCATAACCCAGCAAGACTCGTCTATTCTGACCATTTATGCAGTAATCGACGCACAATAGGGTGTTGCCGATCTCGTTCCCATAGTTGATCAATATTGGCAAGTAATCATTGGAGCGGTTAAACCTCTTTTCCATCTGATATAACTTGGAGTGGGAGGTCCTCAGGATGGGTGCCCTATCCAAAGTATTCGTGAATGTCAGGTCAAATATATACTCCGTGTTTTCAAAGAAGACCGGGTGCACCTTGGACCCCAGCTTTGTTTTTCCCAATTGGCCTGATTCTGGGTCATAGAGCTCAAATTCAGCTTTATCCTTGCCATCCTTAGTTGTATCTACGCCATCCACAGAATAGGTTGTCGCGTTGCGGAGTCCCTCATTCCTCTTTTCTGCTGCTGCATAAGCCTCTACGAATCTGTCCGCGTGTACGCAGAGGATAAATGCAGATGTTTGCAGCTTGAGGACTATCATGGAATGCGCTTATGTCCAAAATGAAGTGTAGTGGTTGGCTGTTCTTAGCTCGTTCATTAGGTTTGCTTTTGCAATTGACTTATCAAGGCTATATTGGGTAAAAACCTCTATAAGGCCTTCCAGGACATCAGTTTTATCCTCGTCACCCTCAATTCTGGGAAGGATCTTGATCAGAGTCATCTCATCGAGGACGGTGTTGATATTGGCTTCAGAATTGCTCAATTTGTAATTGTAGGCGAAAAGCAGAAATTCGTCCCTCACCCGGTAAGCCACTTTAAACGGGGTGTTTTCCAGCTCGTTGTTAACTTCATTTAGATACTTGATGATTTCGTCCTTTAGGCTGCCTATCTTGTCAGCGACATGATATCCATGTGTGTAGTTAGGGATTACCAAATCAGCGTCATACGGTGTTTCTGGATATTTCCAGATGTTGGCGCTATCGTCCAGACCGAGGGACAAGTCGATCTCGTTGATTTCGAGTGACATTGCCCTATCCAAGACCTTCCTGCTGAAGGAAAAGGTGGTCTCGTCCATATTCACCGTGCCCATCACGATGAGGTTCCTGGGCATGGTCAAGCCGATCTCTTTGAACTGCATTTTGATATCGTCATTTTCAACTTGCAGCTCTTCCCAGAACTCGTCTTCGTCATATTTGTTGAAGATAGAGGGAGAGACAAAGGATTCCGACCTCAATTTATCCTCCTGCCAAAATCTGGTCTCGAGAATGCTGAGATATTCGGCAAAGTATTGCTCCACCGGAGCAAGGTTCATCTCGTCCAAGCACAGGAAAAAGGGAGACTCAGGGTGAAGCCAGGCTTTGGCAATAAACCTGATGAAGTCTGTGATAATGTATTGAGGTTTGTTTATCCTGGATTCATACCCAATCAGGTCGGATGAATCGTGCCAGTTTGGCTTGACCTTGATCAGTTGGTAGTTGCCGGGGGATTGATCGCTTTGAAGCTGTTTAGGGCAAAACAGGTAAGCCAGTTCTTTAACCAAGCGGGTCTTGCCAGTCCCGGAAAGCCCGGCCAGAAGGATAAAGGGCTTGGTTTTAATGATTGCGAACAGGGTGTTATGCTTTGTCGGTTTTTGCGTTTGAGGTTTCAGATCATCTGTTGTTTTTCCGCTGAAGCGTTCTTTGAACTGCATTGTAATATTCTCCAAATCATCGAGAACAGCTTGTTCATTCAAGCCGTAGTTGTTGGCATTGGGTGAGATCGGATAAGCCCTATAAACGTAGGATTCCTTGTAAACTTTAGGATTTTCTATATTTTCTTGTTTGAAGTATTCTTTTATCGTAAGCGGGATTTGCTCGAAATTCCAATTTGCGTCAGCTTGTTTTGAGGAGCTTACCCCATAGGCAAGCACTAGAGTACGTTGCGCTCTGTAGTAGAGATAAACAGGATAGATTCCTTTTGTCACTATCTGTCCAAAGCCAATAAAAGCTATCCATGGAACCCTGGCTTTGTTACCCTTACCAAACCCCACTCTTACTTCCAATCCATTGTATGTGTTTGGATAACCGCTAGTATTCAGATATTCTGATAAAGTTAACTGTTCATTGTCTGCGTGATCAAGAAACTTTAACAGAGCGTTAAAATCAAACTCACCCATTTCCTAACTCCTTTACTTACAAATGGTCATGCTTGCTTAGCAGACTTACGATTAGGGTATTTTATGCCAGTTAAACTGCATTAGAAGAATACCGCATTTTTATGATAGTATCCTTTGATTGGCATCAGACAAAAAGGGAACTTTGTGTCAATAGAAATATGATTAATGTAAAGACTCTGCAAGGGATACATGTCTGCTAACCTATTGGAGGAGAGCTGTATACAATACAAATACGCCTGTCAAGCACCATGGAACACAATCCTCTCAGAGACTCCGGGTGGAGACTCTGCAAATTAATCCGGTGATTCAGCGTATTACTTCGGTTCTTCGGGTAAGAGCAGCCGGTAGATCAAACCGCCGCCGATACCGCCGATGATGGGGAAGACCCAAAAGATCCAGAGCTGTCTGACGAAGGCGCTGCCAGCGAAGAAGGCGGCGGCGGTGCTGCACGCCGGGTTGACAGAGGTGTTGGTGACCAGGTGTTTTGGAGTCACAGCCACTTTCGGTAGCGTTTCCCTGACGGCAAGTGGGTACAATAATGTCTATGCCGCCAAACTCAACCCCTACGGCAACTGGCTCTGGGCAATCAAGGCAGGAGGGACAGGTGGCAACATTGGAATGGGCATCCACCTTGATGGCACTGGTAATGCCTGCGTGACCGGACACTTTATGAGCACAGCCTATTTCGGTAGTCTCTGTTTGACGACCAACGGTTATAGCGATATCTTTGTCGCCAAGCTTGGCATTCACCCGGGTGCCGGAATCCCTATAGACCCGTAAAACCTGAGCGTTAGCATAAGCGGACAGAATGTCCTGCTGGATTGGGGGTGATGTTAGATTTGATCTGGCTGACAATCCGGTGAGATTGGGCCTTTTCACCTTCCCACCTTACAAATATCCTGCTGATCCTGCCAATCCTGTCACGCGTTCTATTCCACCTTTCCCCGGTCATTTCAAAAGACTGGATCCCGGGTAAGCCACCCCAGAGGGGACCCCAGCTTCCCGGGATGACACAGTATATATCTCGGTGGACTTGTTTCGAGGGCACCTTTTCACCATTTCACCTTTCCACCTCAAAAACACCTTTCCACCTTCATAGATCCTGTCATCCGCGTTCTATTCCCTTTCTACTTATCGTAGCACCTATATATTATGAGGGGAACGCCCTCATTTGCATCCCGGGTTCTGGTCTGGGTCTTCCTGGGGTCAACCTTATAATTTATAAGGATGACCTAAGGATGATGGCATCAAAGCAAGGAGCAGCAAGGGAGGGCGGCATGAAGCAAAAGCGGAATATTTCACTTGACTTGCAGGGCGGATCAGATAAGCTGCCCTGCAGCATGATATGGAGAACAGCATGAAGCAACAGCATGAAACAGAAGACAGAAACATACTGATTTTCCCGGTGGGGAAGCATCCCTACAACGGGTTGCATGATGAGACGCTCCTGTCGGACACAATACGCTGGCTGATCGTGGGCAGTTTTCCGCCCCCGCGGTACGTCAGCTTTGGCGGGCAACTGAGGCAAAGATTGCCGGAAGGAGATATGGACTACTATTACGGCAGCCGGAACAACGCGTTCTGGAGCCTGCTGCAGGAGGTTTTTGGGCAAAACTGGTCTTTGGACGCAGCGGACAAGGAAATACCCAAGCACTTGATCAAGAGCTGGTTGCGCAAACATAACGTCGGTGTCGTTGACATCATTCAAACCGCTGCCAGGCGGGGAAACTCTGCCTCCGACAGTTCCCTGCAGGTGTTTTCCACCGTGCCCGTCGGGGGTATACTGCCCCTCATGCCCCAGATTGAACGGGTATTCTGCACCAGTTTCTATGTCAAAGATTTGTTAATCAAACAAATGCGTGTCGATCCCGGTATTCATGCCCTCGCGGTTGATCCTGAGGACAGACGCTTGCTGCATGTGGAGTTGGAGGACATGAAGCTGGATATATACACGCTGATCTCGCCTTCGCCCCAAGCCTTCAAGAGCCTGGCACGTGACCCCCTTTACAGGGCCAATCCCGGCGCCTGGCCCAGCCTGGCCGCTTTCCGGCTGGAGCAATACCGCCGCGCCCTGCTGCCTGTTCTGGAGAAAGAGGGGCTGAAAAAGCCCGAACCTGATTTTACTTGACCTGTAGAGCGGGCCCGGGCAGGATGCAGCGGTTGGTAAAATGATGAGTTTGTTAAGAGCTTTACAGTGTTCCAAAGCCCCGCGGGGACGGCGTTCCGCTGGTATCCGCCGTCTGGCGCCGCTGGTTCTGCTGCTTTGCCTGCTGCCCTTTTCCGCGGCGGCGCAGCGCAAGCCGGTGGTGCTCAAGGTTTTTGAACTGCCCGACGCCCGGCACACGGATGCCAACAGCAAAGCCGACCTGGCAGTGATCAACGCCTTCCGCCAGAAATATCCGTGGATCGAACTGCGCTCCTTTTCCGGCATCAAGATCGAGGGCATGGACCTGGATTCCGGCCCGCTGCTGGCGATCGCGGGGGGAGTGGCGCCGGACGTGATGTATGTAAATTTCCGCCAGAGCGACACCTATATCCAAAACAACCTGCTCTATCCGCTGGATGAGTTTATAGCGCGGGAAAGCGCGGAAGACCTCGCCCTGCGGGTGGAAAAACCCGTCTGGCAGGTGATCCGCAGGCAGAAAAAGGGGGATAGCAAAGAGCGGGTCTGGGCCTTGCCCTATGAGACCCTGGTGCGCGTCCTGATGTACCGCAAAGACCTGTTCAAGAAATGCGGCCTCGATCCCAACCGTCCCCCGCGCGACTGGGCGGAGTTTGCCGCCTATGCCAAGCAGTTAACCGATCCCAAGGCCGGAACCTATGGCACCATCCTCGCCATCGGCCCGCAGGCTGCTTATGACTGGCTGCCCTTTTTGTGGGCGGCAGGCGGCGACGCGGTGACCTATGACGCGGACAACAGGCAGTGGCGGGCTTCCTTCGCCTCGCAGGCGGGAGTGGAGGCGATGGAGTATTACCTCGACCTTGCCACGCGTCCTTGGACGGACTCCGCGGGCAAGCTCCAGCAGGGCTTCGCCATCCGCGACGGCAACTGGGGCAACCTCTGGCAGGAAGGCAAGATCGGGATGCGCATGGACTACCTTTCGCAGCAGAACATGGGCGGCAAATACGATCCCAACCTCTACGGCTTCGCGCCAAGCCCCGCCGGGCCTTCCGGACGCGGAGGCAGCGAAATCAACTGCCGCATGATGGGAATCTTTTCCGGTGCCGGAATCAGCAACAACGCCGGACTGGGACAGCGCGACCCGCGGGAGGTGCGCGAGGCAGCCTGGACTTTCATCCGCTTCTACGACAGCGAGGAAGCGAGGCGCATCCGCATGAAGGTGATGGTGGAAAACGGCTATGGCAAGATGCAGAACCCGGTGTTCCTGCAGCGTTATGGCTATGGCGAATACCTGCGCTACGCCCCGGCGGGCTGGCTGCAGACCTTTGAGACCGCGATGCGCGAGGGGCGTCCCGAACCCTTTGGCGACAACTGCCAGAAAGTTTATGAATACATGACCTATCCGCTGGACGAGCTGATCGGCCTGCAACTGGCGGGCAAGCTCGGCACCGACCCCGCGGCACGCAAGGCCGCCATCAAGCGGGTGCTGGCGCGCGCGGAACAGCGCACCAACGCGGAGATGATCGGCCATCTGCCGGAAGCCACGCGCAAAGCCCGGGAACGATGGGCGGCCGTGGTGGCGGCGCTGATCCTTTTCGCTTTTTGCTTCACGCTGTGGCGGGTGTGGAAGATTCTGGCCCCGGAGCGGGGCAGGGGCGGTGGACAGCAGACCAAACGCCTGGGCTGCGTCCTGCTGCTGCTTGCTCCTGCGGCGATCAGCATCTTTGTGTGGAAATATGTGCCCCTGATCAGCGGTAGCGTTATGGCGGTGCAGGATTACAGCCTGGTGGGCCCCAGCCCCTTTGTGGGCATGGCCAATTTCGCGGAGATGCTTTTCGATCCCAGTTGGTGGTCCTCCGTGGGCAAGACCTTGTATTACATGGCGTTGAACCTGGGCTTGGGCTTTTTCCCGCCCATCATCCTGGCCATCATGCTGCAGGAGGTGTCCCACGGCAAGATGATCTACCGGGTGATCTACTACCTGCCGGCGGTGATCAGCGGGGTGATCGTGATCTACCTCTGGAAACTGCTCTACGCCCCGGGTGACGCGGGCGCGCTGAACCAGTTGCTGACCGCCTTTGGCCTGCCCAAGAGCCGCTGGCTGCAGGATGAAAAACTGGCCATGCTTTGCGTGGTGCTGCCCGTGGTCTGGGCGGGAGTGGGGCCGGGTTCGCTGATCTACCTGGCGGCGCTCAAGAACATCCCCAATGAGCTTTACGAGGCGGCGGACATCGATGGGGCGGGCTTTTTTGCCAAGATTCGCCACATCGTGTTTCCCAGCCTCAAGATGCTGATCATCGTGCAACTGATCGCGGCCTTCATCGTGGCGGCGCAATCCAGCGACTTTATCCTGGTGATGACCTTCGGCGGGCCCAACGAGGCGACCCGGGTGGCAGACCTGATGATCTTTGAAAAGGCCTACCTCTATCTGCGTTTCGGGCTGGCGACAACCATGGCCTGGATGCTGAGCCTGCTGCTGATGGGCTTCACGGTGCTGCAGATACGCTATATCTCGCGCATGGAGTTCCGCGTGGCGGGCAGGGAGGACGAATGAGCATCATCGGCAGGGTGGGCAGGCAAAGCTTCAAGGTGCGGGCGCTGAACGCGTCTTTGCACATCATCCTGCTGCTTGGCTCGGTCACGATGGTCTATCCCTTTTTGCTGATGATTTCCTCATCGTTCAAGAGCGCGGTGGACAGCACCCGGCTGGATCTGGTGCCTCGCTATGTTTACCGGGACGGCGCGCTCTACCAAAAGTATCTGGAAAGCCGCTACAACGAGGAAAGCAGCCGTCTGATGGATAACTATCCGGGCGGCTGGATCGCCTTCTCCGAGGTGGAACTGCCCTCGGACGCCAATCCCGCCGTGTATGAAGATTGGAAGCGCTTTCTGCGGGAACGCGGCGGGGACTACGGAGTCAGTTTCTACTATGTGTCGGAGCATTACGGAAGGGGGGTCTATCCGCTGGCTCAGAGGCAATACCGCAAGCTGCTGCGCGAGGAAAATGGCGGCGACCTGGCGGCCTTCAACCGCCGCTACAACACCGGGGCTAAAAGCTGGGAAGAGATTTCGGTGGAGGAAAAGGACATCTTTTTGCGCAACTTTGCCAGCTCCACCCAGGGCTATCTGGGCAGGTTCCGGCGCTTCAAGGAGCAGCGCCCGGACTGGCAGCGGCTCTATATGAACCCGGACGGAACCTTTGTCAACGCCATCCTGATCCCCACCTTCCAAGGCAATCTGGACAAGCTGAACAAGGAATTGGGTACCAGCTACTCCTCCTGGAGCCAGATAATCCTGCCCGAAAGCTGTCCCGCCCGGGGCGACCCGCTGCGCCCCTACTGGCTGGAATACGCGCGGGAAGTGCTGTCCATCCAGCATCTGCGGCTTTCCCCGGAGGCGGAGCCGGGATTCCGCCGGGCGCTGAAGGAAAAGTATGGTGGGATCAGCCTGCTGAACACTGCCTGGCAGGCATCTTACAGCAGTTTCGAGCAGGTCGGCATCCCCGTCCGCCTGCCGGACAGCGGCGCGCAGGTGGACGATCTGGCACTGTATATCCAGACCAGGGCGGCTCCCGAAGAACTCAGGATAGTGAGCGTGGCGGCGGGGTTCCGGGACTGGCTGGAGGATAAGTATGGCTCCCTCGGCGCGCTCAACCGTGCGTGGGGAAGCAGCTACGCGGGCTTTGGGAAAGTCCCCTTTCCCAGCGCGGAGATCGACAGGGGCACCTTTCTGGAGCGCAAGGGCGCCATCCGGCGGGAGTTTCTCACCCGCAACTATGCCATGGCGCTGGATCAGATGCTGGCGGATGCCCGCTCGCTGCGCAACACCCTGATCTATGTGCTGCTTTCCATCTTCTTCGCGGTCACGGTCAACCCGCTGGCAGCCTACGCGCTCAGCCGTTTCAAACCGCGCTTCACGCATCAGGTCATCATGATCTTCATGCTCACCATGGCTTTTCCGGCGATGGTGATGGGCATTCCGAACTTTCTGATGCTGAAGCGTTTGAACCTGCTCAACACCTTTTGGGCGCTGGTCTTGCCCGCGGCGGCGGATGGCTACTTCATCTTCCTGCTCAAGGGCTTTTTCGATAGCCTGCCCCGGGAAATCTATGAAAGCGCCAGCCTGGACGGAGCGGGGGAGCTGCGCATGTTCTGGCAGTTCACCATGTATCTCAGCAAGCCGATCCTGGCGGTGATCGCTCTGGGGGCCTTCAACGCGGCTTACCGCAACTTCCTCTTTGCCTTCCTTGTCTGCCAGGATCAGTCGATGTGGACCCTGATGGTACACATCTACGAGCTGTTACAGCGTGCCAGCAGCGGAGTGGGCTACGCCGCCCTGGTGATTGCCGCCATCCCCACCCTGGCGGTGTTTGTCTTCTTCCAGAATATCATTATCCGGGGCATCGTGGTCCCCATGGAGAAATAATGCACAACGAAAAGATCCATATCGAGCGGATCAAACGCCTCGCGGAGAGGCAGAAAGCGCTGCTACACGGGGAAAAGCTGCCCGTGCGGGCGGAGTATGTGAGCGCGGCGGATCCCATCCCGCAGGAAAAGCTTGCCTCGATGAGTTTCAAGGAGATCGAAGTCGGCGGACTGTGGGGCAAACCCTGGCAGAGCGCCTGGTTCAGGATCAGCGGGCAGGCTCCGGCGACCCCAGCGGGCATGGAACTGGGGCTGTGGTTCGATTGCGACGGCGAAGCCTGCGTGTTCAAAGGCCAAACGCCTTGGCAGGGCCTGACCCCCAAGGTGGACTGGTATCACAACGCCGCCAAGTATTTCGTTCCCCTGCCCCTGCAAGAGGGGGAGCGGGTGGAACTGCTGATCGAGGCCGCCGCCAACGACCTTTTCGGCGGGGGAAAAAGCGAATACCGGCTGCGGGAGTGCAGCCTGGTCTGGCGTGATCCCCGGCTGCGCAAGCTGCTCTGGGACATCGAACTGCTGCTGGATCTTGCGCTCAGCCTGCCCAATGGGCAGACCCGCAGGCAGCGTATCCTGTATGGACTGAACCGGGTTTGCGACCTTTGGAACAGCGACCGGGAAGCCTGCGCGGGCATCCTGGACGACCTGCTCGCCAAGCCAGCTAATGCCAGCGCGCTCACCGCGTTCAGCGTCGGTCACGCCCATCTGGATCTGGCCTGGCTCTGGCCACTGCGCGAAACCAAACGCAAGGGCGGCAGAACCTTCGCCAATGCGCTGCGCCTGCTGGAACGGTATCCGGACTACATCTTCGGTGCCTCCCAAGCCCAGCTCTATCTCTGGATGAAGGAGCTGTATCCCGCTCTCTACGCGCAGGTGAAAAAGCGCGTGGCGGAAGGCAGGTGGGAGGTGCAGGGGGCGTCCTGGGTGGAGTTCGATACCAATCTCATCTCCGCGGAGTCCGTCATCCGCCAGTTCATGTATGGCAAACGCTTTTTCCGTGAGGAGTTCGGCGTGGAGCCGGATGTCCTCTGGCTGCCCGACTGCTTCGGCTTCAGCGGCAACCTGCCCCAACTGATGAAGGGCTGCGGCGTGGAGCAGTTTATGACCCAAAAGCTATCCTGGAACGAAAGCAACGCCTTCCCCCACAACCTCTTCCTGTGGGAGGGCATCGACGGCAGCCGGGTGCTGGCGCAACAACTGCCCACCCACGACTACAACTTTTCCAACAACCCTTCCGCATTCCTGAAAACGGAGGAACGCTTCGCCCAGAGCGAGATTTGCGACGCCTTCCTCAACCTCTATGGCATCGGCGACGGCGGCGGCGGGCCCACCGAGGCGCATCTGGAGTATGGCCTCCGGCAGCGCGATCTGGAGGGCGTGCCGAAGTTCCGCTTTGCCAGGTCGTCAGACTATTTCGAGCATCTGAAGGCTCTGGACCGCTCCCTGCTGCCTGTGATGCCCGGCGAGCTTTATCTGGAGTATCACCGCGGCACCTACACCACCCAGGCGCGGATGAAGCGGGACAACGCGCGGGCGGAAAGGCTGCTCAGGGCGGCGGAATATCTGGCCGCGCTCATCGGCGGGGAAGAATATCCCCGGGAACTGCGCCCCGTATGGCAGGATACCCTGCTGCTACAGTTTCACGACATCATCCCCGGCTCCTCGATCGGTATGGTTTATGATGATGCCCGCGCCATCTGTGCCGGTAACCGCCAAATCCTGGAAGACTTTCTGAACCAGCGCGCCGCCGGACTTGCCGCCTCCGGGGAAGCCTCACCCGGCCAGGGCTGGCTGCTGCTCAACCCCTCTCCTGCATCCAAGACGGAATGGCTGCCGTTTCCCGCCCCTGCCGAAGGCCTGCTGCCCTGCGGGGAAGACGGCGTCCCCCTCACCTGTTGCGCCACCCCGGAGGGAACGCTGGTCAAGGCCAGCCTGCCCGCCTGGGGAGTGGGTTCTATCGCTTTCAAAGCCGGAGTGGGGGAGATTCCCAAGCCTGTTCCTCTGGCTGGCCATTGCCTGGAAAATGAGTTCCTGCGCGTGACCGTGACGCCGCAGGGAAGCGTTAGCGAGGTGTGGGACAAGGAGTCCGGAACGCCGCTCCTCGCCTCGGAATCCAACCGCCTGCTGCTCTGGGAGGATGAACCCAACAACTGGGGCGCCTGGGATATCAACCACTTTTACCGCACAACCACACCCACGCCAGCGGAGGGGATCAGCCTGGAAGCGGCGCAAAGCTATACCCTGCCTGGGGAATTTGCCCGCCTGGTCCAGACCTTGCGCGTGGGCTCCTCCATCCTGCGGCAGACCCTGGAACTGCGCCGGGGAGAGCGCCTGCTGCGTGTCTCGCACCACATAAACTGGCAGGAAAAGCACAAGATGCTGCGCGCGCACTGGTATCCCGATGTCCGCTCCTCCCAGGCCAGCTTTGGCATCCAGTCCGGCATGCTGGAACGCAGCGCCAAGCCCCGCAACGCCTGGGAGGAAGCGCGCTTCGAGGTGCCTTTCCAAAAGTTCTTCGATCTTTCCCAGGCAGACCGCGGCTGCGCCATTTTCTGCGCCGATAAGTTCGGCTGCCATGTGCGCGACAACGAGATGGACCTTAACCTCTTGCGCTCTCCCGCCGACGTTGACCCCCTGGCAGATTTGGGCGAACACGAATATTTCTACGCGGTTTACTTCCACGGCGGAGACTATGCCGGCTCCCGGCTCTGGCAAGCTGCCGAGGCCTTTTGCGCCGATCTGCTCTGCCTGGAAGTGCCTGCCCTCGCCAACCCTCTGCCCCATTCGCCCGTGCGCCTGCTTTCCGATGCCGTGACCCTCGATTGGATCAAGCCCGCGGAATCCGGCGGCGGCCTCGTTGTCCGCCTCCATGAATGCGCGGGAGGTTCCGCTGAAGCGACTCTTTTGGCTCCCAGCCACCATCTCTGGAGCGTCTGCGACCTTTTAGAAAACCCCTTGCCAGACAGCGAAGCGCAGCCCATCGGCGAGCGGGGTATCCGTCTCAGCTTCAAGCCCTTCCAGATCAAAACCCTGTTAATAAAGTAGGAAACATGCTTCCTCAGCCCAAAGAATACCGCATCCTCAAAGAGACGTTCCGCCCCAGCCCGCACTTCGATATAAAGGGCTGTTACCAGCTCTCCGTGAGCCAATTCATTTATCTCTACTCCAGCCTGGAAAGCAGCTACAGCAAGCTGTTGCACAGCATGGATCCAGACAGCGAAACCCCGCATCGCGTAAGCCTGGAACTTACCCCGCGCAAGGGAAAGCGTCCAGGCGGCTATTACAAGATAGTCAGCCGTCCCCAGGGCACGGTGATCAGCGCGCAGGACTATCCCGGCCTGGTGCATGGCGTGCAGAGCCTGCGGCAGATTTGGCACAAGGCTGCCCGCCAGGGCAAAAAGGACTCCGCGCAACTGCCCTGCTTCGACCTGGAGGACTGGCCCTCCTTTTCCTGGCGGGGACTGCATCTGGACACCAGCCGCCACTATTTTGACTACAAGGTTATCCGCCGCTATCTGGACTGGATGGCGGCCGTCAAACTGAACAAATTCCACTGGCACCTGAGCGACGACCAGGGCTGGCGGCTGGAGAGCAAACGCTTTCCCCGCCTGCACGAAGTGGGCGCCTGGCGCAAAGAGGAGGATGGCAGCCTTTATGGCGGTTTCCACACCCGGAAGCAGGTGCGCCTGGTGCTGGATTACGCGCGTGACCGCGGCATCGAGGTGGTGCCGGAGATCGACATCCCCGGCCACGCCATGGCGATCCTGGCCGCCTATCCGGAACTGGCCTGCTTCCCCCGGGACTTCGAGCCGCTCAACGTCTGGGGCATTTCCACGGACATCCTCTGTGCCGGCAAGGACAGCGTGATAGATTTCCTTAAAGACCTGCTGGATGAGGTGCTGGAACTCTTTCCCGGCCAATACATCCACCTGGGCGGTGACGAGGTGCCCAAGGAGCGCTGGAAAGAGTGTCCCCGTTGCCAGCGGCGCATCCGGGAAGAGGGTTTGCGGGATGAAGAACACCTCCAGGCCTGGTTTTTGCATCAACTGGTGGCTCATGTGCAAATACGCGGCCGGGATGTGATCGGTTGGGATGAGATTCTGGACGGCGGGATCGACAGCCGGCCGATCGCCATGTGCTGGCGCGGAGATGGAGTGGATGCCGCCCGCATGGCACATGATAACGGCAACCGCTACATCATCTGCCCCAACAACCGTCTCTATTTCGACTGGCGCTACAACGAAGACCCGGACTGCCCTGGAGGCTTCGGAGTCACCACCAGCCGGGATGTCTATGGGCTGGACCTCGGCAAGTTCAGGTTTTCCAACCCCGGACTCTTCCTGGGCGGACAGGCCAACCTCTGGACGGAACGGATTTCCAATAGCCGCCGCCTGAAGGAAATGGTCTATGACCGCATGCTTTACATGGCGGAGCTGTTCTGGAGCGATCCCCCTTCCAGGGATTTTGCCGAGTGCGAGCGGCGTGTCAAAGAGCTGAAAGGCCTGCTATGATCCGCCATCCGCGCAATCCTATCCTCACCCGGGCGGATATCCCCGTTTCGGATGCCTTGCCGCGCGATGTCAGCTCTGTCTTCAACCCCGGCGGGATCAAGCTTGGCGGCGAGTATGTCCTGCTGCTGCGTGTGCAGGATCGTGGCAGGCGCACCCTGTTTGTCCGCGCCGCGTCAGCCGATGGCGTCAGTTTCCGCGTGGACGGCCATCCCGTGGCGGTGAGCGGGCTGGAAGCTTTTCCCTATGAGATTTACCACCTCTACGACCCCCGCGTCACCCGCCTGGAGGGGCGCATCTACGTCACCTGCGCCATCGATTGCGCCCCGGGCTGCCGCTCCGCGCTGTTTGAAACGGAAGACTGCCGCAGCCTGCGCTATCTGGGCCTGCTGGCGGATGCCGATCTGCGCAACGCGGTTCTCTTTCCGGAACAGATCGGCGGAAGCTATCTGCTTTTTGCCCGTCCCAACGACCATCTGGGCGCGGATGGAGTGCGCTCCGGAGCCACCATCGTCTGCTACGCCTCGCCCGATCTGCTTAATTGGGAGCCCGTGGCCCCCGTCTTCAGCGGCCGTCCCCACTATTGGGACGAACTGCTCGGCTCCGGCCCGCCCCCGCTCAAGACCTCCGAGGGCTGGCTGCATATCTACCACGGCGTGGCGACCCACTTTGCCAGCGTAAACATATATCAGGCGGGAGTTTCGCTGCACGATGGCGCTTTGCCCTGGAACGTAACCGCCAGGAGCGCGCAAAACATCCTGGAACCGCGTGAATCCTGGGAACTGAGTGGCCAGGTGCCCAATGTGGTCTTTCCCTCCGCCGCCATCCCCGAAGGCGTGGAAGCCGACGGCACAGTGTTGCCCGGCACCAGAATCTTCATCTATTACGGCGCGGCGGACACCTGTGTCGGTCTGGCCGTTGCCACCGCGGCCGAGCTGCTGGCAGCCTGCCGCGAACCATAAGGAGCTATCCCATGAAAAAACTGCTTGTCCCCATCCTCTTACTCATCCTTTCCGTCCTTGCCGCCGAGACCTTTCCCCTGCCCGTGGGCGAGTTCGCGCCCCGCTCCTACACCGCGTTCAGAACGGTGGAGGGGATCAAGGTGGATGGCAGCCTGGACGACATCGACTGGCAACTTGCCCTGCCCACGGAGCTGTTCACGGATATCGAGGGCGACCTCAAACCCGCGCCCCATCTGGACACCTGGGTCAAGATGCTCTGGGATGCCTCCGGCCTCTACATTGGCGCCTGGCTGGAGGAGCCCCACATCTGGGCAAGCCTCACCGAGCGCGACGCGGTGATCTTTTACGACAACGATTTTGAGGTCTTCCTCGACCCCAACGGCGACACCCACGAGTATTACGAACTGGAGATCAACGCCCTGGGCACCCTCTGGGACCTCTTCATCCTCAAGCCCTACCGCGACGCCCACAGCCCCCTGAACGGCTGGGACATCAAGGGAGCGAGCTTTGCCATCGGAATCGACGGCACCCTCAACGACCCCAGTGACCTCGACAGCGGCTGGAGCGTGGAGATGTTTCTGCCCTGGCCGGCCTTTGAGGAGTTCGCCCATGTCCCCTGCCCGCCCCGGGACGGCGATTATTGGCGGCTCAACTTCTCCCGCGTGCAATGGGATACCGAGTGGCTGGACGGTAACTACACCAAAGTGCCCGGTATGCCCGAACGCAACTGGGTTTGGAGCCCCCAGGGACTGATCGCGATGCACTATCCCGAGCGTTGGGGATATCTGTTCTTCTCTGCCGCGCCCGCGGGATCGGCAGATCCGGGTTTCTCGCCGTCTGCCTCCGAACGGGAAAAGGAATATCTGCGCCAGATCTATTACCTCCAAAAACAGTATTTTATGGATCACGGACGCTGGGCTGGAAAGCTGCGCCAATTGGGCGTGCGCCCCTACCTGCGGGATGGCAAAAAGGTGAAACCACGCCTGGAAACCACCTCCGCCGGATTTGACCTCACCCTGCCGGGCAAGGACGGCTCCCCGGACTGGATCATCCGCGAAGATGGGCGTATCTGGAGCAAGCCTGTTAAATAATAATTCGTGGATAGTCACCCTCCTCCCGCACTTTTCCCTTGACCGTTGCGCCGACCGCTATTTTACTGACAAACAAAGCAAAATACCAAACAAGGGTAGGATCAAATGGTTGGAATAGTGCGCACTTACACCACGATAGGGATAGACGGGCAACAGCTCACTGTGGAGTGTGACGCCACCTCTCAGGTTTTCGCGGTCACTATCGTGGGCATGGCATCCAACGCGGTCAAGGAAAGCCAGGACCGCATCTTTGCCGCCCTGCGCAATTCCGGCTGGGACGCCGCCGTGCGCCGCTTCACCATCAACCTCGCCCCGGCGGACATCCGCAAGGACAGCGCCGCCCTCGACCTTCCCATCGCCATCGCCGTGCTGCAGTCCATCAAGCAGATTCCGGTGGAATACCTGACCAAGACCGCCCTGATCGGCGAGCTTTCCCTGGATGGCAACCTGCGCCCCGTCAAGGGAGTGCTGCCCATCGCTTTAGCTGCCAAACGGGATGGCATCGACACCCTCGTCCTGCCCTGGGAAAATGCCGGGGAAGCCGCCATCATTGAAGGATTACAGGTGATCCCGGTCACCTCGCTGAAGGAGGCGGCCCTCTTTCTGCGCGGCGAGGCCAAGATTCCGCCCGCCGAGGTGGACCGTGAGCGGATTTTTTCCTCTCTGAACGCCTTTCCCGTGGATATGCACGACGTGAAGGGGCAGTTTCAGGTCAAGCGTGCCCTGGAGGTCTCCGCTGCAGGAGGCCACAACCTGCTGATGCTGGGTCCTCCCGGTTCGGGCAAGACCATGCTGGCCCGGCGCGTGCCCACCATCCTGCCGGAACTCTCGCTGGATGAAGCCCTGGAGGCCACCAAGATCCACTCCGTGGCGGGATACTCCAAAGATTTTCACAATGGCATCCTCACCACCCGCCCCTATCGCAGCCCGCATCACACCGTCAGCGATATCGCCCTGATCGGCGGAGGAACCTTCCCCCGTCCCGGCGAGGTATCCCTGGCGCATCGCGGCGTGCTGTTTCTGGATGAGCTGCCGGAGTTCAAGCGCGGCGTGTTGGAAGTGCTGCGCCAGCCCCTGGAGGATGGCATCGTCACCATCTCCCGCGCCTCCCAAAGCCTCACCTTTCCCGCGGAGTTCATGCTCATCGCCTCGATGAACCCTTGTCCCTGCGGCTATTTCGGCTCCAGCATCCCCAATCACCCTTGCACCTGCGAATACGGCGCCATCCAACGCTACCGCAGCCGAATCTCCGGCCCGCTGCTGGACCGCATCGACATCCACGTGGAAGTGCCCTCGGTCACCTATTCCGATCTGGCCTCTTTGCCTTCCGGCGACAGCTCCGCCGACATCCGCGCCAGGGTCAACCGCGCCCGCGCCATCCAGCGGGAACGCTATGCCAATGACGGCATCTTCTGCAACGCCCAGATGAACTCCAAACTGCTGCGCAAACACTGCGCGCTGGATGCCCCCAGCCAAAGCCAGATGCAGCACGCGATCGACAAGCTGGGCTATTCCGCCCGGGTCTTCGACCGCATCCTCAAGGTGGCGCGCACCATCGCCGACCTGGAAGGCCTGGCCGCCATCAAATCCGACCATATCTCCGAAGCCATCCAATACCGCAGCCTGGACCGCAAATACTGGGGCTGAAGCAGGTTGGACTTTTGGAAGTTCATCCACGAATTACACGAATTAACACGAATTAACACGAAGTAAAAGAGCTTAAAAAGGGATAGAAAAAAGGCGGTGTGGTGACCGCCTTTACAAAGTACCGGCGCTTGCCATAGCGCCGCAAAGGGCATTTGTCCGGCTCTATTTGGCAAGTGTCATCTTGCCGTGGAGCAGGTACTTACCAAATCTGACAGTATAGACATAAACCCCGCTGGAAACCGACCGCTCAGTCAGATCGGTGCCGTTCCAGGGCACGCTGTACCTGCCTTTGCCGTCAACCTTCACCGTGAGGATCTTCACCAGTTGTCCTTTCAGGTTATAGATTCTGATCTCTGCCAGTCCCTCCAGTTCGGCGGATACTTCAAAACAGAGCAGGGTGGAGGGATTGAAGGGATTGGGCTGGTTAGGCAGCAGGCGGAGGGGCATTTTTACCACGGGTTGGACCACGTCATCCAAATCCGTGTCGGGCGGATCGGAAGTGAAACTGGTGAAGATGCAGACCACCCCGAAACTCTGGCTGATCTCGGTGATTTGATCACGCAGGGCGATCGCTTCCGCCGAATTGGGCGGATAGGAATAATACTCCACCATCAGGTTGTCGATCTTGGAAGCAGCCCAGATCTTGGGAATGAAGCTCAAACCGGGGGCTTCCTCTCCGCTAAGGTTTTGGGAATAGTTCAGGTTCAACTGGGTGCCCTGGTGCGCGCCGCTGATCGTCATCTGATAGGTTCCCGGAGTCGCATACCTGCCCACGATGCGATACTGGATTCCTCCATAAATGGAGGGTATGGGATAGGGATACACCTCCGTGATCCCGGGCGGGACGATGGCCAGTTCGGGATCGAGGAGCAGAGGATTGCGCATGACGTCGTAGAAGCTGCTGACCGTATTGACGATCTCGGAGCTCTCCAGAAAGATGGTGACGCCGTCTGTGTATTGTGACAGCGCGCTTAACAGATGATAGTTGACCTCGGTGCCGACTCCAAAGCAGAAGATGCGGGGATCGATGTTATAGTTGGTGATGTGTTGGTTGACATTGTTGATTATTTGGTAGGTATCCGTCATCCCGACAGTCGGTTGGCCGTCGGAAAGGAGCAGCACGCAGTTTTTGACTCCCGGGGGAGTTGGTGAAAACTGATACAGCGCGTTTTGCAAACCACCGGAGAGGTTGGTTCCGTTCAAACCGGTAATCTCATAATTCTGGATATAGGAAATGGCGGCTTGGCGGTTGCTGTCTGTATTGGAGTGGAGATAATCCCAGAGAGGGCGCACCCGGTGGTCAAAGAGGATGATATTGAAGTAATCCTCGGGTTCCAGATGGTTTAGCACATAGATCGCGGCGGTCTTGGCGTTTTCCAGGCGGTTTTCAAAGGTCATGGAACCGGATACGTCGATCACGATGTTCAGCCGCAGGAATAAAGTGGAATCCGCCGGAAGGCTTTCCTCCTCAAGATTGAAGACGAAAAACCCCGGCGCCTCCTCATCGGGGACATCATCCAGTAAGGTGCTCAAGCCCCAGGAGCCCAGTTCGGCGGTCGATAGCAGTATCTGGCAGGCATAGTTGGCGGTGGCGGGTTGATTGGCGAGGGAGTAATGCCCGCTGGCGCTGTGCCCCGTGTGTTGGGTGCTGGCTGTCACATTCAGGATGTTGAAATCCAAAATCTCTTTGTCGGACGAGACATTCACATCCAGGGACTGCAAATCCAGAGGAGTGCTCTGCAACAAGCTGTAGTCGTTCTTGAGGTTGAGGGTTACGCTGCCGAAATTGTAACTCAACATCATCACGTAGGAGAGTTCCAGCCGCAGGGAGTCATTCACGGCCATGGAGTCTGCCACGTCGAAAACTACCGGCATCAACTGGATATAAACGACAAATTCATCCGGAAAAGAGGACGGGCCGCCCTGTGGGTTTTGCGGCACCGGTGAAATTGACGCTTCCTGCCAGGTGTCGCCATAGCTCCATCTCAAGCGGGTCGCGTTGGCGCCTCGCGGGATGGGAAAATAGTAGCGGGGATAGAAAAAACCGTTGCTGTTGTTGACAAATGTTTCGTTCACTTGCACTTCCGCAACCTGATTGGTGATTTGCACCTCATAGCTGCAGCTCCGCAATTGAGCAATCTGAAACTGAGTGTTTTGCTTGTTGATAAGTACTCCGGCGGCGAAGGCTGATGCCGTGACGGCAAGCAGCGCCAATATAAGAAGCGATCGTTTCATATCTGCCTCCTTGGAGATTTCAAAACGAAACTTAATGACAGTCACCAGATAATCACCTATAATAAATTATGTCAAGTTAATTTTGCCGGATAAGGTAAAGGACAAAAGAATCTGCCCTGAAGGCGGTTCAGCGACCGCCTTTACTGTAGCGGCGCTTGCCATAGCGCCGTTTGGGTCAGTCAACCAGCCCCGAAACAAGTCCACCAAGCTATATCGGCCTGCGAGCCGTGATCCAGTCTTTTAAAAATATCCACAAATTACACAAATTATACGGATTAAAAGAACAGAATAAGGACAAACGTCCAACCCAAAAACAAGCATCAGCCCCGAAACAAGTCCGCCAAGCTATATGCTGTGTCATCACGGGCTGCGAGCCGTGATCCATTGTCCAGGGGTGGCAAAATCCGTTTGCCACAGAGACCGGAGGTCTCTCCCAAACAGGCAACTCTGTTGCCTCTGCCGAACAGACTTCGGCAGCCCTTAAATTATACAACTTCCATGTTGACAAAACATATATGGTGATTATCTTGTCTCCAGAATCAACAATACTGGAGGCGAGATGCCACGACCCAAAGACAAATCGTTGCAGGAGGTATTCCTGAAGGCGGATCAGGCGTTATCTGAAATCAAAGACAGTCGCCTGGTGATGAAGTTATTAGCGATCAGGGGCTATGGTAATCAAAAGGCAAAGGACATTGCCGCGTTGTTCAACACTGAGACCAGAACGATATACAAGTGGGTTGAGTTGTTCCGGTTGCATGGGGTACAAGGTCTTCAAGACAAGCCAAAAGGACACAGGAAAGCAATCTTGGATGACAAGCACAGAGAGCAGATATCGATCTGGCTGGATTCTGGTAAAACTCCTGATGGTAAAGAAATCAATTGGACCCTGGAGACTCTCAGCCATTACATCAACACTGAGTTTGGCATTGTAATCAAGAAATCAGCTCTGTCCAATACTCTCAGAAAGATGCGCTACGCCATGCGAAAGCCTCGTCCAAGTCATGCTAAAAGTAGTGAACAGGAGAGGTCTGACTTCAAAAAAAAACTCTAGAGCGCAT
>Ga0302247_1000346_pt1 | contig 47499 bp, 45 predicted proteins | sample AAG_UR_Ile_MG_FD_193529 | JGI IMG/M metagenome (GOLD analysis project Ga0302247, IMG submission 193529) | Enriched activated sludge microbial communities from anaerobic digester in WTTP, New Holstein, Wisconsin, United States - AAG_UR_Ile | ecosystem: Engineered > Bioreactor > Anaerobic >...
GCCCTGCGGGCCGACAAGATCAGCCAGGGCGATTAAATTCTGCCATTCGCCATCGCCTAGTTTCCATTGGATATATGTGCCGGAGTTTTGTATCGATACTTCATTGCCGGGATCGCCCTGCGGGCCGGTCAGTTCGGATAAGGCGATAATGTTTTGCCATTCTTTGTCATAAAGATGTTTCCACTGGATATGCGTGGCGGTAACCTGCATCAGAAAAAAACCGCCTTTATGCTTGCCGGTATATTCGTGTTCGACAAGCATAAAACGATTGAGCGTGTCGGGCTTTGTGGGGTGGCCCGCGCCTACCATCTCTTCATTATATTTTATACGCTCATCACCCATGTTTTTTTCCTTTGTATTGGCGCGGCGGCGGCGGGCTGACTAGGGCAAACCACAATATGTTCGTCTCGTCTATTACCCCGCCGCGGCCTGCATGTTTTTATTCTTCCACTGCCGGCGGTGTTGCTTTTCCATCCGGGCTTTCCGGATCTGCATCTTCAGGAGCAGGTGCGTTGGGTTGCATGACATAAGTGGCATCAGGGAAATTAATTTCTTTAGCCTGTCCCCACCATTCCGGCCGTTTCTTGAAACCCCATTCCATCCAGGATTTCGGGGCGGATACGGCGCCCTTTTTGCCGGTAGCAAGCGAAGATTTTCGGCCATAGAGCATACTGTCCAGTATCGTGTTGTTATCCTGGGCGGCGAGAGCTTCCTGATAATCTCCGGCGCGGCGTTTATTCATCTCGTCGATCTGACGGTAATAAGCGCGGGATTTCTTTTCGCCGATCCGTTGCCACCAGTTCATCGCGATCTGACGGTGCGCTTCGGGCAGGATATTGAGTTCGCTGGCTTCGCGCACCGGCGCGCCGTCTTTGTATCCGTAACTGCCATCGGCGTGCAAAAATATCTGCTTGCCGGAAATATCCTGATACGTGCGGTGCACAATCAACTGCTTGGTAGCGCCGGTTGGTTGTTTCACAAGAATTTTCTGCATAAAACAAATCTCCTTTTTGTTTTTTTTATGTATAAATAGCGCGCCGCGCGCGGCGCGCTATTTACCGGTTATTCACCCACTACAAGCATTTGCAGCGTTACTTCCGCGGGCGCGATAGAGTCGGGCAATTCGATCATCGGGCCAAGATCATAGGTTGTGTCCGGGGCAGTTTTCGGCAGGCGCGGCGCGGCGGCTTCGACGCCGCCGGAGTTTTTCACCAGTGCGCCGTTTTCGTTGACGGCGGCGGCGGACGCGCCGGTTACAACTCCCTGGGTAAAGATTTTGATTTTGTGGTTGTCTTTGTCGTATTTATAAACAAAGCCGTTCGCGGGCGGCTGCGCGATCAGGGCGAAGTCAATGCCCTTATGCAGGCCAAAAGCGCTTTTGTCCGGCAGCGGCACGCCGCCGGTGGGATAGGTCAGCGTTCCGTTGCCGAAAGTGATCTGCGCCAGCGTAAAATCTTTATACGCGCCGGAGCCGGCCATATTTCTGTTCGCGGGGGTTACTGCTACCGCCACGTTGGTTGAAGCTATTGCGGCCATATTGGCCTCCTTTCGTTAAAGTTCATTTTATTTGTGGCGCGGGGGGATTAAGCCCGCGCCGTCCGGTTTAATTTTTTACCCGCGGGCGGGTTAGGTCGTTTCCACCATGTTGGCCAGGTTTGCTTTGGTTTCGTCCAAAGGCTTCACCAGTATATACGGCCGGGCGTGGCCGGCGGCGCTTGTGCCGGTCGCCTGCGTTTTTACTTTGCAGACTATTTCCTGGCCGGGATAAAGGATCGTGCCGCGGGGCGCCTTGTCATACATGACCTTGCCGGCGGCGGTGGTCAGCAGCTTAAGCAGCCCTATTTCGGCGCGGTTGTTGTCGCTGCCGGCGGTGGGGCGCTTGTCAAATGACATTTCCGGGGTTGTTGAGCCGCCGGCGCAGGTTTCGGTCACAATTCCGCCCACTTCAATGATTTCGCATTTCATCGGTATTTTGAAAAAGCCGACGTCCGCCGGGGATTGGTCGAGATCCACGCCCAGCGTGTCGTCGTAATCGATATAGGCGTCGTAGGGAAGCGCCATAATGCCTTGCTGTAACATAGGATAATCTCCTCTCTTGGATAATGTTTTTGTTGAGCCGCCGGTCTTCCGGCCGGCGGCGGTTAATTACGCATTAGGTGCGTTATTACGCGCTGCCGATTTTGACGATGCGGCATTCTCTGTCGTCCGCGCTCTGAAACAACACGTCGTAGGCGACGGAGCCATACCAGGCCACAGCTTTTCTGCGGCCGAAATCGGATTTGTAGTTCATATCCGCGCGCAAGTGCGGATATTCCACTTCGATACGGCCCACGGCGTCTTCGCCGAATACGACGCCTTCGCCCAGGACATTGCCAGAGCCGATGGAGTCGGAAAGCGCGTTTTCGTGGTTGATTTCCACGGTGCGGATGCTTTCGATCATGCCCACTTCATTGCGATACAGGATATCGCCTTTGCGCAGGTATTTGTCGAAAGACATGAGCACGCGGTCGTTTTTCAACCCGCGCAGGGCTTTTGTCGCGAAAAGGCCGATATACCATTCACCTTCGTAAAACGGCGTGTGCAACACGTTGGCCATATAATCGCGCAGGACGCCCATGTGGTCTTTCGTCAGATTAACCAGAGCGGTGGTGGAAGGTGTGCCGTCCGTGTCGAATACGCCGCCGGTAAGCGATGTGGGAATAAAGGCCACTTTCGCGTTTGACCCGGTGAAGGCTTTGGCGGCGGCAGTGTCCATGCACAGCATCATCTGATCGCGGAGCACTTTCTGCGCGCCGGTTTCCGGATCGAGCGCGGAAAGGTCTTTGGCCAGTGATGTAAATTCCACGCCGCGGCCCCATTCTTTGATCGTGATGGTGTAGGTGCCCATCTGGAGCTGATCTATGGGGATGCGGGTTTCTTCTTCAAGCTGCGCTGAAGTCGGTTCATCAACCGGCTTGTAATAGGGCAGGGTTATGGTTTCGCCCATGCCTCTGCCGAAGCTGTTTACCTTTTTGGTAAAAGGCACGATTTTGAATTTGAGCGCGGCCAGCTTCAGTAAATCTGCTGACATCGCGTGACTTTTGTATGTGCCGGATGCGGCATCATACGTCCAGGAGTATGTTCTTCCCATAATTTAGAGTCCTCGCTTTCTGTGGTTATAATCGCCGCAGATTGTTCGCCTCCTCGATAGCCTCGGAAAGCGACATGGGTTTATCTCTTTCCGTGGGTTGGTTATTCGGCGCGGGTGGTGCTCCGCCGCGGCTCAAGGGCTGTAATGCGTTGACCTGAGCGGCGATTTGCGCCGGATCTGGCGCGGGCGGCGCGCCGGGGGGGTTAGGCATAATCTGAGCGTGATATTGTTTGGTTTGTGCCACGGCCCAGGCGATTTGCTCGTCGTAGGTGAGCTCTTTTCCGTTCTGGTCTTTGGCGGGGGCCTGGGCGCACATCATCCAGAAATATTTATCGTCCGCGGATAGTCCGTTTTCCGGGCTGGTGATTTTTTCGCGGATATAAGAGATTATTTCTTCGCGTGTGGGTTCGGCCGCCGTCGCGGCGGCGGGTTGGCTCGCGGGTGTCGCGGGGGGCGTGGTAATGATTTTTTGGCTGGCCATCAATATATCCCGGTCGCATTTGGCCTGTAACTTGGCGACCTGGACGCGGTAATCTTCCGCGTCGGGATCAAGTGCGTCTATCTCGTTAAGGAGTGTGGCGCGGCGCTCGACGGCAAAGGTTTCAAATTCTGCTGCCGCGAGGTTTTGGGCTTCGGCGCGTTCGTGTTTTTCGCGCTCGGCGTTTATTTTGGCTTCCAATTCGGCCAGTTTTTGCGACTTCGTGGTAAAGGCGGCCTCAAGCGCCTTGTAGCGCTGTTCTATTGTTTGGCCGGTCTTGGGTGGTGCTGCCGCGTTATTTGGCGCGGGGGGAGCCTCTGGTGCGACGGGGGGAGCTCCTGGCGAGGAAGAAGGTTCAGAGAGGCCTAAAGGGGTGTCATTGCTTCCGGGTTCGTCCTGCGGATTGTTTGGCGGTATTACGTCAAACTGTTCCAGACCATCCCGCATAATCACGTCCAGATTAGGTGTGTTCTCTGCTGCTTGTCCTGCTGTCGCTTTTTCCGTCATATTTTACTCTCCTTATTTCCCGGTGTGTTCGTTGGTTCCGAGGCCGCGCGTCGGTGTGTTCGCCAGGGGCGAGGCCGCGCGTCGGTGTGTTCGGTTAGTGCCGAGGCCGGGTTTATTATTAGCGTCGTAGTGGCGCTAATTGGCTATGTGCGCCGCGGCGTGACCGGCGGGCGGGGATTGCGCCGTCCGAGGGTTTTGCCTGCGGCTGTCTTCCCTGATGAGAGGAAGCGTTCTTTACTCCTCACTGCTAGGCCGCAATTTAAGCGCGGCGAGGCGTTTTAATGCTTTGACGGCGGCTGCTTCTTTAACTCCCATGTCCGTCAGCAGCGAAATAAGAGCTTGCGCTTTGGGATCGTCAGCCATTAATTCGTCGATACGCCGTTGCAGGTGTCCCTGCACCAACTTGATTAATTCCTGCCCGGCTTGTGAGCTGGTCAGGCCGATAAATTGCGCTTTCTCGCGCAAAAGCGCTTCTTCTTTCGCGCGGGTGTCTTGGTCTTTTTGCTTTTCAATCAGTTCTTTCGGCTGATTGGTAATGATGTCGGTGGCGGCGCCGGGGTTCATGCGGTTATCTCCTCTCCTTGTGTTGGCGCGGCGTTTTGTGGCGGTGCCGTGCCCGCGGGCGGTGCGTTTTTTTCGCGTTGTTGTGCGGCGGCGATGGCTTGGGCTTTTTTCAGAGCGGCCATTTGTTCAAACTCGCCGGCTTCGATCATCATGGCTTCTTCTTCGGACACAAATAACTTTTCATCTATAAGGTTCGTGCGAATTTCCAGTGATTTCAGCACACTGGAAGGACGAACATAGGGCGCGTAGCGCGGCGATTGAGATAGGGGAATAACGACGCTTTTCAGGTTGGTCAGCGCTTCGTTTTCTTTCATCAGGGCCTGGATGCCGGAAATATGGAAAGTGCCGGAAATTTCCGGGATGCCGGCTATGCCGGCGGGTGATGCCGGTTCGCTTTCCTGCGCCGGATGAATGCCGAACTCGTCTAATTCTTCGCGCGTGAAAATATCCGTCAGGTCTTGCCATGTGGCATATAGGCGAATGAATTCGCACCCGGCGCTGACAATATCAATCGCGCCTGCTTCGATATTTTCGCCCATCAACGAATAAACGCCCAGGGCTTGATCCAGGTTCATGGCGGCTTCACGGTAGGTCATGTCTTTGCGGTAGCCAGGCAATCCCTGCACCGCGTCGCTGACGAAAGAGCCGCGCTGATAATTCTGATCGTGATATTGCATATTGGCCAGGATTTCGTTAGTCTTGGAAACGCGGCGCACTTCCCGCACCGCTTGTTGACCGGATACTGTGTCTTTAACCAGGTATTCCTTGCCCGGCCAGCTTTCCGTGTCCGCGGGATCGACCAGCGCGTCCACGTTGATTTCGGTCATGGGATTTACTTGCCATTGCAGCGCGTCTTGGTGCAGACACATAAGATTGCACATTGCCTCCCACAAGGTCAGGATGCCTTCAAGCAAGCCGCGGCCGTTGAATTTCAGTAGATCCGGCAGGGGCGAAAAAGCCATGCCCGGCCAGCGCAGTTTTTTATAAGGCGTGGTGGTGGGCGGTTCGATCACGCGGCCGGCGGCGGTAGTGAAACGCGCGTTAGGCAGAAGCATTTCGCCTTTAGGCGAAAGCACTGTGCCCCAAAATTCCGAAGTAAGAATCATTGGACGGTAGTTTGAGCGTTCCCATATCATCCCTTTGCGCGCGGCGATTGCTTCCTGCGTCATCCATGGATTATTAGTGTCTTCCGTTTCCTGCGCGTAAACGCGGCGGACGTTTTGATACTTACCGGCTTTTTCAGCGGCTAAAAGCACATGCCAGTCCAGCCATTCCTGATGTATCCAGTAGAGACCGGATTGTGCGTCGCGCGATGCGGCGTCGGGATCGCGGTGTATCTTCCACGGTTCCACCAGGGAAAACTGTAAACCGGCGCCGGGTATCCAACGAGGTATTACTTCTTGGGAAATGCCTACTGCCAGTGCCATTGTGGTGGCGTCCACAAAACGCTGCACGAATTTCGCGTGCATGGCGTTTAGCTGCGTATCAAGAATTTTTTGCCAGAATTTTTCCGCGATTTTACTTTTAGCATCATGGATGGTTAAAAAATTCGGCGAAAAGGCGCGTTTGATTGCCGACGCACCATACTGCACCGTTCCGAACGGTTTGGGCACCACGATGCGGGATTGCCAGTAATCTTTGCGGGCGTAATTGACCGGCTCGTTTTCCAGATAAACACGATAACAATGTGCCTGGGTTTTACGGATTTCCGTGTTCGCGCGCACGGATTGGTTGACGCAATCCTGGAGATAAGCGGCGAAGTGTTTTTCGTTTTCGCCCGCATACGCGCGCGCGGCGGCTTCGCGTTCAGCCATTTCCTGCTCGTCGATATTTCCGACGTTTTTAGCCGCGGCGTTTTCGCGCTGTTCAATTTGGCGTTTCATATCGAGCATCTGTTTTTTTAAGTTCATAAGCCGGCTCCCGGAGCGTTAGGGAAAATGCGGTCAAAATTTTTCCGGCCCTGCGGTGAAAAACCGCGCCCTGGCGTCCAGTCGCTCATCGCGCAGGGGCATCGGGGATGACAACGATGCTTATCCGGCGCGCCGTTCCAGCCGTTTGCCGGTTCAGTTTCCGCGCCGCAATGGGTGCATTTATAAATTTCCGTGGCGTCGTTGTCCTGGCCTGAATACGGACCGCCGATGCGCATTGGCCAGTATTTTTCTTTGGGATTGGCGCGCGATTTTTTTATTTTGATTTTATTTCTACTCATTGTTCTCCTATTGCATAATGCGCACGTTAGCGCCGCGGGGCGCGTAAATGCCGGTTGTTCCTGGCCCGTAGGACGCGGCGCGGCGCATCCGGGTTATGCGGTCGGCCTTTTCCTTGTTTTTCTGAAATTCCTCGCGCACGGAGTATGGGTGTAATATCGCTATTCCATAGGCAAATGCGTTGCCGGTATGGTCGGAGTCGTTCTTTACCGCTTCGGTGCCGATACGATTGCCGGAGTTGTCTTTTTTATAGTGCCAGCCGCCTTTTAGCGCTTTGTGCAGAGGATAGGCGGAAGCGGAAATATAAATCAGCGGCCGGCCGCCGGAAATGGTTTTGCCCAGCGCGTGATTGAGCGGTTGAATGCGATTGTCCCAGCGTGTCGGGCCTGGTTCAAAGCGTGTGGCCAGCATGGCTTCGAGCGTTTTAGCCGCGCTCATGTTGACCGTGCTTTGGTCGGGCGTGCGCATGGACGGATCGCCGATGTCGCGCCAGGTTGTATTTTTGCCGCGGTATTTCGGCGAATTCAAAAGCGGCTTTAGTTTGTCCTGGATAAGCTCTTTGACTCCGTAGCCCGGATAATAAATGCAGTCATGGGCGATAAGCTGACCGTGAGGGTTATATTGTGTGATTACACACGAGGGGTGTTGATAACCATCCCACATGCGCACCGCGGGTAGATTGGGATAAAATGGCAGTATAGTTTGTGAATAATGAAAATGCTCGCCGTAATTGGGCACAACGACGATTCCTTTACTCACGGTGGCGATAGATCCCTCGACGTAACGTGCCCATTTAGCGGGATTGTTTTGAAACGCTGCTTGATTAGCGGCTCGTTGCAATGACGTAAGATATTTGTTTTCACCTTTGCGGATGTGAAAAGTTTGTTTAGTAATTACCGTGCCGTCTTCGGCAACCATGTATTCTTCTGGAGCGTCGATTAGTTCCGTAGTCCAATGTTCTTCGTCCGCTGGGTTCTGTGTGATTTGCACGTTCAGAATTGATCCGGGCTGGCGACCGGCGCGGGAGATAGCCATTTCAAAAACTTCGTAAGGCAGCCCGGCGTTGGCTTTTTCGTATATCGGCGCGGGTTCTTCCAACCAAATAGTGCCGTATGAAGGGCCTTGTAATTTAGAAATCGACGCTTGGTCGTCAATGCCAAATAGGTCACATTCCACCGGGTATTCGGCGCGGATAAATAATTTTTTGTAATCGTTTTTAAAAACAGCGCGGTCGCCCAGCACTTCGATGATTGAACGCACTGTTGATGTTTTGATGTTTTCGTGCGTGTCGCGGATAATTGCCGCGTGTAGTGGTTTTAATTGACAGCGTTGGGCGTGGCGGATCATGCGCGCGATCGCGCAGTAGGTTTTACCTTCGCCCATTGGGCCGGTCAGGTGATTTATGTGCGCGGTGGATTGCACAAAGGCGCTTTGCGTGGGTGACAGATCAAAAATAATATTCTGTGGCATTATTCTTGACCTCCGGGAATTACCATCAAGCCTCCGGTCTGCTCGTTTTGCACCAACTGGTCGCCGCGGCTTCTGTCCACAATAAAGATGCTGCCCTCGTCTTTATTTCCGAGAGCAAACTTCACTTTCATTTCAATGATATTTGCAGCTTGGCGCATGGCGGCGAGCCGCGCTTTCTGCATTTCCAGATCGTCGGCAATCCACGAAAGGCATTGTGTTGTGATTGCCTTGAGTGCCAAAATCTTTTCTTTAGGTTCACCGCCGGCCAGGCGGATGATTTGCTCTGCCCAGGCGGGGGCGGCTTCTACGATGTGGCGTTCGGCCAGGCGATGAGCGAAAACGTCGTTGTTTTCGCCGGCCCAATCGAGGCATTGTTTTTCCATTGTTTCCAGCGCGGTAAGGTCGCTGGGCAGTTTTTCCTGAACATGGCGGTTGACGATCTGTTGCGCTTCTTCCTGGCGCGCTTGTTGGACGGTGTGGAGATAACGCGACACGGTTGGCTGAGATACATTATACCCCTTTTCCTTGAGGGCCGCGGAGATGCCCACGGACGTGGTAATGCCGTTTACGATCAGTTCCTCGATTGTCGCTTCAAGTTTTAGTCTGGTGATTTTATTTCCCGCCATTTTTTCCCTTTATTTTTTTTAAGTTGGGCGCGGTGCGTGCTTGGTCAGGGGCAACGACACCGCGTCCGCGTCAAAGGAGAAAACATCACGCGGGAATAATATAACATCGGTTTTGGAATTTTAGCGGCGGGGGTGAAAACTACTTTTCAAAACTGTCCGTATTTGTCCGTATTTGTCCGTATTTGTCCGCGGCGCGTGAAAAAAAAACTTGACAAGATTTATTTCTTTGCTGATTTTTAAAAATATTTTGATTTTTTTTCCGGCGATTATTCGTATCGGCAACTCTAAAAACATTTTTTTATTTTTTCTGGTTGCCGATCCGGCGCTTAATTGCCGGGGATAAAAACGCAGCTTCAAAAAACGCGGTTTGTTCCTGGCCTATCGGCAACTCTAAAAAATATTTTTTATTTTCCGGGTTGCCGATCCGTGGGGGGGGGTATTTCCCGGCGGGCTGGAGTATGTTTTTATACTTTTACACCGACGCGCGCGCCCGGTTTTTATCCGGCCATTCCCGGCCTTGCTTTTTTTCTGTCTGTCTGGCGCCTTACGTTTGCTCCATTTTCTTCATCTGGTGGCCATTCGACTATCGGGGTGGGTGAAAAAATAACGGCTTAAAACGCAAAATAAACGCAAATTACGGCTATACCCGCGCCCCATAAATACCCGATAAGCGCATGGTTGATGAAAAGTTCAATAATTTCCATACCTAATACCATATAAGGGGGGGGGAGTCCCAAGTCTCCCGGTTTTCGTTTTTCGGGTTATTGGTTGTGTGGTGTGCGGCCGCGCCGGCGCGGCCGTGGTAGAAAACTAGAAGCCGTGGCCGCTTATTAACCAACAAATGCCGGTCTCCGGGTTTCCGGTTTTTGGATTGTTAAACTCATTAACTACTACCTAAAAGTTAAAGAGTTTAAAAATAAAGAATATTTAATAATCTTAACGGCTTACGTTGTTTTCCCCGCTGGTGCTGTTAATCCTGCCGCTTCATCTCATTAACTAATCATCATAATAGTATCATAATTTAATCAGTTTCACCGGCTCGTTTTATTCTTTTTGGCGCCGGGCGCTTCAAAAACTATTCAATAAGCTAAATACCAAATATCATTACACTTTCCCACAGAAGCCCCTCGCCCCCGGCAAATCCGAATAAAAACCGTTGAATGTTTGGTTTGTGGAAGTGAATAATGCTATGAAAATATAAAACCGGGATGATCCTTGTGAATAAAAACTTTTAATAATTCGCCTCCCCATCGTCATTTTATTCATTCCTGCAGGTTTTTCAGGTTTTCCCCTATTCTAAATGAATCTATTATTCACTCTATATCTATACTAGACTAAACCGCACGCGCCCGCGCGATGAAAAGGAAATGTATATATTATAGGGCTTAATAAACCCTAAAAAACCTGCAAAACATGCTATATTACTAATATTATTAATTAAACAAGCGAAAATAAAACCTGCAGAAAACCTGCAGGATAATAAAAAAAGCTGCTTTTTAATACTCATGAACAAAATATAAGCGGGTAGCGGGTGCAGGGAAAGACACGTTTTTCGATAAGCGGACACGTTTTCAGACAGATTTTTAAAATTGAGTTACGGGTGCAGAGGGAAGGGCAAAAAGGTATCGCCACCGGCCCAGGATCGGCCGGATGGCGATCTTAAAGTTTATTTATTGTGACGCTGTTGCCAGGCGTCGGCCTTCATCAATTCGATGAGCCGGGCACGGATTGTTGTGTTTCTCATCGCGCAGGCAGCCTTAAATTCGCTGTGAACGGTTTTAGGCACGCCACGGATAATTATTTGCACGGTGTCGTCTGCAGATTTTATTGGTGTTTTTGCCATTTTATCATTCTCCTAGCGATTTTTGACTGCTTATTTTGCCATTAGAACCGCGATCTCGGCTTTGGCCTTGCCTTGATACCTGCCGTCTTTAGATTTCATTGGCATAAACTTTCCTGATTTCATCCGGCTGAATGCACAGATAGTCAAGCGTCTGTTTTTGCGTCGCGTGGTTATAGCAAACCATTAATTCCGGCAACGGCACGCCGTAATTGACGTGCTGGACATGGCCGAATGTTCTTTTGAGATAATTAACTTTGTTCTTCTATTTTCCACTTATTGCTCTGTTGGGCATATTAATATTTCCGCAGCCCACACACCGAACACATACCGTTTGTGTTTGCCATACCGCCACAATAGCAATATGGTTCTGCGTTATTTTGCCCCCTTGAATCTCTGGGGCACTGGTAATCGCAATAACCAGAATAAGAACAACTTACAGAGGTTCCACATTGAGATTTAAAATTGCAATAGTATGGTGCGTTACAAGTTTTCATAATCCCTCAATAAAAGCGCCCAACATGGCGCTTGAGCCGATCGCGCCTACCGGCGCTCCTGCTCAGCTTTGCGTTATATTCTCCATTAACTTCGCTTAACCTCTTAATAACATTACTAATAAAAAATAATTAAAATAATGCTTGACAAACCTAACGCTAGGATGTATATTATGCTTAACAAAACATCAAGGAGGAAAACATCATGAATGAATATTTAGATGCAATAAAGCGCGGGGAGTGTGTTGTTAAAGAAGTGTACCTTAATAATATCGAGTTGATTGCATATGATTTTGATTATAATAATACTCATTATTATATAACAAAACTGAACGCAACTAAGTTTAATCCCATCTCTGATGCGTTAAAATCTAAAGCCGCTGCCGCCCTCGGCTCGATTAAATCCCCTCGCAAATCCGCAACCTCCCGCGAGAACGGGAAACTGGGTGGCCGTCCTAAAAAAATAAACCAGTAACCCCATCGGCTTTGGATATATTAACATCAACAAAACAACAGGAGGACAAAATGAAAAATAGAATTGAATATCCGTCAGGCGCTTGGAGTGAAAGAGATGGTAGCCTTTTAACGTGGGGCCGGGGAGAGAAATCACTTAAAGAGAGATTCCGCTCAGACACAAAAATTACCGATCTCGCGCCATACCAGATTGCGAGCATCAAAAAAACAGGAAAGGACCCGGCTTTGTTCTGCTCCGCTGGCTCCGTAATCCTTGGTAAGATTTTTATCCCCGAAATTGAGGCGTGCATTGCCCACGCGCAGGAGGAGGAAAAATCTAAACGTGATGCAGATAAGGCTGTTTTTGATGCCGCCGTTGAATCCGGTGAGGCTTTTCGCACGGCGGAAATTGCCGATCAGTACGACGCCGAATTACATTGGGCGCGACGCCTCCGCGAAGACGAAAAAGCAAAATACTCAGATTGGTTCCATGATATATGTATGGTTGGTTTTGCGGGCAGTGAACGCATCGTTGTCGAGCGCGAGGCCATTAACCAGGTGGTCGGGGATCGCCGCTCTGACGGCCAGTTTAACGGCTGCTCTAACCAAGCATGGATAATCAGCGAAGATGAGTGGATCCGGATCATCGCATTAAGTGCCGAAATTAAACAGCGTAAAGCGCAAGGCAGGGCCAATTTTGAAGCGGAAGAAGCCGCCGACATTAAGCGGAAAATCGAAACCGGTTATTGTTTTTATTGTGAAACGTGGTGCCACGGTGATTGCGGCCATTACAGTAATGATCCGAGCGTTAAATACCGCCGCGAATTTAATCAAGCGGTGCGTGAAGCAAATTACGGAATCAACGATTAAGGGGGATTTTATGATCTTGCAATACACGGATATTTTCAGCGGCGGAAAAGTAAAAAAAATCAAAGGCGAATTAACAACCGAACACTCCGCATCATCGTATGGCCTGCCGGTGATCGTGCTGCCCGATGGTGGAGTAGTAAGCGCGGAATCATGGGTATTGCTCGGATACCGCGTTGTATCACTCACGCAAAAAGAGGCTCCGATGATGGAGCGCTGGCTTAAAAATATGTATGCCATGCTCGGCGTCGCGGAAAATCCGGCTTCCGCCCTGGGGCGCATGGGCGGGTCGAAAAAATCAGAACGTAAAGCAAAATCATCCGCCGAAAATGGGCGGAAGGGCGGAAGGCCAAAAAAAACACAACCATAACCCCATCGGCGGGGCCGCCAACCCCGCCTTTCAAGCCATTAAACTCTCTGAAGAATTTGGCACTTTGATAACATAATATGAAAAAACCAAATAGGAAGTTTTGTTAAAAATCAAGAAAAATATTCCAATAATTATTCCATACCTTTATGTAATAATATCAAGTATTTGTATTTCTTTGTGCTTTGGTAATCTTCATGGTTTAGTCCTCCTTTAGTTTTCTTTTGAGATAATTAACTTTGTTCTTCTATTTTCCACTTATTGCTCTGTTGGGCTACGCTATAACCCGAAACACCAAGCCAACGTTTTCAGAATAATAAGAATATTTTTCCGGTGTCCAGCGTCGCAGCGTTGTAAATAGGTTAAGGTCAGTAGTGTAGTCCTCATGCTCTTTTAAAAATATCAGCATTAAATATTTTCCGCGCTTCGGAAGCTCGTAAGTTCCGTTGTCGGTATCGTAATCAAGAAAATTTTTAGATAAGTCTTCCAGATTTACCGGAATAACTTGTAGAAGAACAGCCGTTTCAATAACATCATTATGGCTGTTTAAAATCTTTTGGTATTTATGCGAAAACTTTATTTGTGGCATGTTACCTCACTTTCTTTATCAAAGGCGCCCAACAAGGCGCTAGAGCCGACAAGCGGCTCAGCTTTTCGTTATAATAAATAAAATGCCCACGCGATAAATGGAGCCATGATTATTAAATCAATTATATCGTGCCATCGTTCGGTATCCATCCTTGGATACGGAAGTATTAAGACGCATAATAATTTTAAAACGAACGAACCAGATAGAAACAAAAAAATAACTTTCGTAAATAGCGGCATAAGTCATCTCCAATAAAAATTATAACAAAATCAATGCACCGGATCGCCGGTTTCACCGGCTTCCCGGTGATTTCTTCGTTCTGCGGACTTTTTCTTTCTAAAATAAATCAATGACTTGTTTGCGTCCTTGCGTTCGGGGCAAATTAGCGATTTTTGACTGCTTACTTTAGATTTCATTGGCATATACTTTTCTAATTTCATCGGGCTGAATGCACAGATAGTCAAGCGTCTGTTTTTGCGTCGCGTGGTTATAGCAAACCATTAATTCCGGCAACGGCACGCCGTAATTGACATGCTGAATATGGCCGAATGTTTTGCGCAGCGTATGGCTGCCGTAGTTGCCTTTGAGATTGATTTCCGCGCACCATTTTTTCACTAAGTTATTTAGATAGGGCACGGTTAGGCGGCCGCGTTGGCCGGTGAATAGATAATCGTCGTCCTGGTATGTCCGGGAAACCAGTAGTTCGTTGATCGCGTCCACACATTTTTTATTGAGATTTATTTTCCGGGCTTTGCCAGTTTTGCGCTCAGTGATATCAATTTCGCCCATCGGTTTCAGGCCGCGGACTTGACTGACTTTGATACTCAATAAATCGGACGCGCGGAGATTTGTGTTTATCCCCAGGGTAAAAATCGCCATATGTAACGGATTATCCTTGAGCAGTTTTTTGATTGTTTCGATGTCCTTTGCCGTTTTGATCGGCTGCACTTTGATTTTACTTCCCGGCCCCGGCCGGTTATAATTCTGACCTTTTTGCATGATTGTTTTTCTCCTATTTTATTTTATTTTTCTCTCCCTTTTATTGTTAGGCCACAGGCCGCGGCCAATAATGCCGTCTGAAATAAACAGATGAAAAATAGTTTATTTGTTAATATAATCAATATATTAAAATGTAACGCACTCATCTCTTAATCAGTAGGTTGTCGGTTCGATCCCGACAGGGCTCACCAAAAATCAAGGCAATTCGGATATTTACCGGGTTGCCTTTTCCTTTATATGTCAATAATCGTCTGTTCATCTGTTTACCATCTGTTTATTTTCCGAAAAAGCCCTGCTAATGGCGTTCTGCTTGGTTTTTAGGGCAGGCCGCGTTTACGCAGTTCGCGAATGGCGTTGGCGGCATTTTCGTTTGGCCACAAATAGCGCAGTTCGCGGTTGCGGTGATACAGGATTACGCGGCATTTTCTTCTTGCTCGTCGGCTCATACGTTACTCATCCAGTTCGTAGTCAGGGCATTTGTGGGCGGCTTGATAAGCCAGCAAGTTTGTTTTTGCCGTCGATTTCAGCACGTTTTTAAATATCCTGTCTTCATCGTCGGCGTTCTTGAGCAGATGCCCGCGGCGGCAGTATGCTTTTGCGGCGTTGTAATTTAGCTGCAGTGTAAGTATCTTCCGGGCTGTTTGGGTTTTTCCTTCTTTGCTATTCTTCGGTTTCGCCAGCGGGATTTTTACGCGGAAATTATGGCAGTCATAGCAGGTGCGTTCCTCATTGTTGTTCGCGGTCATTGTTTGCCTCCTGGTGTTTAGTGTGTGCTACACAGGCGTAATGAGCGATTTTTAAAAGGTCGCGGAGTTCTTCAGCTTTGCCGCGCTGGCCTTTGCCGTGACGGTTGGCGTATTTATTTATCGCGCGAACACAGTCTTTGATTTCATATTCATGCACCGGATCATCCGGCTTATCTCCGTATTGCGGCACGGTGTATTCTTCGATGTGTTGGAGGACAAGTCGGGAAAAAGATAACCATTCTTTGCCGCGGTTACTGTATTCTTTCATTGTCCGGCCTCCTGCGCTTCTGCTTGCACGGCTAATATCGCTTCTTCTTTAGCTTCTTTTAAGATGCCCTCGTAGAGCGTTTCGGTGAGGCGTTGGCGGGCCAGGCGCCGGAAAGCGGCATTAATTTTTGCTTCGCGGGTGATGACGGTGGCTTGCCGCGCGGAAACATTATTTCGCTCAGTGGCGGCGAGATTGTGCAGTTGCTCGTGGATGCGGTCAATATCGCGCCGGTAATAATCCTGGGCGCGGCGCGCGCGGCTGTGCCAGTCTGCGGAGCCAAAGCGTCCGGGCGCCATAGTGGGATTATTTCTGGCCGCGTCTTTTATTTGGTCGTCGATCTGCCGGATCCTGGCCTGCATTCGTAGGCTCAATTTTACCAGATCGGGCGCGGACATTGACAGATAATCCGGAGGCAGGATTATTTTATCGGGTTGTTGGTTCATCTTTTTTCTTCTCCTTTCTTCTCCTGTAGTTTCATAAAATTTTAGCGGCGGGTGGGCGCGCAATTTCCCATTTCCTCGGCGGAGTCGGGATTTACTGGATCGGGTGGTTTTTTTTGATCATTCATGATTTTTTATCCTTTCTATCGTTTATTTTGCCATTAGCGCCGCGATCTCGACGCGGCCCTTATGTTGCTACCTTTTTTTCTGTTAATACTTTTTATCATCAAACACTTTCTCCGCGCGGCGGCGGCCCTGTGAGGCGTAATTTCTGCCCGCTTCGGTAAGCCGTAGGTTGTAAAAAACGGATAAATATTTATCTTTACCTTCCACCTTTATTATTTCCCGGCCTTTTCGGACCCTCATAAACGTCGCCAGAACTTGCTCGAAAAATTTATTGCGGCCCAGCGGCCGGTTGTGTCCCTGCTTGCACCACTCAGAGTATGCATACCAAAGCTCGGTTGTTTCCTCGTAGCAGTCGTCGCCGGCTTCGCTGATTTCCAGACATTCAGAGGTAAAATAGCGGAAGGGGTTGATCGAATCCATCAGGCTGGACGTATCTTCCATGACCTTCGCGCCCAGCTTAAAGCCGCCGTTTGCCAAAAGCGCGCGCAGGCCGTCCACGGCCCAATTAAATATACCGTCGATTTCCGGGAATAAATATTTTTGCGCGTAGCGTTCGATAATCTCATGCGGCTCGAAGCGGCGGTTGAAATAGAGCGCCAGGACGCGGCGTTCCAGGGCGTAGGATTTATCGGGGATAATGGCCGCTTCATTCATGGCGACGAGCCATTTTGCGTATGGGCGGAATTGAAACGCCTGGGCGAATTTCTTTTCTGTTGTAAGGATAGAGCCGTCGATAACTTTCTTGAGCATATCAGACTCCACCGGATCGTTGCGTGATGTTTCCGATGATAGGTTGACAAGTTTATGTTCCAGGAATGATGGCCGGAATTTCTGCGCCAGGTCGGAGAGCGAAAGCGCGGCGGTATTTTCTGATCCTACCATGTGTTCTAAAACATCGAGGACGGTTGATTTGCCGTTGGCGCCGGTGCCGTAAAGAAATAATGTTTTTTGATAGCGGGTATCGCGTAGCAGACAATAGCCAAAATACTGCTGCAAGAGGCCGATTTTGGAATATTCCTTATCGTCATAAAATATGTCTTTGAGGAATTTTTGCCAGGCTTCGGACCAGCCGGCGTCGGGGTTATAATTTACCGGCAGTTGTTGAAAGCTGCCGTATTTGGGGCTATGCGGCAGTAGTTCGCCGGTTTGGATATTATACATGCCGTTTTTGACATTAACTAGGTCGGGGAAGTTCGGCCATTCATGAGCTTCGCGGTTTGCTCTATATTTTACTATTTTGATTATGTTTTCAATCCAGTTGGCTTGCACTTCTTGTTTAAGAACCTGGCTGATAATTTGCCCAATGGTGTTTTGTGAATATTGTTTCCATACGCCGTCTTCGTAGTGATAAAATTCTCCTGTGTAATAGAGGGGGTGAAGGTAATGGGTTATGTATTTTACCACGCGGTCAGGAATGAATACCGGGCGGCGGCCTTTTTTCTCGTAGAATTCGCGCGGATCAAAGTCTTGTGGCTTGGGCACGGAAACGATAGCGCCTACGCCGTTATGCAGAGCCGGAGCGTCGTTATAGAGATCGGGGAGGCTATCCAGAAAACCGGTGCCGGCGCGTGTGTGGTGTGGTTGCCAGTTAGGATCATAGCCGTGGCAGAATTCGGCCAGGTTGCGGTCGCCGGAGATAATGCGGCGGGCGTCTTTCCAGCCGCGGCCTTTGCATGAGTCATGGAAGCATTGATATTTGATTGCGCCGTGGCGTGGGACGACGATTGCCGCTTCGCCTTTGCCGTGATCCGGGTTAAAAAGGCAGGTATCTAAAACATAGAGCGTGGCCGCCCCGTGGGCTTTATCGCTTTTTTCCTTGACGGAATAGGCGATGCCGAAGTTAGTCAAATATTTTTCCATGTCAATCGGGCCTAACTCGCCGGGCTTCATTCTAACACTAACAGCGCCGCGCGAAGGCGGGAGCGCGGGCGCTGGAGGATGGACGCCCGCACTTGTTAAAGAAGCGCTGGTTGCAGCAGGGGCCAGCGCGGCAAACTTCTTAAATATTTCCAGTTCGGTGATCGGCAAACCGGCCAGATTTTCCGGCTGGCCGGTATAGATATAAGAGCGGCGATGCGGTCGTTCCGGGGTGGAGTCGCCTTTGCGCCCGGTCGTGCCGTAGAATTTCCAGATGCGGCCGGGGTTGAATACGGCCATATCGACCGTATCGGAAAATTTAGCGTCCAGAGCGGCGAGCGCGTCGCGCACCATTGTTTTATGTTCGTCGTCGTTGGGCAGATCCGGCAGGCGATATACCAGGTGATAGCCGTTGCCGGAAAAGGCGCGCAGGCCGCGGGCGAAGCCCTGTTCTTCTTCCAGGTATTTGGCGATAGTTTCCGTCGCGGCTTGGCAAACCTTTAATTCTTCATCGGTCGCGGAAACGCCTTTAGGACGTTTTGTTCCGTCTTCCAGTTTGGCGTCCAGGTCGATCAAAAACCAGCGCAGGCAGGCCATATACATATCCGGCGTGGCGTTTTCTTCCTGGGGGCAGATAAGGCGGTTGGCCGCGCGCGATAAAAGCGCGGGTTTGCAGGGGTTGGCAGTGAAATAAATGCCGCGGGCTTTTGCTTTTTCCAGGGCGAGGGCGGAGGCGGCGAATTTTTCCGGATCATTAAAATAACCGGAAACGATGCCGCCTTTACCGCCGGCAAATCCATCCCAGGCGGGATTTTTACCGCGTAGTCCAAGCGCGCGGATTTCCACCACTTCGCCGGGCTGAAAAAAGAGGGGATACACTTTCTGCAAATCTAGTTTGACATCCTGATCCGTTACTGCGTGTGCCATTTTCACCTGCTCCCTTTGTTATTCAGCTGATTTAGGGGATAAATACGGTTCTATTTTATTATATCGAACAATTTGAACTGGTCTTTATACGGCATTATTCTTTTATCTGAAATTGTTATGTAATCCGGGTTTAATTCACTTCCTACGTAATTGCGAGACAACTCTAATGCAACTATCCCGGTTGTTCCGCTTCCCATAAAAGGATCGTAAACTAATCCACCTACGGGGCAACCGGCTTGGATGCAGTATCTAACCAACTCCTTCGGGTAAACTGCAAAGTGTGCTTCGGGGCAAGCCTCAGTATTTATATCCCAAACCGCACGCTTATTTCTTCCGTTCTCATTCGGTCTCATATTCCTATTTCTATAACTCTTTTGCCCTGTGCCTTCATCCCAAATACTCACACCATCGGCTTTAAGGTTGTTTCCGCCCCATCTATCCAACGGTTTATCATAAGGTTCTAATTGTTGTTCAAAGTAATATTTTTCGCTTTTCGTAAAAAAGAATACTTTCTCAAAATCAACGGTAAATCTATCAGTCGCACTTTGTGGCATTGCGTTTGGCTTTCTCCAAATAATTTCATTTCTCAATATCCAACCACGTTTACACATCTCTATTTGAAACATTGCCGGTATGTTCGCCAAACTTTTCGGCTTAAATGTTTGTGGATAAGCGTGCGGTTCAATATGCTCTCCGTTCCTTCCATTCTTATATTTTGGGTCAGCATATCCTTTGCGTCGGCTTGCCCTTCCTTTGCTTATGTAAGTATCACCTAAATTTATCCACATTGTGCCGTCGTTGGTTAGCTTTGGCATAAATAGATCGAAAATGTTAAGTAGTTTCTCAATGTATTCTTCAACGGTTTTCTCCAAGCCGATTTGCCCCTCAGTTCCGTAATCTCTTAATCCCCAATAAGGCGGTGATGTTATTAAGCAATTAACAGAGTTATCACCCATCCGGCGGATTGTCTCGCAATTACTCTCATTGTATATTTTATTTATCTCAATCAATTCTGGTTTATCCTATTGTGTCGCAAAAAATCAGCATAATTTGCCACGCCGTTCTTCTTTTTCGGGCGGGTGATTTATCCAGGTAAGTCGGGATAAACTTTTAGCCACGCTTTCTTTGTAGTGCGGGTGGCAGAAACATATTACCGGTTCGGGTTTGCCCTGGTTAAAGGAAACACTTAACTCAAAAACATTAACGGTCATGGAGTGGCCGTTTTTGTTTTTGATTGTTCCAAAGCCGCGGTCATGCACGGCGGTTACTTCGGCAGCCATTATTTATTTTCTCCTTATAATTTTTATTCGGAAATATGCACTTGACAAATTGGTTTTTTATTTCTCTCTCCATTAATCCCAATAAAAGGTGATAGATAAGAATAGTATTTCAATCCGTAAATAATTTCTGCGCCAAAAAATACCGAGAACCCACGAACAAAAATCAATTTCCATATCTAACCAGTCCGCAATAAAATAATGTCTTTTCATAACCTTCTCCTGATTCTATTTTCCACTTATTGCTCTGTTATCTAAAAATCAGACCTCTGGTTCCAATCGTCAGCAAGCGAATCTGCGCACCCGTATGAACTGTACGAATCGTATGCAATGAAACAGCTACCGCTTCTTTCTTCTGTGTGTTTTAAAGTGAAGCCAAACCCATCTAAAAATATACCCATCTTGCATCCGCAAAAAGGACAAGGAAGTAGTTTCTTTTGAAGTGTTTTTAGTTCGTCAATAGTCTTTATCCGTTTTTTTGCCATTTATTATTTCCTTTAAAAGTGGTGTGGCCAGGTCGCTCATAAATAGCTGTTTCTTTCGGGTTTATAAAAACACCCTTGTAGGCTCTGCCAATATTAGATTCTTCCTCTCTTTATGCCCTCGCTGCACACCATTAAAAAAATCAGATAACCACTCCATCCAGCCGACAAGCGGCTGATGTCGGTCGTTATAAAGACCTCATTACTATTTGTTTAGGCAATAGGTCTCTGCAATAATAACTACTGCTAAAAGTTATCTTGTTTTCTTCCACGCCGTTGTTAACATACTTTATCCGTTTATCAAACATTAAAAGTTGCAAGTCAACTTCCGCAAACAACTGTTTTGGTGCGGAATCATTTAACCAAGTGTTACTCATAAGCAATCCGAATGGTTTATTAAACATTATAGCTCTTTCAAAAATTTTTCTTTTATTAGTATAGGGTGGGTTGCTTATCATTATATCCCACTCTTTCGGCTCATATTCATAATAATTTTGTCCGTAATCTATATGCGTGTTAATAAAATTATATCCGTTGTTTGCTAACACTTTGCAAAAATTACTGTCATTTCTATCGAATGGTAACCAATAAATTTTATCAGTCGGTAAAAATTCCAACAACGGCGTTACACCGTATATCGGCGTATAGCATTCATCGTTTTTACCTTTGCTATATAATATATTTTGGCTATTCATTTAGTTTCCATTCGGCTTTATAACAAGCATTTCAGCAAAGAAGCGAAAAACGCTCTTGCTAAATGCCACATCGTTATGCCCTATGCGCATCATCATAACCTTTTTCGTATCCATCTCTCTTTCCTGCATCGTATATTTGCCTCTGCCTGTCAGAGGCTTTTTCCAATGTGCATTCCAAACAAAACAATTCACGATGTCCCCAGTTCCACAATTCAAGATATATCTCCGTGAATGGCATTTTGAATAACACATGCCTTGTGGGTGCGTCTCGGTGTTTCATCTCCCCGCCACAATCAGGGCATAACAAATCATTCAACTGCGACCTCCTTTCAGTCGGCGCGTTAATTCAGCGTTATGACGCAAAATCCAACACACCTTGCGCCAACCTCTTAACCGCTATTTCACAATACTTTTCTTCAATCTCAATGCCGATTGCCATTCTTCCAGCGTCTTTTGCCGCCCGTAAAGTCGTTCCTGTTCCGCAAAATGGGTCAAGAATTTTGTCTTCAGGCAAACAAAGACATTCAATCAATTTTGACATCAAGCGAAGTGGTGCATGGCAAGGGTGGTTAAATCGTGGCTCATTGAAATAATATCCCTCACCTGGAAATCTAATGTCTTCCCATAAGTCGCTCCACCACTTACTTGATTTTCTGGTCACAAGTATGCTTCGGTACTGCGGTCTAAATCCACCAAGAACCGTGTTCACGCTTGCGCCAACTCTCACAATGATTTGCTTTGCCTCTGGAAAATTATTCCACCACGTTAAAAGTGTTTCAGTTTTGCTGCCTAGTAGAATTGCCCAATCTGCGTTTCCGCACATGGTGCGAAGAATTTTGATTGCGGCGTCGTATTGTTCAACCGTCAACTTGTCATTACTATTGTCGCCATAATTAATCCCAACATTATACGGCGGGTCAGTCAGAACTAAGTCCACAGGCTCAAGCTCCGGCAATATCTCGCGGCAATCACCATGATAAATCACTATTCCGTTTTCTTCGTAGTAAGGTTTAATCATTGCTTTTTCCGTAATAAAAAGTCATAACAAATCCATCCAGCCGACTCGCTACGCTCACGCTGATGTCGGCGTTATCTAAAAATCAGACCTCTGGTTCCAATCGTCAGCAAGCGAATCTGCGCACCCGTATGAACTGTACGAATCGTATGCAATGAAACAGCTACCGCTTCTTTCTTCTGTGTGTTTTAAAGTGAAGCCAAACCCATCTAAAAATATACCCATCTTGCATCCGCAAAAAGGACAAGGAAGTAGTTTCTTTTGAAGTGTTTTTAGTTCGTCAATAGTCTTTATCCGTTTTTTTGCCATTTATTATTTCCTTTAAAAGTGGTGTGGCCAGGTCGCTCATAAATAGCTGTTTCTTTCGGGTTTATAAAAACACCCTTGTAGGCTCTGCCAATATTAGATTCTTCCTCTCTTTATGCCCTCGCTGCACACCATTAAAAAAATCAGATAACCACTCCATCCAGCCGACAAGCGGCTGATGTCGGTCGTTAGGCCCCCTTCAGAAACGCGATCCAGTGCGTTTTCTGCTGCTTCCCGCTGCGGTGTCCGATCAGTGGCTTTTCCGGCGTCAACGCCAGAATCTGCGACACGGGAATCTCGTCTTCGCACCACTTGAATATCAGCGTGCCATCTGGCTTAAGCACGCGGAAGCATTCGGCAAATCCGGCCCTCAACATTCCGCGCCAGTCGCCCTTCAAGGTGCCGTACTTCAAGCCCACCCAGCCGGTGGCCCCATTGCGCTCGAAGTGCGGCGGGTCAAACACGACAAGGGCGAATGTCTGATCGGCAAATGGCAGCGCGGTGAAGTCAGCTTGGTGGTCTGGATCAATCACCAACTCGCGCGAACCGCCCTTGCTCGAAACGTCTGGCAGTGTGTGGCGCTCCCGGCGCTTGTCCACAAACACGGCGCGCGCGTCCTGGCGGTCGAACCAAAACATGCGGCTTCCGCAGCACGCATCAAGCACTTTCTTTTCCTCGCTCACTGCAATCTGCATATCGCTCCTATCCGCATTCGCTTTCTCCTGATTTTCTTGCTTCTCTTTCTCAACTCCCATATAATCTACTCATCTCTTTCCTTTTTCGGCGGTTTAATAACTATTTTGATTAGCGGCCGCGCCTGCCGCACTTTTTGCGTGGTTTCGATTTGGACAATGGCTTGGTAAAATTTTTCCAGCGGCACGGGTTCGGTGAGATCAACGGATACCAGCGCGAAGCCGGTCATTTGTTTGCCGCGGTGATCGATGGCGGCGTAAGGGATATAGGTCAGTTGGGGCTTGGGGTAGCGATCCTGCCATGCAACGTAAGACGAAAAAGCCGTAGTCAGAAACAATATTGCCAACATCATATCCTTAAACAAACTCCTATCCAAAATCGTGGCGCGGGTCAGCCGCAGCAAAATACCGATAATGCGCCGCCAGCCGGGCCGTTTCATTATTTCAAAAATGCTATTAGCGGTTGGCCCAAAAGCCAGCGGTCGAAGTTTTGTGTAAATTCTTTGATTTGCGGGGCAAAAGCGATCAGCAAACCGGCGCCGATATAGACAAAGGCGCATAACAATACGATCAATGTTATTGTGGGCAATCCTCTTTTTTCAAACAGCCAGTCAAAAATATTATTCATACCGTTTCCTTTCTAATGAATTCCGGCAGCGAGTCCGCGTCGATAAGTTCGGCTCCGTCGCGGCGTGTGATCATGCGTAGGTTGCCCAAAACGACGCCCGGTTCCAGAAAACCGTGCCAGCGCCGGTAATTACCCATTTTCGGGTCAATGCAGCTTCGCAACGATTTTCCGCTTTCCAAGTCTTTAAAAAAGACATAATAAAAGTTTCCGCCGTATCGGCTGCGCTTCTCGTCTATTTTCATAATCCGGGCTTCCATTTCGGCCTCCTAAAATCCATAAACAATATTGATGCCGATTACCGTGGCACAAAACAAAACCAGAAACGTAATCATCGCCGCCACGGCGATCTGCAAACTATACTTCGATATTGTTTGCTTGATTTTTGTGATCATGATTTTACCTCGTCCCCGTATTTATCAAGTTGATCCACATGGTAGCGCCGCGCGCTGCCGAAGCCTTTATAAGGAACATTGTCGGCCACCTTGTCATAAAATTCACTCCGGGCTATTCCCAGGTAAGCCGCGGCATCCGGGATAGAAAGCCAAGGCGAAGTGATTTTGATGATTGTTTTATCTGTTTTCTTGATCGTTATTTCGCGCATTTAGTTTTCCTTTTGTTTGCTATGCAAACGTTGACTTTTTATTCCTTCAGGTATTTACTGGGATCAAATTCCGCGTCGTGGATGGCACGGGCGATAGTCACCAGGATGGCTTCGTTAAGCGCTTTTTTCTGTGTGGCGCTCAATTGGTCTACTTTGTTCTTTGTAATACTGGGCACACGGACGCTGATAGTTTCCAGTTTTTTGTCCATTTCGATGGAAAGCATGCAATCATCATGATTAAGGATATTATTATTCATAGTGTCTCCCTTCTTTTTTGTGCTTGTTTATTGGATTGGGTTGGGTGTAAACTATTACTGGATCAAGTTTATGGGCTTTGCAGTATTGCAGATGCTTTTTTAGTTCGCTGAGATAGCGAATATAAGGGGCGGTTGACCGGTAGCCGGATAGCGCCATTGCCAGCGTGTCTTTTTTGCGCAGTTTATTTGCCGGCGTGGCCGGCTGAGTGGTTATTGGGGATGTGATACTTTTTTTTGTTGCCATGACCAGGGGCTCCAATTTTATGTTAATCTTGCAGGGGGACACCAATGAAACGTAGAGACGTTTTTATCCAAATTTTGCATGAAGTCAGCAACAAGCCCAAAGCCGAAATTGAAAAGATGCTGGATGATTGGCTTAAAGCCAACCCCGGGCCAAACAAACTTGACGAAGAAATGTCAGTCGTCGAATATGAACGGGTTCTCGGCGGGTTAAGAAAACAGAAAGAAGGCATCGCGCGCTGGCTCATGAGCGGGAACCTCGACGTTTTGTTGCGTTTTGGGGAACCTCAGGGCCGGGCGTAGTTAATCTGGCTCCGAAATAAAGCTGTAATGATTTGCGGGACGGACGAGATGGTAAACACGCTTTCAAAAATTTTGTCCAATTTGTGGGCGTCATGACCGTGACCTCCGAAACGTTTTTAATGTTTCTCTTGTAAACGTGGCGTTACGTATAACACGTATAAAAAACAAATGTCAAGTAAAAATTTAATAAATAATACAAATATTATTTCCATAGATGAAAGAATCCATGTGCTATGCACAAATGAAGCGATTAATGGTAAAGAATTCGCTAAGTTAGTAGGTAATCTCGCCGTTGTGCGTGTGTTGCGCCGGCAGAAAAAAGAAAGCACAGATAAGGAGTGAATATGAAACTGGTAAAAAGTTTTGTGATCTTTATTGTCGGTCTGATTATTTATACCCTGGCCAAAGAATTATGGCCAGGGTTTGTTCTGCTTCACGCGGCGATCCCGGTGGGCATGATCTGGCTTACCTGGCAGGTCTGGCGCAAGAAGCCGGAAGCGTCCGCCTAGTCTTTATTTATTCGCCAGTGTCAGGCCTTCGGTAAATCCAGCCAGGGCAAAATTAATTTTACCCAGATTGACCTCGATAGGGGCGGTTGTATTTATCTGCACCAGTGATAGCGCGTCCGTAACGGTAAGTCGTATTACCGGGTCTTTAATCTGTTCCAGAAGCGCTTTGGTAGCGGCGGGATAAATGTTTTGCACCACGTCCTGCGCGTTAGCGGGATCTGAAGCCATCGCGATGATGGTTTGGGCGTAGGGCAGGGCCAGGGCGGCCAGTTCCGGATTGTTCTGCGCGATTTTATAGCCGGCCAGGCGGGCGGCAGAAGTGATGATCACTTTCTCCGTCTGCGGTGAGTCGGCAAGCTGGATCGAAGCGCAGCCGCCAACGGCAAATACAAGCAATAGTATGCTTAAAAGTATCAGCCAAAATCTTTTCATTTTTGTATCTCCTTTCTTCTTCTAAGTTTTACGGCGCGGCAAAATGCCACAAAAAGCGCGCCGGGTTATCAGAGCAGAGCGCCTGTTTTGTTTCGCGTGCCAGTTGCTTTGTTTTTAAAAACAGTTCCAGGTAATCGTTGTAGGAGTCGCACCACAGCAGGTTGATCATAAAGTCTGAGCCGAAAAGTATTTTACGCGCCAGCGCCGGTTTATCCGCTATCAGGCGCGCCAGTTGGCGATAGTATTTATCGTTAAAGGCCGCGCAGGAAAAATCAGCGTAGGCGTTTTGATATTGGGTGATAAGCGCAAGCACTTCTTCTTGCCACGCCGTTTTGCTAAACAGAATAAATCTTTTTTTGCTTTGTTTGCCCATGTGGGCGAAGTTGATTTTCAGCGCCGGATAATTTTCCAGGACGGCGCGCCAGCGCGCCGGGTTGGTGAATTCCTGCGCTTCATCGCAGACGTCAAAGCCGCCGTCTGAACAATGCGTCGTGATGGGGATTTGCTTCTTTTCGCAGTAAGCATAAAGATAATCGTTTTTTTGTTTTTCTTCTCTATCCGCGGGCCAGGGATCGAAGCCCAGCGGCGGGTAGAGTTTGATGCCGGCAAAGCCGTGTTTGCCGCCCATATTTTCGTAGAGCGTGGTGCGTTGCCCGTCGTAGTCGCTGAAGTATTCATCCAGCAGCTTGACGATGCCGGCAAACGTGTAGTTTGCCGGATTGAGGCCGAGGAAAGGGTAGATCTCAAAGAGTTTGTATCTTTTTTCCGCGGGTTCGTAGCTGACGCGCGGTATTTTCCCGGCGCTTTCCACCACGCGCAGGGTATGGCGATTATAAAAATCGATGCCGTTGAGCAAATCAAAGGTTTGCTCCGCCACAGGTTTTTGTGCCGGAATGCGGTAGAAGGAATTACTCAGAATGTTTTTATAGCCAAAGTCCATGATCAGCGGGCACAGCACTATTTTGTGGTATGTATCTTCGCGCACATATTGGCTATCGCCGGAGAAAAGATAATTATGACTGACATACGGCGATTGCCGCAGGTAATATTCCAGCACCAGAAAATAATTGCCGATGTCGTTTTCCAGCATGGTGAGCAGATTTTTGATTTTCGTATCCCAGCCGAATATGTCCATGATAGGCGCGGATACCGGCGTTGTCATAAAAAGCAGGCGCAGGTTGACGCGGCTGATAAAGGCCAGAATGTTGGGGTGGGAGAGGTTGAAAGCGTGAAAGTGGATATCATAAAATGTTTTCATTCTGTGCCTCTAGCTCTTTGTTGGTGATGATCAGGCGCGCGTAGCCGTCGTTGGATAGCGCGTCATAGAGCAAATCAAAAAATTCTTTAAAGGCGGCGGCGCTGCGGCCGATCATGTCTTTGCCTTTGGTTTTGCCCACGCCGATACAGCCTTTACTTTCGCGCGCCCAATTCAATATATGGATACGGATACCGTTAAAGTCGGGCACGTTGAGCACCAGCGGCATAGTGCGCTTGTATTTGTCGGAGTGGTTGATAATCAATCGGTAAGTGCCGTAGGGTATGGCTGTTTCGTCCGGGATTTTGATTTTTGCCGACCAGGGAGTAATCGTGCCGTCAGGCTGGCGTTGCCGGTCGGGATCTTCCAGCGTCGTAAAATACCATTTGCCGTCGATATACATATCGCCGATTGTGCTGATATTGCTGTATTTTTCGCGCACCACTTTGAATGTCGTCACGCGCATGGTTTATCCCTTGTATTTGAAATAAAAGCCCAGGGTCATCAGGCTCAGGGCGACGGCCATAAAAAAAGTTAATATTGTTTTGAGGGCGATGGATTTGCATTGCTGGGTCCAGTTAATCCATTCCGTAATAAACTGGTGATGCTGATAGTGCGTTTCCCTGTCTATATAAAACTGTTTAAGTTCTTCTTTGAATGCTTCCTTCACGGCATTTTTGATTATTTCGATTGATTCTTTGTCCATTGTTCCTCCGGTGGGTTAGTAGGTTAGAGGCTTGATAACTCCCAATTCAGCTTTTTCCAGTTCGCGTCTGCTATGGTATTGAGCGCGGTGCAAAAATAGAAATTGGTGCCGTCGTGGCAGATTTCGTATTGCAAACCGGGCGTGCCGTCGATGCCGTCGGCCAGGTGTTCGGCGTCCCAGGTGGCCGCGGTTACTGTTGATTGTGTGACGATGGCGTGGGCGGCCGTTCCTTTAATTTTTGCGGTGATAGTCAATTTGTCGCTGGCGGTTTTCGCGGCGGTAACGTCGGGATGCGCGGGGGTATCCGTTCCATAGGTTGTGCCTTCGCCGGAGGCGTTATTTATCGCGGCCACCAGATTATCGATGGTGTCTTCCGGTGTCGCGCCGATCAGCACGTCGTAGGGTGCTTCGCCAAGTTCACCGCCGGTAAGTGTTCCGCCGGGCCAAGAGGCATTGGTGATGTCGGTAGCCACTTCGATCGCGTCGCCTATGTCGCCTATTTCGTCAGCGGTAACGCGGAAAGTGTCGGCGGCGGCTTTGGATGCCGTTACGGTGGAATGTGCGGCGGTTCCGGTGGCATATTTGACGCCTTCGCCGTCGCCGCCGGTGAACGCGGCCACCAGATTATCAATGCAGCCTTCGGCGGTCAGTTCCACCAGCACTTCATTAGGCACGGCGTCCGCGCCGTTAGCCAGGTTTTCGGCGCCCCAGGATACATCAGTTGCTTCGTTTTCTTCTGTTTCGGTTGTGTCGATCAGGTTGCCGGCTGCGCCGATTTCGCGCGCGGATACACTCAATGTCGTGGCGTTGCTGGCCGTGGCTTCTACGTCCGGGTGCGCCGCGGCTACTTTATATTTTACTCCGTCTTTTTCGGCGGGCGTGTCGCGGTTAATCGCGTCTTTAAGATTGGCGAGGGCCGCGGTGTCGTTGTCGCCGATCAGCACTTCGCCTTCTTCGGGCGTCAGTGCGGTTTTGAATGTATAGGTTTTTTCGCCTATCGTTACGGTATTGCCGTCCTGGATTTTGCTTCCTCCAGCGGCTACGGTAAGCGTGCCGGCGGCTTTCGCTTCGGTAAGTGCGGTAACAAATTCATAGGCAATATCATCCACGGTTACTGTTTCGCCGTTGGCGGCTACACCTACAAAAGTCAGGTCGGCTTTGGCGCGCGCGCCGCCTTCGGCGATAGCTTCCTGGAAGGTATAAATTGCGGAGCCGATTTTGATTGTTTCGTTATCTTCGGCGTTGCCGGTAAAGGTCAGGATTGCCTTTGCGGCCACAGCGTTCACCGGGGTTTTATCGGGCAGGCCGATTTGCGCGCCGGATATCTGTCCGCCGTAGATTATCGCGTATAAGGCCATCAGATCGGGAATAGTTTTCATGATTGGCCTCCTTTAAGAGTAGTTATAAGTGGCGCGGTCGTTCCAGACGGCGTTATAGTCATTGACGCCGTTGGCAAACTGAATCGCCGTGCACAGGCCGGAGGCCGGATCATAGGTTATTTTTTGGATTTGCCATTCTGCGGCGGTTGCGGTAGCGCCGGCGCGCGCGCGGCCGATATATTCCGGGCGGTTGCTGGCGTCATACGCTATTTTGCGTTGCAGATCGGATTCGTCGAAGGGGAAACTTATTGTGTGATTGTTCACCATATTGGACCTCCTGTTTTACGTATGGTTTGGTTTGGTTTCGCGCCCAATAAAAAAAGCCCCGGACTGCCCAGGCGTTAAACGCCTCGCAATCCAGGGCTTTAATTTTTTAGGCCTTGGCCGGTTCATCAGGCCGGCGGCTCTTTTATTTGTGTTAATTAAATCATATTTTCCTCAAAATGCAAGCGTGTTTTGCCGTTTTGCCCGGCGCGCTTCGATGAGCTTATCGCGGTGTTCGCGCAGCATTTGGGCTTTAACTCTTTGGCGCACCTGTTTGCGCGCGGTGGTGATGATCTTGTTCACCAATTCCGTCTTGCGCCAGGCGGGCATTTCCGCCCACGCGGGCGAAGTGACAGAGGCACTTAGTTTACGCCGGGCGATATCGCTGGATGTGTCCAGATAATCCCGGTATTGCTCCATGCTCATTTTGATTGATATGCCGTTGATGTTCATCGTGCGTGCCGGCGGCGAAGATTTGAGTATGCCCTGCGCGGCCATATCCCGCAGCGCGTCATATACCGGATCGTGGCCTTTGGCTTTGGTGATGGGCAGGATGGCGGCGGGGGCCTGTTCGGCGAGATCCGCTTTGGCCTTATCAAAACGGCGGCGGTAAGCGTTTTTTTCCGCTTCGCTGCGTGAGGGATCGGCTTCCACGCGGGCCATTTCCTTGTGCATATCCTGCAGGCGGACGGATATTTGGGCGCGGCTTTGTTCCGGGGATACGGAAACGATATTCACGCCAAACCAGCGGGCGAGTGCCTGCGGCACAGTGACTCGCTTGCCCCAACGGTCTTCCTTGCCCATAATTGCTTTACCTGTATAACCTGCCGCGCCTTGTCTGGTAAGCATAGCGGGCATCCAAGTGTTTACCACATATTCCAGATATTTTGCCGCTTTGATTGGCGCGGGATCAAGCTGGTTGTATATGGGCGTGCCGTAGAAGGGATGCGTGGGCGGCTGGCCGGTTTCGTCGCGCGCGGAAAGTCCGGTATAGAAAAGGCCTAAGAACGGATTGGATATGCCCAAATCGCGCATTGTGCCGCCGGTGTCCAAATCTTTGGCGTTTCTGAATAATTCTAGATAGTTGCCCCAGGGAAAGAAGTATTCCATATTTACCCACTGCCAATGTCCGGCGGGGGATTTCCACGGCAGGATCATCACAGAGCCGGCGTTTTTGATATAGGCGGGTAGCTGTTTTTCCAGGTCTTCCCAATCATCGTCGTCCAGGTCGTGCAGTGCCATCGCCAGCATTTTAGCTGCCGGATAGATGAGCGCGAATTTGGCTAATACCCAGGGCCGCTTGATCAATGACTCGGCGATTAGCGGCGCGATTTTGTATTGGTAGGAAACGAAGGGCACGATTGTTTGGCGCAGCCCTTTGACGGATCGGGAAGTCAGCGAATAATCCATGCCCCATTTCATCGCTTCGATCGCGGCTTCGTCAATACTCGCGCCGGATTGCCGCATCTGTTTGAATATAGCTAGTTTGGCGATATCATCAATGCGGCCGTAATACTTGGCTACGTTTTTGACGGCGGTAAGCACTTTATCCCAGCGGCCGGTTTCGGCTTTGCGGAATTCGTTAAGCACGTCGTTGATTTCCGTGGTGAACCAGTTGGTATTAAACAGGCCCATGCCGAACGCTTCTTCGTATATCTTATCTTGAGCTTTAAATGATTCGATGCCGGAGATAATATCTTTTATTACATTCGGCAGCGAGCGGCCGCGCATGTTCTGCTGAATGATATTGGACACAATATTGCGCACGGCGGTGGGGATGTTCAGCGCCACTTTGCCCATTTTGAAATACGCCATGCCTGCGCGGTGGATTTGCAGCATGGTATTGAATAGCGCGCCCTGGTCGGCGGTGATATCCATTACCGGCTTGAGATCGTCGGCGATTGGCTTCGCCACAAACGCGCCGGCCAGCGGGCCGTAGTGGCGGGTGTTGGGCAGTTCCACATAATCTTCCGGCGCTTTCTGCGCTTTGGTTTGCGCGCGGTCCAGCGCGGCGGTGAGGGCGTCGTGGATTTCTTTCACGTCGGGCGAGGGCGCGGTGCGCATCATTTCGTTGTAGATTTTCACCTGATCAATTAGTTTGCCCACGCTCATGGTAACGTAGCGGCGGGTGCGGCCGTGGATCGGCTCTTTCAGTTTCGCGCCGATGGCGACGCGCACGACGGAGGGTTGCCATACCCATTCGGGATTATTGGCGATCGTTTCCAGAAAATCGAATTTCGCGATATCCGTCAGCGCCTTGCCCATGCCTACCGGCACAGCGACGGAGGCGTCTTCGATCAGGCCCAGCTCGCGGCGTTGTTTTGTCGTCAGGTTTGGATTGCGGGCCAGTGTGTAGGAAAGATCCAGTTTCCCGGAAGGCATAACGCCGATATCTCCATCTTCACCCACGATATGTTTGGCATACATATAGTGAACGTATTTACCTTTGTGTTTGTCAAAGGTTTCCTGCGTGAGAATGCCGCGGTCAACGAGCATTTCGCCGATGATTTCCGTGCGGCGTTTGATGTTTTGCGCCATTTCGCGCGCCTCGTCGGGCAGGTATTCCACCGGGATATCGCCATTGAGATACCAGAACATATCTTTTTTGACTTCCGGCGGGTAGGCGTCAAGTTCCGTTTTCAGTTTGTCGATAAAGCGCACGGCTTTGGCGACGTTACCCATCGCCTGATAGCGGGCGGTGAGCGCCTTGTCGCCGTCGTTAAGCGTCGAGAAGGGTCGCCAGAATTCGCGCCAATGTTTTTTGAGTTTATCGAGCGTTGGTTTTGTTTCGGGGGACATGCGCCCGGTGGTGATTTCCACGGCACGCGATACTTTGCGGCCGGCAGCGGCGGTTACTTTGGCCGTGAGATCTTCCGCCGTTTCGGACACAGAAAGGAATTCGCCAGATGCATAATCCGGCAACGTGCCGTCTTCCCTTTTAGAGCCGGTTCGATCGAGTATATCCAATAGTTTTATTTCCCCGGTCGCGTCGACGAAAAACTTTTTAAGGTTTGCCGCTTCTTGCGGGGACATTATTTTGTCGGGTGTAAATATAATCACAACACTGGCGTTATGTTTTTCCAATGCTTGCAGTATTTCTTTTTGTGCCTCGCCACGGATTTTACTGTAATCGGTAATCGTGAGCGTGCCGGCCAGTTGGTTCTGATTATTGAGTAAGAGCGCGCCGCCTTGCGGTATATAGCGGCGGGCAATGTTATAGGCGTCCACAGTGGAAGATATTTTTTCGTTGACTTCCGCGGCTTCAAATACCCGGCGCGACAGCGGGATGCTGATTTTACTTTCGGCGGCGGGAATTGTGGTTGGGCCATAACCGCCGTCTTCCATGTAGGAAGCGTAATGTTCTTTGGTTACGACCAGGCTGTCCAATAACGTAACGCCGGAGCCGGCCATGAGATTTTCCAGGCGTTCGTGCATCTTTCTGTCTTGAACGGAAAAAGAGGGGTTGCCGGACGGATGATTATGCGCTACAATAATATATTTTGCGCCGGGTGTGTTAAGTGCTTCACCTGCTAAAGTGGATACGGATATCTGCGATTCACCACGCAGTCCGGATGTATGTTGAAAAACATGAATCAGTTTCCTTTTCGCGTCCAGGACAAGAGAAAAAACATTTTCTTCGGGATATTTTGCCAGGTATGGCGCGGCTACTTGCGCGGCATCGCGAGCGGTTGAGATTTTTTTGGATGCGGCTTTGATTGTGCCGGCTTTTTCTCTGCCGACGACGGTAGGGGTAAAACCTTGTATTCCGGGTATTCTCCCTGATGATCTATTATCATCTTCTCCTCGGTTATCGGATATTCGACCATCGGTTGTTTCTCCTTCGGCATAAGGATAAGGCTTTTCCCTGGCGTTGTCAACATCTTTTAAAATATTATTTACCTGATTGGCGGCGGCGGTAAGCGGCTTGTAGATTTCGCCGGTTTTGATATCCCGGATTACGCCTTGCGCCGTGCGGATACCCAGGGCGTTGATGATGATGTCGATTATTTCGCGGATTTTCGCCAGGATTTTGCCGGTGTTTGTCGTCGCGGCATAACTTCCGGCTATTGTCCGGCCCACCCATTCGGCGCGGCGTTCCGGTAAGCTGCGGTTTTCCAGATAGCCGTAAGTCTTGGCGTCTTTGCTGATGAGCGCGGTAATTTTTCTATTGAGTGTCAGTTTGTCGGCGTTGCTGATTGCGCCGATATCTTCCAGGAAGTGATAAAATTCATGCGAGAGCGTCCAGATACCGGCAACATTTTTTACCAGTGTGATTTCTTGCCGGTGATACATGCCGGCTATTTTTTTGCCGGCAGCAAGTTCAAGTTTATGCTTGGGGTAGTGTGTTTGAAGCGCGAGCGCGACGCTTTCCGGCGTGATTTCTTCGACGGCACTGATGCGCACTTCATCGTCGGATTTGGTTTTAATCCAGAGCTTGCCGTCTTTGCGTATAACCTTAATTCCTTTGATTATTTGTGCCAGTTGTTCGGTAAGTTCCTCCAGCTGCGCTTCGCCCAATACGCGCGCCGGTTCGGTTTGGCTTTCCACCGATAATTTTGTGTCGGGATCTTCGTCGTAGAATTGGCCCAGGTCATTGAGTATTTCGGCGTCGCGGACATTGATATCGCCTGCTTTCGCCTGGCTTCCGGTTTCAGCGACGATCGGGCGGGTTTCGATTATTTCGGCAATCGCGCGGGCGCCGGCGGCGGCTTCGGTGGGAATGAAAAGCCGGGTGTTGTAGCTGATACGTTCCATAAAGACGCCGTATTTTTCCAGTTCGCGCATGTGCTGGTAATAATTGGCGCCTTCCAGTTCCACGCGCGGTTCGCCGGCCACTTTGCGGCGGCGCAGTTTCCAGTTATTCGCCAGCGTGTAGGTATAGCCCAGGTTGAGTATTTTGTTGAAGACTTCGGCGGGATTATACTGCACGGCTCGGCGAGTGGCGTTTAGTTTGGTCAGCGTCGCTTGCAGATCTTTATTGTCGATTACTCGGCCAATAATATTCTTACCTTCGACGTTCAGCCGGTAAATGCGTGCGCGGTGCGCGGGCAGGCGATCCCATATCGGCAAGATAGATCCGGTAACCATGTGCACGTTTTCGGTAACTTCTTTGGGCTGGGCGGCGTAATCGGCGTTCCAGTTGGTTTCCGCTTCCGTGTCGACTAGAAACTTGTATTTCGTCGGATCGGCGATATCGTCTTTGGCGATATCGTGATACTGCCAGCCGGGGCCGACGGCCACATATACTGGGCGCACGTCGCCGGTGTTTTTATCGGTTCTTGTTTTTTCCGTGGAAAGCGCCCATACTCTGCCGCTTTTCAGATTGCGCGCATAGCCGAATTTGGCGAATTGCCGGCTAGTGGGATAATCCATCAGCTTGGCGTCGTGCGTGAGTTCCACTTCCAGATACGTCGCTTTGGCTTTGGTGCGTTCGTCTTCGTGGACTACCTGCTCGTTTAATTTGCGGGCGCGTTTTGCGCGTATGGTTTCCACGCCCGCGTCCAGCGTTCCGTCTTCTATGGCCTGGGCCACCTTGATATTGATGCGGCGGGATAATTCTTCAAATAGCTGGTTTTGCCGTTCGATTTTTAAATTCAGTATGCGGTTGAGAAATTGCGTTACGTCCGGCAGTTGTTTGTTGAGACTGCCGGTTTTTTGATCAATAATTCTGTCCAGGCCGGTTTCTTCCATGAATTGTGTCATGTTCAGATCCGGGATTTCGCCGGAGTGAATATCGTGCAATAGCTGTATCCAGGCGTCTTTCGCTTCTCTGGACTCCAGGTTATCGCGGGCGGAAAAGAGGCCCTGGCTGCCGGTCTCGCGCGATCCTTTGGTCAGCGCACCGAGTTGGTTGAGGCGCCGCGCGATGGTGGAGATAAAGCGTTTCTGTCCTTCCAGATCGGTGGAAAGCAGTATCCATTCCGGGGCCTGCGCCTGGTTGGTGCGGTGTGATCGGCCTAATCCCTGCACGGCGGTTTCCGCGCGCCATCCGGCCTGCACTACATAATGCCGGCGCAATCGCTTGTTTTTTGCTGTATTATCTGCATGATAGCTGCGGCCGGTGCCGCCGGCCTGGGAAAATATCAGCATTTTTTTCCGGTCGGACATAAAAGCGTCGGCGTCAGCCATGCTTTTTGATTTGCTCCAGGGTTCGGCGATGCGCTCGCGGCCGTTTTTGGTTTCTTTATACACCACGCGGCGGGTGCGGCCGGTAACTTCCGCCACGTTATCCACGCCGAAGTGATCGAGTATTATTTCCAGCGGGCCGTCGGGCACGCGGATTGATCCCAGGCGGTTGAGCAGTTCTTCGCGCATGGCAACGGCGTCCTGATTAATTACCGGATTGCCGGCGGAGTCTTTTACCAGTTCGGAGCGGACGTTGCCTTCCTCGTCGGTATAAAGCTGATACTGATGCACCGGAAAAGAATTTTTGATATATTCCATTAGCATTTCGCGCGGCGTGATATCCAGATCTTCCAGTGTTTCATCTTCTTCCAGCCGGGCAATCGCTCGTTCCTGCGCCGCTTCGTTGGTGTTCACCAGTTGCAGGATCGGGGCATGGCCGGCTGTGATATCCGCTTCCAACGCTTTAATCAGCGTGGGCATTTGCATTGCGGTAATTACCTGGTTCCAAAATCTTTGATTGGTTCCCCAAAAAGCCGAGCGGATATGGCCTTTTGCTTCGCCGTTGCGCGTTACTCCGTCTTCATCCACGATGTTGGTCGCTTTCATCGCTTCTTCGACGCGGGCCTGCACAATCTGCCAGGCGCCGGCCAGTTCATCGTAGATTACTCTTTGTTCCGGCGTGAGCGTGTGTTGCAGGCGTTCGACTTTGATATCGTCATACGAAAGCGAGCGGGCCATATAGGCGCCGTCCGCTTTCAGGTTCATGGCGACAAGTTCCATCGCGGTAATGCCGCCGGCGGATATGTTTTCTACAAAGCTCTGTGTGGTGGGAAAAGGTGTTTTGTCTCCCCACAAGCCCAGGCGTTCCGCGTAGGCCAGGTTCATTACTTTGGTCGCGCCAGTGGCGGATACATACACAATGCGGGCGTTGGGCAGGCGGCGTTGCAGATCGATCCCGGCCAGCGCGGTTTCTGACGCTTTCGATCTGCCGCGATCGGTTTTTTCGGTCAGGGCGTTGCCCATATTGTGCGCTTCGTCAAATACAATCACGCCGTCAAAATCTTCGCCCAGCCAGTTGACTATTTGGTCTAGGCGGCTGACCTGCTGATTGCCCTTGATTTTTTTTGTGCGTAGCGTGCCGTAGCCGACAAAGCATATCCCTTCGCGCGTTTTGATTTTGTCCTGGAGCTTTATTTTTCCCAGGTCAAAAATCAGCCCTTCGTTCCAGCCGACGCCGGCCACGTCGCGTTTCGCGTCGGCCAGAAGCGGCGAGTTCTGACTGAGCCAAACCGCTTTTTTGCGGCCCTGGTTCCAGTTATCCCAGAGGATCGCGGCGATTTCCCGGCCTTTGCCCACGCCGGTTCCGTCGCCGATGAAAAAGCCGCGGCGGCTGCCGTTAGGCAGCATGGTGCTGTGCGCCTGCCCGGCGTAAACCACCGCTTCGAGTTGCGCGATACTGATATTGCCGTTTTTGATTACTCTTTCCGGGAGATGTGGCGCGTAGGTCGGATCAATCGGTTCGACGGTGGCCATCGCCGCGGACTCCACCAGTTTGCCGGGGTGCGGTTGCGCGCCGGGCACGTCTAGTTTTGCCGGCTGGTAATTATCGAAAATAGCGTCGGTTAATTCGGCGGTTTTAGCAACGGCGGTTTGTTGCCCAATGGTCAGGCTTTGGATATCACTTGGTGCAGTTGATACGGATAATCCGGCAGCGTCAGCGTCAGATGGTCGTGGACTGTTAAAATCAGTTGTGTCGCCAGGTCTTGCGGCGTTTTGACTCGTGCCCAATTCACCGGCTCTTGTTCCTGCCTGTCGATCTCGGTTAGATATTTCATCACGTTGTGGGGTTTCCAGCCGATCATTTGGTAGATCGTTTCGATCAAGCGTCCGTCCTCGTCCTCGATTTGGGGTAATCCCCAAATCATCAGTTGCAAACAATGAAGGATGTCCGGGGCGATTGACACTTTCTCCTGTTCTAGTGCCTGGCGGCATTTCTGATTGAGTTCCAGCTTGTTGAGCTGGGATAGTGATGCGGTCATTTCTCACTCCTTCCAATAGGGTTATGAGTTCTTCAACCGTATCGACTTTTCCTGTCACTTTTAATATACTCTTTTTTTCTGATTTAGCAAGAGGTTTGTCGATCACGATTATTTGATTATCGAAGTTCGTTCCGTATTTCGCGTATTCTTTGCCGGAGATGCCGATATTGGCGCGGACGCTGTAATCATTATCTATTTTCGCCCACCAATCGCGGAAAGCCGGTTTATCATCGGCCATGCCGTTGCCAACGATGCCCACCAGGCGGCCGCCGGGCTGGAGTCGTTTTAGCGCCTGTTCTATATGCGCAGTGGCGTTGATTGTTTTGCGCTGTCCGGCCATGCGTCCGGCTGTGGCTGAAAAGGGCGGGTTCATCACCACTACCGTGGGTTTGATTTCCCAGGGCAGGATATTGTTTAGTTGTTCCGCGTTTTCTGTGAATACTTGTGTAAAGCCGAGTTCTTTCAATATCATCGCGCGGCGCGGGGCCAATTCATTCACGATAATATTGTCGATTGGTATGCCGGCTAGGCGCGCGAAAATCGCCAGGTTTCCGGTGCCGGCGGAAGGTTCCAGGTAAACGTCTTTATATTGGAGATCAGCTACCCAATTAGCCACATACGCCAGGGACGGCGGCGTGGAAAACTGCTGAAATTCTTCCATTTCCGCCGTGCGCGTGGTCTGCGTGGGAATTAACTCCAGCCTTTTTTTGATTTTAGCGATGGCCTGTTTTGCGCCGGCGGCGTCCAGTGCGTATTTCAGTGTGCCGGAATAAAACAGGTATTTATTAATGCCCATTTCCATCGCGTCGTAAGCGTCTTTCGCGGAGTATTTTCCTTCGGCTAGTGTGCCGCCGAAAGCGGTATCGCAGATTTTAAACAGATCTTCGCGGGTGAATTTTCTTTTTTCTTTAAGGTTATAAAAAATGCTATCCGATACATTCGCAAACGCGGCGGCTTCTTGTTCCTGTGTTGGCGCTTCGGGCGCGGCGGTTGTTTGCGCGGCGTATTTATCCCGGATTGAGGAATGCACTTCGTCAAGCGGCGGCAGCGCGGCCAGTAGCGCTTCGGACGGATCGCCGTTGAAGAATGACCATACTTTTTTCGGGCCATACCAGCGGCCGCCGATCCGTTTGATTGTTTCTTTCCAGGTGCGCGTTTCCGGCCCGGTGACGTTCCATACTGTCTTACCGGTATTTGTTTTGCCCTGGCTGACTTTAAGGCCGTAGGCGCCCAGATCGGCGGTTCCGGCAGCGGGCGTTTCGGCGGGCGTTGCCGGTTTCAGTCCGGTTGTCGCCTGGACGGATTGCGTGGGCGCTGGTTTGGCCGGCGCGGCGCCTGGATTTTCCTGCGCCCATTTATCGTATATTTCCTGTAGGCGCGCGGCGATATCGCCATGTTCCGCGGCGTTGTTTTTATAAGCGTCGATGTTTGTTTTTTTGCGCGCGCGTTGTGCGGCGGCCAGCAAGTTCTGTTTCCGTTTTTTGTGGTTTGCGATATAGACCAGAATGTCGTCCGGTTCGTAGTATTGTGAGGGATAACCCTTGATCCCTTCGGGCATGAGGATATCCGGGATTACCTTATCCGGGCGCGCTGTTTCTTTTTGCAGATTTTGAGGTTCAACCATCTCATATACCACGCCGTTATCCGAGCGCACTTTGAAGTTCGGGTAGCGTTTTGTTTCCTTTTGTCCGCCGAAGATTGTCTGTGTCGTTACGGAATAGGTTTGATCTTCGATGATTTCGCCGTGGCGGTTGTCGCGGGTGGGCATGACCACGCGATCGCCGATTTTAAATGCCGCCGCGGTTTCGTCGGCGGGCGGGGCCGGCGCGGGCGTTTCGGCTTTTTTGCGGATCGTGATATCGGCCGCGGCCAGTTTATCCGCGGCGGCGCCGGTTATCAGGCCGGTTAATATATTCTTTTCTTCCGCGGTAGGCGTGCCGGCAATAAATTCATAGCCGCGTTCTTTAACATACTCCACTTTGCTACCGGCGATTAAACCTATTGCGGTCTGTTCGGGCGTTTCTGTTTTCGGTTTTAATCCGGTTGTGGCTGTGACAGATTGCGGAATTTTTTCTTTTTGCGTTTGTGGTAATTTACCGCGATATACCAGCACGCCGTCGCCTCCCAGATCGGTCAGCACGATAGCGTCTTTGGGCAGGTTGACTTTTTCGGCTACGTCTTCGCCGTATCCATAAAGTTCGTTGGCGGTTTCTTTGTCGCGTGTTACCCATACAATATCGTCAGGATCGGCTTTGCCCAGATCAATGCCCAGCTTTCGCGCGGCTTCGATCCCTTCGGCCATTTCTTCGTTGCCCAATTCTTCTATTTCAAAATTGACTTTATCGAGCGCGCTTATTACATTATTCATTCCCATCGTGTCGGTTTCCACGCGCCAGGCTTCGCCCACATAGGTATCACCGGGGTTTTGTGCTTCCTGCCATTTGACTTTCGGATGTTCTTTTAAGTTTGGTGCTTCTTCTTCCGCCGTTTCCGTTTTCGGTTTCAGTCCGGTCGTGGCTGTTATGGATGCCGGGATCGGCGAGGATTTGGCGGCTTCATTTTTCCCCCCTGGGAGCACCTTTTTGATTGCTTCTTTTACCGGATCGGAAATATCTTTATCTTCCAATTCAGTTTTAAGAGCGTGGAGTATATCATCCTTCATTTCCTGTTTGGTTGGATAAGTTTTATATACATAGCCTGTGCGATAAAAACCTCTTTCGCCGAGAGAATCAGGGTAAGATATTGATGCTTCAAATCTATAGCCGTGTTTATAATCGGCACTATCTTCATCCGTTATTGCGGATATGGAGATAGAAGCATCAAGCTCCTTGAAAGGAATATATTTATTAAAAACTTGTTTTTCTACTTCCGTGGCTTCTTCCGCCGGTTCCTTGCCGATTTCGTTTTCATTAATCGCGTCGATTTCCGCTTCCGTGTTCATGCCGGTTTTATTTGTGCCGGGATAATTACGCACGGCCATATACAGCGATTTCAGATAAGGCCGGATAGCTTCGCCGATATCCGCGATCATCTTTTGGGAAAAGTCCATGAATGACCGGGCGCCGCCTTCGATATAATATCCGGCCAGGTCAATGCCGGCGGTGAGGATTTCCGGATCGATGCCGGCGTTTAACTGCGTAGGATCATATTTCTTGAATTTATTTTTGAGGATTTCGCGCGCGCGCGCGGCCTTGTCTTCCGTGAAGATTTTATTTTCGCTGCCGAAAGCGGGCTTTTCCTTTTCGGCGGGTTTTACTTCTTCGGTTGTTTTAAATTCGTCCGGGCGGCGGCTTTCATCCCGGAATGTTTCGACGCCGGCGCGTGTCGGGATAATCTGCACCGGTTCAGTGCGGCGCACGCCGTTGACCGTGAACGAGCGCATACCGTTTTCGTCTTCGTATAAATCATATCCGTCGGGGTTTTTGCCGATCAGCTTTCGGGGCTTTTCCGTTTTTGCCGGCGCGGGTTTTTCGGTTTTCGGTTTCAGTCCGGTTGTCGCCGTAACGGATTGCGGTATTTCTTCTTCCGCTTTTTCCGGCGCCTTAATTAAACCAGGATAATCTTTTAATCCCGGCGGGTTTTCGCCGCGTTGGACAGCGTTGATAACGGAGTTTTTGTGTGTTTGCTCTCGACCGTATTCTTTATATTCATCAAGCCGGTAGTTTTCCGGCGTGGTAATAATATCCATATAACGGTTAAATTCTAGCGCGGCGTTTTGCGGAGTATCAAATGTTTTATCTGTTAGCTTGAATTGGATATAGTCTTTCCCGATTTCCGGCACTTCTGTTTTAAGTTTCCATGTATCGCCTCGTTTTACTACCATCGCGCGTGTTGTTCCGCGAGCGGCTTCTATAATGTGAAATTCGTCTAATGATTGCTGTGCAATAAAATAACCGGGTTTTAGTCCTTCCAGTTCCCGCGCTTGATATCCCTGTTTGTTCGGCTGGAAATCACTCCAATCTTTTACTTCCTTAGGCTTTCCGGCGCGTTCTGCAAGGTCGGTTTCTACAATTGGCTGGTTAGTGTTAAGCCCATCAATAATAGAATTATACCGTTCCTTTATAGAGTTAAAATAATCGAAATATTCTTTAGGTATCTCACGTCTGTATATTCGATTATTATCCGCACCAAGTAGGTAATATTTTTGAACCTTATCTCCACCAATTAACCTATTATCATTTGGGTCAAAAGTTTCTTTATCACTTACCCACATATCCGCATTGGTGGCTGATTGTTCAATAACCCTTCTCCAAGATTCTCCTTTATAGAAAAAATCCGACTTTCTGTTCTCAAGTGATTTTCTTGTTTTTTCCGAAAGAGCATTGAATAAATCTTCGACCTTCAGTTTTTCTCTGGCTTGTTTCCTGATTTGTTCCCTTGTCTCGAAATTATTATCAAGCGGTTGTCCATATTCTACTTTTTTAGCCTGTGCCCTGTTTACTTGGAGCCAGTCTTGATAATGCTTTTCAAAGGCTGAGCGGTCCTTACGCGCCCCGCCTAACTTTTCACCAAAATCCTCAATCGGTTTCAATCCGGTCGTCGCCTGGACGGATTGCGGAATTTCTTCTTTTTTTGTCAGTTCAGGATAATCTTTCAGCACTTCCGACGGAACCGGTTTACCTTCGGAGAGGGCTTGTTGGATAGCCTGTCTAATATCAACTTCTTTCCCGTCAAGTATCTGCTGTGCTATGTTATATTGAACGGCATACTTATCCCTAAATTTTTTAGGCACACCAACCTGTAAATCTGTAACCAACTGCGTTAGAATTTCATCGACATTCTTAAAGGCATAAGGAACGCCTTTAAACTTCATTGCATCGCTGTCATATTTGCCAAACAATCCGCTATTAACAAGATCCCAAAAGTTTTCGTTGTTAGCATAAACATCTTTCACGATACCATGAGCTTTTTCATGCGCCAATAACTCTTTTTTGGTCTGCTCATTATGACCGAAAAATGCGTCAGTTAGCGTAATTGTTCCGTCAGGATTGTATCTGGCAATCGTCTCTCCTAAATCTGCAATATACTTAAAACCTTTTGGTACGTCTGAAATAAACTCTTCCCGCGTCATTTCCCACGGTTCTTTTATCCCTGCTTCGGCCAAAATCGCGTCGGCTTTCGCCTGCACGGCGGCGATTTTTGCCTGGGCGGCGGCCTGTTTGATTTTCGGCTTGATGTGGCCCTCAACGGCTTCGGCGCTTTTTTCAATCAGATATGCTTTTCTTCCGGTTAATACTGCCTGTTCGCCGGTTACGCCGCTGCCGGCGAAGGGATCCAAAACGATATCGCCTTCCTCGGTGCTCATTTCGATTAATGCCTTGAGCATGGCCGCGGGTTTTTCCGTTTGATATCCCCTCGGTCGGATCAATTTAAAATTAAGGTCTTTTATTTGTTTAGTGAATTTTCCGCTATATGTAAATAATATTATTCCTTCAGGTTCAATAACATCGCCGCGCATGTTTCTTACACGGGTAATGCCGTCTTTTTGCAATTTAGTATATTCGCCTCTGGCGATTGGCTTAAAACCGGCGGCAAGTAAAACGTCGGTATATTTCTGCATTTCTTTTTCGCCGGAGCGGGCTTGGGAATACATATATATCAAAGGTGTTTCTTCGGTGCGGGCGATAATGGAGAGAGGCGTTACCACTTTTTTAAATTCTTCCGGGGTAATATAATCATACTTTATACCTCTATTCCCGCCTGTTACCGCAGGCGTTTTATAGGGGATGTCGAGAAAGATCATATCGGCTTTAAATCCGGATTGGGCAAGTTTGGGCAACGTATCAACCGCATCGGCGGTTTGAATAAAAGCAATATCCTGACCATCTTTGCTCAGGACATAGACACCTTTGTCTACTCTTTCGAACACGCCTTCTTTGGTGCCCATGCCGAGTATGCGCCGGACATTTGGTTCCAAGATTTTTGTTTCTTCGGCAATTTCCTTGATAGATTTCGGCCCGGTTTGCAACGATTGTTTGACGATATCTTTCTGCGTTTTAGGTTCGGTTATTTGTTCCATATCAAATGATGCGGCTTCCGGGTTGGGTCTGAAATAATCCACATCATTGATCGTGCTGCCCTGGCGCACTTTGCGGATCGTGCCGTCTTTCATCGTCACGTTGCCAGCGTCGTCGATATCGGTAACGCGGAATTCTTCTCCGGCAATAACCAGGCGATCGCCGAAAGTCAGGTCATCAATATTGATTTTTCTGCCGGCGAGGGGCGTAAATCCTTTTTCTGCCCAGGCCGTGGCTTCTTCCAGGTAATCTCCGCCGTGCTTGCGTGCGGCGCTGGATATCGCGTTAAATATTGTTTCTTGGCGCGGGGTGAGAGTGTCCTTGTTTTGCACCTTTTTCAGTATGGCGCGGGCTTCGGCCCTGTCCACTTTCACGCCCGCTTTGTTGGCGGCGGTAAGCCATGCAACGCCGGCGCTGATGCGTTTATTGGAGTTGGTGGCCGGGTCATATACCAGGCCGGCTTGCCCGGAATTTTCCAGATCAGTCAGCATTTGCGTTACCAGGGCGGCGGTGTTGATATTATCGCTGGCCGGCACGGGGGCGGGCTGATAATCGGGATTTTCTTGTTCGTCTAAAATGTCCTTGTCTTGCGCGGTTTCTTGTAAATCCGGGTGATCTTTAAGTGCCGCGGGTGATACAGGTTTTCCTGCCGCGCGGGCCTGTATAATAAGCTCGCGGTGGCGCCGTTTGGCTTCGGGAATAGCCGCCGGAGTTCCGTCGGTTGTCCGGAAAATATACTCGTCCAGGCTCATTTCCGTGTATTCTTTTTGTTTTGCTTGATTTAATTTGCTTTTTTCAGTGTCGGTCAGTTGCTCATAGTTCTGCTCTAATGTGCTGATATGGCTGGCAGATAGCATACTGTTGATATTCAGCAAATGCCGAACATGTCGTAACGTGCTTTCCGCGTCTTTTTGCGCTTTTCTGGCTGCGCGGCGTTCTTCCGCTTCGGCCAGGGCTTTTTCATCGGCTTGCTGTTTGGCGATTTTAGCGTCCAGGGCGGTGATGCGGTGCTGTGCTAGGCGTTGGCGCAGGTCAAACAGATTAGCAGGAGCGGGGCCGGCGGGTGTTTCCAGAGAATAAAGATTTGGCCCGGCTGGCGTGATGGTCAGTCCCATTTCTTTTTGCAGCGCGGTGATCAGGCGTTTTTCTGTAAGCGATAATACGTCGTCCACAATAGTCTGCTTTTGCGGATTATCGGCGGCGAGTGTTGTTTTCAGCGTTGCTTGCTGCTCACGCGCGTCGGTTACGGCGGCGTCTATTTCCGCCTGTTCCTGCGCTGCTTGTGCTGCTGTTTCCGCTTCGCGGCGGGCAATTTCCGCGGCGCGGGCGGCTTCCAGTTCTTCGTTTTCCGCGGCCACTTCCGCCGTGATTGTATCGTAGAGATTCGCGGCGTGTTTCTGCACATCCGCCGCGTGTTTTTCATCGAGCGTGGTTTGGCGTTGTCCTTCGGTAACATGCGTTTTGCTGGCTTCATTGGAAGGCACAATCGGCATATCCGTGTGTGGCTTGGCGCTGGGCGCTGCTCCCTGTTCGCTTGGCGCCGGTGAAGCACCGGCGCTTTCAAAGGGCGCGTGCACGGCGGCGGCGCCGCCGCCAAGCACCAGGCCGGTCAGGCCGGCTTCGATTATCCGTCCTAATTCTGCGGATAGTTTTTGATCCGGCGCGTGGCCGTGTTGGGAAACGAGCACATTGACGCCTTCCTGCACCATTTCCGTTCCGCCCTCCCACAATCCCTGGCGGACGATTTTGCTTAACAACTTTTTCGCGTCTTTGTTACGGAAGATCAGATTATCCGCCGGGATAACCTCTAGGATTGCGTTGACCGTGCCGGCGATCAGGCCTTCCGCCGTGGCGATGCGTTCAATCGCGTCGTCTTCCAAAAGCCCGGTGCGCTGCATTTCCTGTTTGGCCTGTGAATATTGAGCGCCGGCTTCGATGGAGAATGATCCGCCAAAGCCCGCGGCGAAAGCGGTCGTGCGGATTGCTTTTTGTCCCCAATTAAGCACCTGGGCGGCCTTGGCTGCGCCGCCGACGCCGGCATAGACGGCCAGCAAATTTGGGATATTTTCGCCTAGTGATCTTACCCACCAGCGCCAATCGGCCAGGCGTTCCGGTTTTTCCAGTATATCGCCCTCGGCCAGATAATCCGGCCGGCGCAGCATTTCGTGATCGCGGAGCTTGCGTAAATATTCAGCGGTGGATTTCATGCCCGGCACGCGCAGCATTTCGCCGAGAGAGACGATAGACTCGCCGGTCGTTACAAATCCCTGGCCCACCGCCGAGCCGGCTTCGGCAAAAAATCCGCGTTGCTCCTGATCTGATTTTTGTTTTGCCGGTTCTTCCGGGGCAATTTGCGCGAGATGGCGGTCGAGTTCCTCGTTAATCCATCTTCCTGTTTGCTTATAATCCACGCCTGGGATTTGTTGCATGGCCGGCGGTGTAGTTTGTTCAATTATTGCCTGGCGGGTTTCAGGCGAGGGTGTGTTCTGCTCTAAAGCGCGGTCGAGTTCCTCGTTAATCCATCTTCCTATTGTGTGTTTGGTGGTGTCCGGCATTCGGTTTCCTCTCCGTTTTTTTTGTTAATTATTTGATGCGCGCGTAGGGGTATTTGTGTTGGATTTTCTCCAGCGCGGCGGGCGTCAGTTTATCGTTTTTTTTCAACGCTTCGATTTCTTTTTGGGCGGCGGCTGTTTGCTCCTGCGCCCTGTTTTCCATTTTTTCATTAAACCATTTAGCGGGCGTGGCGATGGCCTTACCTATCGATTTGGCCGTTTGCCCTACCTTCTTTAGCCTTTCTGCGCCGGCGGCGGGTATATCATTAATAGTGGTGGATGCCGCGGGGGGGGTGGTGATTGTTGCCGGCGTCGTGGCGGCGGCGGGCGTTCCTATTTTTCCCGCCCATGCTTGCGCGAGGTCATACGCTCCTTTTAAATCTCCGGCGTTGTTTAGATCGCGGATGCCTTTAAGAATTTCTTTAGATTTCGCCTTATCCGCCATGCCTGCGATAGTCGTTTGCCATTGCGTCATTTTTCCCATGTAGTCGGGATCAATATCCATCGTTGCCAATTCCGTTCTGATCCGGGTTTCGTCGGCGTGTATCGCGTGATGGGCGGCGAGTGTTTTTTCGATGTAGTCGTTTTGATCCGGGTATGTGAGTTGCAAATCCGCGCTTTTCGACCAGTCCTTCGCCAGTTGGGCGCGGGTGGGTGCGGTGGCTTGTTTGATTAAGGCGGTGGTGCGCTGATAAAGATTATACTTGGGCTGCAATTCTTTTACGAGCGTGGCGCGGGTTTCCGGGCTGATGCCGGGCGTTTTGATTTT
>Ga0302247_1000350_pt1 | contig 47403 bp, 55 predicted proteins | sample AAG_UR_Ile_MG_FD_193529 | JGI IMG/M metagenome (GOLD analysis project Ga0302247, IMG submission 193529) | Enriched activated sludge microbial communities from anaerobic digester in WTTP, New Holstein, Wisconsin, United States - AAG_UR_Ile | ecosystem: Engineered > Bioreactor > Anaerobic >...
AGCAGCGTCTTTCCGGGATGGCGATATCCTAGTTGTTGCCGAGACCGTTGTCGCGACTGCCGAAAGGGCAATTGTCCGGCTGGCATCGGTGGTTCCCGGGGAAGAGGCGCTCATGACCGCAAGGCAGTACGGGATGGACCCCCGGCTTGTCGAGATCGTGCTCCGGGAGAGCGATGAGGTTGTTGGCGGAATCCCTGGATTCCTGCTCTGCATGAAGGCCGGGACCCTGCTGCCCAATGCCGGGATCGATGCCTCTAACGCCCCTCCCGGAACGGTCGTGCTCCTCCCCACCGATCCAGACGCAAGTGCCCGGAGGATCCGGAAGGATATCGAAGATCGGACCGGCGCCCGGGTAGGGGTGATAGTAGTCGATTCCCGCACCCATGCCATGCGATCAGGGTGCAGCGGTGTGGCTATCGGGTGCTCCGGGATTGAGGCGGTCATCGATGTCCGGGGCAGATCCGATCTCTTCGGCCGTACCCTGGAGGTCACCAAGCAGGCCCTGGCCGACAATATCGCCTCGGCCGCCGAGATCCTGATGGGCGAGGCCGATGAGTGCACCCCGGCAGCGGTAATACGGGGACTAGGAATTCCGATTGGGGATTACGAGGGGATAGAATCAATCGATGCCGACAAGTGCCTGTTCATGGGAGTTTTCGGAGAACGGAGCGGGATTACACGATCTGGTGAAAACAGGGGTGATTGTAACCTGGAAAACCATTTTTAAAGAAGCCAGCAGGGGATGTCATCCTTCGTGAAAATAACTCCGTGGATCCTTCAGGCGTATCAGGGCATCAACCCGGACATGTCACCCTCACCTTTCCGCTCCACTCCAATCCGTCCCCGTTCGATGGTGACAGAAAAACCGAGTTCCACAAGGTATGCCCGCGAAAGGCCCTCGCCGTGGATGAGGAGCTCCACCAGGTCTTCTTTCTCATCGATATCGGTATGGATACGGAATGAATCGATGATCTCGCAGGAAAGCCCTGATTCCCGTGCAATCTCGCGGTGCTTGCTGAAGCTACCCCCGTAATAACTGACCCTGAACCGGTCGGCATGTTGAAGGAATATAGCGTTTGTCCCTCCACCTCTTCCTGGCACAATAGCAACATCCGCACTTGAGGAAGTCAGGCGCCGTATCGCATCCGGGGTGGTGAGCGGGAGGTCTGCCATCAGGACCAGCAGCGGTCCGGGGGTCCGCAAAAGAAGGTCATTGAGCGCATCGTTTAAGCCATGCTCGTCCAGGATTACGCGGGTATCGCCGAATACGAATGGCTCAGTGGCAATGATGAACGGTTCGCACCCCGCCATCCGTGCAGCGGCAACCACGTCGCAGAGCATCATCCGTGCAAACCGCTCCCGCTCTTCCTGGTCGAGCATGCAGGAAAGACGGGTCTTTGGATTCGTCGGTTTGAACGGGATGGCCGCAGGGATCGCCACGTACATATCCGGTTGGTCCCAGAAGAATAAAAATCTCCGGTCAGGAACGGCGGACGATCCCGTGCCCTTATAAGAGATCAGTAGCGAACACTAATACGGAACCTGATGGATCGGCGGGTCATAACCTACTCAAGGAATGTCTTTTTACCCCTCACAACCGTATGTCACAACCGGTGCGGTTACTGTATTTTCCGGACACCGGTGCACGAGGGCTGCATAATGCGCCCGGGTGAAGTAAACGAGATCCTCGCACAGGGTGCCGCCCTCGGGTGCACCGAGGCACTCTTCACCTTCGGGGAAAAACCCGGGCTTGAACCGGGGTTCCCGGAACTGCTCGCCCGATACGGATACCAGAACATCCTTGATTACTGCTACGATCTCTGCGAAACAGCCATCGATTACGGGATCCTCCCCCACACCAATGCCGGTATCCTGACCACCAGTGAAATGGAACGACTCAGCGAAGTCAACGCGAGCATGGGCCTCATGCTCGAGACCACTGCAAAGCTCCGGGCACACCGGTTCTCCCCCGGAAAAGATCCATCAGTGCGGATCGCCATGATCGAGGATGCCGGCCGCATGAAGATCCCGTTTACTACCGGCATCCTGCTTGGCATTGGCGAGACCATGGAAGACCGTGAAGAGTCGCTTTTGGTCATCCGCGATCTCCACAGGCGATATGGCCACATCCAGGAAGTTATCATCCAGAACTTCTGCCCAAAGGAGGGAACCCCCATGGCTTCCGGGAAAGGAGTCGATACCGATGAGATGTGCACCGTGATCATGCTGGCCAAGGATATTCTACCCAATGATATCGCTGTCCAGATCCCGCCAAACCTGGCCGATGCCAGGCAGCTCATCCCCTGCGGGGTGGATGATCTCGGCGGTATCTCTCCCCTCACAATTGACTACGTCAATCCTGAACACCGCTGGCCTGAATTCGAGCGACTGGAAGAAATCGCCGGTAATCGCGTCCTGCAGGAGCGACTCTGCATCTACCCCCGGTTTATCAGGCTGGGGTGGTTCCACCCCCGGCTGGGACCTCTTATTATGAAACTTGACCAACATATCAGGAAAGAGGAACGCACGTGAACCAGGGTGAACCTGTTTATTCCGGAAAAGCAAAATCTCTCTACCGTACTGACACACCAGGGCAGCTTTATGTCCGGTTCAGGGACGATATCACTGCATTCGATGGCGAAAAGAAGGATGTGCTCACAAGCAAAGGGAGCCTGAACGCCATGGTCTCGGCAAAGATCTTCTCGCTCCTTGAAGATCATGGGATCCCTACCCATTTTGTGCGGATGGAAGGGGACTGCGGCATGATCGTGCGGGATCTCCGTATGATCCCACTCGAGGTTATCGTGAGAAACATCGCCGCGGGATCGCTTTCCCGGAATTACCCAGTCCCCGAGGGAATGCCCCTGGACCCCCCGGTCATCGTGATCGACTACAAGGACAATGCCCGTCACGACCCCATGCTGAACGACGATATCATTGTAACCGCGCTCAGGCTGGTCAGCCGTGAGGAACTGGCCGGGATCAAGGCCCTTGCTCTTAAGGTCAACGAGATCCTGCGCCGGTTCTTTGCCGACATCGGCATCACCCTGGTCGATTTCAAGCTCGAGTTCGGCCGTGATGCTGACCGTATCTTTGTCGGCGACGAGATCAGCATGGACTCGATGCGCCTGTGGGACGCGGCAACGGGCGTGTCGCTTGACAAGGATGTATACCGCCTCGGGAAAGGGGACGTGCTCGAGGTATACCGTGAAGTCGCCGGCCGGGTCCGCACCGGAGATGGACAGAAATGATGTCTATTGCAAAGGTTACTATTGGTGTCCTGACCCCGGAGAGCAACAAAAGCGGTCCGCTCGAGAATATCACCAGCGTGCTCAACCGGGAGAAAACCGTCGCTGCCATGGAGACGCACCCCCTGAACGCGAATCGGAGTTGATCCTCAGATCCAAAGACTGAAAGAAGGTCTTTTTATCTATTATCGCATATAACGAGCATTCAGGGATTACATGAGCGCGGGGATAAACGATGGCTGAAGATGAGCTCGAGAAGGAAATCCTGGAATGGGCGAAGAAGTATGCAAAGGATCATGGATGGGTCCTGAACCCTGACGAGAAGAAACTGGGAATTGTTATCCGGGGACTGGCCCGCAACCGCCGGAAGTACGGCGAAGCATACTGTCCCTGCAGGCTCAGGACCGGCGACGCGGAGAAAGATGCCATGATCGTCTGCCCCTGCGTGTACCACAAGGATGAGATCGAAGCCCAGGGATGCTGCCATTGCTGCCTCTACTTCCGTCCCGGTGCCGAAAAGAGCGAATAGCTTTTATAGGGACAGCTGCTGTCATCTCACAGATGGGGCATCCTTCTTTCTTTAACGCCTTCGCGCAACACCCAGAACATGCCAGATCGTATAAAGCCCGATAACGATAGCCGCAACGTAGACGAGGGCGGCAAAGTAGAAGACAAAATCCGGTATCTGGATATCGGCGATATTCAGGACGAGGGATGATCCCACCACCACCCCTGCGACAATCAGCCCGATCAGGAGCTTATCGCTTGCCTTGTCAAGCGACTGCTGGAGCTTGAGGATGTCAGAATCGACGATGTCGATCTTGATCGTGCCGGCCGAGAGGGCACGCAGCGTTTTGTTCACCGTCCGCGGCATCTCGAGGACGCCATCAATTGTTTCAAGGAACGAATGGCTCGCCCTGTACAGGACCTGGTCTAGGAGGTTCTCGCGCCGCCCCAGCTTCCGGACGTAAGGTTCCACCTTCTCCCTGAAGTTGAACGATGGGTCCAGGGTCACCCCGACATCGAGCACCATCACGATCACTTTGAGCATCAGCATCATGTTCTGGGGCATGATGATCCGGTAATTCCGGAGGATCTCGGTCAGCGACTCGCTCATGTTCTTGAAGCTGTACTGGCCGATAGCCTCTACCTCGGCATCGAGCATCGCCCGGTAGATCTCTTCCCGCATTTGATCGCGGTCGCTCTCGGCAATCGTTATACCGAGGCGTTCGAGAGCCTTGAGCATCAGCTCGGGGTCGAGATAAACCATGGAGGTAAGGAGATAGATGAAATGGAACCGCCGTTCGGGGTAGATAACTCCGACAATCCCGAAATCAAGAAAGCTCAGCGTGCCATCCTTCGAGACCAGGAGATTGCCGGGATGGGGGTCACCGTGAAAAAAACCATCCTCGAAGATCTGCTGCATGTACGCATAGAACCCGCGGTCAGCGATCTCTTTCGGATCGACACCCAATGCTTTGATCTCAGCAACGCGATCTATCCGCACGCCCTCGATGAACTCCATAACGAGGATGCGGCGCGTGCTTTTATCCCAGTAGATCTTCGGAACCCTGACCTTCTCGAGATTTTGCATGTTGAGACGGAGACGGTCGGCGTTGCTCCCGTCATGGACAAAATCGAGTTCCCTGCGAATCTGCTGCGCAAAATCCGCTACAATGCCCCGGAGGTTGTATACCGCGTATTCGGGATAATACCGTTCAATGCGTTCGGCAAACGATCTGAGGATCAGGATATCGGTCTCGATGACCTCGATGATGCCAGGCCGCTGCACCTTCAGGGCCACCTGAGTGCCGTCCATCAGAGTGGCACGGTGGACCTGGGAGATGGACGCCGATGCAAGAGGCATTTCATCGATGGATAGGAAGGCTGATGCACAATCCGGGCATTCCTCTTCAATCACCCTCCGGATATCTTCAAACGGGAGCGGCGCTGCCTGATCCTGAAGCCTCTTCAGCTCTTTGACAAGATCAGGCGGTAGCAGGTCTGGCCTGGTGCTCATGATCTGGCCGAACTTGACAAAAGTTGGTCCCAGCTCCTCGAGGGCCATCCGCATACGCATATAGACCGAGGTGACCAGCTCCACCTCGCACTCCTTGCACCGCCGGAACCGGTACGTGCCGGGAAAAAGGCGCTGGACGATGGATCCAAACTGGTATTTGAGGAGAATGTCGGCTATCTGCCAATAGCGTTTGAGCTTGGTGACCATTGAATTCACCCGGGCCGGAAGATCCGGCGTTATTTCAGGCTGAAATACTTACCTGTGGCAGAAATAAGCAATTAATTCTTGTGGTTCCACGCGGTCGATCCTTGCAAAACCCACCCGCTCGAACTGCACCACGTTGCCCTGGAGTGCGCCTGCTGCCGGCTCGCAGACACCGATCACCGGTCCGTCCTGAGTCTCAAGGATTGCGGGAAGAGCCAGTTCTGCCGGGAGCCACTGGATAACCGGAGCCTTTGCCGCCCGGGCATCGGCCATATCCTCCCCGGCATAGGTGAGAACGTACTCCTCACCGGATGCCGCTACCCGCACATTGAATAGATCCTTGAGACGGATCATGTCCGGGGCTTTTCCGAGTTCCTCGCGGGGGATAAGCACCTCCCCGAGGAACGGCAGCGTCCTGGTTCCCCGGTTGACATCGTTTGGGTGGATGAGTGCCCTGGCGGTATGGACCGGAGCATCCCGAACCTTCAGACAGACCGGATCGGGGACAAAAAAATAGCGGTCCGCAATCGGGTCCACGATGGACCGGTTGTGGGCATAAAGGTTGTCCCAGGAAAACGAGATATCCGTATCGCCAATCCCGATATCGAAGACTGCCGCCCGCACCGCACCGGGCTGTATCCCCCTCCGCGCCAGTGCACGGAGGGTTCCGAGCCGGATATCGTCCCATCCCCGGTAGATCCCGGACTGGATCCCCTCTCTCATCTGGGATGTGGAGAGGATTACCCCCTCGATTCCCATCCTGCCGTAATGCCGATAAACCGGGACCGGCCACCCGAAGTAGTCATAGATGTAGCGTTGCCGACGGGTATTGGCGATGTGATCCTTACCCCGGATAACGTGGGTCACTCCAAGCAGGTGATCATCCACGGCCACCGAGAAGTTCATCAGCGGGTAGACGCAGGCCTCGATCCGGGGGTGCAGGGGGGTATGCAGTATCCGGAAAGCGGGGAAGTCCCGCATGGCCGGATCGGGATGCTCGAGCTCGGTCCTGACCCGTACAGAGGCCTCACCCTCGTAGAATTCTCCGGCAAGCATCCGCTCCCAGAGCGCAAGGTTCTCATCCAGGGTAAGACCCCTGCAGGGGCAGGCCTGACGGGCCAGTTTGAGCTGCCTGAACTGCTCGTTTTCACATGTACAAACATATGCGCCACCCCGTTCGATCAGCTCCCGGCCATACCGGTAGTAAAGATCAAAGCGGTCGCTCTGGTAGACAACATCGTGGATGGTGAGCCCGAGCCATTCAATATCCTCCCTGACCATGGTATATGCTTCCGGGTCGACCCGCTTGGGATCGGTGTCTTCAATACGGAGGATGTACTTCCCGCCATAGCGCTGCACGTAAACATCGTTGAGTACCGCCGCACGGGCATGGCCGAGGTGGAGGGGGCCGCTTGGGTTTGGGGCAAACCGCATAACCACGCCGTGTTCTGCCTTTTCAAGGGAGGGGAGCTCCCGGGCATGAACCCTGGGTTTTGCCATCTCTTCCATTAAACCGGGGGCGAGGGCCGCCAGCCGCTCTTCACGCTCGGCGGAAGAGAGTGCCGAGACTTCAGTGAGCACCGAGTTCATCACGGTAGTAGCTTCCTTGGCGCGCGACCGGAACTCCGGATGCTTCCCCATGACCATACCAATCACCGTGCCGGCCTTTGGGAGGCTCTTGTGTTTGACCGCGTTTTGAAGGGCAAAGATGAACAGGGCTTCCCTGAGCTCGTCAGGCATGTCAGAAACTCCGGGCGAGGAAATGGTCAGCAAGATCCATGAGGAGCTGCTTTTCCTCTGATGCCGGGAGAATAGCGATCCGCTGCTTTCCCATGCTGATAAGGCCTCGGGCCATGTCACGGACTTCAGTGAGTACCCCGGACTCCTCAATTTGTCCGATCACGTCATCGATCTCGGTGTTCGTAAGAGGTTTCTGGTAGGATTCGAGGTCTAAGCCTTTCTCCTTGGCCTTGATGGAGATCAGTGTCTTTTTTCCTTCCCGGAGATCAGAGGCACGGTCCTTGCCGCTCACCTTCGATGGGGCCATGAGGTCGATGATGTCGTCCTGGATCTGGAATGCCATCCCGATACCCTTCCCAAAGGCGTAGAGTGCATCGGCATGGGCGGGCTTTCCGCCGGCAAGAATGGCTCCTATACCGGCAGCAGAAGCGTAGAGCACCCCGGTCTTCTTTTCCACCATGGTGAGGTACTCCCCTTCGAGGACATCACCACGGGACTCGAACGAGATGTCCATATGCTGGCCCTCGCAGATTTCAACGCAGGTCCTGGCGAGCATGGACACCGCCCGTACCTTTGCATGGTCCGGAGTATCGGCCATCGCGATGAATTCAAATGCGGTCGCAAAGAGGACATCTCCGGCGAGGATAGCCGTTGGCTCGTCCCATTGGGTGTGGACTGTCGGGACTCCTCTCCGGAAAGCATCCGCATCCATGATGTCATCGTGGATGAGGGTGAAACTGTGGGTCAGTTCCAGCGCAAGTGCTGCAGGCATAACGTCTATCGAGCTTCCTTTCCTCACCGAATCGGCAGAGAGCAGGAGCAGCGCGGGGCGGAAGCGTTTACCTCCGGCCAGGAGAAGATGGGCACTTGCCTTACCAAGCTCACCGGCAACATTTCCGAAGTAGCGGTTGATGAGCCGGTCCACCTGGAGTGCGGTGCTGTCAAGATAATCCTTCAGGTCCATTCCAGTCGGGTCTCCTATGCGTTACGTCAATCTGATACGGTGTCCGTTCGTTACCACATGCACATCGTTGTGGAGATTATACCCGATCCCCTCGGCAAATTCTGCATATGCCGAGGTCATGCGGACATGCCCATGGGCAGGGATGACATGCTGGGGGTTCAGCAGGTGGATAAACTCGTAATGATCCTCCTGATAGGCGTGGCCGCTTACGTGGAGGTCCGGGAAGATCCGGGCCCCGGCCATGTTGAGGTGGGCCTCCACCATGTATCGCTGCCCGATATTCATGGGGTTCGGGATAACCTTGGCCGAGAAGATCACCTTGTCTCCCTTCTCTATCTTATAGGGCGTATCTCCGGTGGCTATCCTGGTCATGATGGATCCGGGTTCACCCTGGTGACCGGTGATGATGGGCAGGAACTTATCCTTCCCTGCCTTCATCATCCGGCGCAGGGTCCGGTCAACCGTCCTGCGGTTCCCAAACATGCTCATCTCTTTCGGGAATGCAACCAGTTTCATCTGCTCGGCCGTCGAACTATACCGCTCCATGGATCTCCCGAGCAGGAGGGGTTTTCTTCCGATCTGTTCCGCGCATTCGGCAATGGTCTTGACCCTGGCGATATGGGAGGAGAACGTACTCACGACGATTGCATTCTTGTCGTCCTCGTAGCTGGTGATGGTGTCCCGCACGAGATCACGGGCGATCCGCTCGCTTGGGGCACGCCCGCGGTTATCGATATAGGTGCTCTCCACGATCAGGCCGAGCACCCCTTCCTTGCCGATCTGCCGTAAACGTGCGAAATCCGGCGGCTCGCCGATGACCGGGGTCCGGTCGAGCTTGTAATCGCAGGCGTATACGATCGCTCCCTTTGGGGTGTGCAGCACAGCGGTTACCGTATCGATGATGCTGTGCTGCATCCGGACGAATTCGAGTGCAAGGTTCTGCGAGAGGGTATACTTCTGTCCCTGCTTCAGGGCGAAAAGCTTGTTGTTGACCCCGAATTTCTGCTCACCGGCAATCTGCTGCCGGATCAATTCCGTGGTATACGGCGTGGAGATGATCGGGGCATTATACCGGTGGGCGAGCTTGGGGATGGCCCCGATATGGTCCAGGTGCCCGTGGGTGCAGACGATGGCCTTCACGCTGCCCTCCACGGTATTCATCATCGTGTCATCTGGGATCGCTTTCATCTGGATAAGGTCCAGCGAATGCATATTCTCGACTTCGGCTTCCTCGTGGATCATGACCTGGTCCAGCCGGAGGCCCATATCAAAAATAATAATCTCCTTTCCGCAGCGGACGGCGGTCATATTTCTCCCGACCTCATCGTATCCGCCAACGGCAATTATCTCAATATCCATTATTTTTCCTCCATTGACTGCAGCATCTGGCGGATCCTTCCGGTAATGTATGGCCGCCTCTCCTTTAGTGCCACAAGGTTCCTGGCCCCCGAAAGGAACATTGCAATCCGCAATTCTTCCACATACGCTGCAATGGTTTCTGACACCTGCTCTTCACCCTGCATTGCAGGGGCAAGGAGCGGTAGTGCAACTCCGCAAAGATCGGCGCCGAGAGCGATGGCTTTAGCCATGTCAAGACCGCTCCTTATTCCTCCGGTGGCAATCACCGGACCTCCCGTCCCGGCAACCTCGCAGAGGCTGACCACGGTGGGAATACCCCAGTCCTCGAAGAGGCGCGAGACAGGGACTCTCTCTTCCTCCCGCGGACTGTTCGTGTTCGTTGTGCGAAGACCTTCAATTGCCGCCCAGTTGGTGCCTCCCCATCCGCCAACATCGATGGCTCCAACACCGGCCTCCCAGCATTCCCGGGCAGTAGCCGCTGATATCCCACTTCCGGTCTCCTTGATAATTACCGGGACTCGTGACCATCTGCAGAGTTCCTCGATTGCTAGGAGGCATCCCCGTGCATCGTGGTCTCCTTCCGGCTGGAGTGATTCCTGTAAAAAGTTGAGGTGCACGGCGATGGCATCGGCATCTATCATCTCTATGGCACGATCGGCCCATTCCTGTCCGTGATCGCGGAGCTGCACTGCACCGATATTAGCCGCGACAAACGCCCGCGGCGCAGCCTCGCGGACCACAGAGAATGAATCAGCAAGTTCCGGCCTTTCGAGTGCCGCCCGCTGTGAGCCTACCCCGATGCCGATGCCGGCACGGTCGGCCCCCATGGCGAGGCGTCGGTTCACCTCGCGGGTATCGGGATGCCCGCCGGTCATGGCCGCGATGAAGAGAGGGGCATCGAAGCTGTGTCCGAGGAACTCGATCCCGGTATCGATAAACTCCAGATCGCACTCGGGCAGGGCGTTGTGCACCATCCTGACATCACCAAAACCGGGATCACCCCGTTCGATGTTCCTCTCAAGGCAGATGCGGAGATGGTCCATTTTCCTCGATGATGTCTGGTTCCGCCGGTCCATGTTATCCACCTCTCACCACGGTCCCGCCATGCGGGCGCCCGTCAAGAAAGTCCCCAATCCGGTCGACATGGAAGATGACCGAACTCGTACCATTCCGGGCGAGCATGAGCAGCTCACGCACCTTGCCTTCCATTCCTCCAGTCACATCAGTGTGCCGGGAAGCTCCGATCGCTATTGTTCCGGCCAGGCGAGGTGTGATCTCGGGGATCACCCGTTCACCATCAAAGACACCCTCCACATCTGTTGCGAGCCCGACACGCCGGATCCCAAGAGCCTGGGCCAGAAAAACCACCAGCTGGTCGCCGGAGATGATCGAGACCCCACATGCACCATCCATCACCACGTCGCCATGCAGGACCGGGACCATCGCCCTGTCAATCATCTGGCGGATGTGCCTGGTCTCCATGGCGATCAGCCTCCCGTTCTCGGCATAGGCAGCATGGAAAGGATGGATACCGATTGCCTCGCATCCCACACGCCGGAGCGATTCCACGAGCCTGGTATTTAACCGCGATACCGCCTTGTGGGTCATCTCCACCCCGGCAAGGTTCCCTTGCGAGAGCCCGGCAGAAAGCCCGAACTTCCGTGCTTCAGGATGTCCGCAGGAACCAGCCCCGTGAACGATGAGAAGTGGCAGTGCGCTACGGCCGGAGATCTCCCTGCTGATCCGGTCGAGAACTTCATCTCGTATTTCCCCCTCACTGTCCTTTCTCGTGACGACGGATCCTCCAAGCTTAAGAAGAACTGTTTCAGGCATCCTTCTCCTTCCGGATTCCTTCCGTATCGATGTTCGTAGAGAACGCACGGGCATCGCAGGCCTCAATCGCTCCTGCCACCCTGCTCTTCAGGTGCTTGGGACAGATGGCAATCATACACCCGCCGCCGCCCGCACCGGTAAGCTTTGCCCCGTAAGCACCTGCAGCGCGTGACGCCAGGACCAGCCGCGAAAGCTGGGGGTGGCCGACTCCCAGCGCATCGAGAAGGGCATGGTTCATGTCCATGCACTCTCCCAGCTTGTTTGCATCGTTCAGATGCCGCATCGCGGAAAGGGCGACTGCACCGATAGCATCGATAATCGGGTTGCAGATTTCCGGGCTCTTCTGCCGGAGCGCGGCCACCTGTTCCACCATCTTTGCCGTGTTGTGCTGGACCAGGGAATTTCCAACCACCAGCTGGAAGTTCTGGGGAGGGAGCCTCCGTCGTTTTGTCCCGGTAATCAGGACCAGTCCTCCGAACGTGGAAACGGTGGTATCGGTCGGGCTGGCCCGCCCCTTCTGCACTTTTTTCTCGATGGCAAAGGCCATGTCTGCGATCTCTTCAGGCCGGCACTTCTTGTCGAACTCGTCGTTGATTGCAGCAAGGGTTGCCACGGTTACCGCTGCAGACGATCCGAGCCCTGACGAACTTGAAAGCTGGGAGTTGACATACACACTCCCCCGCACACCCATCATGTCGAAGCAGCTGTCGATGTATGGTGACTTGGCATGGTGGGCCGACCTGCTTTTTCTGACGGTAACGAAGACCCGCGGCTTGATGGCCATGGCAATGCCCGGTTTTCCATAGACCACGGCATGTTCGCCAAACAGGAATACCTTGCCTGGCGCACTCCACGTCGCCACCCTTACATCACCGCGATGGCTCCATACCCCACGACTGTAGGGTCGCCGGTCACATCCCCGCTTGTTCCATAGAAAAGCAGCTGGCCTTTCCGGGCGCCAAGCGCCTGGCAGACCAGGCAGACAACGGCAATCGGCCCGACTCCACAGGCGCTGACCTCCCTTTCGGAAACCCTGCGGTAGAACTCCTGGACATTCAGGTCATCGAGAGCTGCGATGGCATACCGATCGTTCTCCCTGGCCAATGCGGCAGGTACATAATGGGAGAAATCACTTGAGGCGATGACCCGGATATCATCACGGTTTGTTCGCCTGATGGCATCGAGTACCAGTTCCGCAAGGTAGCCGGCGCTCCTGTAGTCCTGATTACCCATCAGGATGGGAACAATCCGGGCCCGGGGGAACCGGTACTTGATGAAGGGCATCTGAACCTCAAGGGAATGTTCTCCCTGGTGCGATACCTCATCGGCCTCGATTTCTATGGCGGATGCGAGCTCGGGATCACTGTCCACGATGCCAAGCGGTGTCTCCCAGGCAACACGGGAGATGCAAGTCCGGAGTCCCCGGTGACTTGGGCCGATCAGGATGAACGTCCCGGCAAATGAAGCGGGAATAGCACTGTAAGCCCACGCAGCTGTCTCTCCCGAGTATGGGTATCCGGCATGGGGGGCAATAATCCCCCGGGCATCCAGACCGGTCTCCTTTCCATGGAAGAACTTCCCCAGCAGCTGTTCAAGATGATGGGGATCCCTGGGATAGAACATGCCTGCGACTTCGCATGCGCGGATCTTCATCGGATCTCCCTTCTCCCTGCTGATATTTAAAGTTCGGTCTCGAAGTCCTCAACAGTCAGTGAGGTGCCAATACCGCGCAGGCGGAGCATCTCCCTGGTGAGGAGATAGTACACCATGGAAAGGGCTTTTCGGCCCTTGTTGTTCGTGGGAATGACCAGGTCGATGTAGCTCGTCATGTTATTGGAATCGCAGAGGGCGATGATGGGAATGCCGGCCTGGACTGCTTCGGTGATGGCCTGGGAGTCCCCGATGGGATCGGTCACCATCACGACACCGGGCTCAAGGTAACCATCGAGGTTCTGGTTGGTGAGCGTTCCTGGGATAAAACGCCCGGTCGCTGCCGTTCCCCCGATACTCTCCGCAAACTTCTTTGCCGGGTACTGCCCGTACTGGCGGGAGGTTACAATCAGGATCTTAGGCGGTTCGAACTGGTTCAGGAATCGGGCTGCGGTCTTGATGCGGTTGTCGGTCTCCCTGATGTCGAGGATGTAAAGGCCGTCTCCCCGGACCCGGTAGATAAACCGTTTCATATCCTTGCTTTTCTGTTGTGTTCCAATGTGCACCCCGGCGGCGAGGTATTCCTCAACCGGTACAAGGGGCTCGGTCAATTGGATTTCCATCTCGTTTTCAGTCATGTTATCTGTTCCTCGATTCGTATGAGTTCGTTTAGTTTTGCGGTCCTCTCGCCCCCTACGACACCGGTCTTCAGGAAAATACATCGGAACGCGGCTGCCAGATGTGCGATGGTCGTGTCGGTTGTCTCGCCTGATCGGTGGCTCATGACCGTATCCATACCGCCCGTATGCGCGAGGTGGACAGCTTCGAAGGTTTCGGTGAGCGTTCCGATCTGGTTTGGCTTGATCAGTACACAGTTTGCCGATTCCTGCTCGATTCCCTGCTGGATCCGGGAGGTTGTAGTGACGAAGAGATCGTCACCGCAGATCAGGCACCTTTCGCCAACCTGGGAGGTGAGTTCGGCAAAACCTGCAAAGTCCTCTTCGTGGAGAGGATCCTCTACATAGAGCAGGTCGTAACGGTCTACGAGTTCGCAGATATAAGCGATCTGTTCCTCAGTTGAGCGGACACGATCCCGATACCGGTAAGTCCCTCCTTCCAGCCAGAACTGGCTTGCTGCAACGTCAAGGCCAATCCGTATGGTGAGGTCGAGATTATCGGAAACGACCCCGACTGCCTCGCTCAGCAGCTCGAAGGCTTCAGCATCGGTTATCCTGGGAGCCCAGGCCCCCTCGTCTCCCTTACCACAGGACTTGCCCTCCCGCTTCAGCAGTGCTTTCAACTCGTGGTGTATTGCAGCATTTGCGAACACCGCTTCAGTCGGACCTGATGCTCCGGTAGCGACCACCAGGAACTCCTGGATCTCGGTAGCGTCCTCAGCATGGGCCCCTCCACCAATTACGTTGCCAATCGGCAACGGCAGAGAGGGGACAAAGACCCCACCGAGGTATTCATAGAGCTCCATGCCCCGGGAGGAAGCGGCTGCTTTTGCCACGGCCATCGAGATGGCGACAGCGATGTTGGCACCGATTACGGAGAAATCGTGTGTCCCGTCAGCCTCCCTGATCTTTCCATCGATCCCAACCTGGTCACGGGCATCCTCACCTATGAGGAGGGGGATCAGGTTCTGCACGGCAAACCCGATGGCAGAATCAGGCTCCACGACTTTTGCCTCAAATAATCCGGTGCTGGCCCCGCTGGGGGCCGATGCACGCCCGAATCCGTTCTCTGTATAGATATCTGCTTCAACAGTGGGATTCCCCCTGCTGTCCAGTATCTTTCGCAATTGGATCTCGCAGATGGTGGTCATGGAACCCTACTTCCTCTTTACGGTGATGGGGATGATGTTGTGCTGGAATTCTTCGAGCGCGATCTCGAGCGGATCGATCTTTGTTGTCCTGATAAGCAAGGGAGCACCCATCGATATTTGTAGAGCGCGGGCACCTATGATCCGGGCTCTCTCATATCGGGTGTACGACTCTGTCATAATACCTCAAAATTCTCCATGGATACTTGAATGGGGTCGCTGAGATTCGAACTCAGGTCACAGCGTCCCGAACGCCATAGGATAGTCCAGGCTACCCCACGACCCCTTACTGATACGGATTGAGATCATCAATGATCTCCTTGTGGGTCAGCAACATCCGGCGGCAGCAGTATCGCTCAAGCCCGAGATCATCGAGAATCCGTTTCGGATCCTCGCCTGTATCCCGGCGCCGTTTGAATTCTTCGTATGCCGTCGATATTACTTTTCCGCAGGTGAAACACCGCACCGGTATCATACCCGTCCGATCTCCCAATTCATTTTGTCATTTCAACGATAAGACTTTTGGAACTTCTTGCGTGCTCCGCGACCATGAGGTTTCTTCGGCTCCTTTTGTCGCGAATCGTTGACCAGGAGGGTCCTGTCATAGGACAGGTAGAGATCCCTGAGCTGTGGATCGTTATGCCACCTGATGATTCCGCGTGCCAGGGCCGTGCGGACAGCCTCGGCCTGCCCCATGATGCCCCCGCCGTTGACATCGATTGCTACATCGATCTGGTCAATGGCGCTGGGGTACAGGAGGAGCGGCTCGGTGATCTTCATCCGGACCATCTCATTTGGGTAGACTTCGAGGGGGACGGAATTTATCCTCACGGTGCCGCTGCCCGGACGGAATGTCGCCCTGGCGATCGCCATCTTTCTCTTTCCGCTTGTATTGACTATCTTTACCATGTTCTCGCCTCCCTTAGAACTTAGCTCCCAGGAAGGTGCTCACTGCCCCGACGGTCACGAACTTCGGGGTATTCAGCCGGTCCATGTGCGCCTCTTCAGGTATCTCCCGCCCGGATCCCACAAGTTGATAGGGAACCCCGACGTAGACTTTTATCCGTGAGAGAGCATCCCTTCCTGCCGGACGCTTGTAGGGCAGCATCCCGCGGATGGTTCGTTTCACGATATGATCAGGACGCCTCGGGAAGAACGGCCCTCCTTCACGGGATCCCCGTTGTCGTTTATGACCATAGTTCGAAAGGACACGTGCCCGGCTTCCCGAGATGATAACCTTCTCGGCGTTGATTATCGCGATCTCTTCTCCGGAAAGGGCCCGTTTCGCCACAAGGCTTGCCACCCGGCCAAGAAGCAGCCCGTCGCCGTCAATCACTGTTACCATGTATGGTCACCTCAGTATCCTGACCCTGCTCCCTTTCGGGTTGTTCGTGATCAGATCCTCAATTGTCATGCATTCACCGTCAGCCTGCCGGATCTTCTCAGAGGCCGACTGTGAAAAGTTCAGTGCTGCAATCCTCACTGGAGCCTGGAGCATCCCGTTGCCCAGCACTTTTCCAGGGACGATGATTATCTCCCCAGCGCTCGCATACCGGCTGATCTTGCTTAAATTGACCTCGGCGTAGTTCCTGGCCGGGGCTTCGAGGCGGTCGGCAATATCCCTCCAGATGTTGACCTCGTTCTCCCGCGAGGTGGTCTTCAAGAGGGAGATGAGGGTGGTAATGCGGGGATTGCTCTTCCTGCTCTTAATCGTTTTCATCGCGGGTCTCTCCTGAAATCTCGTATATCTGTGCTGCCAGTCCCTGTGACTGCGTTCTGATATAGTCCAGTCCCTGTCTGATGATGTTTTTTGCCGGGAGCGAGCCGTCCCCTTCGACAACGAACAGGAACCGGGACTCATCGCTCCTGACGATTATTCCGGCTTCTTCACCAATCCCTGTGTTCAGGCAAGCCCGCTCGCAGAGGCGGCAGAGTGAACAGGATTCGAGCCTGCCCTCAATAACAGCCACGCGTCCATCCCGGATCTCGAGGATTTCCCGCGGGCACTCCTCCACGCAGTGCCCGCAGGCGTCGCATCGGTCATTGACAGTAACTACGGGGTAGTTCTTATACCCGCACGCGGTGGTTGGCTGCCACTTTGCATGCTCTCTCCCGCGGGAAACGATAGCACGGGCTTCCAGCACCACTTTCTGTCCCCCGATTAGTTTTACAACGGGGATGTCCGGGCTGGCCGGTCCGATTCGCGGGTCCTGCGAGATGAGATCCTTTGAGGTCACCATACCAGGTCCCTCCACGCTCAAGGTGAAGAGGACGCTGCATGATGGGCATCCTATACCGCCGCAGGAGCAGGTGTCACGGGGGATAAGGCATTCTTCTTCGGTTTTAATGGGGATCAGGCCAATGCGGTGTGCAAGCATCTCATCGAAAAGCGCGCTCGTATTATCATAGATCTTCACATCCTCGATGGCCATGGTGGGAACCTCCCCGATCATTGCTCTCCGGAGGGAGTTGGCAAATGCTATACTGCTCTTGTCAAGCCGGAACCGGGCAATCTGGTCATCGAGCACGGAGAATGCGATCTCCATTCAGACTCTCCTTCCCCGCCGTCCACCCTTGGCGCGGATCGAATCATGGGGGACAGGCGTTACATCCTCAATCCTCCCGATCCTCATGCCGGCCCGGGCCAGAGCGCGGATGGCCGCCTGTGCCCCGGGCCCGGGGCTCCGCTGCTTTCCACGGCCCGGTGCCCGGACCTTAACATGCACACCCACGATGCCTTTCTCTCTCGCAGTCTGGGCAACATTCGAGGCCATCTGCATCGCAGCGTAGGGCGAGCTCTCGTTCCGGTCCTGCTTGACAACCATGCCGCCGCTGCTCTTGGTAACAGTCTCGGCTCCGGAGAGATCGGTGATGGTGATGATAGTGTTGTTGAACGAGGCATAGATGTGGGCGATACCCCATTTTTCCTTTTCTGCTGCCATGGTTATCTCCCTGCCTTTGTGATTCGTGCCCGTTCGGCGTGATCGGTACCTGCGAATACTGATCGCCTGTAATATGAAATCTGGCTCTCTTCTGCCCGCGTCACGCGGTATCCGGGAATATTGACCCTTCTTCCGGAAATCGCGATGTGCCCGTGGGTAATAAGCTGTCGCGCCTGTTTCGGCGAACGTGCCAGCCCCTGACGATGCACCAGCGTCTGGAGTCTCCGTTCGAGCGCCTGCGGGGTTTTCAGCGCAAGCACGTCATCGATATCTGCATCCGGACCGAGCAATCCCATTCGCTGCATGTGATCGATCAGTTCGCTCTTCTTGGCATCAAACCGTTCCTGGCCCGTCCCGGCAGACATGAGTGCAAGTAGTTCCCGGGCAGCTTTCCGGTAGCGGCGAAGGAAACTCTGAGCCTTCCATACCTCGCGCTTGTTTCGGAGCCCGTATTCGATGACCATCTTGCTCTCTTCCTCAATCCGCGTCTTTTCAAAGGGGCGTTTGGGAGTCTGGTACTGTTTATGGTTCTTTCCCGGGTATCCCATGTAATCACCTTGATTATTCCTTCTTCCGCTTCACACCGACCGTGAGCCCGGTCCTTCCGGCGGACTTTGTCCGCTGGCCGCGGACTTTCTGGCCGGTCTCATGCCTGATGCCCTTGTAACAACGGATCTTCCTCATGATGTTGACATCCTCTTCACGCGTTAACGAGACATCGTTACCGAAGAGGTGGCGCGATTCGCCGGTATAAACGTCCTTTGGCCTGTTCATCATCCAGGAGGGAACCCGTGACGTGTAGGAATCGACAACTTCTCGGATGCGGTCTGCTTCCTCATCGGTAATGCGCCCCATCAGTCCCTTCTCGTCAACTTTCGCCAGCACTGCAATGACCTGGGCCGTATGCATTCCCACACCGGGAATTCCGGTCAGCGCAATGTGGACCGGCTTTGTACCGTCAAGGTCGGTATTGCTGACCCTGACGAAATATTTGATCTCTTCTTCCTGAGCCATCCAATCCTCCGTGACTGAGATTCTTGAGCGCTGAGGGAGGGATTTGAACCCTCGAGTCCCAGGGGGACACAGGTTTAGCAAACCTGCGCCATACCAAGCTTGGCTACCTCAACTTAGAAACTCGCGTCGTATCGACACTCGCAGCACCGGACGGTGCCACTCCATGAATGGTGCACTATTATTGGAAAAGGCAGTAATTAACCCTTTGGGTCAGTGCGCCGGTCAGGCCTGGAAAACAGGTCATGTTCGCTTCCTTTTCACATCACGGGCAATCAGGGCCGAGGTGATCAGAGGGAGCGCGATAGTGGCATCGCAGAAAACCTGGACCCGGGGGCAGTCCAGCATCTCTTTTCCCCAGGAGATTGCTTCCTCGAAGGTGCACCCCGAGAGCCCCCCCCAGTGGGGAGCATCAGTAGTGAACTGGATGGCATAGGCATGACCGTGCAGACCTGCTTCGTGAATGGAGGCGATGACCTGAGTCTGCTGTATGAAGTTCTTGGGCACTCCGCCACCGATGAAGACGACCCCGGTAGTTGCCGCATCCTCCACGAAACGGGTAATCTCGTCGGCATCGGCCAGCTGATCCACATCCACCGACACCCCGTCCCTCCGGGCCATGACAAGCCCGATACCGATTGATGAGTCAGCAAGAGCGGGGATAAATACAGGGATCTTTTCGCGGAAGCAAGTGGCAATCAGCGATTCCCCCTCCGGCCGTTCCCTGGCGGCGAACTTCCCCATTTTCTGGGTGAATTCTGCAGATGACCCCGAGAACGGGGCTATCTCCCTGGCAAACGAGGCTATCCGTTCATCGACCCCCCTGAACTCTTCCTCATAGGCGAAGATATCGTATATCCGGTCGATGCCCTGCCGGTAGAGTTCCGCATCATCCACGTGGTGGTGACCCCGGTAGTGGCGAATCCCAAAGTGTTCACAGAGGTCATGGAATATGTTTGCCCCGGTGGATACGATGGCATCAATGTAATGCCGTTCTGCAAGGGTCATTAAACAACGCTGCATCCCGGCGGGGACCATCGCACCTGAGAGGCCGAGCATTATGGTGCAGTCAGGATCTTCGATCATCGCCTGCCAGATCCTGAACGACTCCCCTAGCTTCCGCCCCTGGAACCCGGTCCTGCTCATCGCGTCCAGGAGATCGGCAACGTTCTCCTGTGGAACAACCGGATCGGTCGGTACCATCGTCATTGTCTTCAATCACATTATCGTTGATTCCAGATAATAATTCCCGTGGAGATTACACGCTGCTGTAGATAAAAAAAAGAGGCTTAAAGAGCCCTGACAAGGGATTCCCGGGTAACGATTCCAGCAAGCCGGCCATCGACTGTGATGGGCAGTGTGCTGATGTTTTTTGCAATCATCATATCGATAACATCATCGAGGCTCGAACATGAATCCATGGACAACACCGGTGTGCTCATGATATCCTTAACGAGCAGGTTCCGGATACGGTGATCCTGATGCTTGTCATCGACAACTTTCCGGAAGTTCCGCATCGCCACTGCGACATCGGTTTCGGTCACTATCCCGACCACCTGGTCACGGTCGGTGACGATGAACCGGAGTATATTGTCATCGAGCATCCTCCTTCGGAGGTGCACAACACGCTCTTCAGTGTCGATGGTGAATGCTTTCTCCATGACCTCGGACAGAGGGACTGCCGGACGGTAACGCATGAGCAGATCCTGTGCAGCCACCTTGCCAACAAGGCGATGATCGTCATCGTAGACCACTACCAGCTTATAGACCTGGAGGAGCGGGATCAGGATCTCGATGTCCTGATCCGGATAGACGGTCGTGAAATCTTCTTCAACAGTATTTGCTACATGAATGGAGTTCGGAGAGATCGCCGAGTTTCTACGGGTGCCCAGCTTCTCGGCAACGCTCTTCCTGGAGATCGTTCCCACAACGTTATTGTTGTTTATCACAATGAGGGGGTCGACACCTTCCCCAAGCATTTTGTCAAGGGCTTCAGTAATGACTGCCGATTTCGATATGGTGATCGGGCGGGACATAACATCCCTGATAAAAAGTTCGTCGCTCATTTTATCACTTCCCTGATGATATCATCTCTCTTGATGATTCCCCTGATATCGTCATCATGCATGACAACCAGGCTGTTGATATGCTTTTCCCGCATGAGGGCGACTGCATCGCTCACCGGCACATCCGGAGTAATGGTGATTACCGGCCGGGACATGAAATCTTCAGCGATTGCCGCAGTCTCCACCACGTAGCGCAGTGATTTCCTTCCGCCATGGGCTTCCTTGCGCAGCATGGTTATACCCTTTACCGGCAGTTCCATTTTCTCGTTGACATAGAGGAAGAATGCGAGGTTGCTCTGGGTTATAATTCCAGCGAGAGTCCCATCGTTGTTGACAACGACAACGGTATCGTTTCGCTCCCGCATCAGATCGACGATATGGGTCAGCGAATGGTAGCGGGAGATGGTGATCACATCCTCCATTACATCCCCAACCCGTGTCACGATTTTCCCGATGAGGGAGGACCGCATGAGATCTGACTTGGTGACAATTCCGATAATATTACCATTCTCCATCACCGGGACTCCGCTGATGTCGAAATTGATCATCAGTGATGCTATCGCCCTGATGCCGGTATCAGGGGCGACCGTTGCTGGATCCGGGGTCATGAGGACCGAGATAGGTATGGTATCGATCGGCCGGCGTCGCCAGATCGGCTCGGTCTGGCGCATCCTGTAGCCGATATCCTTTTTGGTGATAATGCCGACAAGTTTTCCATCCTCGATAACCGGCAAACGGGATATACGGTGTTTTAGCATCAGGTTCCGGGCCCGGGCAACATTCTCTGCAGGCCCGACCACGTAGACCGGTGCACTCATCACATTTGCAGCATTCATCGGCCATCACTTCCTGGCAAGTGCTCGAACCATGTCAAACTCGGTGACAAGCCCGACAAGCCGTGTCCGTTCGATTACCGGGAGACCACCGACATTGCGGTCAAGCATCTCCCTGGCCGCTTCATTGACGCCCTTTTCAGGTGAGGTCGTAACGAGATTCGAAGAGACGAGGTTTCTCACCGGGAGGCCCATTACTTCCGCCACATCCCCTGTGATCAGCTGGTCGAAGACCTTCCTGGTTCCCAGGTATTTCATGATATCGCTTGTAGTTATGATCCCGTAGAGGACGTCGCCGCTGACTACCGGGAGCCGCCGGAACCGGTAGGTGGTCATATCACGGGTAACTTTCCCAATCGGACAATCGGGATCGGTCACGCGGAGCGATGTGATCATGATATCATTGACCGTGAGATTCACCTTCTCGGTTGCAAGCACTTTCATGACATCCCGCTCGGTGACTATCCCCACTAATATCCCATCGCTGTCGATGATGGGCATGCCTCCAACCTTTTTGCTCACAATGATCTCAACAGCATCTGCTATGCTGGCTGTATCGGGGAGCGTGGTCATCTGCTGGGTCATGAGGGTCCGGACCGGCTCATTGATTGCGGCGAGGAGATTTCCTCCATGCCGCACCTGTACGAGGTTGAACTTGTCTCCGCCGCCCATGAAATTGATAATATCTCCGGCTGTTATGATTCCCCGCAGTTTTCCGCTGCCGGCATCCACCACAGGTAATCTCCTGAACCCGCAGGATGTCATCTTTTCAACGGCAGCCATGATGGTGCTGGTCGGGGGAACTGAGACTACCTCGCGGGTTGCAAGTGCCATGATGTCCCCTTCGCGAGGGACGATGTGGGACTTGAACTCGACCGGCCCGCGGTCGAGTTTGCCTGGCATCTTCAGGAGTTTATCCGCCTGCTTGAAATTTCGGTCATTGCTATGCATCATTCAACCTCTGTTCTATTCGTAATCTCCAAAAGCGATTCGTTCGACATACAGGGCACCTTCACCCGAGAACCTTGAGGATGTCGTGCCGATCAATAATGCCGACGATTTTTTCACCATCGGTGACCGGAAGCCTGCTGATGTCGTGCTTCACCATCAGGGCGGCAGCATCGCCCGTAGAATCATCCGGGGATACGGTCACGACCGGTGTGGTCATGAATCCTTCGATCGGGATGCTGCTCTCGGATGCGGTGCGCCACCGCCCGTCTTTCAGGAGATCGCGGCGTGAAATCATCCCAACAAGCCTCCGTTTCTTGACAACCGGAAATGCGGTAAAGCCACTTTCGATAATAAGGTTATGGATTCTCTGTGCGGTATCATCGGTGCTGCAGGTAATAACATCTTGTGACATGAAGTCCCTGACCTGCCCCTGTAGTTGATTGGTGGTGATGGCCACCGGAAAGAGTTCGGATAAGAGAACGCCACCAAGGATGATATTCTGCTCATCCACCACCGGTACACTGTCGGTTGCGTTAATCCGGATGGCCGCCAGCACGTTATCTACTGTATCATCGGGATATACCGGGGTGATTTCTTTTACATATCCCTTGATGGTGACATTTGACTTAGTTGCGGTCACCCGGAGCACATCGGTTATATCGATATACCCCAGCAGCTTTCGCTGACCATCATGGACATACAGTTCGCGATAAATATCCTCCCGCATGATCTTCCTTGCCTTGGTGACCAGATCATCATTGTTCAGAAGGGGGACATCAACCAGGAAATCCGATGCGGTTTTCATTGAAGGAAATCCTCCTCCCGGCAGGAAGGGCAGAGCATCACGTTATCGATACGGCGCAGATCATCTGACATCGTGCCGCACCTGCTGCACATACCCACCTCGACGTCCTCCATCCTGTTGATCTCGATAAGGTCGGTCATGAGCTCATTTATCTCGGTTGACACTGTAAGGATGTCGCGCACCGTCACTATCCCGATGACCCGGTTTTTTTCGTCGACCACAGGAAGGCGGCGCACATGGTTCCTGATCATCATGTGGGCAGCATCCCGCACGGTCTTATCCGATCCAACGGTAATGAGGGGGGTACTCATCACTTCGCTGACCCTGACGGTACCAGGTTTTTTATCTTTCGCCACCACCTTGCAGTTGAAGTCCTCCTCAGTCACTATGCCAATGGGAAGGTTGTCCTGCAGCACAATGCAGCTTCCCACTTCATCCCGGCACATTGCCCGTGCGGCCTGCGCCACTGATTCCTCGATCTGGATGGTGGTAGGGTTCCTCCGCATCACCTCCTTCAGCGGCACCCGCGTTTCGAACCGAATCGGATTTGTTGAATTTTTCACTCAATCACCCCTCAGGAACGTTCATGAAAGAATGGTAATCGCAGTAACCACTACTGCAAGCCATCATTATTAAAATAATCTGTCTATATAATACCTCCTTCACCTGTTCTCGCCCGGGCGACATACAAAACCTAATAATGCCTCTTTCCAAAAGGGTATATGGAAAGAACGGGGAAACCGGGATGAGCTCCGGAATATTCATCCGCTTTCAGGGGAAGGTATGAATATTTTTGTCCAGGCAAAAAGCCGCGTCTCGAGATTTCTGGCAGCATTCTTCCGGAAACGGCGCACGCGTATCGGGATTTACGGACCGCCGAACGCGGGGAAGACGACCCTTGCCAACCGGATTGCCCGGGACTGGACAGGCGAGGCAGTCGGGCCGGTGAGCGAGATTCCCCACGAAACCCGGCGGGCAATGCGCAAGCAGGATGTCACCATCACCGGCAACAACGGGAGCAGCATCACGATCGATATTGTTGATACCCCTGGGGTTACGACCAAGATCGATTACAAGGAGTTCCTTGAATATGGTGTCGGGAAGGATGAGGCTGTGCTCCGGGCACGCGAAGCAACCGAGGGAGTTGCTGAGGCGATGCACTGGTTGCGGGAAGATATCGACGGGGTTATCTACATGCTTGACAGTACGGAAGATCCGTTCCTGCAGGTCAACATCATGATGATCGGTATCATCGAGAGCAGGAAACTGCCTGTAATCATTGCCGCAAACAAGATCGATCTCCCTGATGCCACACCGCAAAGGATCAGGAGCGCATTTCCCCAGCACCCGGTCATCTCCATTTCGTGCACGGACGGAAAGAATATCGAAGAACTGTATGAACAGATGGTATACCATTTCGGGTGACTCATGCAGCAGGGTGTCCAGATAGATCTTATATCCGAAGAACGGCTCTCCGCACTGACCTCTATGGAAAAGATACACATGATCCTCGATAATGTCAGGGAAGGGACGATCGTGATTCTCGAAAAAGGGCTTGACCCTGAAGAGCAGAGCAAACTGATCGAGATGACCATGCACGAAATTCTCCCGGACGGATTCAATGGGATCGAGATCGAAAGCTATCCATCCCGGGATCATGCACCGGGGTTCCTGCAGCGGCTCCTGGGCAGAAGCGTGCCGGAATCCCGCCTAACGGTCATAGGACCGGCAAACCAGCTGCGGATGATACGGAAAGACAAAGATATTATCAGCGCCTGGGTCTCATCACGGTGAGGAAATGGTCCATATCTGCGCAGGGTGTGGAAAAGTGTACCCTGACTCATCCGAGGAGATCCTGAAAGGCTGTTCCTGTGGCGGAAAAAAATTCTATTTCGAGCGGCCGGAAGCACGGAAAAAGCGCGCTCTTCCGGATACGCCTGCACCCGAACCGGCACCTGTTTCTGTAAAAGAGACGAATGACAGGGGAGACCGGTTTGATCGCGTGGAAAGCATCAGGATCATCGCTCCGGGAACCTACGAGCTGAATATCGAGAAGATGGCCGAGACCGATGAACGGGTTGTCGGCCTTGGCATTGAAGGAAGTTATGCCCTCGACCTCCTCTCCATGGCTGGTGCAAAGAAAGGAAAAAAGGGGAAACGGTAGGGGGCCCTGGGGACCAGGGTGACCGTGTACCAATTCAATTGATATTTTCCACGCTATACCCTTTCTTTGTGAGGAGATCTTTAACCCGGTCCTTATGGTTGCCCTGAAGCTCGATTGAGTTTCCTTTGACTGTTCCCCCGCAGGCAAGTTTTCCTTTCATGTATTTTGAAAGATCTTCGAGATCGATATCTGTGGGGTCGAGGCCCTCTATGACCGTGACCTCTTTGCCATACCGGCGCTTGTTGACCTTAACATTGATGCGTTGCTGCTCTTTTGCCACTTCTTCACAGATACAAAGTTCCTTAGGCAGTCCACACGTCGGACAAATCCCACCATTCATTACAAAGTACGTTCAAGTTCTGTTTATATATTTGTTGGCATCCTCATAGCGGTTTGGTGAGGGTTTCTTGCCTTAAATGCGATGAGCACTGGAATAAGCCGCCCGGAAGCCCATTCACCCTGCAAAACTGTCGACCCGGCAGGTATCGCATCCCCGTGACAGGACCTGGTCAGTCCGGCTATTATAACGGTACACCGTTATCCCCTTGCACCCGAGTTCGCGGGCAAGGAGGAATGTGCGGGAAATATCGTCAGTTGTCGCATCTTCAGGGAGGTTAACGGTTTTCGAGACTGCATTGTCGATATATCTCTGGACATGGGCCTGCATTCGGACGTGGAACTCCGGTTCAATCTCTGCGGCAGTGCGTAGGAGTTCCCTGGTATCATCACCGACCGGAAGATGCTGCACGCTCCCGGTCCGCAGGATCTCCTCGATCATCGAATGGCCTCCCGGAAGAGGTGCTATCAGCCGCTCAACCGAGGGATGTACAGAACTGATTATCTGCCCGTTTATACTGCGGGTCGGGGCCAGGGAGAACAAGGGCTCGATCCCACTGCTCGTGCCGGCAATGATATGGAGCGATCCGGTAGGTGCAATTGTAGTGACAGTGGCATTCCGCATTGGCCCGGCCCATGTGGAAAGACCGATTTCTGGAAACGATCCGTTTTTTTCGGCAAGCTCCCGGGAAGCGGCATGGGCTTCGTCCTGGAGGAAACGCATCACTGCACCTGTTGTGGATAATCCTTCTCCAGACTGGTAGGGGATTTCCAGAAGGATGAGTGCATCGGCAAGCCCCATCACTCCGAGCCCGATCTTGCGGGTGCGGAGGGTCGCTTCCCGAATTTCAGGGACCGGATAGGCGTTGATATCGATGACCCGGTCCAGAAAACGGACAGCCCTTCCGATCACTTCGGAAAGTAATCCGTAATCGATACCATCCCGGGAGAGACATGCCGCGAGGTTAATGCTCCCGAGGTTACAGGATTCGTAGGGCAGGAGCGGCTGTTCACCGCAGGGGTTGGTCGCCTCGATTGATCCCAGTCCCGGCATTGTATTCGTCTCGTTGATCCGGTCAAGAAAAAGTATCCCCGGGTCTCCGCACTGCCAGGCTGCAACCGTGAGATCCTTCCAGATAGCCCGTGCAGGGACGGAAGCCCACACTGCCCCATCGCGGGGATTTACCAGATCGTAATCGCTGTCCCTGGAAAGCGCAGAGAAAAACGTTCCATCGAAGCCTACCGAGAGGTTGAAGTTCTGGAGCCCGCCCTCCTGCTTGGCATGAATGAATGCGATGATGTCGGGATGTGAGCTGGCCAGCACCCCCATATTTGCACCCCTGCGTTTTCCGCCCTGCTTGAGGGCGCTCGTTGCTTCATCAAAGACACGGATGAAGGGGATTGGTCCGCTTGCAACCCCTGCAGTATTACCGACGCAATCTCCGGCCGGCCTGATATGCGAGAACGAGAACCCCGTTCCACCCCCGCTCTTGTGGATGAGCGCCATGTGGTTGAGTGCACGGAAGATGCTCTCGATCGAATCACCTACCGGCAGCACGAAGCAGGCAGACAGCTGTGCCCCGCCGCCGCCCGCGTTCATCAGGGTTGGTGAATTGGGTAGGAAGCGGAGATCGTCCATCAACCTGAAGAAGTGCTCCTCTTCGATGGTCCCTACCGCCCGGGCCACTCTCCGGAACATTGCCCGGGGAGTTTCCCCTGGTAAGAGATACCTGCCCCTCAGGAGGATGTGTCCGGCCCTTGTAAGCCCCATAAAATGCTAAAGGGAATGCTTTTTATTTAAACTCCGCGCTAATCTATCACCAGGAAATGTCCGTTTTTGTTCTCGGCACCGCATCGCATGTCGGGAAGAGCACGGTGGTTGCAGCGTTGTGCCGGGTGCTATCCAACCGGGGGATCACAGCAGCACCGTTCAAGGCCCAGAACATGAGCCTGAACTCATTTGTCACGCAGGATGGTGCGGAAATCGGGATCGCCCAGGCTGAACAGGCATCTGCCGCCCGCCTCGAACCGGAAGCGGATATGAACCCGATCCTCCTCAAGCCCACAGGTGAGCGGGTTTCCCAGGTGGTGCTTATGGGTCGGCCTTACCGCGACATCCCCATATTGGACTATTACCAGGAGACGGAGGTGCTGCTCTCCCATGCTGTCCGGGCTGCGGAACGCCTCATGAACCGTTACGGACATATCGTTGCTGAAGGGGCCGGCGGGGCAGCAGAAATCAACCTGTATGACCGCGATATTGCCAACATAAGGATCGAGCGGGAACTGGGGCTTCCCATCATCCTGGTTGCCGATATCGAACGGGGCGGGGTCTTTGCACAGGTCTATGGAACCCTGGAGCTCCTCCCTCCGGATATCAGGCCGCTGGTCATGGGAATTATCATCAACAAATTCCGTGGTGATCCCGCTCTCTTTGAGGACGGCATCCGGATCATCGAGGATCTGTGCGGTGTTCCGGTGCTTGGGGTGATACCCTTCATCTCACTGCCGCTTCCCAGCGAAGACTCGCTCTCTATTGAGGATAAGAAAGCATGCGACCATCCGATAAGGATCGCGGTCATCCGGCTCCCCCAGATCTCGAACTTCACCGATTTTGAATCCCTGGAACGATCGGCGATGGTGGTATATGTCAGGCCCGGGCTCCCCCTTGCCGGGTACGACTGCATTATCATTCCGGGAACCATGAACACGGTGGATGATCTTCGGATTGTGAACGAGAGCGGATGTGCTGCTGAGATCCATGCAGCGCGGGAACGGGGAGTCCCCATTATTGGGATCTGCGGAGGTTACCAGATGCTCGGCCTGGAGGTGATTGATGAAGGTGTTGAACCGTCATATGTCCACTACGAGGGGCTCGGCCTGCTCCGCACAGTCACCCGCATCTCGAAATATGAAAAGACAACCGAAAGGGTAACACGGACTGCGTCGGCTGTCGGCCCTATTCTGCCTTCAGTCGGAACGGTCAAGGGATACGAGATCCAAGCGGACAAGACCGAACGGACCGGAGACGATGAGGCATTTTACGGTGAGGGGACCGTCTCACAAGATGGCCTGGTGATCGGCACATATCTTCATGGACTTTTCGAAAACTCCTCGGCAGCGAATGCCCTCCTCTCCTTTTTGTACGCACAAAAAGGTCTTGAGTATGTCCCAACCGATGAAAAGACCTGGCATGATCCCTATGAACATCTGGCGGCCGGGATCGAGCGCTACGTAAAGCTTGATCCTATCCTCACCCTCTTTGAAACGTAAAAGAAGTGGGTATTTTTAGGTGAGGACGCCCATGAGTTCGTGAGAACATGGTACTGGGGAGGTGCATATGGCGATACGGGTATCCATCACCATGGATTCAGAGATGAGCGATCTTATCGACAGGTTTGCAAAAGAGCACGGACTGGATCGGAACCGGGCTATTCTCGAACTCATCGACAACGGGTTTTCGCACGTCAGAGAGGGGCAGCCGGTCACCCTGAACCAGAAACGATCCTTTGAAGAATATCGGGAGATACTGGAAAAAATTTCTGAACTTAAGCATTCCATGAAAAATCTCGCCGATGAAGTGCAGCTGGTCCACCACATCATCGATGTCGAGTGGAGCAGGGATATGCGACCGGTGCCGTTCCAGACCCGGCGGTGGTGGGAGTTCTGGAAGAGCCCCTGAACACCAGCTACCCGATGATGTTCATCATGCTGCGATAGCCTTCACCCATGCGGTCGGCACAGGTTACAGCTTCCACTTCCTTCAGGTTCACTTCTTCCGTTGCCCGGTGCCGCAGGCAGTAGGCGAGAGCTGGTGAAGTCACCTGGCGTCCACGAACCTTGAATGAACGGGAGAAGACACAAAACCTGCAGTGCTCAATGGTCTCTTCCCTGTCCGGGCGGCAGTGGACCCTGCCGGCATGTACCTCAAGGACGCGGTATGCTTCTTCAGACATGAAAAAGGATTCCTCCAGGAGGGGTATCCCGTGTTGGGATATAGATCCACCGATCCGGGCATCTATCATGCATGCTCATCGCTAACCAGCATGACCGGTTTTCCCTCAATGCGGGAGATCCCCTGCTCTATCGCGGCCAATAGTGCAGGTATCTCCCTGGAAAGAGATTGTTCACGCTCTCCTATTGCAGCCATCTTATCACGGAGATCTGCAAGTCGGGCTTCCCTCGTCTCTCTTTCATGCTGTACCCACCGGATTTTTTCAACTATCGGGTGAGCTTCATGATCTCGCTCAGCAGCACTTAGCCGTGATTCGGCACCCCGGTACTGATCATACAGCGACTTTATCCGTGCTGTTATGTCGACTTCTTCGGAAAAAAGCTCCCGCTCTTCCTTGTTCTTCAGTACTATCTCCCCGCTCGCAATCATGCTCCGGATAATCGGCAGGACCTTGTTGAGACCTGACAGGAGCTGATCCTCGTCAGGTAAATTGGATCCGTCAAGCGCATCGACCACCGCTTCAATTTCGCGGGACGCCGATGCCCCCTCTCCCCGCTGCAGAATCCTTTCTCCTTTTCTCAGGACGTGGGCAATCACAGAAATATCTGCCCGCAGCGAGCGATCGGCCGAAGAAAGCTCGCCCTGGAGGTCTGAAACCGCGGATCTCAGATCGTCAACTTCCGCGGATACGGCCGGGCCTTCAGATATTGCAAGGGTCTTTTTGAGATCTTCGATTGCCTGCTCTTCTTCATCGATTTTATCGCGGATATTAATGAGGTCACGTTCCGTTGCGTTGTGGTTTGCGATTGTGGCTGACAGTGATGCAGCTGTTCTGTGCAGGTCCGCGATCTCGTCTCGTTTCCTCCGTGCATCGGCAATTTGCGGTGTCATGGCATTCACTTCCCGTCCTATCCGATCTACGTTCAGCCGGATCTCTTTCATCTCTTCGGGAAAGACCCCCCGCAGGTATCTCCCGGGCCCGGCAAGCCCTTTGACGCAGCCTTTGAGGCATTCGCTTGCCGCCACGTAGAACTCTTCGGGGTTAGAGGGGAGGGCTTTTGCAAGTGAGGAGAGCATGGATTTCTCGAAGAGCGGTAGCGTGTTTTTGGCAATCTTTTCGAGTTTGGGATGATATGCCTCTTCGCGCTCCTTCGAGCGGAGATCCCGTATCAGATCCACCAGGTCTTCCCTGGCAGCTAATACCCCATCACGGTGGCGTTCTATCCCTGCGGAGAGATCAGCGGTGATCTCCGCGTCACGCGCCTCAAGCAGAACCGGGACATCGGAAATCGACACGGTGCGCGGTTTTTCTTCCCTCTCTTTCGAAAACCGGTCTTTGATGAACTTGAACATGGAACGCCCTTACAATCGCCGATCGTCCTGGCCGGATTCATCTGCGCAGTCGTTGCCTGAGATCCTCCGGAGTCGTGCCACCCCGTCAATTTCGCGGATGACACTGACCACCGACGGAGGAACCAGCTGCTCCCATTCCTCTCCTTTCAGCATTCTCCTTCTGATCTCGGTGCCGGAGTGAAGCTTCCTGGCATACATCGCCGGCGATTCCACCCTCACCCCTGCCTCTGAGAAGAGTTGCATTACCAGCGGGTTGCCGGAATATACCAGGTCAAAAGGCGGAGCCATCGACCGGACATGCGAGACCCAGAGGGCATTCCTCCGGATGTCCTCGATGGGAATTACATAGAGAGGAATCCCGATCTCCCCAAGCGAACCGGTTATCATCAGGATTCGTTCCCCTGCCGTAAACGGGTTCCCCGGTTCGTGGGAGAGCTGGGCGCTCCCTACCCCGATGATGATCTCCCGCGCCTTCTCTGCAATGCGTTCCAGCACGTACTGGTGCCCGTTGTGGTAAGGCTGAAACCTCCCGATATAAAATACCCGTGTCATCTTGACGCCGCCATATTTGCAATCCGGGCTGCAAACGCCCCTGCCGTAAACCCTGCATCGATGTTGACCACCGCGAGGACCGAGCACGACTGAAGCATGCTTGCCAGCGCCGCCTGCCCCTGACCCATATATCCATATCCGGTGCTCACAGGGACGCCGATAACCGGACGGTCTATGAGCCCGGCGACAACCGCCGGAAGTGTTCCTTCCCTGCCTGCAGCGACAACGAATACATGGGCATCGAGACATTTCCTGATGGCCGGGAAAAGCCGGTGGATTCCGGCGGCCCCGACATCATATGCCGTGCAGACCCTGCATCCCATCTCTGCGGCAACGACCCGCGCCTCCTCGGCCACCCGTATGTCAGAAGTCCCGGCAGTGATGATCCCAACCACCCCCCCGGATAGCTCCACAGGGCTTCCCCGTGAGAGGACTGCCATCCGGGCCCGTTCATGGCAGGTAGCCTCCACTCCTGACAAAGCCGCCCGGTCTGCGAGAACTGCATACTGGGCGTGTGAGATGCGTGAAACGAGGCAGCGGCCCGAAGTGCCTACAAGGGCGAGCACTATATCTGAGAGCTGCCCGGCTTCCTTGCCCTCCGCGAGCACAACCTCGGGGATCCCACACCGCAGGCACCTTCCCACGTCGAGGTTTGCGATATCTCCGACCGCTTCGATACGGAGAAAATCGATTTCCCGCTCTGCATCTTCGATTGTAATAGTTCCCTTCTGGAGGCGTTCAAGGACGACCTGGAGTCTTTTATTGGCAGGCATGCCTTTCTCATAACGATATTGGCTTGCCTATATTAAGTTCCTTCAGGGAGGGGAATCCATGCATCGGGTTGAGTCCCGCGTTCCGGCAGGTTTGCTGGCGCTTTTGAAAAACTGTTAACCACTACCTGGAAAACCGTGATACGTAATTCCCGTTAAGTTATTGGCCGTAAAAGAAGACATGTTCATACCGATGAGCTATCTCCTCTATGTCGCCTTCTTTGGGGCAGCAGTGGTTTTTTTCCTCTGGTTGCGGGATGCCAGGATTTTTTACCGGACCGCACTCCAGGGTTACAGGAAAGCAGCCTACCGGGGCGTTCTCTACTGCGCGCTCGCCGTGCTTGGCGTCGCAGTGACAGGGTGGTCGGCCCTTGAATACTTCGGGGTTGGTCTGATCCTCGCTGCCCTTTACCTGCAGGGACGTGAACAGCGGGAAAGAGTCTGGGAATCCGAGAGGACATTAGACCGGCTCCTCGGTAAAGCTCCACGGAAAAAAGGTACCCAGAAGAGGGAGGCCTGATATCATGCTCCAGAAACCACGCGGAACCCGCGATTTTCTCCCAGATGAGATGGAGCAGCGGCGCGAGGTTGAGGGAACAATGCGCCAGATAGCCGGCACCTGGGGATACCGGGAGGTCTGCACCCCCGAATTCGAGGAACTGGAACTCTTTACCATCCGTTCAGGGGATGGCATCATTCAGGAAATGTATGCGTTCGAAGATAAGGGCGGGCGAAAGCTCGCACTGCGTCCGGAAATCACTGCCCCTGTGCTGCGATTGTATGTCAATGAGGGAAAGACCCTGCCAAAGCCGCTCCGCTGGTTCTACTTTGCCGACTGTTTCCGTTATGAACGACCGCAGAAGGGGCGTTACCGCCAGTTCTGGCAGTTCGGGATCGAGCTGATCGGTGTTGATTCCCCCATGGCGGAAGCCGAGGTCATCCTGCTTGCCCGCGACCTCCTTACAGCGTGCGACATCTCTTTCTCCATCCATATCGGCCACCTCTCGTTCATGCGAAGCCTTCTTTCCGGCCTTGATCCTGATGAACAGAAGAAGATCCGGATGTTCCTCGACAAGAAGGATACTGAAGGACTTGGCGCATACCTCTCGTCCATGGGCATGGAAGACCTTCTCGAACGCCTCACGGCCCTTGCCGAGAGCAGGAGACTGGATGATGTTTTTGCCATAACCGGGGATTTACAGGATCAGGACCGGATCGAAGAGCTTTTCTCAATCCTGGACGGGTCGGGACTGGAATATACCCTGGACCCCGGGATCGCCCGGGGTCTGGACTACTATACCGGGATGGTCTTTGAGATCTTTGCCGAAAACCTGGGTGCCGAAAACCAGGTTCTCGGAGGAGGGACGTACAGCCTGGCACACCTCTTTGGCGGCGAAGAGACCCCTTCCTGCGGATTTGCCATTGGATTCGACCGGGTGATGGTTGCCCGGGGCGAGAGGGGTCCTGTTTCTTCAACGGTAGCAGGGGTCGCGTTCACGCCGGAAGGACGTGATTGGGCAATTACCGTTGCGGGTGCATTCCGGGAGGCCGGTATCAGGACCGAACTTGTTCTGTCAGGGAAATCGCTGGGAAACCAGATCTCTCATATTGCCCGATCAGCAGATTATGCCCTGATCATCGGTGAACGCGAGTGCGAACTGCGGAAGGTCACCGTAAAAAACCTCCGTACCGGCACGCAGGACATGCTTCTGCTAACCGATGCGATCAGAGAGGTGAGCGGGAGTGAGTCTTGCTGAGGATCTGGCACGGCAGCAGCGAAGTATCAGTGTCGCGGAGTTCTTCGAGAGGAACAAACACCTGCTCGGGTTCGATTCCCCGACCCGTGGTGTCATCACCACCATCAAGGAAGCAGTTGATAATGCCCTTGATGCCTGCGAGGAGGCACGGATCCTCCCGGATATCTTTATCGCAATCCGGCGTCAATCCGGGGACATCTTCCGAATCATTGTCGAGGACAACGGCCCGGGAATCGTCGACAGGCAGATCCCGTTCGTGTTCGGAAAGCTGCTCTACGGCTCACGGTTCCATCAGATCAGGCAGAGCAGGGGACAGCAGGGGATCGGTATCTCAGCGGCGGTCCTGTATGCCCAGCTGACGACCGGGACTCCCACGATCATAATATCACGGACAGGACCGGATCTCCCTGCGGTCCGGATCGAGATCCAGATAGATGTCGGGACCAATGAGCCGGATATCGTCTCACAGCAGGAGATCGAATGGGACCGGCCCCATGGCACCCGCATCCAGATCGAATTTAAAAGCTCGCTTGCGGCCAGGAAACGATTGGTCGAGTATCTCAAGTATACCTCAGTGGTAAACCCCCATGCCCGGCTGCGGCTCGAACTTGATGACGAGACCATGCTCTACGACCGGGTGAGCGATGAGGTGATCGCCTGTCCACAGCCAATACAGCCTCACCCCCACGGGATCGAGATCGGACAGCTCCGGAGGATGCTTGCCTCCGGCAACGGGCACCTGGAACACTTTCTTTCAAACCATTTCTCCCGCGTGGGGGCCAGGAAGGCCTGCGAGATCTGCACCAGGGCCGGGATTGCCGGAAACCGAGATGTCGGATCCCTCTCTCATGAAGAGCAGAAACGGCTCGTCGAAGCCATTCAGGAGGTGAAAGTCCCTGCTCCCCCGGTAAACCAGTGTCTCTCGCCAATCGGAGAGGAGCTTATCACCCGGAGCCTCGAAAAGGAGTTCCAGATGGACTTTGTCAGGGCACGGACACGGCCTGGATCGGTATTTTCCGGCCACCCATTCATCATCGAAGCGGCTATCGGGTATGGCGGGAAACTACCCGCAGAGGGTAATGCCCAGATCCTTCGGTTCGCAAACCGTGTACCGCTCATGTACCAGCAGGGAGCCTGTGCCATCACCCAGGCCATTGCCGGGATGAACTGGAAAAACTATGCCATTCCGCAGGCAGGACTGCCTACCGGGCCTCTCATCATCCTGGTGCATGTTGCATCGACCAATGTACCGTTTACAAGCGAGAGCAAGGATGCCGTTGCCGGGATACCGGAAATCGAACGGGAGATTGTGCTTGCCCTCCAGGATCTCGGCCGGGACCTGAAAATCTTCCTTTCGCGACGGGATCGGAACCGGCTCCAGGAGGACCGGGCCCGGGCAGTCTGGGCAATCCTCCCCGATCTTGCTGCCAAGGTGGCCGAAATCGTTGAAGAGCCGATACCCGACATCTCGCCCATCGAAGGCCGGATCATGCGAAGACTGGTTGCCCGGAAGAGAACTGATGGGGGCACTGTGTTAATCGAGCTTATCAACTACACCGCACAGCCGGCTACCCTCTCCCTCTACAGCATATCACCCGATGCAGCCGATGATGCCCGACCACCTCCGGACCTTGTCACCCGGCTGGATGACGAGTACACGAAGGTATGGCAGATCTCGGTCGGAGTGGGAGAATTGTGGCAGACCAGGTTTACCGGAAGTGGTGGAGGTACTCTGGAGCTGCGGGATATCGATCCGCGGCAGATCGTGGTGGTTGATCAGGATGTCTAGATCACAACTCGATAATATGGCTACCGAGCGTCTGGTAGGGATCGCCAGGAAATGGTACAGCCAGATGACCGGGGGAGAGGTCCCCTCAATCTCCCTTCCGTCCCGCACCAAACAAAACATCGCATATGATGACGAGGCAGAGGTCTGGAAATATGGAGATCGCGAGAGCATCCGGTCGGCCGGGACAGCAAAGAGTGCTCTCCATCTCCTGAAGATGGCCTGGGTCATATGGTTTTTAAAAAAACAGATCGGTGAGGATAGATCCTCGACGTTAAGAGAGCTATATTATATATCCGAGGGATGGAAGAAAGCGAAATTCCAGGCTCAGGAAGAGAGTAACTTCCTGATTGAGGATCTCGAGATCCTGACCGATATGCAGCGCGAAGCGTTCCACCTCAGACCTGAAGAGGACGGAGCAACCATCTTCGGCCCCCTTAAGCTGAAAGAGCAGACCCGCAGAGGTGCCCGTGACATCCACTGCCAGGACGACGTGGGGGAAGCCGGTTACCAGATCCCGACGAATGTCGAGAACATCGAGTTACTTGACCATGATGCACAGTTCGTGATTGCGATTGAAACCGGCGGTATGTACGCACGTCTTATTGAAAACGGCTTTGACAGCGAGTACCGCGCGATTCTTATCCACCTCAAGGGGCAGCCTGCCCGGTCAACCCGCCGTGTCCTCAACCGCATCAATGACCAGTTCAACATCCCGGTCGTGGTCTTTACTGATGGCGACCCCTGGTCCTATCGCATATATGCCAGCGTTGCTTACGGTGCTATCAAAAGTGCTCATATTTCGGATCTCCTGGCCACTCCGAAAGCACAGTTTGTCGGTGTCCAGCCAAGCGATATTCGGGACTACAACCTTCCTTCAGACCGCCTCAATGAGAAAGATGTCGCCGCCCTGAAAAGCGAGCTGACTGATCCGCGGTTCTCCTCCGATTACTGGAAGGAACAGATCGAACTACAGCTCACGCTCGATCTCAAGTCAGAACAGCAGGCCTTCGCAGCGAGGGGGCTCGATTTCGTGACGAAGGAATATCTCCCCGGGCGGCTCTCTGACATGGGCGTGCTGTAGCTTTCCATGCCGTTGGTGTATACCGGTACTGATGGCGGTTTGCGAAAACGATGGGAGGAGGAAGGTTGATCCGCCAGTCAGATGAAGAACCGGAACATTATCCAGGCGATCAGAACCATGATGATGGAGTACTTCAGCCCGGCTATTGCTCTCCCTTCCCCCATCTGGCCGGCAACGAAGCCTGAGAAGAGCCCCTGCAGGATGGCTGCATGGGTGAATATCCGGGTGTAGAGGGGCAGGTCGACGTTTGCACCAAACGAGGATGCTGCAGCGGATGTTCCGGCCGCTGCCGATCCCGCGGTGGCCATGACCGAGAGGAACGTGGTCACCAGGATATAGATCACGAAGACGAACACCATGAATGCGATTAACACGATAACGATGTAAATCAGCATGTTGTTCCGCCGGTCGGTTCGGAGCGTTATGAATTCATAGCTGTCGTTTGCCGCCGCCCTCAGTACTTCACTCACGTCGCCCCCGGCCTTGCTTGCCTTGGCAATCAGGTCAATGCTCCTGTCGGTGAGAGGTGTGGCGAGACGGGCCCGGAACCGCTGGATAGCATCGATAAACGTAACATTCCAGGACATTTCGTTGTCCAGCCGTCTCACATAGGGAGTAAGGGTAGAGTAATCACTCTGAGCTACCAGGTGGACGGCGTTTGGCAGTGTCATTCCCGAATCGTTCATACCGGCAAGGTCGCGATAAAAGTTCGGGAGAGCTTCTTCGATATGCCGCCTCCTGGACATTTCGCGGAAATCGAGAACAGCAAGAGGAATGGCAGCGATGAAAAAGGTGAATATGAGAATATCGTCAACTGCTGTTGAGGTGTAGATACCCGATACCCCGTGTTCGCGGATAACGAACGCGGTTCCGATCAGGAAAAAGAGGATGGCAGCCGGTATTGTCACATATAGTGTGTTTATTGGTTGTTCGGTGAGAACTTTTATCGGGTGCTTCAGGAGTCGTCCGAAACCATGCTCAGATGCCCGGTACTTAACGATTTTTCTGACGATCACATCCTGCTCATGCTCGAATTCCGATTTATCCCGTTCCCCAAGCTCGATATCCGGCGGTTTTTCCCTCTTCAGTAGGCGGGATAGGGTTTCCATTCGTCCCGGCTTGTCTCCTGAGGAAGCAGCCTCATAGGGAGGGGTTTTGGGCTGCACCGCTTCTCCGGTTTTTCCTTTCTTTGCTTTGAAGAGATCTTTGAATGCCATGGTCAACTCTCCGGGGTCATCGAACTTATGAGGATTACGAAGCCGATGCTCCCGAACGGGATTATCAGGTAGATGATGATGTAGAGAAAGAATGGCTGGGACTGCCTCGAGAGGATGGACATGATCGATTGCAGGATTATGAGGAACAGGGGCCCGGCCACCATCGCTGTCACGTAGGACTCGGCAATGAGCCCGAGCGTCTCGAGGAACATTTTCTGGGTCTGCCGGTTTTCAAGGGCATACTGTTCGGCCTTGTTCCGGAAGTATTCGGTCAGGTTGCTCCCGCTCGAGATGCACCCCATAGCCCCCTGTAAAAATTCCTTCATCCGGAAACTTGGTGTGGTGGAAGATACCAGCCGCAGGGCTTCTATCAAATCCTTCCCGTACAAGTCGATTTCAAGGGCGACGAACCGTGCTTCGGTAGCACTCTCACCGTAAATTGTGCTGCTCGCCAGCTGGCGGAAGATCTCTGCAGGTGGAATTCCGGCTGTCGACATAGCCGTTACATAATTGATCGCATATGGAAGGGTGGCATCGATGTTTCTCTTCCGGTTCCCGGCAATATAGACAGGGTAGAGGAGAAAGACCAAAAACGTTATCCCGCCTATAACGGCAAACGACATCACGGCCGCAAGTATGGTGCCGAGGATCAGGGCATGCTGTGAGAGGGTAATGATGAAGTCCGGGGCTGCACCACGATACGTAATCATGCCAGGAATATTGAGGGCCCAGGTGACCAGACTGAGAAAGACGGCGGAGAGGATACCGGCGAGGATTGACCCGAGATACGCGGTGGAGAGATACACTTCAAACGGGACCTTCATCCTCGCCGTGAGCAGGGCGTTGCGGAGTTCTGCGTACTTGTTCCGCTTTTTTCCGGCATAGTGTCCAAACAGTTTGAAGGCGAATCGCTGGAGGCTGTTCATTCAGGTCATTCCATCGGGTAGAGTTCGGCTCGCACTGTTTCCATCACCTTTGAGGGGTCGCGGTAATACTGGATCAGGATGTTGCTCACATCGCGGTACTCGCGGATCTTCTTAACGCGCATCCATTCAAGTACCTCCTGCCGCATCTTGAGCTCCTCCCGCATTCTCGCTTCCGACCATCCACGGGCCTCCATGATCTCTTCGAGGACAAAGGATTTGCCGGAATACGTTATCTCATCGGTGACCGGATGCCACCGGAATACCTCGTTCGTGATAAGCTCGTTCGTTCGTGGATCGAGGTCGAGAATCTCGACAATCTGCTTGTTGCGCCGAATCCGCTGTCCCCCAATCCTTGCCTGCACCTGGACCGATACCAGGTTCAGGGCGGAGAGCATGTTTCTCGGAACATCAAGCGGCGGGTTTTCCAGGCGGTGGACGATACTTGCCACTGAATCGGCATGGATTGTCGAATAGGTGACATGCCCGGTGCTCATTGCCTGAAACAGGGTCAGGGCTTCCCTGCCCCTCACTTCGCCCACGATGAGATATTCGGGCCTCTGACGGAGGGCAGCACGGAGCAGCTCGTACATATCGATCTCGCCCTTGCCTGCAGTGTCAAACGAAGTCCTGGTGACGCTGGGGATCCAGTTCGGGTGCGGCAGTTTCAGCTCCCGCGTATCCTCAAGGGTGACTATCTTTGCCAGCGGAGGGATGAAGAGAGATATGGCGTTCAGCGAAGTAGTCTTACCCGATGCGGTTCCCCCTGCAAAAATACAGGACTTCCCGCTCTCCACCGCAAGCCAGAGAAATGCGATGGACAGTGGGGAGAACGTTGACCATTCGATCAAATCGGTGGGGGTGATCGGTTCGGACTTGAATTTCCGGATGGTGTAGGTAGATCCATGAGCTGTGACTTCCGTCCCGAGGGTCATCTGGATCCGGGACCCATCATGCATGGTCGAATCGAGCATCGGTTCGGCGATGGAGATATATTTTCCAGACCTCTGCGCGAGCTTGGTCACGTAAGAGTCGAGTTCTTCTGAACTCTTATAGCGAAGGCTGGTCCTCATGGATTCATAACGGGTATGATAGACGAAGAGGTTTACATTCACCCCATCACACGAAATATCTTCGATGTAGCGGTCGTGCATGATGGGATCGATCATCCCATTCCCCAGAAACTCCTTGTTCATATTATAGATGATCTTTTCCCGCTGGGAAGGTGTGAGTGAGAGGCCGAAATCGGCAATGACATCATCGGTGACTTCCTTAAGGGTGGTCCGCGCCTGTTCATCGGGCAGGTTCTGGGTGTTTACATCGAGGCGCTCAAAAATACGTTCTTTGATCTCTCCGAAGAGTTCATCCTCTGCCGCAGTGAGGACTGGCTCAAGGACCTCATATGTGTATTCGTGGGTAGCATGATCGTAGGTAACCCTGATGTAGGCATAGGGCTCGTTGACCGGATACGTCTCGATCTCTTCAGCGCCGGGTCGCGGCCGGAAGGTGAGATCCACGAGCGGGCCATGAATTCTCGGGTCATACTCCGCAACATGGTGGCGTATGATCGAGAGTGGACTCAACTTTTTGAGGAACCCGGCCTTGGGCGCATCTGTTTCGATTGCGGTTGCCGTCTCGGTGACGGCCCTGAATCCTTCCCCTGTGAGCGCGCTCTCTTTTTGGGAAGGGATCCCACCCTTGCTCTTGAGGTCAAAGACCTGAGTTCTGGCTTTAATTTTTAGTTCGTCCACTTCAAATGTGGCGCTCCGGGGCAGGATCAGCCCGTGGAGATCGCCGATTTCGTCAATCGAAACGACTGCTTCATTATGGGGTGGTTTCTCATCAGACCAGACACTCTTTTTTACCGGGACAAACCGGGGTGCCGCCCGGGTCTGGCTCATCACATCCCCTTCCTCGGTCTCGTAAGATTCCTGGGCTGCAAACGCCAATTTAGCCTCTTTTGTATCCATTTCAACCGGTTCCGTAACTCTTTCGGACGTTACCTCCACGGTTTTAGAGGGCGGGGCAACCGCGCGCTTGATCTCTTCAGAAAATTCAAATTCGAATTCCATGTTTTCTGACTCAACGGCTGCGTCAGGGTCCTTTTCCTTCTCTTTTTTGCCGCGTGAGAACATTTTTTTCAGTGATGATTCCTTCTTTCCCGCCAATCATATCACCTTCCCAGATTGTCTTTATCGTGCGAGTGCTCCATTTCCTTGAGTTGCCGTATGGCGAGCCGGACCAGACCAAGATTCGCGTCCGCAAGGGTGATTATACAGAGTGCGAGATCACCATACGGGAAAACAATGCATTTTTTCTTCCCGGCCTCCAGGACGATCTGGTCGAGTACTCCCATTCGCATATCGCTCGCGATACGCTCCCCTGCCCGGATAAAATCTTCGGCGATGGCAGCCACCTGCTCAAAATCGTCCTTCCCCACCGATCTTACCGGAAAACCTTCATAAAATGCGATAACTGCGAGAACACCCGGCTGACGCTTGATGACCTGGAGCCTGTTGTCATCGAGAATGTTTGACACCTCAAAAGCGCGCAACCCTCGTGCTTTTACCTGTATCCGCTCTTCCATCCGGTATCTTCCGGATTCTGTCATTTATCTGTCGTTTCAATTCTGATAAACGGCGTTCAGAGTGCCGCTACCAGGCGTTCCTTGTTCTTCTTGAGCTCGTACCGGATTCGTCCTAAATTCGAGGAATTTTCCGCAACGATTGCGATCAGTTCTTCTTTCGAGAGGGGCGACACGATGATCGGGCCACGGTCAAGCTCGACCAGCATCTGGGTAAGCTCACCTTTTCCAAGCTCTTTTCCCATGGCCTCTGATGTCCCGATGCCCGTTGATGCCATTGCCCCCAGAGCATCGATGTCCATCTTGCCGGACATCGCACTCTCGATAACGAAACCGTCGCGGCCCACCACCACTGCAGCGGAAACCCCTTCGAGGTTCAGAAACTCATCTAAAATTTTTTTCAACATTGCACGCCACCTGTTGTATAAAAACATCCTCTTGATATCTTGAAATAAAAATGTTTGCCTGATATGCCGTCTGGCCTCTGCCAACACGGAGATGCCCGGCATCAGTAGTATTATGAACGAATGCGAAAGTATTGTCTATTGATGCAGCTTCCCAGGGGGACATTTCGGGAATTGAAGAGAGGTTCGGTCCTCCATTCCCTCATCGGCGAGATGGAAAGGGCCCGCTTCACGGGATACTGCAAAATTGTGTCGGAAAAAGCCCCTGTCCTGCTGGTGTTTTCTGATGGGAAGATTGTCCTAGCCGAATGCGGAACACTTATCGCTCATGCCGCTATGGAGGAGATCTCCCACTCCGGAGACACCCCGGTTGACAGCTCGCTTCATGAGCTATCTTCCGCGCAAATCCAGCTTGCCCTTGAGTTCAACCATGAGGCTCGTGTTGATGCGGGGGTGAAACCTGGCAGGATCTATATTGCACGGTCGCAACCCCGGCGTGATGATACCACTCCTCACCCGAAATCACCTACCGTTGGGCCCAGTACCGGCTCACATCGCGTAACGGTGCCGGAACGTTCCTCTGATCACCGGACTTTCGTTCCGGCTGATGAGGAGACGGCCCTCCTGATACGGGACCTCGATGCACTCGATTCGCTGGATATCCAGGCCATGACCGAGAATTTCCGGGCAAGCTGCCGCCAGATGATCAAGAAACTCGAACTCGAACATCTCCTTGAAAAAGACGCAAGGGATGAAGGATCATGACTGCCAGCGAGACCTTCTTTTTGCTTGTTCTGATGATCATCACTGCTGTCTGCCTCTTTCTCTGTATCTTCAACGCTTTGTTTCTCTTTGAGCTTCGTGAACGTCTGCGGGAGGCCCGGAAAAGAATTCCGGGAACGATGACCGTGGGAAAGGTACAGGCGAATGGAGAGCAATCAGAACACCCCGGGGATTTGGAATCCGCAATAAGGCTCGCCGCCGGAAGGTACCATCTCGATTCGCTGGTTATTGGGACGGCAGACGGCCTGGTCGTTTCTTCTTATGGAAGCCGTAACCCTGAATACGAGGCCGCATATTACAGCAATATCCTGCAGGATGGAACCCGTGCCCCTGAACGCGGTGTGACGCCTTTTATATTCCGGTTCAGGGAAACACCCCTGATTGCGATCGCCCGCGCAAGGGACACTCCTTCGGAAGAGGTGGTGGAGAGACTGGAGACCGATATCAAAACCATATTCGAAACCCAATTATGAACCGAAAGAGACCACGGGCCATTAGGATTTATATAAACACGCAGTAACCACTACACTAAGGAGGGTTGAATTGGTCAGGGTATTCACGTTCGCTTCTGGGAAGGGGGGGACCGGAAAGACCACGATGACGATCAACATAGGGACAAGTCTTGCAAAATTCGGGAAGCGGACTTGTATCATGGATGCAGATATCGGAATGGCCAACCTCGGGCTTTCCCTTGGGCTCGAGGGGGTTCCGGTCACCCTCCATGAAGTCCTCGCAGGAAAGGCCTCAATTCACGATGCGGTCTATGAAGGGCCGGGAGGAGTCCAGGTCGTTCCGAGTGGGATTTCGCTCCAGGGGTTCCAGCAGTCTGACCCTGAACTACTCGGCGATGTCCTGAAAGATCTCACCGATCGACTCGATTTCCTCCTTATAGATGCCCCCGCCGGCATCAGCAGGGATGGAGTCGTCCCGCTTGCAATTGCAGACGATGTCATCCTAGTTGTCAATCCCGAGCTCTCCTCCATCGTCGATGCCATGAAAACCAAAATCCTTGCCGAGGTGGTAGGTGGACACGTCCGGGGAGTGATTGTCAACCGGGCTACGTCCGAGAGTGCTGCAACGGTAAGCCAGAAAATGGAGAAGGTGCTCGGGGCCCGGGTTATAGGTCTTGTTCCCGAAGATCAGAATGTCAGGAGAGCTGCTTCTGCCAAGGTACCGGTGGTCATCAAGTATCCGACTTCGGGTTCATCGGTTGCAGTCAGAAGAATCGCTGCCGGACTGGCTGGGATCACCATCGATAGAGAGCTCATGGAGCCTAAGAGCACCTTCATCGAACGGTTCACCAAGGTCTTCAGGGGAAAACGGTGACTCCCGATACAGTCACCATCGCAATACTGGGCTGTATTGATGGAGCACTTCTGGTGATCTCGTATCTGACCTATCGCCACATCAGGGCGGTGTCCAAACGGGTCGACCACGCGGCCGGCAGACCTGAAAAAGAATGATCGGCACGGGAGCAGAGCCTCTCCCGTTTATTTTCTGGTATTTTTTATCCCGAAGCTTTTTTGCTTTCTCAACCCTGCCGGATCAGGATCCGTTGCCGTCATTCCTGTTTTTTATCTCAAAGACGCAGTTCGGATCACCCTTCGACCTGCACGATATCTCTTTTCCCCTCACTTTGATCCCGAATGCACCTTCAACGATTCCTGCGAGAAGTCCTGCCGTGCCGTAACAGACTTTTTTCCCTGCATTGCCGAACGACTCAGATTCCACAGTGTGCTCGAGTGTGATCGTCTTGGTCTTTTCTGCCTCGTTCCAGGTCATGGCAACGATTCTGAACCAGCCCATCTGTGAGAAGAATGTGAACGCCATATCAGCAAGGGTATTCGGATCGGTAATCCCCATCTTCTTGTAGTATTCAACGTTCTCCCGGCCCATGTCCATATATGCCCGGTAGTTGACACCCCCGGCAGACATCTCCCCCATGGTCTTGATGAGAGAGTTGGTCATGGAGGTGAAGATAAACCGGGGCATGATGACGACCGGTTCATCGATCAGCCTGACCTTTCCCTCAATAGGTTTATGCTCGATATATTCGGTGATAGCAGAATCACCCCTTACGATAGCCTGGGCCTTCCATTTCCAACTGGCCTCGGTCTGATCGGCAACAAACTCGCAGTAATCATCACCGTTCGCCCGGCATTTCGTCTCTAAACAGAACCAGTTCTTTCCAGTGATGGCGGCGAGGATTCCCTCAATCCATCCGCGGTGAATCCCGCAGACTGGCATCTTCCAATCCTTCATCACCTGAGACTCGAAGGTCTGGCGGGTCCGCAGGACTATCTTCTTCTCATCGTGGGAAACGAGCTCGAACGGTGCTCCCCATCCCTGCTGATGCTGAAGCTGGAATACCAGTAGTAAAAACTCGGAGGGGGAAAGGTTCATTCCAAGCTTTTTAAGAAAATTGTTCAGCCCTACCGAACCCAGTCCAACTGCCCTGAAGAGCTGTTCGGTTGCCTTCACGGCAAGTTTCCGGTTGAGGTTGACCTCGTACATCTCGTAGATTGACCGAACAAGATAATCGGGGTTGCTTGCCGTACGAACCCCCAGAAACGATACTGTGCCCTGCAGTGGATCGATCTCCATATAATCCCTGATATCCTTGGACCCGGAGATGATCGCTTCAAAATCGCTTTTCTCGATCTTCTTACGCTCCATACCTGTACTCTCATGATTGAACGTATTTAAACCCTCTCGGCCCGGGGGGAGTTCAGAGACGGGAAATGTATTGTATGATGAAAATGAGGCTTTTAATTGAAATATATTCTGACTTGCTAAGATTAACCGATCTCGAGATCAAGAGGTTTGTCCTGGAGTTCCTGAGAGAAGGAAAATTCGTAAACATCGATATTGTTCTCGTCCCGCACGATCAGGACTTCGTAAGGGCCATGGAGGAGACGGAACGATACTTCACCTCCATGTCCGGTTCTGTCATTTCCCACGATCTGCCCATTGCGGCGGATCTTCACTGCAACGTCCGGAATCGGAATGCCACCGTGTTTGACCACGATTATCAATCGACCGATCCCCTCCGTTTTCTTCCCGATCTCAGGAAGACTGAGTTTATAGGATGATGTGAAATGGCTCTTGTCGTAGATCCTGCAGCTGAAAACGATCCGTTCCACAACAGCCGGATCCATGGCATAGAAGGTGAACTGATCCTCCCTGTTGATAAGATAGACGGCCTTGTTCCCATAGATTTCTCCCTTGTGATCGGAGAACAACGCCCCCTCCGGTTCGCCTTCGAGGAAGAGGAGGTAGGTCTTCCTTCCCCGGCCGGACGACACCCCCGCTCCGTGTAACTTCTCCTCCCTCGCCGTTTGTAAAAGGCCGGAATATGAATAGGTACCTTGTGGCGGTATATCCCTGATAAGATCATCGACAATGCCAGCGCTGTCCACGAATTATCCCTCCAGCAGGATGGAGATTCCATCCGGTCTTTCAATATGGAAATAGTAGTAGGGACCTGATATTTTTTATCCTTCTCCTGGTTCAGGAAAAGCGAGACATAATAGCGGGGAACAGTTATACTATGAGAGAGTTACCGTGATTTCCCTGCTGATCATCCCCGTTGTAGCAGTCGGGTTTACACTACTTTATGCTTCGGTGCTTGATATCAGGGATCGGCGGGTACCGTTTCGGACCTGGTATCCCATGATCATCACAGGGCTGCCTTTCACCGTTCTTTTTTATATCCTCCTCATCGCAGAGGAGGGTCTTTGGGCAGCACTCCCGTTTCTCATTCTCATCATCCTGTTCTCATTGGTGTTTTACCTGTTCGCAAGGTTTCATCTCTATGGTGGAGCCGATGCCTGGGCTCTGATCTTTATCACTGTGCTCGTTCCCACATTTCCGGTTATCCCCATACTCGGGGTTCCTCCATTTCCCTTCCTTCCCTTCACCACTCTGGTCAATGCAGTCATAATTAACCTCTTTACCCCGATTGGAATCCTCATCTATAACCTGCGGAACGGCAACCGGGCTCCATTTCCTTACCTGCTGCTCGGATTTCCTGTTGAAGGGGGCCGTATAATCGAGAGCCATGGGTTCGTGATGGAGGAGATCACGGAAGAAGAGGGGGCTTTGAATCGCAGGTTCGTGGGGATTGGGGAATCGCTCGCGGACATGGTTCGCGGGGAGGGGAGGGTATCTACCCTCGACATGCGACGGAGACCTGATGAGTATTCCCGGGAACGTGAACTCTACGAAAAAGCAGGCAGAGTCTGGATCTCCTATGGAGTGCCGTTCATCGTTCCAATTACCTTT
>Ga0302247_1000357_pt1 | contig 46622 bp, 43 predicted proteins | sample AAG_UR_Ile_MG_FD_193529 | JGI IMG/M metagenome (GOLD analysis project Ga0302247, IMG submission 193529) | Enriched activated sludge microbial communities from anaerobic digester in WTTP, New Holstein, Wisconsin, United States - AAG_UR_Ile | ecosystem: Engineered > Bioreactor > Anaerobic >...
GATCCAATAAACCCTTAAGCCTCGGTTTTTCAAAGCCTTCCATTGTCTCGCCCTCCCTTTCAGAAGGGCCAGTGAATCACTCTTCGCCTCTTTTGTGAATCCTTGTTAACCTGAGTTCAGGGCCGTGATCAAAAAGCAGCAATTTACGCCGGCCTGTTATTACGTTTTCAACAACAATCTGGCGCTTGTCAATTTCGAGAGGCCGTCGGAGCCTCATGTCGTTGTGATTAAGTCGAAGCCTTTTGCGGACACATACCGCCAGTTGTTCCAGAACGCCTGGGAAGAGTCCATTCATCCACCCTCAGCCTTCGGCGAGGAGCCACGCAATCCCGTGGCGTTTCCTTAATAGCCGCGTTCGCCATTTGCGGCGGCCCCGTTTTGGCCTAAGATACATGGCTTTGTTTCAGGAGCCGCGAGCGCCGGATGACGGCTTTTGACCTCTTTCCCCACTGGGACCGCCATGCGCTTTTAACGTGCGGCGAAATGCGCTGTGCCGAAGAGGCCTGTTGCGCGCGCGGGCCGTTGGTTTTCTACGATTTGATGCAAAACGCCGGGCAAGCCGTCGCGCGGATCATTCAGGAGCGCTGGGCGCCTTGCCGCGTTCTTGCGATGTGCGGTCCCGGCAACAACGGCGGCGATGGTTATGTCGCTGCGGAAGCGTTGCGCCGCGCCGGATGGCCGGTTGTGGCTGGCGCGGTGGCGACGAAAACTCAACCGCCGGATGCCGCCAAAGCCGCGCGGGCATGGAAAGGCGAAACAAAGCCACTTGCCGCCGCTCTGCTCAATGAAGCCGAGCTTGTGATCGACGCGCTCTTTGGCACGGGCTTGCAGCGTCCGCTTGAAGGCGATGTGGCTCAAATCATCGAGGCCGTCAATGCGCGACGGCTGCCGGTTGTCGCCGCCGATTTTCCCAGCGGACTCGATGGCGACACGGGCCGCATTCTGGGCGTGGCAACCGCGCCAAAGATTACGGTTACGTGGTTTCGCAAGAAACGCGGTCATGCGCTTTTGCCAGGCGCGTCCCGTTGCGGCGAGATCGTCGTCGTAGATGTGGGCATGAAGACCGAGGATTTAACGACAATCCGCCCATCCGTTGCCGAAAACCACCCGGACTTATGGCTTTCGCAATTTCCGTTTCCGCAACCCGAGGGACACAAGTATTCGCGCGGCCATGCGTTGGTAGCGGGCGGACCCGTCATGACGGGCGCGTCGCGGCTGGCCGCGCGCGCGGCGCAGCGTATGGGCGCAGGGCTTGTAACCTTGGCGGCGCCCGAAGCGGCCTTGCCGATTTATGCCGGGGCGCTGGAGAGCGTCATTGTTCAGCGGGCCGAGACGTTAAACGAATGGCAGCGGCTTTTGGACGACCCCAAGCGCAACGCGGTGCTTGCCGGGCCCGGATTGGGCGTGAACGCCCGAACGATAGATTTCGTCCGCGCCGCGCTGGCGACGCGCAAGCCATGCGTGCTGGATGCCGATGCCTTGACGTCTTTTGCCGATGAGCCGGACGAACTTTTTGCGCACCTGCATCCGTCGTGCGTTTTAACGCCGCATGAGGGCGAGTTTGCGCGCCTCTTTAAAACCGTCGAAGGAGCCGATAAAATCACGCGCGCGCAAAAAGCGGCGGAGAAAGCCGGATGCATCGTTCTTCTCAAAGGCGCGGATACGGTCATCGCAACCCCGGAAGGCTTCAGTGTGGTTAACGGGAACGCCCCCCCCTTTCTGGCGACAGGCGGCGCGGGGGACGTGCTGGCCGGGATGATGTTGGGCCTGTTATCGCCGGGCATGCCGGTTTTCGGAGCGGCGGCGGCGGCGGCGTGGCTTCATGGCCGGGTGGCCGACCTATTGGGACCGGGACTTATTGCGGAAGATATCGTTAACGGTCTTCCCCATGCGCTTAAAGACTTGTCAGCCGCTGCCGGAAAGACCATAGTTGGCCCGTAGCTTAGTGTTTTTAGCCGACGTCGTTTCGCACAAGGAACAATTTGGGACGGCGTGCGAAGGTCAAGAGAATGATCCTTAACGCTCTTTCCTATCGCGACACGGAGGTCGTCAAGATTGGCGCCGCCTACCGGCGCCGCGGCACAGGCGCGGTGGTTGAAATCGCCTATGTGACGGAAGTGGCCAACGACAAAATGGGCATTCCACACGTGCGATACCAGCTTCAGGTGGCCCGCGGCTCGGGGATGCCGACGGTGGAGAACCGGACGCTGGCGCTGGAGGTGTTTCAGACGCGTTACCGCGAGCGGCTGACGGAAGACGGCGATACGGCCCAGGGGACCCGATAAGTTGTTTCCCTCTTACCGGACTTCTGGTAGGTGTCTTCCGCTTTTGGCCGCGCGGGTGTGGCGGAATTGGTAGACGCGCCAGGTTTAGGTCCTGGTGGTTTAGGCCGTAGGGGTTCAAGTCCCTTCACCCGCACCATTAGATTTTCTTGCGCGTGAAACGCGCTTAGAAAATCTTATGTCCCCCGAAGCTTTAGCGAAGGGGGGCGAGTGCAATTTAGACAAACAGAACTTACAGGAAAAACCATGATTCAAGTCAAAGAAACTGTCAACGAAGGATTAAAGCGCGAATTTAACATCAAGATTCCGCTGGCGATGGTCGAGAAATCGCTGACCGAGCGCTTACAGGAAATCGGCAAGACCGCCAAGATTCAGGGCTTTCGTCCCGGCAAGGCGCCCTTGAACGTTCTTCGCCAGCGGTTCGGCGACAATGTGCGCGCCGATGTGCTCGAGAAAGCCGTCGCGGACAGCACGCAGAAAACGCTGAACGAACGCAAACTTCGTCCCGCCCTCCAGCCGAAAGTCGAAATGATCGGCTATGCGGAAGGGAAGGATGTCGAATTCAAGCTCGCGGTCGAGGTGCTGCCGGAAATCAAGCCGGTCGATTTCACATCGTTGCGTTTTGAGCGTCCGATGGCCGAGGTCGAAGACAAGACTGTCGATGAAGCCGTCATGCGGCTGGCCAGATCGATGAAGGAACCGGAGCTTGTCGAGGAAGTCCGCGCGGCCATGAAGGGCGATACGCTCGTGATCGACTTCGACGGCTCTGTCGACGGCACGCCCTATCCCGGCATGAAGGCCGAAAACCACAAGATCGAATTGGGTTCGGGTTTTTTCGTTGGCACGTTCGAGGACCAGCTTGTGGGTTTGAAAGCGGGAGACAGCAAAAAAATCACGGTTCAATTCCCGGCCGATTATCACGCGGGGCATCTGGCCGGAAAGACGGCTGATTTTGCCGTGACCGTGAAGGAACTGAGGGAATGGAAAGAGATTGCGGCGGATGACGCCATGGCAAAAGAGGCCGGATTTCCAAGCCTCGCCGCGTTGCGCGAACGCATTGCGGATGACGTAAAAGCCAATTACGGACGGATCACACGCGCCGTGCTGAAACGCCAATTGATGGATCAACTGGCGGAAAAACACGACTTTGCGATACCGCCCGGCATGGCCGATTCCGAGTTTGACGCCATTTGGCAGCAGGTGCAGAAAGATAAGGTCGCCGGCAGGCTGGATGAGGAAGATAAAAAGAAAAGCGACGACACGCTGAAAAAGGAATATCGCGCGATTGCCGAACGTCGCATCCGGCTTGGCTTGCTGTTGGCCGAAGTGGCGCAAAAGCACAAGATCGAGGTCAGCTCGAACGACTTGCGAAACGCGATGATCGCCGAGGCGCGCCGTTTCCCCGGTCAGGAAAAGGCGGTTATCGACTATTACTCAAAGACCGAGGGCGCGATGGAACGCCTGCGCGCCCCGATCCTCGAAGAAAAGGTGGTGGACTTCATTCTGGCCCAAGCCAGGATCGAGGACAAAAAAGTCACCGCCGACGAACTGATGAAGATGCCGGACGAGATGGACTGAGAAGCCGGAATAAACGGCCCATAATGGTTTGTGGCCCAGGTTTTGTCATAAATCGTAATTAATGACATTTTTACGTTTTTGTGCCATACCGGTTTCGCCAGCCAAGGGGAACCCATGCCGAAACATCGCACAACGATTCAAGAGGGCGGACGCGTCGTCATCCCCGCCGCCTATCGCCGCGCTTTGAACATCAAGCCGGGCGAAGACGTCATCCTTCGCCTTAAGGACGACGAACTGCATCTTTTTCCTGTGCGGCAAGCTGTCAACCGGGCCCGGCGGCTTGTGCGCAAGTATGTCACACGCAAAACGCTTGTGGGCGAACTCTTGACTGAAAGACGCAAGGAAGCCGAACGTGAATAAATATATTCTCGACAGCTCGGCCGTTCTCGCGCTGATCAACGAGGAAACGGGAGCCTCGGCGGTTGAAAAACTTTTGTCTCAATCTAGCATATCGTCGGTCAATCTGGCGGAAGTGATCGCCAGGCTGGCCCTGGAGGGGGTTCCGGCGAGAGATGCCTTTCAAGCCGTTTCCGATCTGGTTCAGGAAGTCGTCTCTTTTGAGGCCGAAGATGCTCAAGGGGCAGGGGCCCTGGCTTTCGTCACAAGGCCGCATGGTCTTTCCTTGGGCGACAGGGCCTGTCTGGCCACGGCTGCGCGCCTTCGGCTTGAAGCCGTTACGGCGGACAGGGCGTGGGGCAAACTGAAACTTCCCATTAAAATCAAAATCATTCGTTAAGACATGCCTTTTTTATATCGTTTGCTTGCCATTCCCGCCTGATGCGCTAATTTAGGGTTCCCGCCGCTGCTTTAACCCGCAAGCCTTCGAGGAGCTCATACGTCATGTCAATTACGGACCGCGATCCTGTTGAAACACTCGCCAACCTCGTCCCCATCGTGGTCGAGCAAACCTCGCGCGGCGAACGCTCGTACGACATCTATTCGCGTCTTCTGAAGGAACGCATCATTTTCATGGTGGGACAGGTGGACGACCATATGTCCAGCCTTGTCTGCGCCCAGCTTTTGTTCCTTGAGTCGGAAAATCCGAAAAAGGAAATTTCGCTTTATATCAATTCGCCGGGCGGCGTTGTGTCGTCGGGCCTTGCGATGTACGATACCATGCAATACATCAAATCGCCGGTATCGACGGTATGCATCGGTCAGGCCTGTTCGATGGGCTCGCTGCTGCTGGCCGCCGGGGCCAAAGGCAAGCGCTTTTCGCTGCCGAACAGCCGGATTATGATCCACCAACCCTCCGGCGGCGCGCAGGGGCAGGCGGCGGACATCGAAATTCAGGCCCGCGAGATTCTCAAGCTGCGCACGCGGCTTAACGAGATTTACGTCCGTCATACGGGCCAAGCTCTTGATAAAATTGCCGCGGCGGTCGATCGCGACAATTTCATGTCGGCCGAAGAAGCCAAGGCCTTCGGCCTCATCGACGAAGTCGTCACCAATCGCCCCGAAGGGAGCGAGACGGACAAAAAGGCGGCTTGAGGCGGAAACGAGGTTAATAATCCGGTAACCAGCGCCGGAATAGGCTGTTGAAAGAATCTGCCGTTGAGGGATGCGTTCGCCCGTTTCTCGCCGACGACATGGACAAAAGGCAAAGGGCCGCGATGAGTAAAACCAGCAGCAGCGAATCGAAGAACACGCTTTACTGTTCCTTCTGCGGCAAAAGCCAGCACGAAGTGCGCAAGCTTATTGCCGGGCCGACGGTGTTCATCTGCGATGAATGCGTCGAATTGTGCATGGACATCATTCGCGAAGAAAGCAAGACGACGCTCGTCAAATCGCGCGACGGCGTGCCGGTGCCGCGCGACATCAAGGCGGTGCTGGACGATTATGTGATCGGACAGGAGCACGCCAAGCGCGTGCTCTCCGTGGCGGTCCATAACCACTACAAGCGGCTTGCGCACGGCGCGCGCAATTCGGACGTCGAATTGGCGAAGTCCAACATTCTTTTGCTGGGCCCCACGGGTTGCGGCAAAACGCTTTTGGCGCAGACGCTGGCGCGCATCATCGATGTGCCGTTCACCATGGCGGACGCCACGACGCTTACCGAGGCGGGTTACGTCGGCGAAGACGTCGAGAACATCATCCTCAAGCTGCTGCAGGCGGCCGACTATAACGTCGAACGCGCCCAGCGAGGCATCGTCTACATCGACGAAATCGACAAGATCAGCCGCAAATCGGACAATCCGTCCCTCACACGCGACGTGTCGGGCGAAGGCGTGCAACAGGCGCTCCTCAAGATTATGGAAGGAACGGTGGCTTCCGTGCCCCCGCAAGGCGGACGCAAGCATCCGCAGCAGGAATTTTTGCAGGTAGACACGACGAACATTCTGTTTATCTGTGGCGGCGCGTTTGCGGGACTGGACAAGATTATTGCGGCGCGCGGCCGGGGCTCGTCAATCGGCTTTAACGCCGATGTGCGCGGACCGGATGATCGCCGCGTGGGCGACGTTCTGCGCGACGTCGAACCGGACGACTTGCTTAAATTCGGCTTGATTCCCGAGTTTATCGGTCGTTTACCGGTTGTGGCGACGCTTTCCGATCTTGATGAATCCGCTCTGATCGACATTCTGACAAAGCCAAAGAACGCCCTTGTCAAACAGTTCCAGCGTTTGTTCGAAATGGAAAACGTGGCGCTGGAAGTCACCGAAGACGCCCTCAGCGCCATCGCGCAAAAAGCCATCGCCCGCAAGACGGGCGCGCGGGGCTTGCGGTCGATCATGGAAGGCGTGCTGCTCGAATCCATGTTCGATTTGCCGGGCAAGGCCGATGTGGAAAAAGCCGTCGTTAACAGGGACGTCGTTGAGGGCAAGGCCCAGCCTATGCTGGTGCACGGCGCGCCGCGCGCGACGGCTGAAGCCGGGACGAAAGCTTAACCTTATAACACTTCAAAATATCGAACCCGAAACGAAAGGGGTTATAAAAATCAACCCCTGTCTTGAAATTTTATACATACACCCAATCTGTTAACCAATCGAATGCTAAATTTTCGCTGTTTTCCGATTCGGAAATGTCGCATTCTGCCCAGTGTAAACCGGGATCCCTGAGGGATCGTGAAAGGACGAAATATGGTTGTGCAAGCCTCCAATGGCGCTCTTTACCCCGTGCTGCCTTTACGCGATATCGTCGTTTTTCCGCACATGATCGTGCCGTTGTTCGTGGGCCGCGAGAAGTCGGTGCGCGCGCTTGAAGACGTGATGCAGGACGACAAGCATATTCTGCTGCTGACCCAGAAAAACGCGTCGCAGGACGATCCAGGCAAGGACGATCTTTACACGCTGGGCACCGTGGGAACGGTTCTTCAGCTCCTCAAGCTGCCGGACGGCACGGTGAAAGTGCTGGTTGAAGGAAGTCACCGTGCCAAAGTCGTGCGGTTTGCCGACAACAACGAATTTTTCCAGGCCTTTGCCGAGCCTATCGACGAATTTCAGGGCGACAAGGGCGAACTGGAAGCGCTGGCGCGCGCCGTCGTGGGGCAGTTTGAACAATACATCAAGCTCAACAAAAAAATTCCGCCGGAAGTCATGGTTTCCGTCAACCAGATCGACGAACCCGCCAAGCTGGCCGACACGGTGGCCTCGCATCTTGCCCTCAAAATCGCGGATAAGCAGCAACTGCTGGAAATCGCTTCGGTCAACGAAAGGCTTGAGAAAATTTTCGGCCACATGGAAGGCGAAATCGGCGTCTTGCAGGTCGAAAAGAGAATCCGCACGCGCGTCAAAAAGCAAATGGAGCGGACGCAGCGCGAGTATTATCTGAACGAGCAAATGAAGGCGATCCAGAAGGAGCTGGGCGAAGGGGAGGACGGGCGCGACGAAAACGCCGAAATGGAGTCGCGCATCAACGCCACCAAAATGAGCAAGGAAGCGCGCGAAGAAGCGCTGGCCGAGCTCAAGAAACTGCGCACGATGAGCCCCATGTCGGCGGAAGCCACGGTGGTGCGCAACTACCTCGACTGGATGCTGTCGATTCCCTGGCAAAAACGGACGAAGACGCGCCGCAACATAAAAGAAGCGCAAAAAATTCTCGACGTCGATCATTACGGGCTTGAGAAGGTCAAGGAACGCATCCTTGAGTATCTGGCGGTGCAACAGCGGCATAGCAAGCTTAAGGGCCCTATCCTTTGTCTCGTCGGCCCGCCGGGCGTCGGCAAGACGTCGCTGGGCAAATCCATCGCGCGGGCGACGGGACGCAATTTCGTGCGAATGTCGCTGGGCGGAATCCGGGACGAAGCCGAGATTCGCGGCCACCGGCGCACGTACATCGGCTCCATGCCCGGCAAGGTCATTCAGGGCATGAAGAAAGCGAAATCGTCGAATCCGCTGTTTCTGTTGGACGAGGTGGACAAGCTCGGTTCCGACTGGCGCGGCGATCCGACGTCGGCGCTGCTTGAGGTGCTCGACCCCGAACAGAACAACACCTTCAACGACCATTATCTGGAAGTCGATTACGATCTTTCGGACGTGATGTTCGTTTGCACGGCAAACACGCTGCGCATGCCCCAGCCGTTGCTGGACCGCATGGAGATCATCCGGATTGCCGGGTACACGGAAGACGAAAAGATCGAAATCGCCAAACGGCACCTGATCCCGAAAGCCGTCAAGGAACATGGCCTGAAAAAGACCGAGTTTTCCATGTCCGAAGACGCGTTGCGCGACATTATACGCTACTACACACGCGAAGCCGGCGTGCGCAACGTGGAGCGCGAAATTGCCAATCTGGCGCGCAAGTCGATCAAGGAAATTCTGGTCAAAAGCCTCAAGTCCATCCATGTCACGCGGCGCAATCTCGAAAAGTTCGCGGGCGTGAAGAAGTTCCGTTTTGGCGAGGTCGAGGCCGAAGATCTGGTCGGCGTGACGACGGGGCTGGCATGGACGGAAGTTGGCGGCGAGCTGCTGTCCATCGAGGCGGTGGCGCTGCCCGGCAAGGGCAAAATCACCATTACCGGCAAGCTGGGCGACGTCATGCGCGAGTCGGTTCAGGCGGCGGAAAGCTACGTCAAGGCGCGCGCCGTGGCCTTCGGGATCAAGCCCACTCTTATCGAAAAAAGGGACATTCACGTTCACGTGCCGGAAGGCGCGACGCCCAAGGATGGCCCCAGCGCGGGCGTGGCTATGGTGACCTCTATCGTCTCGGTTTTAACGGGAATTCCCGTTCACAAAGACGTGGCGATGACGGGCGAAATAACCCTCAGGGGCAGGATCTTACCCATTGGCGGTCTCAAAGAAAAACTTTTAGCGGCTTTGCGCGGCGGCCTTACAACCGTTCTCATTCCGAAAGAGAACGAAAAAGATCTCACGGAAATTCCCGACAACGTCAAAAAGGGACTTAAAATTATCTTTATCAACACGGTCGATGAGGTTCTAAAATTCGCGCTGACGCAACCGCTTACGCCGATTGAGTGGGATGAAGCGGCGCAATTGGCAGCGGACAAGGCGCGTCCGGGCGATGCGGAGCAAGCGGAAGAAAGCCTTCGGCATTAACGACTTCATTTACCGAAAAAGCGCGTTCGCAAAATTCACGCGTCGAAAACGTTAACGCGAATCCCTCTAAAACCCGCAGAAATCCACACTTTTTTCGTGTTCGCGGATTGACAGGCTATTACATCGATGCCACCATCGGTTTTGTCGCTTGTGGGTCCGCGAGAAGGCGGATCGACGACAGGCCCCGCACTCAAACGTAGGGAGATTCTCCGTGAACAAGAACGAATTTATCGCCGCTGTCGCCGACAGCAAATCGCTGGCGAAACTTGATCTTTCAAAGGCTGCCATTGCAACGATTGTCGATACCGTGCTGAATACGATTGAAAGCAGCCTGAAGAAAGGCGAAGAAGTTCGCCTCGTCGGTTTCGGCAATTTCTATGTGTCGAAGCGCGCCGCCGCGAAAGGACGCAACCCGCGCACGGGCGAAGTCATCAGCATCAAAGCTTCCCGGCTGCCGAAGTTCCGCGCCGGCAAGCAGCTTAAGGAACAGGTCAACACGGGAGCGACAGGAAAGAAATAAGCGACTTCGTTTCCAACGACTGAAAGAACATCGGGTCGGCGGGACACTCCCCCGGCCCGATTCAGTTGTCAGAGGACAGCGATCAGAAATCAGAAAAAACATGTTTTGTGGATATTGCCGAAATCCATTGACTTCTGATTGCTGATCACTGATCACTGTTTCCTGACCGGGCGGTTAGCTCAGCGGTAGAGCATCTCGTTTACACCGAGAGGGCCGGGAGTTCGAAACTCTCACCGCCCACCATTAGATTTTCTTAACGAGCGTAGCGAGTTTAGAAAATCTTATGTCCGCCGAAGCTCGAAGAGCGAAGGCGGGCAGGTTTAAAAATTCGATTTCCATATGGCGGCATAGCCGCTTTTCTACACAAACCCCCGAAAATATGGTAAATTCGATCTTGTCGCCTGTCGGCATTGACACCAAGCCCCCGGGTGGCCTAAAGGTTGCGGCTTGCCGCTTGGGGCCAAAAGCGGGTGTAGCTCAGTTGGTTAGAGCGTCGGCCTGTCACGCCGAAGGTCGCGGGTTCAAGTCCCGTCACTCGCGCCAGTTTTCCTGGCTCTGGCGCCGCTTGCGGTATTTTTATTTGCGCTCTATCCCGCACCCCTGATCGAAGGCGCGCTGGAGACGGCGCAAAGCCTGTGGAACGCATGATCCCTTCCTTTTTCAGATTGAAACAGGCGCCGGAGACGGCCAGCACGAACGACGATGTCAAACACGCGGCGGAAGCGGGTGAAGCCGAAGGACTGGTCGTTCAGGCGCTTCGCCAAACGGCAGGGAAGGGGAGATGGGGCCGCGCGTGGGAATCGCCGGAAGGCAATCTTTATGCCTCGCTTTTGCTTCGTCCGCGTTGCCCGCCGCAGGAAGCGGGGTTTTACACGTTCGTGACGGCGTTGGCGGTTGCGGATACGGTGCGGCGTTTTCTTTCTGAAACTTCTATCGAGCTGAAGTGGCCCAACGATGTCCTTGTGGAAGGCAAAAAAATAAGCGGCATTCTTCTTGAAGCAGGCCCATCCGCGGAAAATTCGGTCGAGTGGCTTGTGATCGGCGTTGGAATCAATATAAAACGCCACCCTGACGAAGGTCTTTTCGCGGCCACATCGCTGGACGCCGAGGGCGCCTCCCGCGTTCATGCAGGTGAGGCTCTGGAAACGTTTCTGGCGTGTTTTTTTCACTGGCGAGGGGTTTTGCTTGCCGGAGGATTCGCGCCTCTGCGCGACGCATGGCTGGCGCAGGCTAAAAAGGGAGCAATGACAGTTCGGCTTTCGCATGAGACGTTCGAGGGCGCGTTCGCGGGCCTTGACGAACAAGGCCGTCTTATCCTCCGTTTGCCCGATGGTCAGGAAAGGGCTATGACGGTGGGCGATGTTTTCTTTGCGGGTTAGGAATTAACGATGCTTCTCGCCATCGACGCCGGAAATACCAACACCGTTTTCGCCCTGTTCGATGGCGAAACGGTGGCGGGCGTGTGGCGGATGACGACGAACGCCCAGCGCACGACGGACGAATACGCGGCCTTTTTGAAACCTCTGCTGGCCGAGGCGGGACGCAAGCCCGAGGCTGTCACGGCGGCTATTCTGGGCAGCGTGGTGCCGGACGCCAATCTGCATTTGCTCAAGCTCTGCCGCCAGCATTTCAACTGCGATCCCCTTGTGGTGGGCGCGCCGGGCGTCGATCTCGGCATACAAGTCAACATCGACCGGCCTGAAGAAGTCGGCGCGGACCGCCTGATCAACGCCATCGCGGGCAAGATCGTTCACAAACCGCCGCTGCTGCTGATCGACTTCGGCACCGCGACGACGTTCGACGTAGTGGACGGCGAAGGGAATTACTGCGGCGGCTCGATCGCGCCGGGCATCAACCTTTCGCTACAGGCGCTGCACATGGCGGCGGCGAAACTGCCGCGCGTCGGCGTGGCGAAGCCGAAAAAAATCATCGGCACGAACACGGTCGAGGCCATCAAATCCGGCACGTTCTGGGGCTATGTGGGGCTGATCGAGGGCCTTATCGCGCGCATCTGCGGCGAATACGGGAAAGCCATGACGGTCGTGGCCACGGGCGGCCTCGCGCCGTTGTTCAAGGAAGCCGTTCCCGCCATCGAACATATCGACGCCGACCTGACCCTGCGCGGGCTTTACGCGATTTATGAGCGGAACAAAAAAGAATAACGCTTATTTCAGCGCGGGCTTGACGTGTTTGAAATAGCCGAATCTCATTCCTGATCGGACTGGTTTCGTCAGAAGCGCTTTATTGATGCGCCGGGACTCGGCGTCCGCGATTTTTTCGAACGATAGGTCCTGCACGCGCGGGAAAACGTTTGCCACATGAAACATGTCGAACATGTTTTCAAGATACTGGCCCAATGTGCCAAACGTAACCTTGCCGTTGAGAAGAAGCTGCGGCTTGCGCCCGCGCGCCTGGCCGGGTTTTTTGGCAAGAAGACCGATTTTTCCGGCTTGCCCGGCGTTCAGGATAAATTTCCGTCTTTTGAACTCGCCATTTTTCTGTTCCTGAACGGCGGTTACCAGATATAAAGGCTTGTCCCTGAAAAGGGGGTCTTTGGCTAAAAGCACCCATTGTTTCGGATGGACGTTGTGGGGATTAACAAGCTCATACGACGTGATGTAAAAATCCGCATAGGTATCGGCTTTCTTCTCAACGCTCGCAAACAAGCCGATAAGCTCGGCCATGCGCACGGCATAGGCCCTGTTTTCATCAATCCATTTCTGGATTTTTTCGGGAAAGCCTTTCTTTTCGACAAGGCGTAAAAGCTCGGTTGTGAAAGCGCTCATGGGATAAACCCGAAAATATGAATGTTTTGCAATCCTGCTTGTTGTGAATTATACCCCGTGGACCGGAAAGTCTCCAGCCTTTATAATACTTTCTTTAGGTTCAGGAAGAATGAAAAACCGGAAAAGATTGGTTAACACGGGATAACCGAAGTTTGATTGGGAACGTTTTTTCATGACCTTACGTAAAAAAGACCCCTATCGTCCTCCGGACGATGCGCTGTGGTTCCTGCCCCTGGGCGGTTCCGGCGAAATCGGGATGAACCTTTATCTTTACGGCACCGAAGGCCAGTGGCTGATGGTCGATTGCGGCGTGTCGTTTCCGGACGAAACCACACCGGGCATCGAGGTCATCATGCCCGACATTTCGTTCATCGTGGAACGGCGCGACGCGCTATTGGGCATGGTTATCACGCACGGGCACGAAGACCATCTGGGCGGCATCGAACATTTATGGCCGCATCTGCGGTGCCCGGTTTACGCCACGCCGTTCACGCTGGAGATGATCCGTTCCAGGCTGGCGGAAGCGGGCCTGAAGGGTCAGGTCAATTTGATCGAGCTGCCCATCAACGGCACGTTCGAACTGGGGCCCTTCAAGGGCGAGATGATCCACGTGACGCATTCGATCCCGGAAACGCACATGGTCGCGCTGACGACGAAACACGGCACGGTGCTGCACACGGGCGACTGGAAGTTCGATCCCGATCCCATCGTCGGCGACCTGACGAACGAAAGACGCCTTAAGGAACTGGGGCGCCATAAACTCATGGCGCTTGTGGGCGATTCCACCAACGCGCTGGAGCCGGGGTTCTCGGATTCGGAACTCACGGCGCAAAAAGGCCTGTGCGACGTCTTCGGGCGCTTCCGCCACCGCATCGCCGTAACCTGTTTTTCCCGAAGCATCGCGCGCCTGAAATCCGTAGCCGTGGCGGCGCAAAAGCATGGCCGGTATGTAGGCCTGGTCGGGCGTTCGTTGTGGCGCAACGCGGAGATTGCCGAATCCTGCGGCTATCTACCGGAGTTCAGCCGGTTTCTGAGCGAGCACGAAGCCATGCAGGCGCCGCGCGATAAAATCGTCCTCATCTGCACCGGTTGCCAGGGCGAGCCGCGCTCGGCGCTGTCCCGAATTGCGTCGTTCGATCACCCGGCGGTCGAGCTTGATACGGGCGACACGGTCATCTTTTCGTCCAGCGACATTCCCGGCAACGAAAAGGCGATCGGACGCGTGCAAAACCTTCTGCTCCGTCAAGGCATCGAAGTGGTGACCGAACGCCAGGCGCCCGTGCATGCCTCTGGCCACGCCAAGGCGGGCGACATGGCCCGGCTTATCGCGTGGACGCGGCCCAAACTCGTGGTGCCGGTGCACGGCGAATTGCGGCACCAAACGGCGCTGGCGAAAATTGCGGGCGAATCCGGCGTCCCGGCCTCGATCGTTCCAGAGGACGGCCAGCTCATCCGGCTCGGCCCCGGCATCCATGAAACGGTGGCGGAAGTCCCGGCGGGAAGGATCGGGCTGGACGGCAAAATCCTGCGGCGGCTGGACCGCGAAACGGTCAAGCACCGCCGCAAGCTCGGCTACAACGGCGCGGCGGTGGTTACGCTTGTACTGGATCAGCGCGGACGGCTGATGAGCGACGCGCAGGTAACGCTTCTGGGCATCGAGGACGAGCAATACGTCAAGCCCCTGCGCGAAGACATGATTCATGCCGTCATGGACGCGGTGGAAGGGATGTCGAAAGCTTCGCGTACGGACGATGGCGCGGTCCAAAGCGCGATCCGGCAAGCCGCGCGCCGGTTCCTCCACGAATCCCACGGCAAAAAACCCGTCATCGAGGCGCATGTGGTGAGGGTTTAATGTCCTGGTACTGCGCCTATGCGAAAGACAAGCCGCTGCACGCCCGTTATCACGATACCGAGCACGGCTTTCCGCTGACGAACGAACGGCTGCTTTTCGAGCGTTTGGCGATGGAGATCATGCAGGCCGGGCTGTCGTGGACGATCGTCCTGAAAAAGCGCAGGGCGCTGAACAAGGCGTTCGACCGTTTTTCCGTGACCAAAGTCGCGGCCTATAAAGAGCGCGACATCAAGCGCCTTCTGGCCGACTCGTCCATCATCCGCAACCGCCGCAAGATCGAGGCGATTACCGAAAACGCGAACCGGCTTCTGCAAATCCGCCGGACGCATAAAAACCTTGCGGGCTGGCTGGCGGCGCATCACCCGCGAAGCAAGGCCGAATGGGTCAAGCTCTTCCGCGCGACGTTCGTCTTCATGGGGGAGGAAATCGTGAACGAGTTTCTGATGGGCATCAATTTGCTTCCCGGTGCGCACCGAAAGGATTGCCCAATTTATAAGCAAATTCAAAAGGTTATGCGCTTCGGAAAAGAGGGGAGAACTTAAGCCCGGCCGACTTGCTGGGCGATGGTGGCGACGCGCTGGCGCAGGTGCTCGACGGCGGCGACCATAAGATCCTCTTCGGCGCGCTGGCTGCGGGCCATCCGCCGCCGCGTTTCGATAAGCTCGTCGGCCAACATGAGGCAGGTCAGCATGAACAGGCGGGATTCGGTAATGCTGCCGCCGCGTTCCGCCACTTCCTCCAGCTTGCTGTCCACAAGCTTGATGATTTCCTGAAGCCGGAGTTCCTCGCCCGCGTCGCAGGTTACAAAATACTCGCGGCCGTGAAGGGTAATGGCAACCTTGGTGGCGCCATAGACGGGGACGGTAGCGGTTTTTGCCATGGCTAGTTCCTTATGATGCGTTCGACATGTTCGATCGTCTGATCGAGGCGGGTGGCGACTTTTTGCGCGACGGCCAAAACCCCGGCTTCCCTCGCGCGGCTGAGCTTCAATTGTTCGGATTGTTTCTTTTGCGCTTCCTGGCGCGCGGCGGCATCAAGGCCGATCCGGTCCTCAAGCGCGGAAATCATTTCATCCAACTGCTCAAGTGCGGTTTTAAGGCGTTGCATGGAGCGTCTCCCGAATCTGGTCTTGAGTAAAACACTAACCTCGAAGAAAGAGGGCGTCAATTGTTATGGGCGCGTAAAGATTGGCTCTTTTGTTGGTGCGGCCACGAAAAGCCGCCAGTGCTGCAAGCCCCGCAAACGTTCCTCAAAGCTCGCTTCCGGGCCAAAAAGTTGATCCAGCGTTTCCTTGTCGCAACCGGGGCCGAAGCAAACGTTATAGATCGTACGGTCCGTCTCCCGCGCAAGAGCCCAAAGCCGGGCGGCATTCGCGGGTTCAAGGGGCTCCGTGAACACCACAAGCTGGTTGCGGGGCGCGAAAAGCGAATAGTTGTAGTAGCCGCCCCACGTCGAGAAATTGACCAGCGACCGGGAGGGCGGGACTTCCTCCGCAAGGTATTGAAGAATCGCGTCGCGTTCGGGGGCGCTGGCGACGGCGATGGGCTGCTGGGTAGACGCGAGCGCGGCAAAGGCGTTGAGGAAAAGGAAAAAGAACCCGGCTCCCAGAAGCTTCGCGGGTTTCAGCGCGCCCATGAAATCAACCACAAGCATCATGAGGGGAACCCAGAAGAATACGAAATGATGCCCGGCCCAAACGTTGCCCGAGACAAGGAAAACGATGGCAAGAGAGCAAAAACTGGCCAAAAGCAAGGCGGCGCGGGGCTTCAAAAGACGTTTCAAAAGCCCCGCTTTATGCGCGGTCAGGAAGGCATAGACGAAGAACCCGAGGGTCAGCAGCGACCCCAGAATAACGGAGACGCTGAACATGTCGAAAATAAAGATAAAGTGGGCGTAACCCGCCCAAAAGAATGTATAAAAGAAATAACTTTGCATAAGTGTCCAGAATCCGAAGCGTTGCTTGGCGAAATCGCGGAGCCAGAACAGGTAAAGTTCCCGCATGTCGTCGTGCTCGAGGGAAGAAAACAGCAGGACGAAAACGGCCAGAACCAGAAGAGCGCCGATAAGAACGAACGCAGGCAGGGCGCGGCGCAAGCGGCTACTCAGTCCCTGCCAATTGGCTTCGCCAAGAAGCGCAAGGCAGAAAAAGCCGATGGCGGGAAGAAGATGAAGGACGAAAATCTTGTTCTCGATGCCAGCCAGCAAAAGAAGCGCGAGAAGAAAAGCCAGCGCATATTGCCTCGGCTTCTCCGCTGCCGTCATGCGTCTGAACAAAAGCGCCGCGAGCGGGAAGAGCAAAAGGCTGAACTTGCTTACGCCCTCGTCGTGGACGAACTGGAACAGGAAGGGAAAGAAAGCGAGAAAAAGCGGAAGGCTCAAACGCGGCTTGGCCGTAAAGCGGCTCATCGTAACGGCGAAAAGAACGAAACACCCAAGCCCGAACCAGTACAGCGACGACGGCGACGTAGGCGCAAGATAATAAAATGGCGCGTAGAGAAAAGAGGAAAGCATCCCCAGATAGGGATACGACCGCGCCATATAGAAACCGAACGGCGTGACTATGCTGTAATGGCCGGGGAAACAGCCTTCCCGGAAAACGTGCAGCGCGGATATGGGGTGCGACTGGCAGGCGAGAAGGTGGTAAGGGCTCGCCTCGTCCATGTTCATGGGCACGAAGAAAATGGCCCAGACGCAAACGGCGGCGAACAAAAGCCACCCGCAAAGGGCAATCAGGCGTTCGGTGGCGGCGGCGGGCGAGTCGTCGGCGGGGGCGAAAAAGGAAGGAAACATGGCGGAAAAACACCGTTTTTCACGAACGTCGGGACAGGTTTAAACGGTTTACCGTTGAATTGTCAAAGATTCGCCTGTTGGGGCGTTTCTTGGTTGCGCCGGGGCCTCATTTTCGGCATTTTCCCGCCAAGGAAAAGTCACCCATATTCGAGATATAAATATGCCAGTTTCCCCTGTTGCCGCCGTGCCGTCCAAAAGCGCCGCCGACCCGATGCACACCCGAATGGCCAACGCGCTGCGCGTCCTTTCCATGGACGCGGTCGAAAAGGCGAAGTCGGGCCACCCGGGGATGCCCATGGGCATGGCGGACGTCGCGACGGTCCTTTGGCGCCGGTTTTTGCGTTTCGATCCCGCATGCCCCAACTGGCCGGACCGCGACCGGTTCATTCTCTCGGCGGGACACGGCTCGATGCTGCTTTACGCGCTGGCGCATCTGGCCGGTTACCCGAAGATGACGATGGACGAAATCAAAAACTTCCGCCAGCTCGACAGTCATACGCCCGGCCATCCGGAACACGACGTCACCATCGGCGTCGAAATGACGACGGGGCCGTTGGGGCAAGGGTTTGCGGCAAGCGTCGGCTTTGCCCTGGCCGAAAGGAACATGAACGCGCGTTTCGGGGACGATCTTGTGGATCACCGCACGTTCGTGATCGCGTCGGACGGCGACCTGATGGAAGGCATCAGCCACGAAGCGGCGTCGCTGGCCGGACACCTCAAGCTGGGGCGTCTCATCGTCTATTACGACGACAACAGGATATCGATCGACGGCCCCACGTCGCTCGCCTTTACCGAGAACGTGCAGGAACGCTTCCGGGCCTACGGCTGGCACGTCCAGGCCATCGACGGCCACGATCCGGAGGCTATCGCCCACGCCACCGAAGCGGCGCTTGCCGCCCAGTACAAGCCCTCGCTCATCGCCTGCCGCACGGTCATCGGGTACGGCGCGCCGAAAAAAGAAGGCACGTCCGGCTGCCACGGCGCGCCCCTGGGGGCGGAAGAAATCGCCGCCGCGCGCAAAAAGCTGGGATGGGATTTGCCGCCGTTCGAGATTCCGGACGACGTGCTGAAAGCCTGGCGGGAAGCGGGCGAGCGCGGGGAGGACGAAAGGCTTGAATGGGAAAAGCGCCGCCAGCGTTCGCCCCAAAGGCCCGAGTTCGACCGCGTGACGCGCGGCGTTTTGCCTGCGGCGATGGACCAGGTCCTGACCCAGCTCAAACAGAAAATCGCGAACGAAAAGCCAAAACACGCCACGCGCCAGTCGTCGGGAACCGTGCTCGAAGCCCTGATGCCCATTATGCCTGAGTTGACCGGGGGCTCGGCCGATCTGACGCCCTCCAACAACACGCAGGTCAAGGGCTACGGCCCGCTTTCGGCCAACCACTACGACGGACGTTACATTCACTTCGGCGTGCGCGAGCATGCGATGGCGGCGGCGATGAACGGCATGGCGCTGCACGGCGGCCTCGTGCCATACGGCGGCACGTTCATGCAGTTCGCGGACTACAGCCGCCCGGCCATTCGCCTTGCGGCGCTGATGAAACAGCGCGTCGTCTTCGTGATGACGCACGACAGCATCGGCCTCGGCGAAGACGGCCCGACGCACCAGCCGGTGGAGCATCTGGCGGCGTTGCGCGCGATCCCCAACTTGCTTGTGTTCCGCCCCTGCGACGGCGTGGAAACGGCGGAATGCTGGCAGTTGGCGCTGCAAAGCGAGGACGCGCCGAGCCTTCTGGCCCTGTCGCGCCAGGGGCTGCCGGCCGTCCGGAGCAACGGAACGGAAAACCTGTCGTCACGCGGCGCGTACGTTCTGGCCGAAGCGAAAGGCAAACGGCAGGCGACTCTGCTGGCGACGGGCTCCGAGGTGACGCTTGCGCTGGAAGCGCAGGAGGCCTTGAAAAAGGAAGGCATTGCGGCGGCGGTTGTCTCCATGCCGTGCTGGGAACTGTTCGACGCCCAGGACGAAGACTACCGCCAGTCGGTGTTGGGCAAGGCTCCCTGCATCGCCATTGAAGCGGGTCTCCGGATGGGCTGGGACCGTTATCTGGGCGCGAAAGGCGTCTTTATCGGCATGAGCGGCTTTGGCGCGTCGGCGCCCGCCGGTCAGCTGTACAAGCATTTCGGAATTACCTCGGCCGCGATAATCGCTGCGGCAAAAAGTCTGACATAGAAAGGAAGGCTAACATGACAACACGCGTAGCTATTAACGGCTTTGGCCGTATTGGCCGTTTGGTTTTGCGGGCTCTGTACGAACTGGACCGCAAGGATATCGAAGTCGTCGCGTTGAACGACCTTGCCGACGCCGCGACGAACGCGCATCTGCTGAAATACGATTCCGTGCATGGCCGCTTTGACAAATCGGTGGCGACCGAGGGCAACGACCTGGTTGTCGACGGCCACAAGATCAAGGGGCTGCAATGCGCCGACCCGGCCAAGCTCGGCTGGGGCGATCTGGGCATCGACATCGTGATGGAATGCTCGGGCCGTTTCACCAAGCGCGCCGACGCAACCAAGCACCTCGATGCCGGAGCCAAAAAAATCCTGATCTCCGCGCCCGCGACGGATGAGGACATCACGGTCGTCTACGGCGTGAACCACAACGAATTGAAGGCCTCGCACGCCATCGTCTCGAACGCGTCGTGCACCACGAACTGCCTTGCGCCGGTGGCCTATGTCCTGCACAACGGCATCGGGATCGAGCACGGCTTCATGACGACCATCCACGCGTTCACGGGCGACCAGCGCGTGGTGGACACGGCGCATAAGGATCTTCACCGCGCGCGCGCGGCGGCGGTCAGCATGATCCCGACGTCCACGGGCGCGGCCAAGGCCGTGGGCAAGGTGCTGCCGGACCTCAAGGGCAAGCTGGACGGCACGGCCATCCGCGTGCCGACGCCGAACGTCTCTCTGGTGGATTTAAAGTTCGTGGCCAAACGCGAAACGTCGCCCGACGAGGTCAAAAAACTGATCACGGCGGCGGCGAACGGGCCCCTGAAAGGCATTCTGGGCGTTTATGACGAGCCGCTGGTGTCGATCGACTTCAACCACAACCCGCATTCCTCCATCTTCGCGCTGAACGAAGTGAAGGTGATCGGCGGCACGTTCGTGCGCGTGATGTCGTGGTACGATAACGAATGGGGCTTCTCCTGCCGCATGGCCGACACGGCCCAGGCGATGATGGCGGCGAAGTAAGCGGCTTTCTTGGCGAGCGAATGCGAGCCTGGAAAACGCTTATCCCCGCGAAGGCGGGGATCCATAGCAGCCCGCCACACACCGCTCAATCCCGCCAAGGTCGCGGGCGGCGCGAATATCCCTGAAACCGGCCTCCCGGAACAGGCCGCAAACGGCTTCCGCCTGTCCTTGCCCGGCTTCAAAAAAAGCCCATCCGCCGTTCTTCAGCCGTTGCGGCAAAAGCGGGATAAGATGGCGATAGGCGTCCAGCCCGTCCCTGCCGCCGTCCAGCGCGGCCAAGGGGTCGTGCTCACGCACTTCGGGCATAAGGGCGGGAATGTCGGCGGCGGCGATATAGGGCGGATTGCATACAATCACATCGAAGGTTTCTTCAATATCGTCGAGCCAGTCATTGACGCGAAACGCCGCGCGGTCCTGTATCCCCAAACGCCTCGCGTTGATTTGGGCCTGTTCGATCGCGCGGGGGGCGATGTCCACGCCAAGGCCTGTGGCTTGCGGCCATTCATGCAGTAATGCCAGCAACAAACACCCGGACCCCGTGCCGAGATCGAGAACAGAGGGCAGAAAGCAGGAATCAGGCATCAGAGAAGCAAACTCTGACTTTTTTCTGATCCCTGATCCCTGCTTTCTGCCTTCTGTCAGCGCCGTTTCTATAACTGTCTCGCTGTCGGGCCGGGGATCGAGCGTCGCTTCGTTCAGGCCGAACGGAAGGCCCCAAAACTCGCGCAGGCCCAGAATACGCGACACGGGCTCGCGCGCCGCGCGCCGGGAAATGAGCGTTTGAATGACGGCGGCCTCTTCGGCGGACAAGACGCGGTCCGTCTGCGTCAATAGATCGGCGCGGCCGCATGTCAGCGCATGCGCGATCAAAAGGCGCGAATCCGGCACGGGATTGTCCACCCCGGCGGCGGCGAGTTCGTCCTGGCTTGCGCGAAGAAGATCGAAAAGCGTGACCATCGTCCCGGTCATTGAACGCCAAGGTCCGCCAGCTTCCGCGCCTCGTCGTCCGTAATCAGCGCGTCGATAAACGCGTCCAAAGCGGTGCCGTTAATGACTTCGTTGATCTTGTACAAGGTCAGGTTGATGCGGTGGTCGCTTACGCGGCTCTGCGGAAAGTTATAGGTGCGGATGCGCTCCGAGCGGTCGCCGGTGCCCACCTGTTCCTTGCGCGCGGCGGCATGCGCGGCGTCGCGGGCGCTGCGTTCGCGCTCGTAAAGCCGGGCGCGCAGGATTTTCATCGCCTTCGCGCGGTTCTTGATCTGCGACCGCTCGTCCTGCATGGCCACCACGATGCCCGTCGGCAGGTGCGTAAGGCGCACGGCGCTTTCCGTCTTGTTGACGTGCTGGCCGCCCGCGCCGGACGAGCGGTAAACGTCGACGCGCAAATCCTGCTCGTTGACCTGCACGTCCACGTCCTCCATTTCCGGCAAAACGGCCACGGTGGCGGTGGAGGTATGCACGCGGCCCGAAGCCTCGGTCTGCGGCACGCGCTGGACCCGGTGCACGCCGGATTCGAACTTGAGGCGCGCGAAAACGCCCCTGCCGCTGATCATGGCGGTGCCTTCCTTAAGGCCGCCAAGGTCGTTTTCGGACAATTCCATGACCTCGAACCGCCAGCCGCGAATGGCCGCGTACTTGCGGTACATGTCGAACAATACCGCGCCGAAAAGCGCGGCCTCGTCGCCGCCCGCGCCCGCGCGTATTTCAAGAATGGCGTTGCGCTCGTCGGCAATGTCTTTCGGCAGCAACATGCGCTGCACCTGCTTTTCAAGCGCCGGAATTTTCTGGCGCAGCGCCTCGATCTCGCGCCGGGCTTCGGCCTGCATCTCGGGATCGCTTAAAAGAGCTTCCGCGCCGGCCTGTTCCTTTCGCGCTTTTTGCAGCTCTAAAATGGCCTCGGCCACGGGCGTCAGGTCCGCATACTCCCTGGACAGCCTGGCGAACGGCTCGGCCGCCAGCCCTTGCGCCGACAAAGCGTCGCGCAATTCATCGTGCCGGGCCAAAACGCGGGCAAAGGTTTCCGTAAGGGACATAATCAATAACGGTCAGTCAGCCGTTCCTCTTGAAAGTTTCTCTTTTCCCCGCCTCAATCTCCTTAACCCTCGCCTCCACCAACTCCACGATATGCTCGACGATATCGCCGTCTTTCAGGCGGTGGTCGGCTTGGCCGCCGATATAAATCTGGTGCGTGTTGTTGCCGCCGCCGGTGATGCCGATATCCGTGTGCATGGCCTCGCCGGGGCCGTTCACGACGCACCCGATAACCGAAACGGTCAGCGGCGTCGTGATGTTCGCCAGCCGTTCTTCCAGCGTCGCCACGGTCTTGATCACGTCATAACGCCGGCGCGCGCAGGTGGGGCAGGAAATAATCGTTACGCCACGGCTTCGAAGGCCAAGCGATTTCAGAATTTCAAACCCGACGCGCACTTCCTCAACCGGATCGGCGGAAAGCGAAACGCGGATCGTGTCGCCGATGCCGTATCCCAGCAACGCGCCCATGCCGATGGCGCTTTTCACTGTGCCGGTGCGCAAGCCGCCCGCTTCGGTAATGCCGATATGCAGCGGGTAATCGCAAGCGGTCGCAAGGCCGCGATAAGCCGCAACGGTCAGAAGCGGATCGGAAGCTTTTACGCTAATCTTGAAATCGCGGAAATCGTGGTCTTCAAGGATGCGTGCGTGGCCCATGGCGCTTTCCACCATCGCTTCGGGGCAAGGCTCGCCGTATTTTTCCAGCAACTCCTGCTCCAGCGATCCGGCGTTCACGCCGATGCGCATCGAACAGCCGTGATCCTTCGCGGCCTTCACGACCTCGCGCACGCGGTCGGGAGATCCGATATTTCCCGGATTGATGCGCAAACAGGCCGCGCCCGCTTCGGCGGCTTCGATCCCGCGCTTGTAGTGAAAATGAATGTCGGCCACGACGGGCACTTTGGCCGCGCGTACGATTTCCTTGAGCGCGGCGGTGGATTCCTCGTCCGGGCACGAGCAACGGACAATATCGATCCCCACCGCTTCAAGCTGGCGGATTTGCTCAATCGTCGCCCTGGCGTCCGAGGTCAGCGTATTGGTCATCGACTGCACCGTGATCGGCGCGTCGCCGCCCACAAGCACGTTGCCGACCTTGATCTGACGGGTCTTGCGGCGCTTGATCGCGCGCCAGGGGCGCAGGGTGTGCAGGGATGCTGAATCGTCGCTCATGTCATGCTCGCAAGGTGAAACGGAAGGTCCGATTTATAAACCCGTTCGGAACGTCGCGCCAAGGCTTTCACGGGCGGGAATTTCAGGGCGCGAATGAGCCCCAAAACCGCGAAAAAGGGCGCTGTACGGGACCGCTGCATGTGCGGAACGGGCACCGAACGCGTGCGGAACGGGCGCCAAACATGCGATTATTCGCCGGGCTGTTGCCCCGCTTTAAGCCGTTCGGGATCGAGAGGCACGGCCCGAACCACGCGCGAACTGGACACAATTCGTGGAATTTCAACGCCATCGACTTTAAGAATAAGGCCGTTCGCGTTCCCGGTTGTCAGCGTCAACCCCTTGATATTCGGCACAATATAGCTTTCGCCCGGCTTGAGAATCCGGTCGAACACCGTATTGCCAAGGTTATCGGCGATCATGATCCAGCTTTCGCTATCCGCTTGCACGACAATGCGCGGATTTTGGTTTTTTTTGTCGCCGAAAACCGGTGCTTTAGGCTTTTCGGGGGCTGTAGCGGCGGGTGAGGCCGTGGCGTCTGGCAATTCGGTTGAGTCCGGGGCCGTGGCAGGGGCCGGAACTGTCCCGGAAACAGCCGGGACGGCGGGGGGCGGCGTTGTTTCGATAGACGCGGCGGCATCCGCCGGCGTAGCGGTGAGGGCCGGGAGAAGGCCGGGATCGGCAGGAGAGGCCGTTGCGACAATCGTGGCCGTCTGCCGGGGCAATGCCGGCATCGCGGCGACGTCGGTCCTGTCGGATGAGGAAAGGCTGTACCACAGAACATAAATGAGTATGGCCGCAATGGCAGCGCCGATAAGGATGAAAACAGTCGGTGCGCGGCCTTCGTAAATGGGCTGCGGCATATTGAGTGTGGGACGTCGGCGGCGGCCTGCCATTTCGTGCCGGTAGTGATCGATGGCGGCCCTTCCGTCCAGACCAAGATAAATGGCATAGGAACGAAGGAACCCGATTACGTAGGCGTCGGCGGGAAATTCCTCGTACCGGCTGTCTTCCAAAGCGGCCAGAAAACCGGGACGGATACGCAAATAATCCGATATGAAATCGAGATCCTCGCCGCGCCTTTCGCGCGCCCGGCGGAGAATATCCCCAATTCTTTCAAACTCATAGGAAGACGCCCGGGGCTGTGGCCCGGCGGGAGTTGTTGGTTCGGGCGCAGGCGTATGATCGGCCGCACTAACAATGGGCTCCGCAGCGGCAGACTCGGGCGCCGATTCCCCAGGCAATGCGAGCGGGTTTCCGTTCGGGTTCGATTGCCTGTTGCGGCGGCGACGTTTCGATGACGACATAAGGATTCGTTTTCCGTCAATATAACTGGCGTTATTCTACTGCATTCTTAGGGAATTTTGCGGGAAAAGGCAAACCGGTCCGATGGGACCGGCAACGCCCCGAAAAGAAGAAGCGCCATGAAACTATTCCTTACCTAGAAATTAACCATGTCTTTTGGTATAGATAGGGCGAAGGGCCTCTCAAGAAGTTAAGAAATATGGTTAAAGACTTTTGAGATCGGAAGAGGAAATATTTTTATGGCTTCGCTCGATAAGACAGCCACGCGCAAATTAAAGACAACAGAAATAAAGCCGGGAACGACTCTTCCTCCGCCTTCACTCAAAGGGCCGGTGGAACGCCTCGCCGCTCTTCTGGCCGAAGCGCAACGCGACGAGGCGTCGGCCGGCAGACTTTTCAAGCATCAAAGGGTACGGCAAGACATCGCCAAACCGCTTCGCTGGTTTATGGCGGTGGATGTTCTGGCGCTCATGACGGGCTTTTTTTGCGCATGGGGACTCGCGGCGGCCATCAACGAGGGTTTCTTCAATCGTTTGCTTTCCGACACCATGATGGAATACGGAAGCCTGATCTGGTGGCGGCTTCCTCTTCTCGCGGCGGGCGTCGTTCTTTGGTTCGAGAACGCCGGTCATTACCGCGTGCGCATGCCTTTTTGGCAGGAAACGAAAAAGGTCGCGGAGACGCTTGTCTTTGCCATGATCATCGACGGGTTTTTGCAGTTCGCCGTCAAGGAAGATTTTTCGCGTTTATGGCTCATGTCCAGTTGGATGTTTTCGGGCATGTGCGTTGTGCTTTTGCGGCAAGGCTGCCGAGCCCTCCAGCGCCGCCGGGGACTTTGGCAGGTTCCGGTTCTTTTGATCGGCGGCGGCGCGACGGCCGAAGACGCGCGCGCGGCGCTTCGTTCCGAAACAGGGCTTGGTTTTGAGATCAAGGCGCGAATCAAGGATCTTCCCCGGGCTTTCGCCCAGGCGGGCGAGTCGTGGGAAGGCTTGTGCGCGCATTACGAAGCGGATTATGTGGTGATTGCCCTCGACGGCCAGGATCTGGCCAAGGCCGAATTGCCTTTGGCGCAGCTGATGCGCGAAAACGTGCCTTTTTCGATTTGCCCTCCCCTGCGTCATTTGCCGGTTCAGGGCATGACGTCGCATTATTTTTTCAATCACGAAGTCATGCTGCTTACGCACAGCAGCGGCCTTGAACAGCCGTTGCCGCGTTTCATCAAAAGAAGCTTCGATATTTTCGTTTCCGGTTCGGCGCTTGTCGTCTTAAGCCCCGTCTTCCTTCTGATAGCCATGCTTGTCAAGCTGGATGGCGGGCCCGTGTTCTTCGGCCACAAGAGGCTTGGACTGAACGGGAAAGTGTTTTCGTGCCTTAAGTTCCGTTCGATGGTCAAGGGCGGCGACAGCGTGCTTAAAAAATATCTTTCCGAAAACCCGGCGGCCAACGCCGAGTGGCAAAGGGACTGGAAGCTGCAAAACGATCCGCGCATTACGCGTCCGGGCGCCATCTTGCGGCGAACGAGCCTTGACGAGCTGCCCCAGCTTCTGAACGTGTTGCGCGGCGACATGAGTCTTGTCGGTCCGCGCCCCATCGTTGTTGGCGAGATTGACAAATACAACAGCGATATTCTGCACTACTACCGCGTCAGGCCGGGCATTACCGGCCTGTGGCAGGTCAGCGGCCGCAACGACGTTTCCTATGCGCAGCGGGTCAAAATGGACAGCTGGTACGTGCGCAACTGGTCCTTGTGGCACGATGTCGCCATTTTGTGTAAGACGGTGCCTGTGATTCTCAAGCGCACGGGCGCGTACTGAACCTCTTCCCCTGAAAAGGATTGCCCTCAATGCGGAAAGCGTTTCTGATCGTTTTCTTTGCCGTCGCATGGCTGATGTCGTCCATTGTTTTCGGCGGCATATTTTTTACCGTAAAGGACACCATAGGATGGGATGTTTTCTCCTCGACGGGTTATCATGCTTTTGAAACCTGTTTAATTCGTGAATCGACCCGGGCCCTGCGGGAAAAGGGGCCGTTATCTCCGCAATAGAGCGGAGACATGAAAGGACTTTCGATGCGCCTGTGCCATGTGATCGAGACCTCTTCGGGCGGCAGCGCGCAAGTCATGGCCGATTTGATCCGGGGCCAGATTCGGCAAGGGGACGAGGTCACGCTTGTTTATTCGCCGTTGCGGGCGGATTCGTTTTTTCTTGCGGCCATAAAGGAAATTCCTTCGTTGCGCGTAAGAACGCTGCCTGTGCGCCGCGCCGTCGGGCCGCGCGACATGGTGTCCTTGTGGAAACTGTACAAGTTGCTCAAAGAAGAAGGGCCTTTCGACATTATTCATAGCCACAGCTCCAAAGCGGGGGCCCTGGCGCGGCTGGCCGGGATATGCCTGCCGGGCGCCAGACAGGTCTATACGCCCCATGCCTTTATTACGATGACGCCGGGAGGATCGCGCCTTTTTGGCCTGATAGAAAAGTTTTTAAGCCGCTTTTGCGACGCCGTCGTTACGGTATCGCCGCAGGAAGAAAAACACGCGCTTGAATATCTTGGCCTCGACAGGAAAAAGGTCAGGATGATTCCCAACGGCATTCGTCTCGCTTATCCGGCAGACCGCGACGCGGCGCGCGCCCTGATGGGATACGTTCCCCACGATTTTGTGATCGGATTCGTTGGGCGTCTCGCAGCCCAGAAAAACCCGCTTCGGCTCGTTGAAACCTTCCGTATTCTCGCGGCGCAGCGCGCGGACATGCAGCTTGCCATCGTTGGCGACGGTCCTTTGCGGCATGAGGTCATGATGGCGCTGGCGCGTTACAGGCTGACGGGCCGCGCCCGATTTTATGCGGGATTCAACGCGCGCGACCTGATGCCGGCGTTCGATGCGCTGTTGGGCACAAGCGATTACGAATCCTATGCCCTGATTTTTCCGGAGGCCCTGGATGCGGGCGTGCCAATTGTCACAACGCCGGTTGGCATAGCCGACGAAGCCGTGGTTGAGGGAAAAACGGGATACGTGGCCGATTTTCTGCCTGAAAATCTGGCTATAGCCGTGATGAAGCTGGCTGGACGAAGTCTCGACGAGCGACGCCAAATTCCGGCGGAGGCGCGGGAGCATGCGCGCCGGTTTGGCGTTGAAAGAACGATTGCGGAAACCCAAGCCCTTTACCGGGAACTTCTGGCGTCTTAATCCCGACAACCCGGCGCGGGGCTGTTCGCATTGTCAAAGAAAAGCATTATAGGAATGCCGCCGATAGGCAGAAGCCTTTCTTCCTGCCGGTCAATGGGCGCGACAGGCTGGCCGAAAATATCCGTCGCCGATTTATAGCCTTCGTCAACGGTCAAATGTTTGCTGACGCCTTCCGTCCATGCCATCCAAATGTCGCTTTCTCTTTGAAAAGGATCGGCAAAACGAAACGCATGAACGCGATCGTCGCAACCGGCAAGCTTGGTTTCAGCACGGACGGCGCGTCCCGACAGGCGCGGCCAAACATGGCGGAGCATCCGGATCGCCGGTTTTTCACGGCCATCGAAAGCCGTCATGCCGTAATTGTCTTCCGGTTCGTCCGGATTGGCCCCGCTGTCGCGCCATTCGTAGATGGCGGTATAAGGAATTCCGAAAGCCAGATTGACAAGGTACATGCGCAATTGCAGCGCGGCCTGTTCCTCTTCGGTATAGCTTCGCCACCAGAGCGACGGAGACCGGATGGAGCTGAAGGACGTCGTGACGCCCCATTCGTCGACGGCAATGGGAACGGGATTGGCGGGCTGCCATGGCGAGAGAAAGGCTTCCATGCCGATGTAATCGGCGGGCGCGGACTCGGGCGGACCGGGACGGTAGGGGTGGAGGGTGAACCCGTCGAGGCAGCGCAGGGGATTGGCGATGGCGAAGAGGTCCCTGATGAAGGCGTAGTGAAAATGCCCTTCGCTCGAGACGGATAAAGACGGCCCCATAACGCGCGCGCCGGGCACGGCGTACTTGATTTTACGGCAAGCGGTTTCGACAAGTTTTCCGACAACGGCCCCATCGGTTTTGGGGGGATAGTTGAAATCGAAATCGGGCTCGTTCCAGATGAGCCATGTTAAGGCGCCGGTTCCGTACAGGCCGCTGTAGTGCGAAGCCGTGGCGGCGGTAAAAGCGGCAAAAGCGCGGATGGCTTCAGCCGTTCGGGGCGCCGGCGGCGCCTCTATTGTCGTGCCGAACCACGGAATGGAGACGGCGGGCCCTGTGTAGAGCGTGTTGCCTTCCCCAAGAACGACGGAGACGTGCAAACCATGCCGGTGAAACCTTTCCATCATTTCGTCGTAAGTAAAGGTTTTTCTTTGGTTGAAATCGTCGGCCTCCCGGTCGCGCGGAAGAGGCAAATTCCACCGGTAATGACCGGCTTCGCGTTCGACTTCATGCCAGTCGATGCCGGTCCGGACGCTGCGAATGCCGAGTTTGGCGATTTGCCCGATCTCGGTTTCGGTGATGCGGGCTATCTTGATGTTAACGCCGAAGTTATCCCCGAAAACGGGGTTGCTGTTTCCATAATGGGGCGAGGCGAATCCCAAACGGGGAAGGGCCAGAAATAAAACGAAAAACCAGGGTCCGAAGGATAAGAGCTTCACGGGGACAGCTCCTCGACAATGGAAAGGTAGGCTTCGACCATGCCGTCGAGAGAATAATGTTCATCGATGTAGGATCGAATTTCGGAAGAAAGGACTGTACGGTCCTGTTTGTCCTTTATGACCTTTTTCATAGCCTCCGCCATGGCCGGAACGTCGTCGACGGGCACAAGTTGCCCGTAAGCGCCGTTCCTGAGAATCTCGGTTGGCCCCGACGGGCAGTCGGTGCTGACGATTTGTGTGCCGGAAAGAAGGGCTTCGACAAGCACGATACCGAACCCCTCCGTGCGGGAAGAAAGAACGAAAGCGTCGCTTCGCGCAAACCAGGCAAGCGGATTTGTGACAAAACCGGGCATGGCCACATCGCCTTCAATCCCAAGCCGGGCAACCTGTTTGTTCAAATCGTCGCGCAATTCGCCTTCGCCAAGGATAATCAGGCGCGCGGGTTCCGTTGTTCTCAGCCGCGCAAAGGCTTCAATAAGAACATCGAATCCTTTCTGGGGAACAAGTCGGCCGCAACCGATAAAGACAGGCAATTCTTTGCATGCCAACCACGGAAAATCGACGGGTTCGGCGACGCGTTGACGAAGTTCGTCAAGATCGAAGCCGTTAGGGATAACCCTGATTTTGGCTTTCCGTCCCACCCAATCCTGCATGGCCGCTCCGGCGTCGGTGGAGACCGCGACCGATAGGCGGACAAGGCGGTAAAAAAACGCCACAAGAAGACGCAGTACGTTGCGCCTTAACCGGTGATCGACGGTTGTGTAGGAATGCATATGAATATGCATCGTCGGGACGACGTTCCTGTATCCGGCAAAAAAAGCGGCGACGATGGCGACAAGAGAAGGTTTTTGTTGCACGCCGAACAAGACGCGGGGTTTTTGGTTTTTGAAATAGGCGTAGAGAAAACGGACGGCTTTGAAGGGCGATTGCGTGTTGATTTCTATCTGCCGCACCGAAGGGTGAATGTCCCCAAGGTAGGGGCTTTTGTCGAGGCCGGTCTGCACGAGAAGATCGACAGGACACTTTTTTTTGATAAGGCCGTTGGCCAGCTGGACGGTGTATTTTTCGGCGCCGCCGCCGTCAAGGTCGTAAGTATAAAGGGCGACGGGGCGTGGCGAATGGGTCATGGATCCCTGTACCGGTTCGTTCTCTCACCGGCCGATTGTTATCATTAACGAAACGGTTCGCCAATAACATTTCGTTGCATATTTTCAACGAAAATGGCAGGAAAGAAGGCCTTGCGCGCGCTTTATAGGCCGGTTTTTTATGTTTTTTTCCTCTCCTTCACCGACGCTTATCCGCCTTTACGCGGTTGCATGGACGTTGGGCTATTGGGCTCTTTATTTTTTCTTTCGCGATTTCTTCCCGGAAAAAGCTCTTGCCGACGCCAGAGAGATTCAGGACATAGCCCTGGGGCTTAAGGAAGGCGGGATCGGCGCCTACGCAGTGACGGCGGCGATTTACGCCATGCTGCCGCTGTCGTTCACGCATATTCTGGTCGGTCTTTTCGACGGATGGGTTTTATATCTCGCGGCAAGCAGCGCGCGCACTTTTCGCGGCATGGCGATCCTGATACCCATTCTTCTGCCGTTCGTTTTCTTCAATCTGCAGGCGCCCACCAAGGAAACGATCATTCTCGCCATGTCTCTGATTATCGTTCGCATTATTGGCCGGGCACGGAAGGAGTGGTGGCCGCTTCTGGCCATCGTTGCGCTTTACGGACTTTATGGGTTCTTTCTTCGCGGGTACTACCTGATCATTCTCGCGGCTTTTCTTGCTTTTATCGCCGTCGTTAAAACGCCGCCTGCTATGCGCGGGCTATATCTGTTGGCGGGTTTGGCGATGTTGTTGCTGTTGCCCGACAACGTTTTCTCGGCTTTGCAGGGGACGCGCGACGAAGTGAATTTCTGGGCCGTTACCGGCGGCGCCGGGAACGCTATCCGGACCTACTTTTTCAACCCCTTTACGCCGGACAGCCTGGGACGTTTTCTGGGAAATTACGGGTACGCTTTTACGGTGCTCAATTTTCCTTTTCTGAAGCACCTTACGTCCAAGGAAGTTCTGATGTTCTTAAACGTTCTTTTTTACGGCTGGCTCACGATAGGCGGAATTGCGCGGTTGAGGGGCTCTTTGCGTCTCTTGCCGTTGCTTTTTGCGGCGCACGTGTCCGTTCTGCTTTTGTTTGAGCCCGATTTCGGAAGCTATTTCCGGCATTTCAGCAGTTGCTTGTTGTATCTTTTGCCGGTCTTTCTGGTTTATGAGATACGCTATGTCCGGTTTCTTGAACGAAAGAGCCTGAAAGAGCGTCAGGTAACGGCGCCGGCCGGAACAGGTTCGGGAGAGAAAGCATTATAATGCGGGAATTATTGCGACCACTGTTCAATATTCTCAGTTACGTCGAAACGCGCGTTTCAATGTTTCTTTGGCATTTTTTTTATTTATGGTCCAAAGAACTTTCCATCGAGGCGTGTGAGGGCCCAAGCCTTATTATAGCGCCCCATCCCGACGATGAAACACTGGGTTGCGGCGCGACGGTCGCGCGGTTGCGTCAGGCCGGTAAGCCCGTTCGGATTGTTTTTGTCACGGACGGACGGGCGTCGACCAGGTCCGTTATTATTACGCCCGAAGAATTGGTAAACATCCGCTGTGAAGAAGCCAAAAACGCCTGCAAGGTGCTGGGGGTCGATGCGGATCATGTGGAATTTCTCTGCTTTATCGATGGCGAGGCCGACAAAAAAATAGATGAAATTCGCGACTTGCTCTGTCAGCGGATCGGCTCGTTCGCGCCGCAACGGATCTTTTCTCCTTACGATCTGGACAGGCATCCCGATCACAGGGCCGTTGCGGAGGCCATAAACACACTCTGGAAAACGGGGGCCATAAACTGCCCTGTTTACGAATACCCTCTCTGGTTTTGGCCCCGCGTCGCTCTCTGGCACCTGTTGCGTCCACGGCGTTTGTTAAGGCTCAGGCGCGTGGACGCCCGCGGGGTTCTTCCGGTCAAGAGGGAGGCCATGAACGCGCATCGCTCCCAACATCAGAATTTGACCGGCGAACCGGGATGGCGCAAGCTCAGGCCCTATTTTCTGGATCGTTTTTTTACGCCTTATGAACTTTATTTTGAGAAAGGACCGGCGGCAGAAGAGGCTTGTTCGGCGATAGCGCGCGTCAATAAAAGTGCTATGAGCAAAGGTTTTTGCCAGATCGTCCGCGCCGATTTTCAGGCGCTCAAGCTCAGCCGTCAGGGGCTGGCAATATTGCTTGCCTATCTTGTCGTGTGTCCGGGTTTCCTGGCCGTGTTTTTATTCAGGGCGTCGTCCTTTTTTGCGCGCAAGGGGAGGGCCGGTTGGGTCGTTGGCAAGCTGATCGCGCGGCTGAACGCTTTTGTGAACGGCTGTGAAATTCATCCCAGGGCCAGCATAGGGCCCGGTCTTTTCCTTCCGCACCCGGCCGGAATCGTTATCGGCCTGCCGCGCATTGGCGCGAATGCCACCATTCTCCAGAACGTCACGATCGGAGGACGCTACCGCTTCGACGATCCGCTCGATCCGAACAATTACCCTGTTATCGGCGATGATGTCGTCATCAACGCCGGGGCCGTTGTTTTGGGAAGAATCGAATTGGGAAGGGGAGTTCAGGTCGGCGCCAATGCCGTGGTCACGCAAAACGTTCCCGATAATGCCACAGCCGTAGGCGTGCCTGCCCGCGTTATACCCTCCCGGGAACACAGGTCTTCATGTCAAACGTGAAAGCATCCGCCGTCGCGCCGATGTTGAACGTAGGTCTGCGTATGGCGACGCTTGTCACGAAGCTCGCGCTCATGTTGTACATGGGGCGCTATCTAAGTCTGGCGGACATGGGCGCGTACGGCCTGGTTTTTGGCGTGGTCATGATCGCCACGGCCCTTCTGGGCGTTCGTCTGGATTACGTCGTGTCGCGCGATCTCGTTGGCATCACACCGCTGGAAGCCTTGTGCAGGATGCGCGATCAGGCCGTTTTCTATTTCTTCAATTACATCGTTCTGTTTGTCGTTCTGATCCCGGTGATCGTCATGAATTGGGGCGATGCGGGCAATGAGAGGGCGATCTTTTATATTTTCACGCTATCCGTCGTAGAGAGCTATGCGGGAGTTGTTCACAGCAATGTCGTTTCCCTGGGCCGTCCTCTTTTGGCCAATGTGTTGTTTTTCATCCGTGCCGCCTTGTGGGTTTTTGCCGTCGTAGGGATCGGGGTGGCCGTGCCCTCGTTGCGCACCGTCGATATGATTCTGGCCTGTTGGCTGGCCGGAGCCCTTCTGAGTTTGGCTGTCGCCCTCGCTCTTTGGTGGCGGATGCCCTGGGCCGCGATGCTGCGCACGGCGATAGACTGGAAATGGATCCGCAACGGCATTCGCAAATGCTTTTTTATCTGGCTTGGCACTTTGGGCGTGACGGCCGGTTATTATATCGACCGGTTTATCGTTATGCATTTTCTCGGCCTGGATTATGTAGGGATTTCGACGTTCTATATTTCTTTCACTTCGGCCCTTCACACGCTCATCCTGAGCGGCGTTTTGTCTTTTTCTTATCCGCGCCTTATCGTTCTTCACCGCGATAACGATCAGGCGGGGTTTAAACGCGAAGCGCAGCAGACGGGCTGGCGCGTTGCCATTTTTTCCGGCGTCATAGCTATTGGAATAGGGGTGGGCGTTCCGATGCTGGGTTATCTGTTCAAAAGACCCGAGCTGGTTCGGGAAACGCCGACGCTCATATGGTTGTTGGCCGGAACGTGGATACGCTCGAACGCGGAGACGCTTTATTACATTCTTTTTGCGAGGCACGAGGATCGGGCCATCTGGCTCGGCAACCTTCTTTTCCTTCTCCCGGCTTTTGGCTGTCCAGCCTTGTTTGTCTATTTCTTCGGCTTTACAGGCATCGGCTATGGCTCCCTTGTGTCTTCCTCTTTCCTTTTGATGTGGCGCTGGCGGTATGTTCGGGGCCGTAAGAAAAAAAATTATGAAATTAATTCGGCGCATGAAAGTAGTTGTTGAAATTTGGCGCAATTCCTCGATTGCGACAATTTGTCCTAATTTTTAAAAAATCCAATTATATCAATAATTAAGGGCCATTTAGGGCTATTCGGTTACCCTGAAATCATTACGCATAGTCGTGGTGATTTCAATGAAAGCATTTTTTCGGATATTGGGTTTTTGTGCCTTTTTATGTGGGCTGCCCTTTTTGGCACAGGCCGAAATACTTGTCTTTGACTCAGAGCCGACAACTTCTCATGCGATTGGTTATGAGCCTGAGCCGGAAATGGACAGCGAAAAGCCGATAATCGTTGCCGTATTGTCGCCAATGAATCTGGGCGGGAATCTGTGGGTGCGCAAACCTGTCATTTTGCCTCCTTCCGGAAACGTCATCCAGGAAAATACGCCCGACGATGAAGAAGGGTTGTCTTCAGACGTTATGGGCAACACAACCCCGCAGGAAGACGTAGAACCGTTAGCTCCTGCGGAACCGGTTATTATTGAGCCTGAAAGCGGGGAACAGGATATCAGGCTCTTGCCGTCTCCGATTGTGAATGCCGTTTATGCGCCCCCGGTTATAACGCCGCTGCCGCCTGACGAGACGACGCTTTTTGAAAAGCCTGCCGTCGATCCGTTGAAACTGGGTCCGGGAGGACTTGTATCCGCGGCAATCGTTGAACCGCTTATGGCTTGGGTCGAACGCGAAACGGGTGTAAGCGTTCCCGTTTTGCCTCAGGTTATTGCCGACCACGAACGTTTTTATGGCGTTTTGAGACGCATGAACCGAAATTTTGAAGGTCGCCCGGAGTCAGCCTATATTCCCGGCATAGTCTTTATGGACGATCAAAGATGGGATCCTGAAGACCCCTTTCAGCTAAGCCTGCTTGTTCATGAGCTTGTTCATCATGCCCAACGCTATATGAAAGGCGTTTACTGGCCGTGCCCGAATGCGCAAGAAACCCAAGCTTATACCTTGCAAAACAAATGGCTGAATCAAAGAGGTCATGGTTCATTCGTTAACGCGGCCTGGATTCAGCGCGTTGCGAGTTGCTCCAACTATGGTACCGGCACGTACCTTGCCCAGACCGCCGCGTTTTAACAAGAAACCGGCGGGGCTCTGACTCGCCCCCTCTTTAAACAACGACTCGGGCGCATCTGCCTTTCCCCTTTGATTTTCAAGGGTTATTTTGCTGTGCCGATGGCGCGCAGGCAACACTTTCCAAAAGCTTAAAGGATGAGCTTCGAAAGGCGTCGCTTTAACCATATGATATTTAATGAAAAATAATGTGGCGATGGGGGATGAAAGTTTTTTCACCAAGAAAAAATCTGGCTAATATACCTTCTTTCACGTATAGAATTCGCTGATAGCGATTTTATTAAGTGGCGGAGGCATCTATGCACAAAGTTCTGAAATTTATGGTTATCGCGCTTGGCCTCTTACTGGCAAGTTCGAACGTCAACGCGGCGAACGTTGTGGACCAAATTAACGAAGCCATTAAGAATGGGGATTTTAAAAGAGTACAAACGCTTGTTAACAGCAATCCCTCCACGGCGGATCAGGCCGAACGTTCTCTTTTGAAACTTGTGCAGGATGTCGTCAGCGACGATCCCGAACGCGCTTCGCTGGCCATGACGGCGGCGTCGACGCTTTCGCCGCATATTACGCCGTCCGGCGCGGGGGGCGTTGTCGACGATGTGAAATTTCTTATCAAGTTAATCGCGGATAAAGCGCTTCTGATCTGCAACCCTTCCGCGAGCGACGATTCAGGACAGGTCAAAACGCCGGCCGATCCCAAAAAAGCGGCCGCGGCCGAAGCCATGGCGTCGGTTATGAATGGCGCCGAAACGATCGCTCAGGTGCCTGCGATTCTGGCCATCGATCCTCAGCTTGTCGCCCAGATTCAGGCGCAAAGCGCTCAATGTCAGGAAGGCGAAACCGCTTTGTTGGCACAACGCCCGCGTTTTTCGCCGCCGCGCATTCCGCCGCACATTCAACCGCCGCCGATCAACCCTCCCCCGCGTGAGGAGGGAAGTCCCGACTAAGCAAAGGGTTTGAAGTTCGTCCGTTTGTCATTGCCATTAAAAACGAAGTTCTTTCGTTTTTCGTCAACTGTTCAAAGATGAGGAGTTTCCCGATGTCTGTTTGCCTGAAGAGGATTGGCCCCGCAGTCTTTGGTTTAATTGTGACGATGGCTTGTTTTGTCCATCCGGCCAAAGCCTATGGCCCCGAAGGCATGTTTGGAGGACGTCTCAATCCTGACAGTACGGTCGTTCTTGGCGCTCCGGTTCAGCCGGAGGACAGGCCGCTTCGCGCACAGTCCGTGCTTCAGCATCCCCGGCCCGATTACGATCCTGTGCCCCTAACGCTCGGAACGTTCGAGCTTTTCCCGTCGGTCGAGCTGGGCGGGGCGTATGATTCCAACATCTACGCGACTCCTTCCGGGGAAGTCGACGACGGCATTTTCAATTTACGCCCAACGCTCAGCGCGTTTTCCAACTGGAACCGTCATGCCGTTTCCATGACGACGTTTGGCGACATTAATTTCTACGCCGACAAAGCGGACGAGAACTTCAACAATTATGTGACGGAAGTGCAGGGACGTTACGACGTTATGGCCCAGACGTGGCTTATGGCGCGCGGCGGATTCCAGCACCTGGCCGAACCCCGGTCGTCGCCGAACGCCATAGGCGGCAGCGAACCGACGACATTCGATGTCGCCAAGGGCGGCCTTTCCGCTTTTCGCGGACCGGGCAAAATCAAGCTTGGCGCGGACTACAATCTGACGCGCTACGACTATAACGAGACGCCGTCGTCGGCCGGTCCTATCGACCAAAGCGGTCGCGACCGCGCGGAACATGTGGCCGGAAGCCGGGTGACCTATGACCTGACGGAAAACTTTAAACCCTATCTGAGGGGCGCCTATAACTGGCGCAACTACGACCACAATGACGAGCACGAGTCGGAAGGGTATGAAGTCGCGGTCGGCACGACAGCCGATTTCGGCGGCATTACATCGGCGGATCTGTTTGTCGGCTGGATGTCTCAGGATTATGAAAATTTCGGCGCAAGCGAAATCAACGATGGCGTCAAGTTCGGCGGCCGATTTGAATGGAACATTACGGGTATGACTTCCCTTGTTCTTGAGATGGACCGCACGATCGAGGAAACGACCGGCAACGATTTCAACAGCTACAAGGTCACCGGCGGATCCGCGACGCTGACGCATGAATTGTTGCGCAATGTCTTGCTTGAAACCGATTTGTCCTTCTCGCGCGACGATTTTCAGGGCGTGACGGAACGGCAAGACGACGTCCTATCCGTGGGCGGAGGGGCGCGTTGGTACATCAACCGCAACCTTTATTCGGACTTTATCTATGACTGGACCGACCGCATGTCGGATCAGGAAGATGCGGGCTATAACAAGCATGTCGTCAGTCTGCGCGTTGGCGTGCAGATGTAAATTTTTTTTAGGGGTTAACCCCTTGGGTTTGCCTTGAGTGGCCCGAGACAAGCTTTCTTGATCCGTTGCGAACGGCGGTGGTGTTCAGCCGGAAACGGGAATTGACGATAGAACCGTCGGACGTAAAGAAAAGCGAAAGAGGACATTAGGGCGCCATGCAAAAGAGACTGTTTTTTTGTGTTGTCATTTTTTTGGCGGCATTGGGCTGGGCACTTACGGCAAAAGCGGCAGATAGCCGGGGAATGCCCCCGGCTCCGGCGCGCATGAACGCCACGGTGGCAGCCCGGGAAAATTCTTCGACATCGGGGTCCATGCCGGAGGGTGCCATGAAAATACCCCCTTCTTCGGCGCAGGAATATGTGCTCGGTACGGGCGACAGAATTCGCCTGACCGTTTATGGCGAAGACGATTTGTCGGGCGACTATGAGGTAAGCAGTACGGGCGTTGTGGCGCTGCCCCTGATCGGCGACGTCCATGCCGCCAAATTGACTGTGCGCGATTTCGAGGAATCCGTAAAAAATAAACTTGCAGCGGGGTATTTGCGCGATCCACGCGTCAGCGTTCAGGTTTCCAATTATCGGCCTTTTTTTATTCTCGGCGAAGTCAGCAAGCCAGGCAACTACGCTTACGTTAACGGCATGACGGTACTCAACGGCGTGGCGATGGCGGGCGGCTATACCTACCGCGCGGATTCAGGCGGGATAACCATCGTTCACGCCAGCGATCCCAGCAAAACGGAACAGCGCGTTCCGGAAGACGCCGCCGTTATGCCGGGGGATATTATTCGCGTTCCCGAACGTTTTTTCTAGGCCCGGAAGGACCCCCTGGCCCGGCTTGGCCAACAGGATAAATGTCTATGATTTTGCCACTAACATCTCCGGCGCTTGTGGAAAACACGGCCTTGGCGGGAACGTCCGCACAAGGAGGCGTCGAACCGTTTTTCAGGAACATGGATCTTCGCCAGGCCTCGCTATTATTGCAGCGGCGGCTAAAGCTCGTTTTGGGCGTGACGGCGGCGGGAGCTCTTTTGGCCTTTCTGGCGGCGCTTTTGCTGACATCGCAGTACCGGGCCGAAGCCATTGTCATGCAGGACGCAAGACAGACGCGGGTTGTCGACGTCGGTTCCGTCGTTTCAGGTCTTCCCAGCGAGAACACGGCCTTGCGGAGCGAAATCGACATTATCATGTCGCGTTCCGTTATCGACAGGGTCGTCAACAAACTGGATCTAACCAAGGATCCGGAAATGAATCCCCGCCACTGGTTTTCCAGACTTAATGTATTCCGGTGGTTTGGGGGCGCGGCGTCCGAGAAAGAGAAAAGCCGGGAGCGCAGCATTGTCGCCAGGAATATCGGCGAACGGCTCATGGTTACAAACGACGGCCGCTCTTTCAGCATTCATATCATGTTCGATTCCCGTGACCCCGAAAAAGCGGCGCTTATCGCGAACGCCATCGCCGACGAATATCTGGTGGATCAGCTGGAAGCTAAATATGAAGTTACCGCGCGGGCGAACAAATGGCTTAACGACCATCTTGGCGTTTTGAAGCAACAGGTCGAAGTTGCCGAAAAGGCCGTCGAGGACTTCCGCCAGAAGACGAAATTGATCGAAATTCAGGGCACCACGGTTTCGGCCCGGCAGATGGAGGATATCAACTCCCAGCTGGTTGCCGCGCGCGGACAGACGTCGCAGGCCGAAGCCCGGCTGCGCAGCATCCAGAATCTTCTTCAATCGAAAGACGGCGTGAACAGCGCCGCCGACGTGCTGAACTCGCCGCTGATTCAACGGCTGCGGGAGCAGGAGGCCGAAGTAAGGCGCCGCGAAGCGGAAATGGCGTCGCGCTACGGCGAATTGCACCCCAAGATGATCAAATCGCGCGCGGAATACCGCGACTTGCAAAATAAAATTGCCGAAGAAGTCCACAAGGTCGTGCAAAGCCTGTCCAACGAAGTCGATATAGCGCGCGCCAAAGAGGCGCAGCTTGAGAAGGAATTGCAGAATCTGGAAAAGCGGGCCGGCGTTGAAATGAAAGACAGCGTCACGCTTCGCCAGCTTCAGCGCGAAGCAGAGGCTAACCGGACGCTGTATGAAAACTTTCTTTCCCGTTTCAAGCAAACCGATGCCCAGCAAAATCTTCAGCTGGCCGATTCACGCATCATCGCGCGCGCCGAGCCGCCCCTTGAACCCGCTTTTCCCAAAAAAGGCCTTTTTGTTCTGATCGGGGCTCTTCTGGGCGCCGTCCTTGGCGTCTTGATGGCGTATTTGGTCGAGTATTTCGATCGCGGGTTCCGCAACTCGTTGCAGGTGGAAGAGATGACGGGAATCCCCGTCGTCGGCATGGTGCCGAGTTTGTCGGGCATAAGCGGCCAGGCGGCCGAGGATTACGTTGTCGAAAGACCCATGTCCGCCTACAGCGAGGCGTTGCGCACCGTTCGGACGGCCATTCATTTTTCGAATGTCGACAATCCTCCCAAAACGGTCATGGTCACCAGTGCTACGCCGGGGGAGGGCAAGACGACGTTTTGCTTGTCTCTGGGGCGGTCGCTGGCAAAGGCCGGAGGCAAGATTCTGCTTATCGACGCCGATTTGCGGCGTCCCCGGATTGCGGACGTTACGGGCCTGCCGGGCGGGTCGGGCGGCCTTGCGGCCCTGCTGGCAGGCGAAAAAAGTTTCAAGGAAGTCGTCAAGCGCGACCCGGTTGTCGAAGGACTCGACATCATTCCGGCGACCAGCAAGGCGCCGAACGCGCAGGATCTTTTGGGATCCCATCAAATGCACAAAGTCCTTCAGGATGCCGCCAAGAACTATGATCTGGTAATTGTCGACTCGCCGCCCATTCTGGCCGTGTCGGATGCCGCCATGGCGGCGAGGTCCGTCGATACAACGCTTTTTTTGATCCGCTGGGCGGAGACGCCGCGCGAGACGGTGGTGCATGCGCTCAAACAACTGCGGAACTTCGGATGCAAGGTCGCGGGCGTGGTGATGATGCAGGTTGACGTCGCCGAGCAGGCCAAATACGGCGACGGCTATTACCACAAGAACTATCACGAATATTATGCGAACTAGGGCCGTCGACCATTCCGTCCCGGTATTTCTGCTGGCCGGGCTGGCGGCGCTCCTGTTTGCGTTTGCTTTTTATCTGCTTGGGGCGCGGTTGGCGCAGATGCCGGGAGACGCGGCGCGCGAGGCTCTTTTGAACAAGGAAAAAATAAGCGATGCGGCGCTGGACGATCTGGCCCGCTCCCGCGCGCGCGCGGCGGCATGGCGCGCGGCGGGCGGCACATTGAGCGATTTATCCATGGCCGCGTTCGAGCGCGCGTCGCGCAAGGGGCTGGACCTTCCCGCGGCGGCGGCGGACATTCAGGAGGCGCTTCGCTGGCAGGAAAAGGCGTTGGGCAGAGCTCCGGCCGATTCCTACGGCTGGACGCAACTATCTTATATGATCTATCTGACGGAAGGCATTTCCGAACGCGCCGCATGGGCTTTTGCGCGGTCGGTTGAGACCAATCCCTTTGAGCCGCGGTTGATGGCGCCGCGCGTCACGATGGCGATAAGGCTTCACGATAAGCTGGACGAAGACACGAAGGCTTCGGTGCCCTCGATGATACGCGAGGCATGGGACGTCGATCCGTACGAAACGGCCATGGCTGCCGTAAAAAACTATTACACGACGCTTGTCGACGATGCTCTGGCCTATGATCCGTCCAAACGGGAGGCGTTTCGAAAATTCGTCAAGGAACAGACGCAAGAGGAATAAAGCGGACGAAACGGGGATTGTTGCCCGCCGTCGCATCGCGGACTTTTTTGTTGCAGCGCAGCAAAAAGGGAAGACTTCCAAATGAATCGCCGGGCAAAGACCAGGACTAACGAATTGATATAGAAGGAAAATTATTTCCTTCTTGTTTACCATAAAAAGATTGTTGTATTTTTGCGCTGCGGTATCGGGCCAAAACGACCTAAGACCGCAACGCTATTTTGGCGTTTCCTCCCTGAACTTGGGCCGCGGCAACCCCGCGGCCTTTTTTCGTTTCTATGCCGAAAATGACGCAAAAACGGGCGGGGAGCCTAAGAAGCCGAAAAAGGCCGCTGAAAGATGCGCCACCGATCTCCGGCGGTGGCTTTTTCTTCGGCGTTGCCTCGAGCCGCCGGGGATGCTACATGGCCTTTTCCAGCCTTCACCGCCAAGCCCCAGGGGCATGGCTTGGCATCCGGAAGGTTTCCTTTACGGGAACGCAGGGAGCAGAGGTTGGGTGCGTAGCTCAGCGGGAGAGCACTACCTTGACATGGTAGGGGTCACAGGTTCAATCCCTGTCGCACCCACCACTACTATCAAAGACTTAGTGGTGGTTTTTTGTAAGCACATTCGCAGTTTTGGGTGGGACGTTGGGTGGGAAAACCTTAACGAGCGCATCTATGTGGCTTCTTCGGGAAGTCTAGCCGTGGGTGTGTCAGCGAAACGTTGCAAGATTTTGTCAACCGCGATCGGTATCTTTGTTGGGAAATCAATTGCAAAAAGCCTTCCCCGTAAAGCTTTTGTCACTCCGTATGTTGAGCACTGATCTTGGTATTCTTTCTCTCCAATCACATTCCTGAGCTCTGCCTCATAATCAGGATTGCTGATTATGATAGTGCAACCCTTTGAGGCAAAGGCCTCGATCTCCGCATTCAGTTCCTTTTCTTTATCGCGTTTTTCTTTGAAGGATTCGCTGTCGCGGTCAAAGAGAACAATTGTTTCAATCCCGAAAGAGAGACAAATAGAAACGTAGTCAGGTAAATTTGATTTGCCCCCAACATCTACAACAGCTATGCCGCGATTATCGAAGTCGATCCCCTTTGCTTTTGCATATTCAGGGATCGCCAAGCGCTCGGTTGCACCTTCTACCAAAACTGTTGTCCGTGCGAAGAACAGTTCATTGCGCGCGGGATCAAGCTCTTTCCGGAATTTATCAATTTTAGTTTGCGGCAGCTGTAACTTGGAACAGTCTACTGTCGTTTCTGTTCCTTTTTTTGACACAAGGCGGACGTTTTTGAATTCGGGGATAGAAATAAAGTATGGAGAGTGAGTGGTCACTATAACTTGATTTGTATCCGATAAGCGCAGAAGCGTGGTTGCGAGAGATTTCTGCATCTGAGGATGCAAAAACATTTCTGGTTCTTCAATCAGCAAGATCGCGCCTTGTTTTTTTGTCTTTTCGAATGCTTGCAAGATGGCAAGCACGATGGCGTTCTGGAATCCGCCGCCAACGTCCTGAGCACTTATTGGAAAAACCTATGCGCACATCCTTTGCTGGAGCATTGTGATAAGTAATTAAATGGCTGCAAGGCGGGAGCGGCGGCAAATCCTTTTTCTCACGCTCTTCGGCTTTCCGTCTGAGTTCAGTCTGTGTCTCAATCAGCGTTTCATAGAGCCGGTCATTGATCGGAACAATGGCGCGTTTTTTATTTGTCTGCTCACGTCCCTCAGGGTTGAGATAAATGAGCCGGTTGACGAACTTAAACGCGTCTTCGCCTTCGGGAAGCACGGCGACGTATTTGTTGCCGAAGACGAAAAACACGGAGGGGCCGACAAAATGCTGGGGAAGCGTCCTGAACTCGACCCACGGCAGATGCACGGGCAGCTGCTGGTTCTCCGTCAGGATGCATTTGATGCCCGTCATTTCTTGAAGTTCTCTGAAACGCTCGAAGCCGCCGTTCGGCGTCTCGCCCAAGGACTGGATCAGCATTTTCTGGGATTTCATGACGGCAAGGACGTCGCTTCGCTTTGTTTTAACGGTTCGGACGATGTCGCGATAGAAAAGCTCGGTGCTGTCCGTTTCCCGCAGGACGGTAATTTCATTGGCTTTGCGGCGAATGCCGTCACCGTCGGTAAACTCCCATCCTTCGGCCTCGATGGCCTGACGAACGACTTCCGCACTGCGCGGCGACAGGTTCCATCAGCGGGCTGTAGGGCATGGGATATATTATCTGCAATCTCCCTTGCGGATTTACCTGCTAGGGATTGGGCAGTAATTCCTGACTCGACGGGGGGTTCTGTCCCAGTTCTCAGCGCATCGAGAACACTATACAAGTTTCCGGCGGTATGGGCCGTTCTTGCCATGCGTTGCGTAGCCGCTGCGGCACCTCCAAGGCCCGTTTTGGCATAGTGCCCTAGCCCTTTTTTCAATGCTTGTTTAGAACCCGATTTGCCAAAATTCCCTAAGCTTGTTCGTGTGGACATAAACCGGCGAGGTTGGGCCATTTGAGGGGATGAGGGCATTGAGACGGACTTGAATTTCTCAGTAGGTTTTTCAGGCGACATAACTCCGCTGTTTTGGCTCCCGCTTCGTGTTCCTTCAAAACCTGGATGATCTGCTCTTCCTTGAACCTCTTCCTCATCGTCTGCTCCTTCCTCAGGGTTGCAGACTCTACCTCATTCCGGAGACATTTTCAGGGGGCAGGTCAGTCTTATCCGCCGCCATGCTTTTACAGGCGTCGCGTAAAAGGGAGAAGGAAGGCGCAAGGTCTAACCCCTTTTCGATGACGTTCCGGGCTTCGGCGCGCTTGCCTTTTTTCATCAAGACCATGGCGCGGCTGTAATAGGCAAGTGGGTAGGCGGGATACGTCTTGATCGCCTTTTCAAAAGCCGTTTCCGCCGCGTCAAGATCGCCCGTTGCCGCCTTAAGCCGTCCGTATTCATACACAAGCGAAGCGTCGTTCGGGTAAAGAAGCATGCCTTTGTTCAAAGCGCTTTCCGCCTCGTCCTGGCGCCCAAGCCGTTCCAGCGCAAAAGCCCCGTATTTATAGACGGAAGCGCCCGCGGTCCGGGGTTCGATCGATGTCGCTTTACGAAAAGCTTCAAGGGCTTCGGCGTATTGCTCATTCTCAACGTAAATCTTGCTCAACATACTCCAGTTGTAAGACTCAAGATTTTCAGCCGGTCCCGGCCAGAAGCTAAGGCCAAGCGAAGCGAAAGCCAAAATTGCGGCGAAGACGAACCGCACCGGAGGCGGTTCGCGCAAAAGCTTCCATGCGCCAACGACGCCTGCTCCGGCAAGCGGCAATAGAAAGACCAGAAGCGGAAGTCGGTAACGGTCCGTCACATAAAAGAAGAGAAGCGAAAGGGCATAAAAACCCCCAAAAAGAAGGAGAGAAACAACGGTTTTTCGGCCAACGGCGGCGAAGGCAAAAACGCCGAAAGGCGCGAAAAAGGCCACGATCCAAAAACCCGGCAGGGGCGCGCTTAAAAGGGTGGGAAAGTTTTCTTCGACGAAAGTCTTGTCGTAAAGATCGAAACCCGGCCCGCTGCGCCAAAGCGCGCCGAGCTTGTTGAGAATAAGCCCGAACTCATGCGAAGGATCCGTTCCGATGGCCTCGAAAGCCTTGCCGCGCCAATAGCGGGAAACTTCCGAAGGAAGAAGAGATCGCCCCAGCGCCTCCGCCGCGATCCGCGCCGCGTTGTCTTCCTCCGAAGCCGGGCCGTTGGCGATGTTCTCCGGAAAAACATACGTTACGCCGTTGGCCTGCTCGAAATGGCCGAGATAGAAATTGAAACCGTCCGCGTAATTGACCGGCACGAAATCCCGGCTGGCGATGGCGTTATGAATCGTGACGGGAACGATGGGGGCAAGAAAGGCCGCAAGAAACAACGCGCTGTATTTAAGCCCCGTTTTCCTGTCAGACGCCCGGCGCAGAGCCGGGAAAAGAATCAAGACGAGAAAACCCGGGGCCAGAAACAAGGCGTTGCCGCGAACGAGCGCGGCGAGCCCAAGACAAACCCCCGCCCCGAAGTACGCGCCTGCCTTTTTCCTGTCCAGCGCCTTAAAAGCGCACCATATAAAAGCCGAAAGCAAAAACAGTCCCAGCGATTCCTTCATCACCGGCGCCGTGTAAAATATCATCTTGTCGTTGAAAGCGCCGAAAAGGCCCGTGGCCAGCGCGGCAACAGGCCCGAACGAGCCAAAAGCCACAAGGCTTAAAATCGCGCACGTCCCGGCGTCGAGCACCGCGTTAATAACGGAGGCCAGAAAAAGCCCGGAGCCGAAAAGCGCATAAACTGCGCCCAACACATAGGGGTAAAGAGGCGAAAGATAGAAAGCTCCGGCCTGAAGAAGTTGTCCATGGGCTACCGCTTGCGCCAGCCTGAAATTATCCGCCGCGTCCATAAGCGGGGTCAAACCGTAGGGAGTCGCGTTCCATTGAAACGCGAAAATCAAACGAACGGCGAAAGCGACAAGAAAAACCAGAGCCGCCACGGCAGGGGATGAGGAAAGGTTCAGGCGCATGAAAACGCAACCGGGCCCTTCGCCTTGCTTAAAGATCCGGGAACGGGAGTCGGCAAAAACGTTTCATGCTTTTGCGCGTCATCGCCGACGCAAAAGCGAAGGCTATCCGCAAAATCCCGTTCCTTGCCGTTGGACAATTTCATCGCCTCAAACACGGTTGTTATCAGGATGCACACTACCCTACACCCCTGTGCTTTGATTTAAAACGTAATTTTGGCGGAGCGAACAAGGACAGAAGCAAAAGGTTCAGGCCACGGAGGAAGACGGATCGAGCGGCGTAGCCGTGGTTTTTTTTCG
>Ga0302247_1000359_pt1 | contig 46572 bp, 43 predicted proteins | sample AAG_UR_Ile_MG_FD_193529 | JGI IMG/M metagenome (GOLD analysis project Ga0302247, IMG submission 193529) | Enriched activated sludge microbial communities from anaerobic digester in WTTP, New Holstein, Wisconsin, United States - AAG_UR_Ile | ecosystem: Engineered > Bioreactor > Anaerobic >...
AGATTTAGAAGATATTGCTTTGTCTTTTAATGGAGTTGAAAAGGCTTATGCAATTCAAGGGGGAAGGGAGCTAAGAGTATTTGTAAAACCAAAAGACATTGACGATCTAACTGCGCATAAAATGGCAAGAGAGATTGCTCAGAAAATACAGCAAGAATTAAAATATCCCGGTGAAATTAAAGTAAACGTAATTAGAGAAATGAGAGTAATTGAGTTTGCTAAATAATAATTAAAAAAGGTCGACAAACGCTAACAGTTTATTTTAGTAGATTGTTAAACAGTCTCTAATTTAAGCGAATATACAAAAAAATGACAAAAGAAGATATCGTAGAAGCAATTGTTCAAAAAACAGCTATCGCTAAAAAAGACGCTGCTGAAGCGTTGAGCACAGTTATTGAAGAAATTACAAAAACATTATCAAAAGGAGGCGAAGTTACTTTAACAGGATTTGGAAGTTTTAAAGTTACTAAACGTGCTGCTCGAGAAGGAAGAAATCCTAAAACCGGTGAAAAAATAAAAATCCCGGCTATGAATACTCCTAAATTTAAAGCTGGAAAAGGATTAAAAGAAGCTGTAAAATAATTTTTCTTTTTAAAACCGCCCTAGGGCGGTTTTTTATTTGTGCTATATTCGTACTATTTGCGAATTAATTTGTGGACCCGGGGGGAATCGCCTTCGCGTTAACTTCTGGTGAAGTTGCTCTCAGGCCGGGCTCGGGCCCGTCGGCCCTCCGCCTTCGATTCCCCCTAAAACAAAATTCGCACTATTTGCGAATTAATTTGTGGACCCGGGGGGAATCGAACCCCCGACCCATCCATGCCATGGACGTATGTTACCGCTATACCACGGGCCCGTTGTTTACAATTGAAATTTTATTATAAATTTTATTAATATGCAAGAAAAAATTTAAAAGTGTCCCCGAAAGGAATCGAACCTTTATCTAGAGCTTAGGAGTCTCTTGTTCTGTCCATTGAACTACGGGGACCAGATACGAACAAATTAACACACTTTATGCTTGTTTTCAATGTTTAATTTATGGTAAAATTATCTTATAAAATTTAAAAAAATATGATTATAAGAAAATCTCCAATTGTTGATATTGCAAAGAAAATTTGTCCTGCGGTTATTACTATTATTGCTTCGCGTGATTTGCCTAAGGTGGATGATTTTTATTTTTTACCAATCAAAGGAGAAAAAGTTGCTTTGCCAAAAAAAATAACTGGTAATCAAAAAACAAAAATTGGAGGAGGTTCTGGTTTTATTGTTAGTAAAGACGGATATGTTCTTACCTGTAATCATGTTGTTGAAGACTATGAGGCTGATTATACAGTAATCATTGATCCAGATCATAAATATTCAGCTAAAGTTTTAGCTAAAGACCCTCTAATTGACATGGCAATTTTAAAAATAGAGGGACATAATTTTCCTTTTTTAAAACTCGGAGATTCTGATAGGGTTGAGCTTGGAGAAACAGTTATGGCTGTTGGCAATCCTTTGGGCGAATTTGAAGACACTCTTTCGGTGGGAATTATTTCTGGATTAAGCCGAAAGATTACTGCTTATAGCGGTTTTAATGCAAAAACAACTAATTTGCGTGGATTAATTCAAACCGATGCTGCTATTAATCCTGGTAATTCTGGAGGACCATTAGTAAATATGAAAGGCCAGGTGATTGGAATTAATACAGCTATGATTATGGGTGCAGAAAATATCGGTTTTGCTTTGCCTATAAATTATATCAAAGAAGATTTAAAAGAAGTAAAAATAGGAGGGAAAATAAAACGGCCTTATCTGGGAGTAAAATATTTATTATTAAACGAAGAAATTGCTCGAACAAATAAATTACCAGTTAATTATGGTGCTTTGATTATTCGAGAAATGTTTGGCGAGCCAGCTGTGGCAAAAAATTCTAGTGCTGCCGAGGCCGGGATAAAAGAATACGATATTATTTTGGAATTAAATAATGAAAAGATAAATGAAGAAAATTCTCTTTCTGATGTTTTAGCAAAATGCTTAATCGGTCAAGAAATATCTTTATTGGTTTTGCGAGAAAATAAAAAGAAATCAATTAAAGCAGTCCTTAAACAAAAAATATAATCAAATAATTAATTTTTAAAATATGAAAAAAGAATCAAATTCTTCTTCTCTTAAATTAATCTCTCCGTTTGATTTATTAAAGCAATCTTGGGATATTTTTATAAAAAGATATGCTGTTTTTTTTGGAATCATTTTAATTCCAGCGTTATATCTGGTTGCTGGCAAAATTTTATCTTTTGCTTTTATTAATATTTTAAAAGTTAATAATAATGAAATTGGCTTTGTTTTAGTTTCCGATTTTTTAGTGGTTTTGTTATTTCTTTTATTTTTTTGGTCTCAAGTTTCTTTGCTTTACGCAATAGTTAATCAAAAGGCTGGAGTTAATGAATCGTATAAAAAGGGAAAAAATCTTTTGTGGGCTTATATTGTTTTATCTTTATTTAATAGCATGATAGTGTTTGGAGGATTTGTTGTATTTTTAATTCCAGGAATTATCTTTTCTGTCTGGCTTTCTTTGGCAGTTTTTGTTTTTATGGAAGAAAATGAAAAACAAGAAAAAGCAATTCTTAAAAGTTATGAATATGTCCGTGGACATTGGTGGCCAATTTTAGGAAGAATTTTATTTATTGTTTTCGTTTTGATGGCAATTCAATGGATTATATCTTTAATTTTAACTCTTTTTGGAGTTCAAGTTGAAACCAGCAAAGAACTGTCTGAAGTTATTTCCTTTTTCTTCTATCCATTAACTTTGATTTATTATTTTATAATGTATAAAGATATTAAAACAATTAAAAATAAATTAAATCTTCCAGATGATAAGGAAAAAAGAAATATATTTATTATTTTCGCTGTTATTTCTTTTATAATTATTATGTTTGCAGTAATTTTTTTAATGAAATATCCAGGCGCGATAAATTATTTAGAAAATCCAAAAATAAGCAATATTTTTTAAAAATAACGCCTCTTCAAGAGAGGCGTTTTAAAATAAAAATCCCTTTTTATCGGGATTATGATATTTAATAAAAATTAAGAAATTTTGGATTGCCATTGTTCAAATGGCCAGCCTGGACAATTTGTTTGGCTATTGAATTGATAATGGGGGGCCACTTCAAGGTTTGGATTGAAGAATTTTAATCCAGTGATTATTTTTTTAACAGCCTTGAGTTGAGCTGATGGGGGAGTGGCATTGGAATAGTCTCCAATTAACAAAATTGACAGACTTTTGCAATTTACTTCCCAATTTCCAGCGTGCCATCCAACTTGATCAACATACCAAACTCCATTAATTGAAGTCAGGGCGTTTAATCCTTTTTTTATTGTTCCATCGGGGTAAACAATATAATGATAAGGCAAGAAGCTTTCTTGGCCATTTATCATATGCCCGGAATGAGGCTCAAGACCTTTAACATAAGGATCATTGTTTCCCGAAGCATAGCGTCTGGCATATAAAGATTCTTTGCATCCTTGATTGATTTCAGCCACTGTTACATTGCTCGGCCCTTCGGAATGATGAATTACCACAATCTCAAATGGAAGACGTTCGGCGTCCCAATCAATGTACCAATAGCTTCCTTTAGAAACAAACCAAAGATTTCTTTTTTCAGTCAAAGTAGCTTCAATATATGGCTCTGGATCGACCTCGGTTTTTAAGTAATAATAAGGCCTTTGTTTCTTGATGATTAATTCAGCTTGATTAGCGCTTGGACGCTTTAATTCAACAAGCGAAGGAGGAACAGTAACCGTAGGTCTTGGCACAGGGGTTATTTGATGGTAAGAATGATATTTATTTATCAGTTCTTCTTTGGTCATTTTGTCTGTTTCAAAAGCACTTGCGTTTATCGCTCCGGCAAGACCGATTAAGCAAATCAAAGCCGAAACAATAATCAGAATAATCATTGTTTTCCTAATTTTTATCACCTCGTAGTTTTCAAGTTGCAATATTATTCGGGAATAAGTCCCGTAACAATGGTTTATATTTTTTTTCTTTTTTTGTCAAATAAAAATTAAAAATAATTGAATCGTATTTTTAATAATGTTAGAATATGTTTGTAAATTAAATATTTTTGAAAAAACAATGGAAAAAGAAAAAAATAAAAATATGAATTTTTGGAAAGTGTTATTAATGGTAAAAGAAATGTATCGTCCTTTTCTGAAGGTTATTATTTTAATATTCTTTTTTTTGTTTTTAGGACAAGCCATTGCTTTAGTTGGGCCATATATTTATGGAAAGATTATTGATGGAATTGTTCAAAATAGCGATATTGTCTATTTGTTTAAATTATGTTTATTGTCTTTTGCGATTTTGCTGTTCAATAATTTAATCCTTACTTATTACGAAGAAAAGATAAAAGTTTTAAAATTTGATTTTGATGTTCGTCGTCGCATAATTAAAGAAACTCTGGAAAAATTATTTTCTTTTTCTATTGGTCAGCATGAAAATCAAAATTCGGGAATAAAGAAAAGTATTATTGATCGCGGTCAAAACGCCTTGACCGAACTGGCCTTTTCTTTAATCTATGAAGTTTTTCCAATGATTTTACAAGTGGCAGTAACAACAATTGCCCTAATTATTATCGCCCCTCCTTTGGGCTTGATTATTCTTTTGGGAATTTTTATTTATTTTTATGCTTCTTTTTATAGTAGTCGAATTTTTGGAAAAGACTTTCGTAATTTACAAGAAATGCACGTTGAAGCTGAAAAGAAGCAATCAGAATTTTTAAGAAATGCTTCTTTGGTGAAAATAAACGCCAATGAAACAGAAGTTATTATTGATTATGATAAAAAAATAGAGCAAGTAAATAATTTTGGGAAAAAAGTTTGGATGAGATTTATTAGATTCTTTCAAATAAGAAGCACGATTTCTGATACAACAAGAATTATCGTTCTCTTGGTTGGAATTTATTTGGTCTATCAGAAAATTTATACACCCGGATTTTTAGTGATTATTTTATCTTGGTCAACTAGCGCTTTTGATCGAATTGTTCGAGCCGGTTATTTACAAAGAAGAGTTACCGAGCTTTATGCCATGATTAAAATTTATTTTGATTTATTGAATATGGAACCAGACATAAAAGAAAAAGAAAACCCCATTATTTTAGAAAAAATAAAAGGCAACATAGAATATCAAAAAGTTTTTTTTAAATATCCTTCTCGGGAAGAACCAAGCGAAGTTACTAATAATTTAAAAATAAGCAAATTTAAATCAGAAGAGCATACTCTTAAAAATGTAAATATTTCAATTAAAGCTGGAGAAAAAGTTGCCATTGTGGGGCATAGTGGAGCAGGGAAATCTTCTTTGGTGCAATTATTATTAAGAGCTTACGACCCTTTTAAAGGGAAAATAACGATTGATGGATATGATTTAAAAGATTTATCTTTGAAAAAATATCGTGATTTTTTAGGAGTAGTTCCCCAAGATGTATCTCTTTTTGATAATACTTTGCGTTATAATATCCTTTTTGGAAGTAAAAAAGAAGTAAACACAGAACAATTAAATAAAGCGATAAAAATGGCTGGAATAGATTTATTTTTAAATAATTTGGAAAATGGTTTAGAAACAATGCTTGGAGAAAGGGGGGTAAAATTATCAGGAGGGGAAAGGCAAAGGGTGGGAATTGCTCGAGCCTTGGTTAAGAATCCGGCAATCCTTGTTTTTGATGAAGCCACCTCTAGTCTAGATGTAGAGAATGAATCCTTGATTCAAAAATCAATAGAAAAAGCTTCTCAAGGACGCACAACGATAATTATTGCCCATCGTTTATCAACTATTAAAAATGCTGATAAAATTATTGTTTTAGATAAGGGTCGGGTAATTGGAGAAGGAAAACACGAATATCTTATAAAAAATTGCCTGCCTTATAAAAAAATGATTAATATTCAATCAATTATGATAGGATAATTAAAATATTTTAATTTGTATTTTTTATTTTACTCCGTTTTTATGGTTAGAATTATGTAGAAGCGATGATTGATTATTAACCTTAATACGTATCAAAACTAGGGAGTGTGGGGGACATCAGAATGTTAAAGATAATTTATTGACTATTGATAGTAAGCAGTAGACATAAAATTAATTTCGGATTTTTTCTAAATTCAGAGGAATTGGTGCTAATGGGTTAAAAATGCCTTGATTCTATTATTTTTTTAAAATATAATAAGTCTATGGAATTGACAATTAAAAATTAATGTTTATCAATAACACCTCTTTTTGGGGTGTTTAAATTTTAAAATGAAAAAATTTTTTTTGGCAGCGCTAATTTTTTTTCAATTATTTTCTTTCAGTTCAATTTTTGCGGTTGAAAACGATTTTAAAACCTTCCGCGTGGGAGTGTATGATAATGCCCCAAAAATTTATAAAGACGCAAATGGCACCATTAAAGGATTTTGGGCAGACATCACCAATGCTATCGCCAAGAAAGAAAATTGGAATCTAGTTTACGTCTATGGTACTTGGGATGAAGGATTGGCGCGGCTGGAAAAAGGGGAGATTGATATAATGGTCGATGTGGCTGTAAACGAAGAACGAAAGGCCAAATATGATTTTAATAATGAAATAGCACTGCTCAGCTGGTCAACAATCTATGCCCAGAAGGGTTTTAACTTGGAATCTTTCAAAGATCTAGAAGGAAAAAATATCGCCGTGATAAAATCGAGCGTCCATTATACGGCTCCTTTGGGTTTGAAAAACGTTTTGAATTCTTTCGGAGTGAGCACTAATATCATCGACGTGGAAAACATGGAAGATGTTTTTAAATTATTGGATGCCAATCAGGCTGATGCGGGAGTAGTCAATTGGCACTTTGGGATTTTGAATGAAAGCAAATACAAAGTAAATCGCACAGGGATCTTTTTTAATCCAAGCGAATTGAATTACGCGTTTACCAAAAATGGATCTAAAAATAAATATTTAATTAGTGTGCTGGATTTCGATTTGAGAGAGATGAAGGATGACCAAAACAGCGTTTATTATACATCCATACGAGTCAATTTTGGCAAGTCTTTGGGGGAGATTCAGGTCTGGCCTAGATGGTTGGGGGGGTTTTGATAGTTGTCGGTTCTTTTTTAATGTTGATAGTCTTTATTCTTTTGGCGATGCGACGATATCAAACTAATTTGAGGCGCGAAATAAGCAAAAAAATTCAAGAGATTAAAGAAAGTGAAGAAAAATTTACAACTGTGATAGACCAGGCGCAAGATGGGATAGTCATTGTTCAAGACAAGATTATAAAATACGCCAACAGAGCAATAAGCATGACAGGATATACGGAGAAAGAAGTTTTAGGTGAGCCTTTTATTAAATTCATTGTTTCTGAAGACAGACAGAGAATCTCTGAAAGTTACGACAAAGGAATTTCGGGAGAAAAGGCTGAAGCTGTATATGAAATCAAGTTGACCCATAAGAACGGATCAGTTGTGGACGTGGAATTTTCGAGCGCAACCATACAGTACGAAAATAAGCCCGCCATCCTAATTATAATTAGGGATGCAACCCAAAGGAAAAAATTAGAAAAAGAAATCATCTTTAGAAATACCATTTTATCGACCGAGCTTGAGGTTGCCATTGATGGAGTATTGGTTGTTGATGAAAAAAGCAAGATTATTTTATACAATAAAAAATTTATTGAAATGTGGGGTATTCCGCAAAAAGTAATCGACACAAAATCAGACAAACTAACCATTAAGTCAATTTTGGATAAACTCGTAAATCCGCAAGAATTTTTAGACCACGTAAAATATCTCTATGGTCACCCCGGAGAAACCGATAGAAGCGAAATATTGCTAAAAGATGAAAGAATCTTTGATCGTTACTCAGCTCCGATGATAGATTCCAATCAAAAAAATTACGGGCGAGTTTGGTATTTTCGTGACATTTCCGAAGCAAAAAAATTAGAAATTCGTTTGAAAGAGTTGGATGCGTTGAAGTCAAAATTTATTCAAATTGTTTCGCATCAACTTCGGACTCCGCTGAGCGTCTTGCGCTGGAATTTGGAATCGTTATTGTCCGGAACACATGGTCATCTTGAAAGGGCGACGAAAGATATCTTGAGTAGCAGCCTCAAAGCAAACATAGAGATTATTAATCGAATTGGAGACCTTTTAATTGCTTTGGATATTGAAGAAAAACGTTTGGTTTATTTAAATAAAACATCTGTTTCTCTTGAAGATCTTTTAGATTCGGTTTTGATTGGTTTTAAGACTAGGCTTGAGGCCAAAAATATTAGCTATTCATATCAGGCTCCCAAAAAGTCTTTGCCTATGACTGAATTAGATATCGACAAGATAAGGATTGCCTTAGAGAAAATCATTGATAATGCGATTAATTACAGTAAAGAAAAAGGGAAAATCAAGATTTCTTTGAAGAAAATAGGTAATAGAATACGTTTTGAGGTTGCCGATACCGGGATTGGGATTCCTAAGGATGAACAGAAAAATATTTGGGTCCGTTTTTTTCGCGCCTCGAATGCGATTAATATGAAGCCTGACGCATCAGGTATCGGACTTTTCATAGCCAAATACTTTATAGAACAGCATGACGGAGAGATTGGATTTGAATCCATTGAAGGAAAAGGAAGCACGTTTTGGATTGATTTGCCAATCTTGGATTCACAAGAAAAAAAAGATAAGGTTAAGGATTCTTAGTTTAGAATAGGTGCAGAACCATGACAATGAGCACGAAAGAAATGTCTTAAATTTAAATGAGTCGGTTACGTGATGTGTTTAGAGCTTTGGATTGGGAAGATATTAGGAGAGATATAGATATTTCTATTTTAATTTGTTAAAGTTAATTTAATATAATAAGAAATTAATTACTTTTATGGAAAAAGATAAACCGATAGAAAACAATTTAGCTTTTATAGACGGCCAGAATCTATATAGGGGAACAACTTTGACTGATCCAAAATGGAAAGTTGACCTTTTTAAATTCAGAAAGTATTTGACAGATAAGTATGCTGTACAAAAAGCATATTATTTCTTAGGATTTCTTGATGAGGAAAATCAGAGTCTTTACGATAAAATACAGGAGGCTGGATTTATTGTTAAATTCCGTGAACATAATTCGGCAATGATTGGGAAAAAGAAGGGGAATGTGGATTCGGATATCATTTTTGATATTATGAAGAGGATTTATAGGAAAGAGATTTTTGATAAGATAGTATTGGTTTCTGGAGATGGAGATTATAAGATGTTGGTTGATTTTTTGATCGAGGAGAATAAATTTAAAAAGATACTGTTTCCTAATAAAAACTTCGCATCTTCTTTGTATAAGAAGATAACCAGGGTGTATTTTGATTATTTAATAAATATCAAGCATATTATAGAGAAATAAAAAAAGGGGGCCTTTGCAGGGACCCTTTTGTCTTGATATTTGTATAATACTTTTTATTTTATCTATTGTCAATATGATGGGTGACTAACGGGATTCGAACCCGTACAAAGAGCTCCACAAACTCTTGTGCTGCCATTACACCATAGCCACCATAATATAAATTTCTTTTTTATTGTTCTAAAATTTTAAAAATAAAAAAGTAGTGTCCCCGGCGCGAATCGAACGCACAACCTACGGATTAGAAGTCCGTCGCTCTGTCCTATTGAGCTACGGGGACATAAATGCAGATATATATTTAATACCAAGAAAAACAATAAAAATCAATGCTAAACAAGAATTAAAACTATAAAATTTTTGACTGAAATTAGGAAAAATGATATAAAAATATCTATAGCGGGGCATAGTGAAACGGCTATCACGAGTCTTTTGGGAAGATTTATTCTGAGTTCGAATCTCAGTGCCCCGACACTTTACAATTAATTATGCGGGTGTAGCTCAGTGGTAGAGCGACAGCCTTCCAAGTTGTATATGAGGGTTCGATTCCCTTCACCCGCTCCAAAACCAAGGAATCGAAGGCGGAGGCGCGACGGCGCCAAGCCCGGCCTGAGAGCAACTTCACCAGAAATTGACGCGAAGGCGATTCCCTTCACCCGCTCCAAAACCAAGGAATCGAACCAAAAATTTTCAAAGATATTTTTTAATATCTTATTTTTATTTATTGAAGAATATGATATAATCCATTTAGTAAAAATAAATAATAAAAAATATGATTAAGAAAAAAGAAAACATAGGAACAGCAGTCGCGGTCGGAGTAGGTATTGCTGTTGCTTCTGCTGCTGCTTATTTATTGTTTGGCGACAAAGGAAAAAAGAATCGCAAAGCTCTTCGAGGATGGGCGATTAAAATGAGAGGCGAAATAATAGAAAAATTAGAAAAAATAAAAGAAGTAACTGAGCCGGTTTACAATCAAGTAGTTGATACGGTTTCTGCTCGGTATGCTAAAGCAAAAGATATTGATAAAAAAGAGTTAGAAGAATTAGTGGCTGATATTCGTAAACACTGGAAAGCTATTATAAAAACAGAAAAATCAAAAAAGAAAAAATAGCTTTTAAAGTTTAAAAATGAACGACGAACCAAAAAGAATAGCAATCGTGGGGGCAGGAATAATTGGACTTTACTTGGCTTGGAAATTAAAAGAACAGGGGCACTTTGTCTCTGTTTTTGAAAAACGACAACAACAAGAAGTTGGCAAAAAACCTTGTTCTGCTCTTTATTCGGAAAGAATTAAAAATTTTATCCCCCAAATTGAAAATTGTATTGAAAATAAAATTAAAAGCTGTTTTATTGTCTTTCCAAAGAAAAAAATAAAATTAGAATTTTTGCCCAATCATTTAGTGATTAATCGGGAAAAATTAATTTCTGTGCTTATTAATTTAGTTAAAAAATCCGGAGGAGAAATATTTTTTCAGCAAGAAATAAAAGAAATTCCTAAAAACTTTGATTATATTATTGCTTGTGATGGAGCAGGATCAGCAATAAGAAGATTACTAAATTTGCCTAATCCAAAAATAAAGATAGGCGTTCAAGTTTTTATTCAGAATGTTAATCAAGAAAATTTTGTAACTACTTATCCTACAAAAAATGGATTTTGCTGGAAAATACCCCGAGGAAGTTGCTCAGAATATGGAATTATGGGAGAACAAGAAACAATAAATAAGGAATTTAAAGATTTTTTAAAAAAACAAGAAATTAAAAATCAAGGAAAAATTTTATCAGCTGGAATTCCGCAACCACATTTTTCTTTTAAAAATTCAGGCCTGATTTTTTCAAACCAAGATAACGTTGCTCTTTGTGGAGATGCTTGTGGGCTAACTAAGCCTTGGAGTGGGGGAGGAATTATTTGGGGGCTTATTCAAGCTGATATTTTATTAAAAAATTTTCCTAATTTTAAAGCTTATCAAAAAGAGTGTTCCCAAAAATTTGGATTGTTTATTTTTAAAGGAATCATTTCAAAAAAAATAATTTATTTTTTGGGAAATTATTTTCCAAGCCTGATTCCTTCAAAAATAAGGTACGACAATGATTTTCCCTTTTTTATAAAATCATTTTTTTACTCTTTTTTCCAAAAGAATAAAGAAATTTAGCCATTATTAGTTCTTGATAGATTTGTTTTAAAGTGCTATGTTTTAAGATATTGAAAGAGTTTTCGTAATCGGCTTTCTTTATGTGGCCGATGATTTAGGCATTTCCCGGCCTAAAATTTATCGGAGGGATGCCAGAGCGGTTGAATGGGATGGTTTCGAAAACCATTGTGGATAAAACCACCACGAGTTCGAATCTCGTTCCCTCCTCTTTTGATATTTAAAATAAAAGATATGTTTTCTTTTTTGAAATCTAAAAAACAAAAAAATAAAATTCAAAATTTAGAAGAAGCAGCCGAAAGAATCGAAAATCTAGAAGAAACTTTAAAAAATGCTTTAGAAAAAATTAATGAATTAGAAAAAAGAAGTAGCTTTTATTTTCAAAAATTTAATTTAATCAGATATAATCCTTTTGAAAACAGGGGAGGGGATCAAAGTTTTTCTTTGGCAATGTTAGACGAAAAGAACAATGGTCTTGTAATTACTTCTATTTTTATGGATGGAAATACAAGAATTTTTGCAAAACCAATAGAAAAAGGGTTGTCAAAGTATCAACTATCAAAAGAAGAACAGCAAGCAATTGAAAAAATAAAACAATAATAATTATGGCTGAAAAAGAAACAAAACCAAACGAAAATATAAAAAGACCAGCGGTGGTAGTTGTTTTGGGCCATATTGATCACGGAAAAACATCGCTCTTGATGGCAATTAAAGATTTTAAAATTTTAAGCAAAGAATCAGGTGGCATAACTCAGCATGTTGGGGCTTATCAGATTGAGCACAATAATCAAAAAATTACTTTTATCGATACTCCAGGGCACGAATCTTTTTCTGCTATTAGGTCGCGAGGATCAAAAATAGCTGATATTGCTATTTTAGTAATAGATGCGGCCGAGGGCGTAAAAAAACAAACAAAAGAAGCTATTTCTCATATTAAAAAAGCTAATCTTTCTACGATTGTTGCTTTTAATAAAATAGACAAACCAGAAGCTAACCCGGAAAGAGTAAAACAGCAATTAATGGAAGATGATATTATTGTAGAGTCTTTTGGCGGACAAGTGCCTAGCGTGAACATTTCTGCTAAAACCGGAAAAGGTATTACTGATCTTTTAGATTTAATTTTATTAGTTGCAGAAATGGAAGAATTAGAATGCGATATCGATTCTTTTGCTAGTGGAACTATTATCGAAGCTTATCAAAATCCTCGCCGCGGTCCAACTTGTACGGCAATTATGGAAAAAGGGATTTTAAAGCCAGGTGATTTTATTGCAACAGAGTCTGCTTTTGGTAAAGTAAAAAATTTAGAAAATTTTTTAGGAAAGCAAATCGATAAAGCTTTTCCGTCTGATCCAGTTGTGATTGTTGGATTTGAAAGTATGCCCATAGTCGGAGAAAACTTCAAAGTTTTTCAAAATATGGATCAAGCAGTGGCTTATGTTAAACCAAAAAAAGAAAATATCAGTCGATTAAGTTTTGAAAACCAAGAAACAGAAAACAACAAAAAATATTTAAATTTAGTTATAAAGGCAGATGCTTTTGGGTCTTTAGAAGCAATCGAAGAAGTGATTAAAACATTACCTCAAGAAACAGTGGGGATTAAAATAGTTAGAGCCGAGATGGGAAATGTAAATGAGTCTGATATTAAATTAGCAAAAAGTGCCAAAGGGGCAGTAATTGCTTTTCGAGTAAAAACAGATAAAATAGCAGAAATTGCAATTCAAAAAGAACAAATTAGGGTTTATGATTTTGAAATAATTTATACCATGGCTCAAAAAATAAGGGAATTAATGGAAAGAAAATTAATAAAAGAAAAAGAAAGAACAGATTTGGGAAAAATGGAAATAACAGTTATCTTTAGAACAGAAAAAAATAGGCAAATTATTGGGGGATTAGTGACAGAGGGGGAGGTAGTAAAAGGATCTTTATTAGAAATTATGCGCTCGGGAGAAAAAATAGGACAGGGTCGGATTATTGATGTTCAAGCTAATAAAAAAAGTTTCCCCAGCATGAAGGCTGGAAAAGAATGTGCCATTTTGTATCAAGGAAATGAAAAAATAAAAGAAGGAGACGAAATTGTTTCTTATAAAGAAGATTATATTAGAGAAGAGCTTTAATAAACAAGATTAAGAATCAATGCCAGTTAAGTTTAAAAAAGAAAAAATTGATCATTTAATCAAGCGCGAGCTTGATAATATTATTTTACGCGAGCTGGACATTTTTCCTGGAACTTTATTGACAATTACCAGAGTAGAAACTGCCCGGAATATGTTTGAAGCCAAAGTCTATATTTCTGTAATTCCAGATGATCAATTTGAAGCTATTTTTGGCTTGCTTAGTCGGCATATTTATGATTTACAACAATCTTTAAATAAAAAACTTAAAATCAGGCCGGTTCCAAAGATTATTTTTGAAAAAGAAACTAAAACCAAAGAAGCCGGAAGAATCGATCAATTGTTATTTGAAATTCAAAAAAAAGAGAGTGGAAAAAAATAAAAGAATATGCTATGTTTTTGATATGGCGTGGTAGCCAAGCAGTAAGGCGAGAGTCTGCAAAACTCTTATACGCGGGTGCGATTCCCGCCCACGCCTCACATATGCCTCGGTGCTGGAATTGGTATACAGGGCGGACTTAAAATCCGCTGGTCCTTGACCTTGAGGGTTCGAGTCCCTCCCGAGGCACATTTATACTAAAAGAGGGAGATTAATCTCCCTCTTTTAGTATACGTCCTTCGGTCGGGAGGGACTCGAACGCGCAAGCGCGACGGCGCCGAGCGGGGTCCGCGCGCGGTTTCAACAGAAACCGACGACGCGGACGAGTCCCATAAAAGGCGCGAGCCCAGCCTGAGAAAAATCTCACCAGAGATTTATTTGAGGGTAATTCCAAACATTCTTATTTCCAATATTTCAAGTTTTTGGTATAATATCTTTAAGAAAAAGAAAAATAATCTTAAACTAATGAAATCCAAAAAACTTGTTGCTTTTACTTTAATCGAGCTCTTGGTCGTAATCGCAATCGTGGGCATCTTATCAGGCTTTGTTCTGGTTTCTTTGAATTCAGCCACGAATCAAGCTAATGATGTTCGCCGGAAATCTGATTTATCCCAAATTGTCAAAGCTTTGCTGGTTTACAATACATCCAATCCAGATTATCCCATTGAAACGTGCAGCATTGGCTCAACTTGTTCCAGTGCGGTTAATGATGCTTTAGGTTCAGCTGCTTCAATCACTGGACCAAACAATACTTATTACACCTATTCTTCTGATGACGGAACCAGTTTTACTGTTTCCGGAACCTTGTCTAATACCAATCTTTATTCCTATAACTCAGAAACCGGATACAGCGAATCATCAGCTGAACAAGGCTTGCCTGGATATGCCAAAAGACAGCCCATTACCATTAATGCCAGCTCTGCTTTAACAGACTATCAAGTCAAGCTAACCATTGCTTATGATTCTGATATGCAACCTGATTTTGATGATTTGCGTTTTACTTCATCAGACGGAACCACGGAACTAAGCTATTGGCTGGAATCAAAAACAGATTCCACTTCCGCCATTGTCTGGGTCAAAACCCCAACCCTGGCTTCTGGCGACAATACCCTTTACCTGTATTATGGCAATGCCTCAGCCACCACGGCTTCGAATGGGGATAATGTATTTAGTTTTTTTGATGGATTTGACGGCACCTCACTTGATGCTGCTAAATGGACTTAATGACAGGAAGCGTATCTTTTTCAAACAGTATAATGACTTTAACGAATGCGGGGGTTGTTGGCAAAAGCACTGGTCCATTTTGGCAATCTCCTGGTGTAATGCGATCTCGATTTAAAGCCACGTATGTTGGTGAAAATGGTTCATATAATGAAGGGGTTTACCTTAACCCTTATTCATATACCAATAATTATCTTGCTGCTTATATTGCTTGGGGCGCAGGAGTGGGTGGGAAATTTTGTCAAGCGTATGGCGGTTTAACTTCTCAAAGTATTACAGGCTATACAGCAAATAATTGGGCGATTTGGGAAATGAAGGATACTGGATCAAAAACGATTTGGACCATAGATGATGGCAATATAAAAGATATGGGCACTACTTATTATGGAAATCCTGGGAATCATGTTCAAAAAATATATGGGGTTCCTACGGCATATATAGATTTTATTCTTTGGCGTAAATATACTGCCACTGAACCAATTTCATCTTTCGGTGCCGAACAAAGTAATTAAGAAAAAAATTAATACACGAATTAATTTTTTGAAAAACAAAAACCGGCATTGAGCCGTTTTTTGTTCACAAGGTCCCGTTTATCGGGCTATTAGCTTTGAGCTACTTCAATATAGGTTTTTTTTACACCAAAATTTTTAGCTTCTGCGGTTGAAGGAAACCAAATATCTATGTGGTAATCGCTTTTTCTAGCATTCATTCTATCTTGAACCACAAATTCTTTGTCTCCGTACAATTCTGGAATTTTGATTTTTGTTCCAAAGGGAAGCATATTATTGGCAACAATTCCATCTCTTACGAGCATACCATTGGCCGTGATAAAAGGGGTATCATCGGTTTGGTCAACTGTAGAAGAATAGGCAGTGATAACAACCAATATCTTTTTTGTTTTTTCTGTTTTTTCCTTAAACAAGATTCCATCTTGACTGATTAAAGCTTGTTGTTTAATAGTATAGGAAACTGTTTCAGGGCCATTATTTACGCTTAATTCCTTATTTTGCTTTGCTAAAGCAAAGGTGCATAAGAAAATAGCTATAAAAACAACACAGAAAAAGATTATATTTTGTTTTTTATGCATATTAAAAACGCTTTTCGAAGCGTTGTCAACATTGTATCCTTTCTTAAAATAAATGTCAATAATTTTGTCCCCATTTTATTTTTAGAGAATTATTTGCTGTTTTTGGCAAATTATTTTTAAAATTCATTGTTTTGTTTTAATTTAAAGAAAAAAACAAGTTTTTTATAATAAGAGAACAATGCTAATCAAGGGTTGATTATCTAAAGTCTTTGTGCTATAAAAAGTTATATGCAAAACGAAACATTACAAAAATTAACAGACTCTGTTCAGATTTTAAGGAACGGAGACATTGTCGATGGCAGAGTTCTTGCCATTGAAAACCTCGCAATCTTTTTAGATTTGGGGCCACGCAAAACCGGTATAATATACGGGTTTGAATATCAAAGCGCTAAAAATGTTTTAAAAAACATTAAAATTGGCGACATAATTTCCGTGAAAGTTATTGATCCTGAAAATGAAGAAGGTTTTGTTGAATTATCTCTAAGAGAAGCAGAAAAAGAGTTGGCTTGGAAAACCATTAAAGATATAAAAGATGACAATAAAGAATTTTTAGTGAAAATAATGAAAGTAAACAAGGGGGGGTTAATTACAGAGGTTTCTGGGGTGCCAGCCTTTTTACCAACCTCGCAATTATCTCCAGAAAAATATCCTCGTGTTCCAGAAGGGGATAAAGCCAAAATTTTAAGAAAATTACAATCTTTTATCGGTCAAGAAATAAAAGTTAAAATTTTAGACTTTGATGAAAAAGCTGGACAAGTAATTTTAACCGAAGAATCAAAAGAAAGTGAAAGTGTTCAAAAAGCAATCAAAGTATTAAATGTGGGGGATGTAGTAGAAGGAAAAATAAGCGGAGTGGTTAATTTTGGAGCTTTTGTAAAATTTGCTTTACCAGGACAATCTCTTGAAGATTTTTCAGAAGAAGATCTTTTAGAAGGTTTAGTACATATTTCTGAATTAGATTGGCAATTGATTGAAGACCCAGCCCAATTTGTAGAAGTTGGAGAAAAAGTAAAAGCTCAAATAATAGATATTACCCAGGGCCGAGTTTCATTATCTTTAAAAAATCTTAAAAAAGATCCTTGGCAGAATCTTAATTTAAAAAGCAATGATTCAGTTAAGGGAGAAGTGGTTAGATTTAATCCTTATGGAGCATTTATTCAATTAAAAGGAATTTCTGAAGAAGCCGATAATGCTAAAATTCAAGGATTGATTCATATTTCTGAATTTGGATCTGAGGCAAAAATGAAAGAAAAAATAGAAATTGGAAAAGAGTACGATTTTCAAGTTTTAAGCTTTCAGCCGCAAAGACATTGGATGTCTTTAAGATTAAAATAATTTTTTAATTATGAAAAGTCCTATTCAGGGCCTACTTAAAAACATATTCTTGGTTGTTTTGATTTTTCTTGTTTTGGGTTTGATTTTTTCTTTATTTAATAATCCAATCGAAAAACCAAAAGAAATTTCTATTACCCAGCTTTCTTTAGATATAAACGAGGGAAAGGTAAAACAAATCAAAGATTCAGAGGGTAAGCTTTTTGTTTCTTATAACGATGGTTCTAATTTCCAAGTTTTACGAGACACGAACGATCCTTTGAGCCAAGCTTTATTAAATTACGGAACAGAAAAAGAAAAGCTTCAAGCTGTTTCCGTTGTTTTTGAAATTCGCGATGATTCTTGGGATTGGTTGATTAATCTTTTAGCTTTTGTGGTTTTGCCAATTGTTTTAATTTCCATTTTATTTTTGGTTGTTTTTAGACAAGCCAAAACAGGAGCAGCTCAAACTTTTGATTTTACCAAGTCTCAAGCAAAATTATTTGGTGCCGAAGGACATCCAAAAGAAAAAATCACTTTTAAAAATGTTGCTGGATTAAAAGAAGAAAAAGCAGAATTAGAAGAAGTGGTTGATTTTTTAAAAAATCCTCAAAAATATTTGAAAATGGGAGCAAAAATTCCCAAGGGTGTTCTTTTGGTAGGGCCGGCTGGAACAGGAAAAACATTATTAGCCCGAGCTGTTGCCGGAGAAAGCAATGTTCCTTTTTTTTCCGTAGCCGGATCTTCTTTTGTAGAAATGTTTGTTGGAGTTGGCTCTGGAAGAGTAAGAAATTTATTTGCTACAGCAAAAAAACATCAACCCTGCCTTATTTTTATTGACGAAATGGACAGTATTGGAAAAACAAGAGGTCCAGCTATAACTGGAGGACATGAAGAAAGGGAACAGACCTTAAATCAATTATTAACAGAAATGGATGGGTTTGAGCAGAATGATAAGATAATTATTTTAGCTGCTACAAATAGGCCTGATGTTTTAGACCCTGCGCTTCTTCGACCTGGAAGATTTGATCGAAAAGTAGTAATTCATTTGCCAGATATTAGCGAAAGAGAAGATATTTTAAAAATTCATTCTCAAGGAAAGCCAATTTCTGAAAATGTAAAATTAAGAGAGGTGGCAGAAAGAACCCCGGGATTTTCTGGAGCTGATTTATCAAATGTTGTAAATGAGGCTGCAATTTTGGCAGCAAAAAAAGGAGCAAAAGAAATTATCCAACAAGATTTATTAATTTCTATTGAAAAAGTTTTGCTTGGCCCAGAAAGAAGAAGCCATATAATGTCTTTAAAAGAAAAAAAGATTACTGCTTATCATGAGGCTGGGCATGGATTGGTAGCCGCCCTAACTCCTGAAGCTTCACCGGTTAGAAAAATATCTATTATTTCTCGAGGAATGGCTGCTGGATATACATTAAAAGTTCCACAAGAAGATAAAATTTTAAAAAGTAAAAAGGAATTTGAAGCAGAAATAAAAGTATTATTAGCTGGCCATTTAACGGAAAAAATGATATTTGGAGATGTAACTACTGGATCTTCTGAAGATTTAGCTAAAGCTTCGGAAATAGCACGAAAAATCGTTAAAAATTATGGAATGTCCTTATTGGGGCCAATTGTTTTTGGAGATTATCAAAAAGATATTTTTTTAGATCGTGATTTTGGAGAAACAAGAAATTACTCTGAACAAAAAGCAGTAGAAATAGATAAAGAAATAGAAAAAATTATCAAATTAGCAGAAGAAGAAACAAAAAAATTATTGAATAATAACAAAGCCTTATTAATAAAAATTGCTGAAACTTTGATTAAAAAAGAAACCATTGAAAGAGAAGAGTTTGAAGCAATAATAAAAGGAAAAAAATAATAAATATATTTTTCCTGCTCGTGTAGCTCAGTTGGTTAGAGCACGGCTCTTATAAAGCCGGGGTCGATGGTTCGAGTCCATCCACGAGCACTTTTTAATAGAAACAGGCATTTATGCCTGTTTCTATTAAAAACTTGATGGACGAGAAGGCGGAGGGCACCTTTTAACCTTTTATTTATTGACTAAATAGATAAAATCGCATAGTATTACAAGTGTATTAAAACTATGCGACTCTTTCCGTTTTCGGGCGTATAGCTCAGTTGGTTAGAGCGTTACGTTGACATCGTAAAGGCCCCCTGTTCGAGTCAGGGTACGCCCACCACTTTGTTTTAGATAACATGCGGCGTAATTTGCCGGAAAACTTGAACAGAGAAAAAACGAAAGAAAAATAATAAAAAAAATATGGCAGAAGAAACACAAAACCAAGAAAATATTGAAAATCAGGAAGTAAAGACTGAAACAGTTGAACCATTAGCTGAAGAAACTCAGTCGGAAACAATATTAGAAAAACCTGAAGAACCAATAATTAAAGAACCGAAGCAAATTGAAGAACTGGGAATTGTTGAGGCACGCTTGAAAAAAAATTTACCTCAAATTAGACAAGGGGACACAGTTAAGGTTTATCAAAAAATAAAAGAAACAAAAGATAATAAAACAAAAGAAAGAATTCAAGTTTTTGAAGGACAGGTTTTAGCAATGAAGCATGGAAAGGGAATAACAGGCACAATTACTGTGCGAAAAGTTGTTGGAGGAATTGGGGTGGAAAAGATTTTTCCAATTCATTCTCCAATAATAGAAAAAATAGAAATAATAAAACAAGCAAAAGTAAGAAGAGCCAAGCTTTATTATTTAAGAGAAGCCAAAGGAAGAAAAGCAAAACTTAAAACAGCAAACAGATCAGAAGAAATAGAAGAAAGTGAAGAAGCAACAATTGAAGAATAAAAACTGTGCCCGAGTGATGGAATTGGCAGACATCTACGTTTGAGGGGCGTAGGGGTTTATCCCGTGGGGGTTCAAGTCCCCCCTCGGGCACACAAAAGAATTGCGAAAGGGGACTTGAACCTTTCGTTTTTAAATTAAGCCAAATAAAATTTGGCAATCGGGCGGTTAGCTCAATGGTAGAGCACTTCGTTTACACCGAAGGGGTTGGGGGTTCGAGTCCCTTATCGCCCACATATTTATTAAATTCATTTTTGTGGATTATAAATATATTGAATATTTGTTTGGAAGGGACGAGAAGGCGAGTCCCTTGTCATCCATATAATTCGCTGTTAGGCGAATATTAAATTTGAAAATATTATTAAAATTTAGTAAAATAAATTTATTAGGCGCTTGGCTTTTGAAAAGGCAAAGCCATAATATAAAATAAGCCGAGGTAGCCAAGTCGGTCACGGCGAATGTCTGAAAAACATTAGATTCCGGTTCGATTCCGGACCTCGGCACAAGTGTTCTTTAATCGCGGGCATCGTATAGTGGCTATTATGCAACCTTGCCAAGGTTGAGACGGCAGTTCGATTCTGCTTGCCCGCTCATAATATCAAGAAAAGAGAAAGAATAATTTTATTCTGATATAATAGTAGGAAAGTACTTAGAATCGAACTGAGGAAGGGGTCGGGAAACCTGGGTTTCCCGTATCGGAAAATATTAAAAACCGAGGGTTTTTAAAAGTCCCGATAGTCGGGACGCGTGAGATTCTCTTACCCGCTCATAATATCAGGAATTAGAAAAAGTATTTTTAATAATAGTTTGAGGTAGGCACTTTGAATCGAACTGAGGAAAAACTATTTTATTCCATTATTTATAATAATATAAAGGCACATTGTCTGTTCTATAAATTTTAAAACTTATGAAAATAACTTGGTACGGTGATACATGTATTGAAATAGCAAGCTCATCTCTTGATAAAGAAAATATTTCCGTTCAAATTGATCTTAAAGAATCAGAAAAAAAATCTGGAAAATTTGGAGCAGATATACTTTTAAAGACTCACAATGGAATCGAAGTTAAGCCAAAAACAGACGGACAGTTTGTTATTTCTGCTTGCGGAGAATATGAAATAAAAGGGGTTTTTGCCCAAGGAATAAATTCTTTTCAGGTTGATAAGAAAAAGCAGAATATTGTTTATGTGGTTGAGGCCGAAGGAATTAGAATTTGTCATTTAGGATGGTTTGGAGAAGAAGATTTAAATGAAGAGCAATTGGAAAATATCGGTCGAACGGATATTTTAATAGTACCGATTAATGGAGATGATACGATTGGATCAAGGGAGGCAGAAAAAATAATTGCTAGACTTGAGCCAGCGATAGTAATTCCTATGGCTTATAATAAAAAAGAAATTTTAGCAGGATTTTTAAAAGCAATGGGGCAAAAAGATGCTGTTCCTCAAGAAAAATTGAATATTCAAAAGAAAAATTTAAACGCAAAAGAAGACAAAGAAAAAACAGAAGTAATTGTTTTAGAACAAAAATAAAAATTTAAAACATGGCTAAAAAAGACAAAGAAAATACCATTCAAGAAATAGGAAAAATAAACGAAAGGAATATTTCTGTAGAAATGAAAGAGTGTTATATCGATTACGCAATGTCGGTTATAGTTTCTCGTGCGTTGCCTGATGTTCGTGATGGATTAAAGCCTGTTCAGCGAAGAATTTTATATGCCATGTATGAAATGGGAGTGAGATCTGATGCAAAATTTAGAAAATCAGCAGCGGTAACGGGTGATGTTTTGGGAAAATATCATCCTCATGGAGATTCTTCTGTCTATGGCGCTTTAGTAAGAATGGCCCAAGATTTTTCCCTTCGTTATCCCACAATAAAAGGTCAGGGAAATTTTGGTTCTATTGATGGAGATCCGCCAGCCGCTCAAAGATACACTGAGTGTAAATTAAGCAAATTAGGAGAAGAGCTTTTGCAAGACATTGAAAAAGAAACAGTTGCTTTTGTTGATAATTATGATGCTACAAAAAAAGAGCCGACAGTTTTGCCCAGTCCATTGCCAAGCTTGCTATTAAATGGGTCAACAGGTATTGCTGTAGGAATGGCAACAAATATTCCCCCTCATAATTTAAAAGAAGTTTGCCAAGCTTTAATTTATTTAATCGATAATCCAAAGGCGGAAACCGAAGATCTTTTTGAATTTATCAAGGGTCCGGATTTTCCAACTGGAGGAATAATTTATAATCAAAAAGAAATTTTAGAAGCTTATTCGCAAGGCAAGGGTTCTTTTTTGATGCGAGGAAAAGTTGATATTATGGAAAGAGATGGCAAGGGTGCTCAAATTATTGCTACAGAAATACCATATCAAACAGATAAATCAGTTTTAATAACTCAATTGGCCAATTTAGTGCAGAATAAGAAAATAGACGGGATTAAAGACATTAGAGATGAATCAGATAAAGATGGATTAAGAATTGCGATTGATTTACAAAAAGGCGCTGTTCCGCGAAAAATTTTGAATTCTTTATACAAATACACTGATCTTCAAAAAAATTATCATTTGAACATGCTGGCTCTAGTTGATGGAATTGAGCCAAGAATTTTAAACTTAAAAGATGTTTTAGAGTTTTATTTAGCGCACAAACAAGACGTGCTGGTCAAAAGGACAAAATTTGACTTACAAAAAGCTAAAGATCGAGCCCATATTTTAGAAGGTATTTCTATTGCTTTAGACCATATTGATGCAGTTATTGAAACAATTAAAAAGTCAAAAGACAAAGAAGAGGCAAAAACTAATTTATGTAAAAAGTTTAAATTAACAATTCTTCAAGCCGAAGCAATTTTAGAAATTCGTTTACATCAGCTGGCAAAATTAGAAAAACAAAAAATAGAAGACGAATTGGCCGAATTGATGAAAAAAATAAAAGAATTAGCAAAATTATTGGAAAGCAAGGCCGAGCAAAAGAAAGTAATGAAAAAAGAGCTTGAAACACAAGTTGAAAAATTTGGAGATGAAAGAAAAACAAAAATAGTAAAAAATAGCCCAGAATCAATTTCCGAAGAAGATTTGATTCCTTTAGAAGATACGATTGTTACTTTAACTTCTGGAGGATATATAAAAAGGATGAATCCATCTGAATATAAAAAGCAAAACAGGGGAGGGCAGGGTAATTTAGGAATGAAAACTAGCGAAGAAGACGAGGTCAGTCATTTTATTACTGCGAAAACTCACGATTCAATATTTTTCTTTACAGATTCTGGAAAGGTCTTTCAAACCAAGGTTTACGAAATACCCGAAGGTCAAAGAACCAATAAGGGCCGGGGATTGATGAACTTTTTGGAGATATCTTCTCATGATAAAATTTTATCAGTTTTACCAGTCAGCAAAGAAGACAGAAAAAATATTAAATTTTTAGTAATGGCCACAAAAAATGGCATTGTTAAAAAAACACCCTTAAAAGATTTTGAAAATGCTCGAAGAAATGGATTAATTGCTATAAATTTAAAAAGCGGAGATTCGCTTTGCAGTGCTCGTAAATGCGGAGACGGAGATGAAATTATTTTAGCCACTAAACAAGCACAATCAATCAGATTTCCAGAAAAAGATGTTCGTCCTATGGGTAGAACCGCAGCTGGAATCAAGGGAATTAGAACCAAAAAAGACGATGCTGTTATCGGCATGGAAGTAGTCAGAAAAGATCAATTAAAAGAAAAGGATTATCTTATGGTTTTAACCGAAAATGGCTATGGGAAAAGGACCCTTTTAAAAGAATATAAAAAACAAGGCCGAGGAGGGTCGGGAGTAAAAACGGCAAAAATAACTGCCAAAACAGGAGGATTGGTAAAAATAGAAATAATTGAAAATCAAGAAGATCTAATCGTTATCTCCTTAAAAGGCCAAGTAATCAGAACAAAGATTTCTAGCATTCCAAAATTAGGGCGCGATACTCAAGGGGTAAGGATTATGAAAATGAAAGAAGACGATAAAGTAGCTTCAGCTGCTTGCCTTACTGAAGAAGCTGCGCAATAATATAATCATATGGCATATAATTTTTCCAATGATGAATTTGTTGATCCAGTTAAAGTTTTAAGAGAGCTTCCCTTAAAAGAGAATATGATCGCTTGCGATCTGGGTTGTGGATCTGGAGGCTGGGCTGTGCCCTTATCTTATATTTTACAAAATGGAATGATTTATGCAGTTGATATTTTAGAAGAAAATATTTCAGTTTTAAAAGGCCGTATTGCTCGAGAAGAAATTTTTAATATTTCTCCAATGATAGCTGATATTGAAAGAGGAGTGGAAATAGAAGACAAGCATGTTGATTTTGTCCTTTTAACTAATATCCTTTTTCAAATTCAAGATAAAGAAAATTTAATTAAAGAATGTCGAAGAATATTAAAAAGTAGGGGACTATTATTAATAATAGATTACAAAAAAGATGCTGCTTTTGGCCCAGCAGAAGGAAGATTTTCTCCAGAAGAAATCAGTTCGATTTTAGAAAGATTAGGATTTCGAATCGAGAAAAAGTTTGAAGCTGGAAAATATCATTGGGCTATGGTTTTAAGCAAATAAAAATATGAAAAAAAATCTGATTTCTAAAATATTATTTTTTTCAATATTGGCCCTATTTTTTGTTTTCGAAATCATTTTTGCCGAAGAAAGTACTGGAGTTTTTACGATTCCTAATCCTTTGCCCGGAGTTAATTCTTTATCAGATTTATTGCAAAGAGTAGCTGATTTTATAAGGAACCTGGTTCTTATTTTAATGCCTTTATTTATTACTTGGGGCGGATTAAAAATTATTACTGCTGGCGGTAATCCCGAAAGCGTTAAAAAAGGAAAAGAAATAGTAATTTGGACAATCATTGGGGTAATTATGGCTTTGGTGGCCAGTGCGATTGCTGGCATAATCGGAGAGCTTTTTCGAGCTCCAACAGAAGCGGGAAGGTATTCGTATTTACTGTTAACTTCAATTGTGGTATAATTAATTTATAAATAAAATAATAAATAATTATAATAAAATGAAACAAGCATTAAAAGAAACATTTTTATTTACCGCTGTTTTAGTTATTTTATCTTTGCCAATAACAGCAATGGGTGCAGTGGTTGAAACTCCGCAATTATTGACTGATCTTATTACTACATTTACTAATTGGGGAAGAACCATTGCCGGAGCATTGTGTGTTCTTTTTATTATTTTGGCAGGCATAAACTTTATTTGGAACGGTGGAGATGAAAGTAAATTAAAAACAGCTAAAAATCAGATTTTGTATGCGGCTGTAGGATTTGCTATAGTTGTTTTGGCAACCGCCATTCAGGGAATTGTTGCTTCTTTAGTTGGTGTTGGAGGAGAATAATAGTATAATTATTAAAAGGTCGAATTATAAAATAAAAATTTAAAAAAATGAATAAAAAATTTTTATCTTTTTTCGCATTTTTAACGCTTTTAACCATTTGTATTGCCCCAGTTTTTGTTTCAGCAGCGGAAATGAGAACAAGCTGTGAAATTAATCCTGGATTTCAAGTTGGAACAACAGTTTGTCCGCAAGGCACTTGTGTTTATGATGAATCGCTTCCTGGCTATAATGTAAATTGCGGAATTTGCTGTATGGTAAATACCGTTAACAAGGTTTCTAATTGGATATTTTACGTTTTAACAGTAATTGCGATTATCTTTATTTTAATTGGTGGAATAACATTTGTTACTAATTCTGGAGATCCAGCCAAAGCTGGAGCTGCTAGAAGCTATATTATCTATGCAGCTGTTGGTATTGCTATTGGTTTGATTGCTAAAGCTATTCCAGCCTTAGTTGGATTCATTGTTGGATAGTGTAAAATTTATCTTTTGACATCCGTTTGTTTTTGGTGTAATTTACAACAAAACAAACGGATGTTTTCGTTTAGGCCGAGGTGGCGGAATTGGCAGACGCGTATGCCTTAGGAGCATATATCGCAAGATGTGGGGGTTCAACTCCCCCCTTCGGCACTATAAAAATCTCATAGTTTAAAATGGGGGAGTTGAAGGCGGAGGGCCGACGGGCCCGAGCCCGGCCTGAGAGCAATTTCACCAGAAATTGACGCGAAGGCAATCTCCCCCCTTCGGCACTATAAATTTCATAGTTTTTAAATGGGAGAGTTGAATTTTAGAAATAAAAAAACAGGCAAGGCCTGTTTTAAAATTATTTATTCTTGTTCGTTGGTAATTTTTTTATTCTCTATTTTTGGCATTCTAATAATCAACATGCCATTTTTAATATTAGCGTCTATTCGCGAAGCATCGATTCCACGAGGGATAATTATTTCTCTATAAAATGGGCCAAAATAACATTCTCTAGTAAAATAATTTTTATCTTCATCTTCAGCAGGGTTGCTTCTTTCTCCTTTAATGATAATGATGTCATTTTCTAAAGCAATATCAATATCTTCATTTTTAATTCCAGCGATAGCGGATTGAATTACCAAGTCTTTTTCTGTTTCATAAACATCTACTACTAATTGGCCTTCAGAAGCATTCCATTTTTTTGCTGTTTCGGAAATGCTGGTTGGCTCTACTTTAATTCCAGATTTTTTGTCTAATTCTTTTTTAGTTTTATTTTTAAATAAGGCCATATTATTTTATTTTAAAATGCAAATACTTTTTAATTTTTTTATTTTATTAAAAGCGAAATTTAAAAGGCAATATGAAATAATTAAAAGCAAGGCTGGATAAATAACAATATAGTCGCTTTGAGATAATTCAATTATAGACGACTCTAAGAAAAAATCAAAGAGGCCATGAACAACAATTCCTAAACTAAAGCCAAAAATTATTAAAAACCATCGATATCGAAGGTGGTAAAAAGACAAAGCTAGAAAAACACCGATAATGCCGGAACAAAGAACGTGAAGCAAATTAGCACCAAGGAAACGAACTAATGATAAAATAAACGGCTCTGTAATCATTGTAAATTGATGGCTTGTAAAAAGGAGAATATTTTCCGCTGTGGCAAATCCTAAAGCGGAAATAATCATATATAAAGGGACATCAATAGGCTCATCCATGCATGATTTTTTTAAAACAAAATATCTAACAACAAAATATTTTAATAATTCTTCTATTAATCCGATAATCAAAATATTTTTAAAAAGAAAATATGAAATTGATGATAGGGAAGCGGCAGAAAATTGTTTAAAATCGTTTAAAAGCCAAAGCTCAATTAAAACAGCTGGGATGGCAACAAAAACGCCAAAATAAAAAATTTGCATTATTTTCATTTTTGGCTCTGGAAGATTGTCTTTTTTTAAAAAAATAGACAACCAAACCATTCCCGGTAGAACGGCTAAAATAAAATACAAAAAAATAGTATTAAGGTTGTTTATCATTAATTTTTAAATTAGAATTGGGTTTTATTTTTTGCCAGGCACGCTGTTTTGAACAAGGGGAAATTCCAGCGGCCAAAGCAATCATGCTGGCATTGTCAGCGGTATGTTCATTTTTTGGAAAAAAACAAGCAATCTTTTTTTCGATGCACTTTTTAATGATATTTTTTTGCAAAAGCTTATTAGCCGAAACTCCTCCTCCCACAATTATTGTTTTTGCTTTATATTTTTCTGCGGCTTTAAAAGTTTTTGTAATTAAAACTTCAATAATGGAATTTTGGATTTCTTTACTCATTTCAATAATATATTCTTTTGATTTTCTTTCTTTTTCTTTTCTTTTTTGAAAATCATAAAGAACAGCAGTTTTTAATCCTGAGAAGCTGAAATCAAAATTTTTTTCATAAATCATTGGCCGAGGAAGCTTAAGATCATATTTTTGTTTTTTAAATTTTTCTGCCTTTTTTGCTATTTCTCGCCCGCCAGGGTAATCTAATCCGAGGATTCGAGCAGTTTTATCAAAACATTCTCCAGCAGCGTCATCTCTTGTTTCGCCAATTAGTTTATATTTTCCAACATTATTTATTAAAACTAACTGGGTATTTCCTCCCGAAACAATCAAACCAATGGCTGGAAAATTAGGCTTATTTTTTTCAAAAATCCAAGGGGATAATAAATGTCCTTCTAAATGATTTATTGGAACAATTGGCAAATTCCAGTAATAGGCCAAGGCTTTGGCGAGATTAACTCCTACCCATAAACAAGGCTCTAACCCTGGTCCAATAGTGATTGCGATTTTATCTATTTTGGGTTTTTTATATTCTTTAAGAAATATTTTTAAACTTTTTAATAATTCTTGATTATGTTCGAGTATTTTTTCTAATTTATCAGATTTTTCAAGATTATTTTTTTTATTTAATTCAAGTAAATTGGCTTGTTTTAAAGATTTTTTTAAAACTAAAATAATATTTTTTTGATGTTCTCTTTTTGCCAAAGAAGGAAAAATACCCCCATAATCAGCATGAAGTTTTTCTTGAGAAGATATTACTTGCGACAACAAAATTATTTTATTATTATTTTTTTCGAGCACGCTAGCACAAGTATCGTCGCAACTTGTTTCAATTCCTAATATTTTCATTATTATTTTGATTTTATCATTATAATAGGCGGTCATCAATGTTTTATTTAAAATATTTAAAATTAAGCTAAAAATCGGAATAATTTTGAAACAGTTGATTTTTGAACATAATTTTGTTATATATAATTTATCGTTAATTTAACTTTTTATCGATTTGGCCCTATCGTCTAACGGTTAGGACATCAGATTTTCAATCTGGTAATCAGGGTTCGATTCCCTGTAGGGTCACCTAATTAAGCATTATGCCAAGGCTTGCCTTGGCATAATGCTTAATAGAAAGAGATCCCTACAGGGAATCGAACATAGAAAAGCTTTCTGGTAGTTTTGCAAATAAGGGTTTATAATTAAATCAATGTTACAACAGCAACCATATTATCTTCGAGTTGGTACAGCAAAAGATTTTACAGATAAAAAAGAAAGACGGCTCTACCGTTTTTTTGAAATGTTAACCGCAATTATTAGTTTTTCTGTTTTAATTTTATCGGCAATTTTTTCTTTTTATCTACCTGCCTGGGTGGCTTTTTTTATTATTGCTTATGCTGTTTTTTGGCTTTTTAAAACAATTTATTTTTCTTTTCATTTAAGAGCGGGGTATAGCCAAATGAAAAAAAATGAAAACCAAGATTGGATTAAAAAATTACAAGAATTGCCAGAAATTAAAAATGGATTATCAGCAAAATCATGGCAGGATATTTATCATCTTATTATTTTGCCGATGTATAAAGAGCCTTTAGAGATTGTGGAACAAACTTTTGTTTCTTTAAAAAATATTGATTATCCAAAAGATCGAATAATGATTGTTTTGGCTTGTGAAGAAAGAGCGCGAGCAGAAGGGCAGGCCGTAGCCGAACAAATTGAAAAAAAATTCGGAAACGATTTTTTTAAATTTATAGTTACTTATCATCCCGAAGGATTGGCTGGAGAAATTGCCGGCCATGGAAGTAATGATGCTTGGGCTGGTCGAAAAGCAAAAGAACTTTTAATCGATCCCTTGAATATTCCTTATGAAAACATTATCGTTTCTTCATTTGACGTTGATTCTGTTTTTTATCCAAAATATTTTAGCTGTTTAGCTTATCAATATTTAACCATAGAAAAACCTTTAAGAACTAGTTATCAGCCGATTCCTCTTTACTTGAACAATATTTGGCAGGCCCCGGCTGTTTCCCGTGTTTTTGCTTTTTCTTCAACTTTTTGGCACACCATGAATCAAGAACGGCCGGAAAAGCTAATTACTTTTTCTTCCCATTCTATGAGCTTTAAAACTTTAGTAGATGTAGGATTTAAACAGCCAAATGTTATTTCTGATGATTCCCGAATTTTTTGGCAATGTTTTTTCAATTTTGACGGAGATTATCAAGTAAGCCCTTTATTTTATCCGGTTTCAATGGATGCTAACGCTGGACCTAATTTTTTAATTACTATTAAAAATATTTATAAACAGCAAAAAAGATGGGCTTATGGAGTTGGAGAGGTTCCATTTGTTTTGTTTAATTTTTTAAAAAATAAAAAAATTCCTTTATCAAAAAAGATAAATATGTCTTTTGATTTAATTGAAGGGCATGTTTCATGGGGGATTTCTTCGATTATAATTTTTGGTTTGGCTTGGTTGCCGATAATTTTTGGCGGACCTCCTTTTCCTCAAACTCTTCTTTCTTATAATTTGCCGAAAATTATTAGTTTTTTACTTACAATAAATATGATCGGATTAATTCTATCAGTTTATTTAAGTATTGTTTTGTTGCCTCCTAAGCCGGTTAATTATGGCCGATCAAGATATTTTATTTTAGCCCTAGAATGGATTCTTGTTCCTTTTGTGTTGATATTTTTTAGTTCGATTCCGGCGCTTCATGCTCAGCTTCATTGGTTTTTTGGAAAATATCTTGGTTTTTGGGTTACTCCTAAAATCAGAAAACAAGATCAATATGTGGAACAATAAAAAAACATTATCTCTTTTTTTGTTTTTGTTAATATTTTTTGTATTCGATATTTTTTGGGAGACTAATTTTCCCAAGATAAATATTTTAGAAATAAAAAGTGAAAAGATAAATTCTAATTTAGAAATTAGAATTATTCAAATAGCCGATCTGCACAACCAAAAATTTTTTAATAATCAAGATTTATTTAAAAAAATTAAAAATAGCAATCCCGATTTTATTGTCATTACAGGAGACTTAATTGATAAAACAACAAAAGATTATTCTTATGCTTATAATTTTATCGATAATCTTTTAAAAATAAACCAAAATGTTTATTTTGTTGCTGGAGATCATGAACAAAAAAATACGCGAGATATTGTTCAGGGATTGTCAGAGCGGGGAGTGGAAATATTGGATAAAAGGAAAATTTCTTTTCAAAAAGGGGAACAGCTAATCAATATTTATGGATTAGACTATTATAATGATGAAAAAGATATTGCTTTTTTAGAAAATATTTCCCCTGATATCTATTCGATTCTTTTGCTTCACAATCCTTATTCGGCCATAAATAACGAAAAATTAAAGTCAGATTTAATTTTAAGCGGAGACACTCATGGCGGACAAGTCCGAATTCCTTTTTTGGGGGCGCCGATTATTCCGGGTCAGCCCTTTTTTCCAAAATATTCCAAAGGATTATATAAATTAAACAATGATTCTCTTTTATATATCGATAGCGGGTTGGGGAATACTTTTCTTCCTTTAAGATTTGCCAATCAAAGTCAAATTAGTTTGATAAAAATTTTTGGAAAATAATTTATTCTAAATGAATCCGTTCTTCAAAAGCTTCTAGTCTAGTTTTTAAAATAGGGAATTGAGACAAATCAGGGCTTTGGTTTAAAATTGTTTCCGCAATTTTTTTTGTTTTTTCAATCAATTTTGGCTCTTTTAAAGACTCAAAAGCAAAATCAGGAAGCCCCCATTGTCTGACACCAACAAAATCTCCCGGCCCCCTTATTTTTAAATCAATTTCTGACAATTCAAAACCGCTGTCATATTTTATCATTGCTTGCAATCTTTGTTTGGTTTGTCCTGACCCAGAAGAAGTAAGAAGAAAACAATAGGATTGATGTTCTCCTCTTCCGACTCGGCCTCGAAATTGATGTAATTGAGCTAAACCGAATCGATCCGATCCCTCAATCATCATTACGGTGGCATTGGGAATATCAATACCTACTTCTACTACGGAAGTAGAAACAAGAATGTCGAATTTTTTTAATTTAAAATCTTTCATTATTTTTTCTTTTTCTTTAGGGGTCATTTTTCCGTGGAGCATTTCTATTTTTAATTTTGGAAAAATATTTTTAGAAAGTTTTTCATATTCATCTTTTACAGCTTTGATATCTATTTGATTTTCTGTGTCATTTTCTGAAGATTCTATCCTTGGACAAATAACAAAAGATTGGCGTCCTTTTTTAATTTCTTGCTCAATAAAGCTATAAGCTTCTTGACGCTCAGATTCATTTATTATTTTTGTGATTATTTTTTTTCTTCCCTTGGGCATTTCATTAATTGTGCTTAAATCTAAATCTCCCCAAATTGTTAAAGCCAAGGTTCGGGGAATAGGGGTAGCAGTCATAGAAAGAAGGTGGGGGATTTTTTCGCTATTTTTTGCACAAAGAGCGGCACGTTGAGAAACACCAAAACGGTGCTGTTCGTCTACAACAACTAATCCAAGGTTTTTAAAAATAATTTTAGATTTTTGGCTTTTAGTTTTTGTTTTTTTATTTTTTTTTGCCGGAGCAATCAAGGCTTGGGTTCCAATTAAAATATCTATTTCTCCATTTTCAGTCTTTTGAAGCATTTTTGTCCTAGATATTTCAATCGTATCCGTTTTTAATTTTTTAGAATAATATTTATCTTCCTTGCCTGTTAAAAATCCGATATTAATATTAAAATCTTTTAACAATTGAAAAAATGTTTTAAAGTGCTGTTTGGCTAATATTTCTGTGGGAGCCATTACCACTACTTGGTTTTTGTTTTTTATAGCATTAATCGAAGAAAGAACCGCAACAGCTGTTTTGCCTGAGCCAACATCTCCTTGAAGCAAGCGGTTCATCGGATAAGATCGGCTCATATCTTTTAGAATTTCTTGACCAGCCTTGAATTGGCTATCAGTTAATTTAAAGGGAAGAGAATTTAAAAATCGATTAATTATTTCTTTATTTTCTGGAATAGCCGGAGCGGTTTCTTTTTTAAAATCCATTTTATTTTTTGCTCCAAAAAGACAAATGAAAAATATATTTTCAAAAGAAAATCTTTCTCTCGCTCTTTGGGCTGATTCTAAAGAATCAGGAAAGTGGATTTGGTAAAGAGCTTCACGCAAGCTTAATAAGTTGGCCTGTTCTAATATTTTTTTCGGTAAAGTTTCCGGAATCTTATTTTTAATAGCCATTAAGCTTGGTTTTAAAATATAGCGGATAAAACGGGAAGAAGCACTTCGGGTTTCTGGATAAATAGGTACAATTCGGCCAAGATGAGTTGTTTCTTGAAGTGATATTTTTTCGTAAATCGGAGAGCTTAAAATAATATGCCCGTTTTTATCAATTGATGGCTTTCCAGAAATAATTAATTCATCTCCTTTTTTTAAAGATTTAGAAAGAAAAGGCTGATTAAACCAGACAAGCTCGATTGAACCAGTCTCGTCTTGGATAATAGCTTTGGTAATAGACATTTTTTTAACCCAAGTTCTTTCTTGTCCAATTTCTAGAAGCTTTCCAAGAATAGTGATATTTTCGTTTATTTTTATGTTTTTAATTTTGGAAATATTAGATAAGTCTTGATAAGTTCTGGGAAAATAAAAAAGCAAATCGCCTAAATTTTTGATTTTTAAAGATTTTAGTCTTTTGCCCAAGGCTGGTCCCACTTTAGGTAGCTCTTCAATTGGCGTAGAAAAAGTCATAAATTAAAAAAACTAAATAAATGTGTCCTCAAGAGGAGTCGCCTTCGAATATCCGCCTGTTGGCGGATTTCTCAGGCCGGGCTCGGGCCCGTCGGCCCTCCGCCTTCGACCCCTCTTTTAAAACAAATGTGTCCTCAAGAGGAGTCGAACCTCTATCGCAAGCTCCGCAAGCTTGAATTCTATCCATTGAACTATGAGGACTGGTAAATTATCAAACTGATGAATTTTATCTTAGCAAAAATACAGCAATAATCAAGAAAAATCATGTTTAGGGGCAAAACCTCTAAACACGGCTTCGGGCTTTTTTGTTCGACATTAAACAAGCAAGTTGTTATAATTAAAAAAATTAAAAGTAAGCAATGGAAAAAAATAAAAAAATTATTTTAATAGCAGGGGTTTTAGTATTTTTTTTAATTTTAACCGTTTTTATCAGTCAGCCCTTTTTTAAAAATTATTTTAATGCTAATTTTGAAAATTATCATTTTTTTAATTTAAAATCTTTTGCAGAATTAAAACCAAAAGAAGTTTCATTGATTGCCGTAGGGGATATTATGCTTACTCGTGGGGTTGAAATAAGAATTTCAAAATATGGATCAGATTATCCATTTTTAAAAACTAGGGAATATTTAAATACCGGAGATATTGTTTTTGGAAATTTAGAAACTCCGATTGCCGAGGGCCGAGCTATTAAGCCCGGAGAAATGCTTTTTCGCAGTAATCCTGGATTGGAAAAAGAACTAAAGGCCAGTAATTTTTCTATTCTTTCTTTGGCTAATAATCATACTGTTAATTTTGGCCAGGATGGATTGGAACAAACTTTTCAATATTTAAATCAAGCGGGAATAAAATATGTTGGAGCGGGAATAAATCTTGAACAGGCTTATTCTCCAACGATAATTAAAATTAATAATTTTAGTTTTGCTTTTTTGGCATTTAATGATATTGACTTTACTCCAGAATCTTATGGCGCTACCGAAGAATTGCCTGGCATTGCTTTTATGAACGAAGAAAGAATGGTTCAGGCCGTAAAGCAAGCCAAAAATCAGGCAGATTTTGTAATTGTTTCTATGCATTCTGGACATGAATATCATAATGAGCCTAATGAAAAACAAAAAAGATTTGCTAGGCTGGCTATAAAAAGCGGAGCAGAGATGGTGATTGGTCATCATCCGCATGTAGTGGAACCAATTGAAAAATATAACGATAAATATATTTTTTATTCTTTAGGCAATTTTATTTTTGATCAAATGTGGTCTGAAGAAACCAGAGAAGGTGCTATTATCAAGGTAATTTTTGATAAATCTGGAGTAAAAGACTTTGAAATAAAAGCAACCAAAATTTATGATTATTGCCAGCCCGATATTTTAAGTTCAAAAGAGGCCGAGCCAATTTTAAAAAGAATGCCCGTAGAAACAATTTTTGAATAATGATATTGCCTTTAATTTTTTGAAAAATTAAGATATAATTAAGCAAGAAAAAAATTAAAAATAAATTATGGAAGACCAGGCAAAAGATCCTAAAAATTCTGTTGTTTCAATCGGAAGCAAAAACAGTTCCGCTAATTTGATTTATCATGATTATAGTGGCTTGGCTGGAGAAATAGGGGTAGAGTTTGATGAAAATCAGCCTGAAAACATAAAAAGCCAATCAGAGGCTGAAAAAAGAAAGATTATTGCTGAAAGATTAGAAGAAAAAGCCTTACAAAGAGAAAAAGAAAAAACCGAAGCTTTTTTTGAAAGATTTAAAAATTTTTTACCAATCAAGCAAGACGAAATTACTAGTAATCAAAAAGAAGCAGAAGAAATAATCGGCCATTATATTAAAGACGAAAAGGATATTGAGGGACTAAGCGAAGAAGAAAGATTTGTTTTGAATAAGATTAGAAATGAATATCGTGAATTTAAAAAAAACAATCAGCTCGGAGCTTTTAATTTTGATTTGGCAAACGAGGTTGATAAAATGATTTATACCAATTTGATTTATGATATTTCTTTTCGAATTGCCGGAGCGGAAAGCCCGATTAAAAGAATTAAACCTTCTTCAGCCATAACTACGCCTTCAAAAAATCAATCCGACTTGCCTAAAGAAGAGGAAGAGCCCTTTGTTCCAAAAATTCAGCCAGAAATAATAAAAATAAAGCCGATTATAAAAGTAGGAGGATTAGAGGTTGATCCTAATGCCAGATTTTTAACTATTAAATATTTAAGACAAAAACAAAACATTGTTGGCGAAGAGAATGCTGAAGAAATTATGGCGATTATTAGGGATTGGGTTTATTATGGCGATGATTTTTACAAGCATTGGACCGGCCGGGCGTTAAAATTAAAAAAAGGGGTAGACTATCGAATTAATCCTGATGGCACGATTGATGAACAAAGTTTTTTTGCTGTTCGAAACAAGCAAGTGGAAGATTGGTTAAAACAACCAGTTAACCGCACCTGGATTGCTACTGCTAATGAATTTAAAAAAAATAATATTGATAAGATTTCCGAAAGAAAACAAAAAGTTGAGATAAAAGATGCTAAAGGAAAAATTCATGAAGAAGAAAAATATACTACACCATATTTTTTAGAAAGCGGGTGGCTTTTTTATGAATCAAATTATTATGATTTGTCCATTGGCGCAATGACGCAAAGAGAAAGGGAACCGTCTAAATACCGAATTTATTTCAATTTAGAAAACCAAGATGTAATCAAGGTTTATTCCGAAATTATTAATAAGCTAAGCGTGGATGAAGATATTTCTAGATTTGGATTTGGAGCGAATACAATTGCTATGTTTGATCCTACAGCCGAAGTTATTGCAGAAAAAATTAATCAAAAAGATAAAATAATTATTTTTATTGGAGAAAAAGGAATTAATCGGGCTTTGCCAATTTTACAAGAATATATTCAAAAAAATCGAGCAAAATTTGGCAAACGAGGAATTTTACTGGCCCAGAAATTTTTTGACCAAGACGGAAAAGAAGTGCCGGGCGTAAGCATTTCTTCGGATGTCCGTGGAGTTTCTCCAGATTCTTCTCGTGGATTTAAAAAATATAAATCTTTTAATTCAATGCAAAGTGAAATTATCCAGTCAGCCCTATATTCGGTTTTTAAAGAAATTTACAATTTTGATAATTTAGATAAAATTGGTTTTACTAATCCTCAATTGAAAGACAAGCTTTTGGAAATAGGGCACGATGGAAAACTGGAAGATTATTTGCCTTTATTTTTAACCCAGCAAAGTGGAGCAAAATTTTTAATAAAAAATCTTGTTAAATTTTATCCTAAGTGGAGTCGAGCATTTGGAATGAGTGAAAACAATATCGCCTTCAAAGAAGAAGAAAAATAGCAACAATATTTCGTAATTTAAAAAACCCCCCAAGGGTGTTTTTAAAATGCGGAGAGGGAGGGATTCGCTTTCGATAAACTTCTGCTGAAGTTTTCTCAAGTACGGCCTCAGTCCCGTCGGACCTCCGGCTTCGAATCTCCCAATCTATCTTAATTATTATTTTAAACATCATCCTAAAATAATGTTTAAATTAGAGCGGAGAGGGGGAGATTCGAACTCCCGAGCCGTTTTCACAGCTAACACCTTAGCAGGGTGCCCCATTCGACCACTCTGGCACCTCTCCAAAAATTTTTAATAAAATATAAAAAAATAAATCCGCCTTCGAATCCTCTAATTCATTAAATATTTTTTTAATAACGTCCTAAATGACGATATTAAAAAAATGAGGAGGGAGAGGGATTCGCCTTCGCTTCAATTTCTGGTGAAATTGCTCTCAGGCCGGGCTCGGGCCCGTCGGCCCTCCGCCTTCGAATCCTCTAATTCATTAAATATTTTTTTAATAACGTCCTAAATGACGATATTAAAAAAATGAGGAGGGAGAGGGATTCGAACCCTCGGTGGGTTTCCCCACAATAGTTTTCAAGACTATCCCATTCGGCCGCTCTGGCATCCCTCCTAAAATCATTGATTTTTAAAATAAAAGAAACGTCAATGATAAAAACATTCTATCTAAAATAAGCCTTTTGGTCAACAATTGCTTTATTTTATTTCTCTAGCCACGGTAAGGCCCCAAATTTGCTTGGCTCCTGATTTTTTTAAAATTTTAGCGCATTCTTGCATTGTCGCTCCAGTAGTATAAACATCATCTAATAAAAAAACTACCTTTCCCTGAAAAGTTTTTTTATTTTTAACGATAAAAGCATTTTTTATGTTTTCCTGTCTTTGTTCTTTGTTCAATTTTGCCTGGGGAAAGGTATTTTTAATTCGGATTAAATTATCAAGAATTAAAGGGATTTTTATTTTTTTAGAAATTATTTTTCCTATTTCTTCGGACTGATTAAATCCTCGGCGTTTTTTCTTTTTTAAAAAAAGCGGAACCGGAACAAGCACAGAATTAGGAGGAAAATATTTTTTAATTAAATATAGGTGTATTAAAATTAAAAGCGAAAGGGAATAGGCCAATTCTTTTAACTGATTTTGATATTTAAAGTTATAAATTAAATTTTTAACTTGGGGGTTTTGAAAATCAACAGCAGAATATATTCCGTTTAAAATTTTTTTAGAACACTTTGGACATTGTCCGGGCGTTATTATTTTTTGGGGGCGATCGCAAAGGCAATACTGAAAAGGGTTTATATCAATCAAAGAAAAACAATCTTCGCAAAAAAAAGTCCCTTCTTTTCTACAATTAAGGCATTTTTTAGGGAAAATTAAATCCAATAAATATTTTTTTAAAAACAAAAATAAGGGCTTTATATTCAATGACTCTTTTTTAATTTTCAACATATTGCTAATATTATAACAAAGATGATATAATTTAAAAAAATAAAACATGGCTATTTTTGGTGATAAACAAAAAAATAACAGCTTGGGGATAGACGTTGGAACAAAATCAATACGAGTGGTAGAGCTTGCCGCAAAAAAGGGATTGCCGGAATTAAGAAATTACGGAGAGCTTAATTTAGATATTGCTGCTAGTCAATCTTTTCGAAATTTTGATAAAAATAATTTAAACCCGTCTATTGATATTATTTCCAAAGCTTTAAAAGCGATAATTGATGAAGCGGAAATAAAAGCTAAAAAAGCGATTTTTTCACTTCCTGATTTTTCAACTTTTTTTGTTAGTTTTGAGCTTCCGCCAATGACTAAAAAAGAATTGCAAACTGCCGTTGGCTTTGAAGCCAGAAAATATATTCCCTTGCCAATGAATGATGTGGCTTTGGATTGGCAATGTATTAGCAAAGATTCTACCAAGGAAAATAATAAAATTTTATTAATGGCTATTCCTCGAGTGCTGGTTGATCAATACAGAACTATTGCTGAAAACGTAGGACTACAATTAACCTCTTTAGAAGCTGAGGCCTGGGGGCTAAAAAGATGCTTAATCAAATCTGGAGATCCAACAACTTGTATTGTAGAAATTGGATATCAAAGTACAATTGTTTCCGTGATTGATAATGGTTTTGTTAAAACAAGTTATAGTTTTGATACAGCTGGAAAAGACTTAACTGAAAAATTAGCCGAAGATTTGGAAATCGGACTTAAAGAAGCTGAAGAAATAAAAAAAGAAAACGGATTGCTTAATAATGAACGTGATGATGTTGCTCAAATCTTGGCTCCAGTGATTGGAATTATCATAAAAAGAATTAAAAAGGTAGTGATTGATTTTCAAAATCTTGAACGGGTAAGAATCAAAAGAATGATTTTAGCTGGGGGTACTTCGCGCATGCCGGGGATAGTAGAATATTTTAAAAATATTTTTGACGAAGATGATTTTACAGGAATAGAAATTTCTTTGGGATCTGCTTTTAGTGCTGTTAGTTATTCATCTCTTTTAAATAAAAAAATAGAAGATATTAATCCTACTTTTGCAATTTCTTTGGGTGAGGCTTTGAAAAAATATGATTCTTGATAATTTTATTTGTCAAAAAAAAGAAATTATTATAAAATATAACAAATAAAGATAATTATTCTTTGTTTGATATTTTTTAAAAAAATAACATGGCTATTGAATTAAATTCAGCAGAAAAAGATCCTTCTTCTCCGGTGGCGAATATTCTTTTTGCTCTGTCTATTGTTGCCTTGATTGCTTCAATAGGTATTTTTGCATATTTTCATTTTTTTATTGAAAAACAGCAAAATGCTGAAATCCAAGAAATTCAAGCGCAAATTGCAAAACAAAAAAGCGAAAGCAGTGGCTATTCCGAAGAAGATTTGATTGCTATTGGGAAAAAAGTTAATGATTATAAAATTTTAATGGAAAAACGCCCGTTTGCTTCAAAATTTTTTGATGCTTTTGAAAAATGGATCCACCCCCAAGTTTATTTTACTGGTTTTAGTTTAGACCCTATTTCTCGAACAGTAGCTCTAGATGGCGTAGTTAATGATTTTCAGCCATTAATCCAGCAGATTGCGATTTTAAAAAACAACCAAACAACAATTGAGCGATATGATATTTCCAATATAAGAATGGCAGATAAGGGGGGAGTTACATTTTCTATTAATCTGGTTGTTAAACCGGAAATTTTAAAATAAAAATGAATAAAAAAATAAACAAATTATTAATAGCTTCTTTAATCCTTTTAATCGGAGCTGGAGCGATTGTCTATTTTTTGGATATGCCTAAATATGTAGCCACACAAAAAAAGGTATCAGAAATTAATAATTTAAAAAATATTGAAAAGCTTGGGGCTAGCCATAATTTAGAAATTCGTACCGCCGAACAATCCCTTCAAGAAGCTAATTGGGCAGAAATGGAAAAAAGAATTGATGATAATTTTTCTTCAGATCCTTTTTATGCTTCAAAAATGGAGATATTTTTTAGAGACATTATTTCGCGAAGCGGCATGTCTTTAACTTCGCTTGTCTTTAGCGGATCATCTTTAATGGCTGGTGCAGTAGATGCTGGAGCGGAAAAAATAAAATCTCCATCAGAAAGCTCTTCTTCGTCTCAGCAGGAATCTCGGCCATCCTCTTCTATTGGAATTGCTGGTCCTGTTAAATCGACAAAGGTAACTATTTCTGTTAGCGGTACCTATGACCAATTAAAGGGATTATTGAATATATTTGAAAAACAAGCTTATTTAATTTCTGTGCAATCAATTAATTTTTCCGGGGGATCGATTATTACCCCTTATACAATTAATGTAGAAATTTATTCTTATTAATATGGACATTTTACAAGATTCAAAAAAATCAGAAATGCAGAAAACCAAGCCTATATTCTTGATACTTTTACTTTTACTTTTAATAGGCTTTGGTGTTTATTGGTATACAAAAAACAATTCTTCTTCTTTGGCTCCAATTTTAACACCCACAGAATCTTCAACTCAATCTTTTCCATCAATTAATATTGATTTCGAGTTTTTAAAAGCAGAAAACTTTTTAAACTTAGAAGCTTTTCCTGATTATCCAGCTTTTCGCCCTAGTACTGGACTAGAAGTTATTCCTGGCCGAGTCAATCCATTTTTGCCTCCAAGCACTCAAAAATAATGCCGGCAGATTAGTTCTTTAATTAACCCTATTTCATGTTAATTCAAAAATTAGTTGAGAAAAAAATAATTACCGAAGACCAGGCCTCTAGCCTGGAAAAGGAATTTAAAGAAGAATTTGTTGGAACCAATGAAGAGGATTTTTTATTAATTAAAAAAATATTAAGCGAGCAAGAACTTAATAAGGTAAAATCAGAGATTTATGATTTGCCTGTTTTTGAAGAAGCAGAAGATTTAATCATTCCTTTGGAAATTTTATCTTTATTTCCCGAAGAGTCAGCCCAATTTTATCAAGCCGTTCCCTTGAAAATAGAAGAAGGAATTTTACAATTTGGAATTGTTAATCCAGAAAATATCAAAGCTCGCGAAGCAATTAATTTTTTAGCCAGACAGCAAAGATACAAGGTAAATTTTTATTTGATTAATAATCGGCAATTTGAAAAATATTTAAAACAATACCGCAGCACCGAGCAAGAAGTGGGAGCAGCTTTAACCGAATTGGAAATAGAGCTGGGATCAGAGACCGGAACCCCTCTTTTTAAAAAAACAGACGAAAATGTTGATATTGCTAGATTAGACGATGAAGCCCCGATTATAAAAATGGTGGGCGTGATTTTGCGTCATGCAGTTGATGGCAAAGCTTCGGATATTCATATTGAGCCAGCTGAAAAACAAGTTCGTATTCGTTTTCGAATGGATGGAATTCTTTATTCTTCTCTTTTTTTACCTATTCATACTCATCCTTCTATTGTGGCCAGAATAAAAATTTTGAGTAGTATGAGAATAGATGAAACTAGAATTCCCCAAGACGGCCGTTTTTCTGCTCGAATCGATGGCAAAGAAGTTGATTTCAGGGTTTCTACTTTTCCAACTAAATTAGGCGAAAAAGTAGTTATCAGGGTATTAGATCCAAGCGAGGGATTACGAACTTATGAAGAAATAGGAATGATGGGTGTAAATATTAGTATTTTGCGAGAAGCTATTAAAAAGCCATTTGGAATGATTTTGGCCACTGGTCCAACCGGTTCTGGAAAAACAACCACTCTTTATTCTATTTTAAAAGAAATGAATAATCCAGAATTTAATATTATTACCTTAGAAGATCCAATCGAGTATTTTATTGAAGGAATAAATCAATCTCAAATCAGGCCGGAAATCGGATATGATTTTAGCCAGGGGTTGAGATCTGTAGTCAGGCAAGACCCAGATATTATTATGGTTGGTGAAATTAGAGATGAAGAATCAGCTTCATTGGCAGTGCAAGCTGCTTTAACAGGTCACGTTGTTTTATCAAGTTTGCATACTAATAATGCTAACGGGGTAGTGCCTCGTTTGATTGATATGAAAGTAAAGCCATTTCTTTTACCGGCCAGTTTAAATATTGCTATTGCTCAAAGATTAGCTTTGCGTTTATGTCCTTATTGTAAAGAAAAAATAAAACCAAATAAAGAAATTGAAAAATTTATTTTAAATCAAATAGCAGAAATGCCGGAAATAGCTAAAAAATCAGTAGACCTAAGCGACATTCATATTTATCGACCAGTTGGTTGTCCAAAATGCAATATGAAGGGGGAAAAAGGAAGAATAGGAATTTTTGAGATTTTAAAAATGACACCAGAATTAGAAGTGATTATTCTTAAAGATCCAAGCGAAATGAGAATTTCTGCTGAAGCAAAAAGGCAAGGAATGATTACAATGAGACAAGATGGGGTTTTAAAAGTTTTAGCTGGAGAGGTGAGCTTGGAAGAGGTTTTAAGAGTTACTGATTAAAAAAATGGATTATAATAATTATTTACAACAACTTTTATTCTTAGCTATACAAAAAGGGGCATCGGATTTGCACTTGGTTGCTGGCCATCCTCCGGTTTTAAGGATTAATCGAAAATTGATAGCTCTGCCTAAAGATAAAAAATTATTAGCTGCTGACACAGAAGGGCTTTGTTTATCTTTATTAACCGATATTCAAAAAGAAAAATTTTTTCAGCAAAAAGAAATAGATTTTTCTTATGAACTTTCCGAGGTTGGCCGTTTCCGAGTTAATATTTATTATCAATTAGGAACATTTGCTGCTGCGCTTCGAACTGTTTCAAATAAAATTAGAGGATTAGAAGAATTGGGTTTGCCCCAGCAATTAAATCGTTTCACAGAAGCAATGCAAGGATTTGTCTTAATTACTGGCCCAGCTAGTCACGGAAAAAGCACTACTTTAGCTGGAATGATTGATCAAATTAATCGCACTCGCGCTTGTAATATTATTACTATTGAAGACCCGATTGAATATATTTTTGAGCACGATAAAGCAATTATCAGTCAAAGAGAGTTATCAGCTGATACGCTTTCTTTTTCCAGAGCATTGAAATCAACTTTTCGAGAAGATCCAGATGTAATTATGGTAGGGGAAATGAGAGATCAAGAGACTATTGCTACCGCCATAACCGCAGCCGAAACGGGTCATTTGGTTTTTGCTACTTTGCACACTAATTCAGCTTCGCAAACAATAAATAGAATTGTGGATGCCTTTAGCGGAGAGCAGCAAAATCAAATTCGAGCCCAGCTTTCAAGTTCATTATTGGGCATTGTTTCTCAAAGATTGATTCCTTCTTTAAACGGAGGCACTGTTCCTGCTTGTGAGATTTTATTTAATACCCAAGCAGTGGCTAATATAATTAGAGAAAACAAGGTTTATGAATTGCCTTTAGTTATAGATACTTCTTCAGATTTAGGAATGATTTCTTTAAACAGGGCTTTGGCTGAATTAGTAAGAAAAAAAACAGTTACCTTGGAAAGTGCATTAAATTATTCTCCAAATGTTAAAGAATTAAAGAAAATAATATTACAATGAAATATTTTTATCAAGCCAAAGATTTTGAGGGCCGAACCATTGTCGGAACCATGGAAGCTTCTAATCGGGAAGAAGTTTTAGATGTGTTAAGCAATAAAGGATTGTTTGCTGTTTCTCTTGAAGAAAAAGAAACCCAATCATTTGGCGATTTAAAATTTTCTTTGCCATTTTTTAATCGAATAAACCAAAAAGATATTGTGATGTTTTCTCGAGAGCTGGCAATTATGATTGATAGCAATGTTTCCCCAGCCGAAGCATTAGATGCTTTAGCTAATCAAGCAAATAACAAGAAAATGAAAGAAAAAATTGCTCGTGTTGCAGCTGATGTTCGAGGCGGGACTTTATTATCAAAAGCTTTTTCTCGTTACCCTGAAATTTTTTCTATTTTTTATGTGAATATGGTAAAATCCGGGGAAATATCAGGTGATTTGCCGAAGATTTTGGAAAGAACAGCGGATCATGTGGAAAGCGAATACAATATAAGAACCAAAGCCATGGGAGCCATGACGTATCCGATTGTAATTTTAATTATTTTTGTTTTAATTTTTATTGTGATTATGGTTTTTGTTGTACCTGGATTGGTCAAAGTTTTAACTTCTAGTGGACAATCATTGCCGTTTACTACAAAAATAATAATTGCTATTTCTGATTTTTTTGTTAATCAATGGTATTTGGCAGTAGCAGTGGCCGGAGGAATTGGAGCCTTTTTCTATTATTATCCTAGAACCAAAGAAGGAAAAGATGTTTTTGACGCTTTAATTTTAAAGCTTCCTGTTTTTGGCAATTTTTTTAGAAATCTTTATATCGCTCGTTTTGCTGAAAATTTATCAACTTTAATTTCTGCGGGCATTCCAATTGCCGATGCCTTGGAAGTAGTAGCTGATTTGATTGGCAATAATGTTTATCGCCGGATTATTTTAGATACCAAAAATAGGGTTATTAAGGGAGAAGGTATCAGTCATGCCCTTACAATCCATGAAAGGGAAGTAACGCCTTTGTTTGTGCAAATGGCTTCGGTGGGAGAAAAAACCGGCCGACTCGATTCTTCGCTTTTGAATATTGTTAGATTTTTTAAAAGAGAGGCCGAAATTTTTATTGACTCTTTGGCCAGTATCATAGAACCGATAATGATTATCGGATTAGCAGTTATGGTTGGATTTTTAGTGGCTGCGGTTTTACTGCCTATTTATCAGATCAGCACCACAATTCCTACTTAATGTTTGTAATTAAATTATTATTTGATAAAATGGATTCGGAAACATAAACAAAGGTCGGATAAATAAAAAATAAAACATTTCAAAAAAATGACATCAAAAAAAGGTTTTACTTTAATTGAGCTTTTGGTCGTAATCGCGATCATTGGTATTTTGTCCGGCTTGATTATCGTGTCTATGGGTGGAGCTCAAAATTCTGCCAAAGACGCAAGAATCAAAACTAGCATGGATCAAATGAGAACCGTGGGCGCGCTTTATTACAACACCAATGGCACTTATGGAACTGGCGATGCTGGTGTGGCTACCAATTTTACCGGAACTGGTGATGGCTTGATGCTTTATACAGATATTAGCAATCAAACCAGTGGTGACATAGAATTTGTTGCTGGAACAGGAGTTTATTGTTTTTCTGTAGTAATGAATTCAGGCACAATGTGCGTTGACTCTACTGGAAAAGTAGGTTCAGCTATTTGCAACACTGCGACTGCTTGTCCATAATTTTTTTAAATTTAATCCCCTTTGAGAAAAGGGGATTTTATTTTCTCTAATTGCTTGACGAAAACTATTTTCCCTTGGTAAAATGGATTCGGAAACACAAACAAAGGTCGGATAAATAAAAAATAAAACATTTCAAAAAAATGACATCAAAAAAAGGTTTTACTTTAATTGAGCTTTTGGTCGTAATCGCGATCATTGGTATTTTGTCCGGCTTGATTATTGTATCTATGGGTGGAGCTCAAAATTCTGCCAAAGACGCCAGAATCAAAACTAGCATGGATCAAATGAGAACCGTGGCTGAACTTTATAAAATGACAACCGGAGGAGGAACGTCTTATGGTACAGCTGTTGCTTTAGGTACTTGCGCTTCTGCTGGATTTGCTACTTCTACAGACGGTGCTTTATTGTGCACTGATATCAATTCTCAAGGAGGAGCGGCAGCTGCTTTGACCATTGCTACTAATGGCACAGCTTATTGTTTTTCTAAAGCTTTGAATTCAGGAAGTTTATACCAATGCATCGATTCTACTGGAGCTGTTAAAACAAGCACCACTGCTATTTGTGCATCAGGAGTATACGCTTGTCCAAATTAATTTTTCTAATTTAATCCCCTTTGAAAAAAGGGGATTTTATTTTCTCTAATTGCTTGACGAAAACTATTTTCCCTTGGTAAAATGAATTTGGAAACATAACAAAGGTCGGATAAATAAAAAATAAAACATTTCAAAAAAATGACATC
>Ga0302247_1000365_pt1 | contig 46013 bp, 42 predicted proteins | sample AAG_UR_Ile_MG_FD_193529 | JGI IMG/M metagenome (GOLD analysis project Ga0302247, IMG submission 193529) | Enriched activated sludge microbial communities from anaerobic digester in WTTP, New Holstein, Wisconsin, United States - AAG_UR_Ile | ecosystem: Engineered > Bioreactor > Anaerobic >...
TCCAGGGCAAGCCCCAGCAGGTTGCGCGTCGAAGCGAGCATGAAGTACAGGGCATTGGTCACACGCAATTGCCGGGCGGTATGGATGAGCCGCTCCCAGTTCAGGGCCGTGCCGTAGTGTTCAACAATCTGCCGTATATCCAGAAGCGCCCGCATGGCGTTATCGAAGCAATGGCCGATGGAGGAGTGGATGCAAATGTGCAGCATGTTATCTTCCGGAGCCAGGGCAAGCGCGGTAGCATCGCCTACGGCCATCGGCTGGGCGCGCTGCCAGAAGTCTTCAACGTCAAATCGTTTGCAAAGCTCCGCATCGGCAATGTTGAAATGGAGTTCGATCTTGTCTTGGTTTTCGTTTCTGAAGGGCGGCGCGTGCATCTCTGAGATGCCCAACCCGTCCAGCGGGGCCTGGTAGCCATGATTGATTAAAACACCGCAGGCCGGGCCGATGTCCTCTGATCTGACCAGCAGATCCAAATCAGCCATTACGCGCAGGGCGATATTGCCATAGACATATTTTGCCAGGTGCGCGCCTTTGAGCAGGATCACAGGTATGTTCAGTTTGTTCAAATCGCGAACAATGTTTTCAAGTTGTCTGTAGGCAAGCATGTTTCGCTGTGCGTTGGCGTAGTAGGATCTTTTCAGCTCTTCGGCGACATCGGACGGCGCGCTTACTGTAAGACCGGCCCTGTTCAGTGTGTGGTATAGGATGGGAGTCACACGATGGCGTTTTGCTGTGGTAATCAAGGCCTGCCATTCCTCCGGGCCGAGGGCCGCCAGATGACGGCTTCTAATTTCCTGCGCGTCGTCTTTAAGGCAGCGAAGGAGTAGTTTTATTTCCGGGTCAGGCATAAAAGGAGCTCTTTGAATAATACCTCATCGAGTCATTCCGGGCTTGACCCGGAATCCCCAAAGCACTTGATAACACTGGATACCGGCCTGCGCCGGTATGACGACATTGCCGTCATTTTCGGCTTTGGTGATTTTTTATGATTCCTTCAGTGCCGGTATGCTTTTTTGTAGTATCTGGCCAGTTCGTCCCAGGCTTTTTTTTCGTTCCAGTCGGGAAAGAGATTTGCCACCGGGTCGGTGTTGATTCTGACTTTGGGCTCGGGGAAATCCTCCTGCCGGGCAAATTCAAGCGGGCAGTGCATCGCCAGACGGCCCGACAGTTCCGTGGCGAAGCGTGTGGCGAAACTTCCCTGGGGCTCGCAATAGCCGCTGGGATGCATGGTCTGATATTTATCGCTGCGGATGAGTTTTTCGGCAAAGCGCACATAGGCTCTGGCCAGGAGCGAGACATGGATGTTGTCGCGTATATAGTCCGGCGTCATAACAAGCGGCGTTTTGCCCTCGAACCAGGTTTTTATCAGGTATGAGGTGAAGCGGCTCTCTTCATAGGGGCCGAATGTATTTGAAATGACAAATTTACCCATAATCATTTTCTCGCGCCCTGTGTAGAATCTGAACATCTCCGCCGTCAATCCCTTGGATAGCCCGTAAGGGGAAAAGGCGGGTAAACCGTCGGAGCCTTCGCCTTCGTCCGGCTCAAAGATGCTGCCGGTGAGAAGAAGATGACTGCAGAGCCGTTGGCGTGCCGCGTTCAGCACTTGCGTGATATTGTGGGTGTTGTGCGCCAGGGCGGCTGTCACATCGAAGTCCGGGCTTTTATAGTCGGTCACGCAGGCATCGTGATGGCAGATGAGGTCTATCTTTTCTTCTTTGTCCAGTAGGTTCAGGAAAGCTGACGAGCCGAAGGAACAGTCAAAAAAGCAGGGGACCATATCGATTAGCGCTGCGGTACGTTGTTTCCGCACCCCCTCATATATTTCAGGGTTTCCCCGGAAGGTGGCGATTACACTGTGTCCCGCTTCGGCAAGGGTTTTAATAAACCAGTAGCCGGTAAAGGAGCTGCTGCCTGTAAAGATTATTTTCATTTTTTATTTTTGATGGATCTGATGTTGTGAGAGACTTGAACGCGGGGCCGGCGGCCGATGATGTCAGATCTTTGAATAATACCTCATCCGGTCATTCCGGGCTTGCCCCGGAATCTAGGAAACACTTGATAACACTGGATACCGGCCTTCGCCGGTATGACGACATTGTTGACGGCTTTTGACGATTACGACACGGTCTCCGGCGGGGGACACAAAGGTTGCGCTTCGCATTTTATTGACCGTTCGTGCTGAGCATGTCGAAGCATGAACGGGCAGGCTCGACAGTCCCGCCCTTCGACACGCTCAGGGCGAGCGGGGTTTTTAATACGTTGCCGTTGACCACGAGCTGTTGGCTATCCCCCATCCACCATTCATCTAACCCTCCAACTTTCTAATCCTCTACGAACCACGAGCTCTTTGCTCATCATCTTCTGGATACCGGCCTTCGCCGGTATGACGACATTACCGGTTGGGCAGGGTTTGGCAAAGCTCTCATGAGCCATGAGCTACCACCATCGTCCACCCCCGGCCCGCTAAGGCGGGCCACCCCCGCCAGCGTGGGACAAAAGAGGAAGATTCCCTTAGACTATGAGCCATGAACTACGAGCTAATCGCTCCTTATCCTCTGGATACCGGCCTTCGCCGGTATGACGACATTGCCGGTTGGGCAGGGTTTGGCAAAGCTCTCGATGTCAGTAATTGTTAATCAGTTAAACGGTGTTTCGAATGCGGCCAGTGCCGGGAAAGTCCGGTCTCTCGGGGAAAGCACCGGTTCGGTCACGCCCCAGTCCATGCCGAAGGAGTTCCACAAGATGCCCCGGTCATGCTCCTGTGAATAGACGCTGGTTTGCATATAGACGACGATGGTTTTCTCCGCCAAAGATAAGAACCCGTGCGCGCACCCCGCCGGTATTAAAACGGCTCCGGCCGAATCGGCAGACAGGTCGATGGATATGTAATGGCCGTACGTGGGCGAGCTTTTACGGATATCCAGCACAACGTCTTTGATTTTTCCCGCCGTCACATAGACGATTTTTGTGTTGTCGAAGGGAGGAATCTGAAAATGCATGCCCCGGATGACGTTTTTTCCAGAAACGGAGTAGAAGCTCTCCCGCCAGTTCAGGGGCGCGCCGGTGGCCGTCTGGAAAATTTCTGCATGGTAGGTTTTGACAAAAACGCCCCGCTCGTCTTTCAACTGATTAAGACCGATGGTGTAGACGCCCGGCAGTTGTGTCGGCTGAAATTTCATCTCCGGACGAATTCCCTTATTTTATCAACCATAAATTGAACCATCGGTTCGGTCAGGCCGGGGTACACGCCCACCCAGAAAGCGCTGCTCATGACTTTATCGGTGGTTTCCAGACTTCCGGCAACGCGGTATCCTTTTTGAGACTGTCTCATTTCGTCAAAGCAGGGGTGTTTGATGATGTTGCCGGAAAACAGCATTCTGGTCTGAATTTTATTTGCCTCGAGGTGATTGACGATGGCTTCTCTGGAAAACGGCGCGTTGTCCCTGATTGTCATTAAAAACCCGAACCAGCTCGGATCGGAATTTTGTGCCGCCTCCGGCAGGATGAAAACATCGGACAGATCGGCAAGCCCTTCGCGCAGGAGTTTCCAGTTGCGCTTTCTGGCCTCGGCAAAGGCGGGCAGTTTTGCCAGTTGAGCGCAGCCGATAGCCGCCTGCATGTCGGTAACTTTCAGGTTGTAGCCGAAATGGGAATAGATGAATTTATGGTCGTAGCCGTGGGGAAGTTCGCCCAGCTCCCACTCAAATCTTTTTTTGCAGGTGTTGTCGCACCCGGAGGGGCACCAGCAATCCCTGCCCCAGTCCCGGAAAGACTCTACGGCGCGTTTGATTTCAAAATCGTTGGTGTAAACCGCGCCTCCTTCACCCATGGTAATGTGGTGCGGCGGGTAGAAGCTTGATGTGCCCACATGGCCGATGGAGCCTGTGTATTTCCACTGTCCCCGGAATTGATAGCGGGAGGCCAGCGCATCGCAATTGTCTTCGATAAGCCACAGATTATGGCGTTCGCAAAAATCGGCCACCTCGTTTAAGTTAAACGGGTTTCCCATAGTATGGGCCAGAAAGACGGCTTTGGTTTTTTTCGACAGGGCACCGGCCAGCAGCCGGCAATCAACGTTGTAGCCGGGCAGTTCGATATCGACAAAAACCGGCACCGCGCCGTACTGAATTACCGGTGCGATGGTTGTGGGGAAAGCCGCGGCTACCGTGATGACCTCGTCACCGGGTCTGATTCTTTTTTCACCCATCTTCGGCGAGGTCAGCGCCATGAAAGCCAGAAGATTGGCGGAAGATCCGGAGTTGACCAGCGAGCAGTGGTTAAGACCCAAAAACTGAGCCAGCTCGTTTTCGAGCCGTGCGGCGTAGCGTCCCGCGGTGAGCCAGAATTCCAGTGAGGAATCTATCAGGTTGGCAACTTCCGCCTCATCAAAGACTCTGCCTGCATATTGTATGCGGTCGCCTGCGCGGAAGGGAACTTTTACGCCCCACTTATGTTTATAGTATTCCAGCGCCGCCCTGATGGCCTCGTCCCGCAGGTCTGACAATTTTTTATCTTCAGGCATCACATTCCCTTTTTATTTGTGAACCAGTGACAATCTCTTTTTAAGCGTTCTGAGCCGCACAAACTGGTCGCCGTCAAAATCGGCCTGGCTGAATTTATGCTCCAGGTATTTTTTATGCAGCTCCTCCATACCCGCCGCCAGGCTGTATTCCAGCTTGAAGTCCGGCAGAAGTTTCCCCAACAGATCGAAATTCACACGATAATTTCTCGGATCGGCACCCACTTCCCCCGTGTAAACGATATTGGCATGGGGGACTGATTTCCGGACAAGATCGCCGATGTCCTTGACCTGATAATTTTCGTTGTTCGCGCCGATGTTGATGGCCCGGTTGTGGACTGCCTGTCTCGGCGCGTTCATGATCGCGATAAAGGCACGGGCGATGTCCCGGCAGTGGATAAGGGGACGCCAGGGAGTACCGTCGCTCATGATGCGGATATCACCTCTGGCCACGGCGCAACCCAGGAGGTTGTTTACCACAAGGTCGATGCGCAGCATGGGCGAGTGGCCGAAGGCCGTCGAGTTTCTGAGAAATACGGGCGAAAAATGATCATCGGCCAGCAGACTGACTTCCCTTTCCGTATCGATTTTTGATTTGGCGTAGGCGGTGATGGGATTGAAGGCGGCGTTTTCATCCAGATCCAGCTTCTCGCCCTGGCCGTAAACGGAGCAACTGCCGGAAAAAAGAAAACGGCCGACCCCCGTCTGCCTGGCCAGACGGGCCAGATTGATGGAACCGTCGCGGTTGACACTGAAGGTCAGTTCGGGATCGAGCGCGCCCATGGGGTCGTTGGAAATGGCCGCCAGATGCATGATGCAATCATGCCCTTCAATGTCGGTCGGGCTGATTTGCCGGACATCTTTGATAAGCTCCTTATCCGGCCTGACGACCGGCTCCCACTCACAGCCGTTAAAAAGATTCAAATCACAGCCGGTGACGTAGTGGCCGCCCTGCTTTAACAAATCCACAAGATGTGTACCGATATAACCGCGGTGTCCGGTGACAAATACTTTCAATTTATTTCTCCTGTGCTGCTTATAAGGTCCAGGGTGCTTTCCCGGAGCTCAGCAATTGATTTAACTGATCCTGATCGCGCTGCGTATCCATACAGGCCCAGAACCCGCGGTGCCTGAACACGCGCAGCTCCCCGTCGGAGGCAAGCTTTTTCAAAGGCGCTTTCTCCAGCACGCAGGCTGTTTCCTTTGAGAGGTATTTCAGAAAACCGGCCTTAAAAAAGAAGTAGCCGCCGTTGATCCATTTTTCGCTGAATTCCGGTTTCTCTTCAAACTCAACCACCTGATCTCCTGCGATCTTCAGCTCGCCGAAACGGGACGGCGGATTTACGCCCAGCACGGTTCCCATCGCTCCGTGGGCCAGATGAAAAGCAAATTCGTCGGACAGGTTGGCATCGGTCAGGCCGTCGCCATAGGTGACCGCGAAATTTTGCGCATCGCCAAGATACTTTTTGGCCGCGATGGCGACGCGCGCGCCGGTCATGGTGAGCTCGCCCGTGTAGGCCAGCGTCACTTCCCAGTCTTCACTGTGGTCGATAGAGTGCACCTGACAGGCGTTGTTGTTCAGGTTAATCGTGAAATCGCTGTTCAGGGATGCGTAATTCAGAAAGTATGCCTTGATGATCTCCGATTTAAATCCGGTGCACAGGATGAATTTTTTAAAGCCGTGCCGGCTGTAGTATTTCATGATGTGCCACAGTATCGGATGGTTGCCTACCGGCACCATGGGTTTGGGACGGAACTCGCTCTCCTCCTTGAAGCGAGTGCCCAGGCCGCCGCATAAAATAAAAACCGGAACATCGGATAAATCAGCCATTCTTGTCCTCTCACCCCTTGAGAGATTTGCTAAACCCTGCCCAACCGGCAATGTCGTCATACCGGCGAAGGCCGGTATCCAGTGCTATCAAGTACTTTCCGGATTCCGGGTCAAGCCCGGAATGACTGGAGGAGGTATTATTCAAAAGTCTCCTCTTGCCTAAGGATGCGCGTCTTTTACATATTTTTTAAAAACAAGCAAGCTCTCTTACATGATCACCGATGGCCAGGCTGGCGGTAAGACCCGGCGACTCGATACCGATGAGGTTGATCAAACCGGGCATCCCCCTGTCGCCCTCCTCACGGATAACGAAGTCCATCATCGGGTCGCCCGGCCCCTGAACCTTGGGGCGGATCCCGCTCATATCCGGGCTCAGGGCATCGAGGGAAACGCCGGGAAGATACTTATTGATCGATTCGTGAAAAGCATGCCTGAGATTTTCATCCACTGTAAAATCACCGATATTCCCGGAGGTCAGATAGCAACTGTCCGGGCCGAAACGCACACGGCCAGCCAGATCAAGCGTGGCGTGAATACCAAGACCCACGTTGTTTTTCAGGGGGACGGGATAGATCAGGTGATGGATCCGGGGTGCAGGATTGGCGGTGAAATAATTTCCCTTACAGGGCTTGAGACGGTAGCCGGCCTCGTCAATATCGATACCGGCCATCTGCGCGATACGATCCGCGCAAAGCCCCGCGCTGTTTATCAGGATTTTTGTCCCGACACGATAAGCTCCGCTGTTTATTTCCAGCTCCCACGCCCGGCCGTCAAATGCAATGCCGGTCACCTCCGCGCGGCAGGCGATAATCGCGCCTTTCCCTTCGGCGGCGCCAAGAAATGACTTCATCAGGCCATGCGTATCGACAATGCCGGTCGCGGGCGAAAACAGGCCGCCTGCCGCCTGCACCTCCGGCTCCGCCAACCTGATCTGCGCGGCGCTCACTAAATCAAGTCTGGCCACACCGTTGTCATGCGCCGTCAATTTGATGCGCTCCAGCTCGGCACATTCTTCGTCGTTTGCCGCGACAATAAATTTACCGATCCGCCGGTGCGCAACCTCATGTCTGGCACACCATTCATAAAGCAGAGCATTCCCCCGCAGGCAAAGACTGCTTTTCAAAAAACCTTTGGGATAGTAAATACCGGCGTGAATCACTTCGCTGTTTCGCGAGCTCGTTTCGCGGCCGAACGATTCATTTTTTTCCAGCAAGGCCACGCGCAGATTTCTTGCTGTCACCGCCTGCGCAATCGCCAGCCCGACCACTCCAGCGCCGATAATGATGATGTCGAATTGTTCTTTCATTAAGATAAAGGTGAAGGGCTGCCTCCAGTCATTCCGGGCTTGACCCGGAATCCAGCACTTGACAACACTGGATACCGGCCTTCGCCGGAATGACGATGTTGACGGATTTTAACGATTACGACACGGTCTACGGCGGAGGACACGAAGGGTGCGCTTCGCGTTTTATTGGCCGTTCGTGCTGAGCTCTCCACTGACCGTTCGTGCTGAGCTTGTCGAAGCATGAATGGGCAGGCTCGACAGTCCCGCCCTTCGACACGCTCAGGGCGAGCGGGGTTTTTAATACATTCCCGTTGACCATGAGCTGTTGGCTATCCCCATCCACCATTCCTCTAACCCTCCAACCTTCTAATCCTCTAATCCTTTACGAACCACGAGCTAATCGCTCCTTATTTTCTGGATACAGGCCTTCGCCGGTATGACGACATTGGCGGTTACGTAAAGTTCTGCAAAGCTCTCAGGGCTTTTTGGCTACTTCAAATTTTACAATGAAAAAAGGTGGCATTAAAGCTTTAACAGGAAGACACCGGATATGAGAAACAGGCTGAGGTATGAACATTAAACCAGAGCAGATTCACACGTCAAGAGCCCCTACCTCTTGTCTGAATAACCCAGACCACCGCGCCAGAGATTATGGCAAGGAGCTCGACAAGTTTGCGCAATTCTTTATAAAAATCGCTTGCATTGCAGTGTATGAAAAATCCATTTAAACAGAGTTTCTGGCACTCTCAAAGATTTTTAGCAATCAAAATTTATTCAACGATTCCGGTAACCATAATGATGTAATTACCTTTTGACGCATTTCTAGCATTCGAGCTAAGGGTGATTCTCTCCATAAATGGCCCTTGTCCTGACGGTTTATATTCTAAAATGATATTTTCAGTTTTTCCTGGGTCTAGCAACATATCTTCTTCTCGTGTGCCTTCAAAATAAATAACATTGCGCTCAGAGGAGTAAATCTTGTTGATAATGAGCGGCTTTAGCCCTGTATTGCTAACTTTGTACTCAAGTTTTACAATTGATTGACCTTTTATGGTACCCACATCTAATTTACGAGGAATTACGTGAATTTTTGCACCTGGCATTTCTTTTACCACGCCAGCCATAGACAAAATAACTTCTTCCTGACCTTGAGCATTTGTTTCAACAATAATGTTTTTCTGAAAAGGGCCTGGCCTGCCCGTCGTGTGATAAATGATCTTGAGTTCGATTGTTTCGTTTGCTCCGAGCGTGTGCTTCCCGAGCACACTTTCTGTGCAGGCTCAGTTTGTACGAACATTATGAATCGTCACTTCCTTTGGTCCTTTATTTTTGATTAAAACATTAAATATTGCGGGGATCTCTTCATCTAAAACGCCGAAATCAAAATTTTCGGGAGTAAATGTCAATTGGTGTTCAGGCGAGGCATTGAGTATAGAATTAGAAGACATGACTATCAGAATAATAATAACAAGAATTCCATAACGTACTATTTTGTCTAAGAAAAATCTCTTTCGCATTTTCCATTCTCCTTAAATCGTAATGAGTAGGGGCAGAGTAAAATTAATGTCCTCTGAGGTGGTCTGGGTTCTAAAAAATAAACAAGGTGGTTAAACACAGAACAGACGCCATGGCCTATCCAGAATAAGGACGCATCCGGACTGTGGGTAACCACGTCACTAACACATTTCGATACGTTTCTTAGTCACTACCTTCTCCATAGAGCATCCCTCTCACTTCTGCACTTGTCCAGTTTTCAAAGACTTGATCAGTTTCTAACCAAGAAGTCGCATATGATGAATCAGGGATGTACACTCTTGCGCTTTTCGTTATAATTGAACCTTGGATCCTGTCCCGCAGTATGGCATTTTTTGCATTTTCGCTCATCCGGTTTGGCGACCATTCCTTCTCTTATCATCATATTACCTACATGTTTTTTCGCCGGCCCATGGCACTCTTCGCACTGGACATCCGTGAGTTCCGGCGTTAATTCAACATCAATAAATCCGTCCGGTTCCTCAAAAGCGGTAACATGACACGAAACGCAACCAGGAATTTTTTCTTGATTGGTTTTGCGCAAGCTTTCGAAGGCTTTGGCATGCGGTGTTTCTTTCCAGGATTTCACTTTTGCTGCGTGGCAGGCCATACAAGCTCTCCAACCTGCATAGCCTCCACTACTTTGTCCCCAACCTTTCAACGAAATAAGAAAACAAACCGAAAGGGTGACCAAAACACATAATATTAGCTTTTCATATTTTTGCATAACATTCATCGAAACTGATTATTTATTACCAATTGGATAACCGACTTTTTTCCATCCTCTTATCGAGGGGTCTGCCAGAACTTTGACATTAGCAAACCCTAAGTCTATCAGTTGTGAAGCAAGATCGGCGCTGTCGTTTTCACCGGGACCGCAATCGCAATAGGTAATAATTAACTTCTGTTTTGATAGCCATTGCACATCCGTATCTTTAAGCTCGGGAACCCAAGGAAGTGAGAGTGCCCCCATAATGTGTCCCCTATCGTAGGTGCTTCTTGGTTGGGTATCAAGTATAACAACATCGGCTCCGTCATCCATCATCCTTTTAAGTTCCTCAATTGATACTCTTGGGATATCATCGTTAGCGGCATAAATGAGATCGGATGTCGCCATCAATAAAAGAACGACCAATAGCAGAAATCCAGTAAATTTAATTGTTATGTGTTTCACTTCTTCTCCTTTTTATACGTTTATGAACAGCAAACTCAGAAGATCCATATTTAATTTTCAATCATTGTAATGCCATGTAAATCGAAAAAGCACATCTTAGATAACAAAAACTCCTCATACTATTTCGTAGATTTACCTAACAGACTATCCCAATTTGCTGGAATTCTAATTTCTCTACTCACCGCTTTTTCAGCACCGAACCAGCCAGGTATAAGCAGGCTTTTTTCGCCGGGCCCGCCCGCATGAAGAATAATAAATTGGCCAATCAATGGTTGTGGAATCATTGCATTGGGGTCACTTGTATTCAACATGCCATCTGGGATTTTAAAGACACTTTGTCCCATTTTTTTAAAAAATCGATTCTGTAATTCAGATAATGGTTTACTGCCTTTTTTCAAGATTGTTTCTCTGATTGTTTCTTTTGTCCATCCTGCCTTCGCTAGTTCAGCAGCCGTGTCTTGGGCAATGATCAATACTACCACTGGCCAGTACGGTCTTTGTGCTGCTAATCCCGATAAATGATCTGCTACAAGTTTCATATAACTATCAGGTGTATGGCCAATGCCAATAATACCCCTTGTGCCCTCGATACCTAATGCAGTCACCACATTGGCTCTTTTTGGAAAACCAATGTCAATATTCAATCCACTCCATGGATTCGCAGTATTATTTTCTGCAATGACCATCGAAAATTCAGCAGGATTGCCAAGTGTAGACATATCATTGACACCGGGCCAACTACCGCCCACGTTGTTAATGATTAAGTTCAGGGCGCGACCTATGGAAGAGTTTGATTGCCATCCCCTACCTAGCGCATTGACGCCACCATTGATTTGTAAATCGGTAACAATTGGCCCCGTTATTATGAGCATAGGCGCATCGGGGCTTGTTGTTGTCGATAGTCCCTTTAAATCAAAGGAAGGATCTGAGATAGCCTCGACTGCTGCAATCAACACCGGCATATATTCAGGCCTACAACCAGCCATGACGGCATTCACGGCAATTTTTTCAACCGTTGCCTGTCCGTTCATCGGCTCCAGAACACTGACCACAAAATTTGGACCTAAGTCGGTCCCTTGGAGCATTGATTTTACACGCTCGGGCGTGGGTGGAATAATAGGTAAACCATCAGTCCATCCGCGCTTATAAAACAATTCGTTAACTTCTAAAACAGCATCTTTACTCACCTGAATTGATTCGATGTTTTTTGCAGGAAAATTTCCAGCAAAAAGAGGTTTTGTTGTTTTTTTTGAATCCGTCATCGACTTCTTCAATAGTTTGTCGACAAATACCCCATCCGGTCGTACTCCTGAAGGGTTATGTATTTCAATTTTTTCCGCTCCGGCCATTTCCGGGCAAACTAAGGGGATTGAAAGCAAAAACAAACCCATCAAAAAGAATAAAGAATATTTTTTCAAATTCAACATTTATTATCCTCTCTTGAGCTAACCTTTGTTGGGAGAGCTTTGCAGAACCCTGCGTAACCGGCAATGTCGTCATAACGGCGAAGGCCGGTACCCAGTGTTATCAAGTGTTTCCTGGATTCCAGGTCAAGCCCGGAATGACTGGAGGAGGTATTATTCAAAGCTCTCGTTGGGAAAAGCGGGAACCTCCTGGAGGTTCCCGCTTTAGTACTTACTCTTTTACCAGTTTACTAACCGGAAACGTTTCGTAGAATGGGGTAAAGAAGTGGGAGTGTCGACCGCTCCCGCCTCCCACAATAATATGAATCAGTTCCGGCTTCACCGTGAGCGGGAAGATGGTTTCAGGAGTAAATGGAATCCCATATTGTTCTTCCACAAATAATTTATATTTTGGCTCTTTATTAATAAACTCAAAGCATGTTTTGGGATACCATGAAACTGGTTGTCGTACTTTTTCCCAAAAATTTTTCCGATACTGTTCTTTAGTCCATCCGTCTTTTTCAGCTAGTTGGGCATGTTCGGGACCCAACACCACTACGTGAGGTGTAAGCCCCATGGGCGGACGACACACTCCCCCAGCATTGAGCCTAGGCGTTGCTAAACTTGCCCAAGCGTCTAAATTTTGATCAGCCGTGCGTGCCCAATGATCTGTCAGGTCTACTGGCGGATAAATTCCAAGAACGGTCACAACACTGTCATTTTTTTTGAATCCTCGATCCACATGATAAGGCTGCCATCCTTTGGGTAGTTTACTTTCGTTTTCTCCGAAAATCCACGGAACATAATCCTGCGGGCCACCAAAAGTCGATTTGTCACCGTCGGGAGGACGTGATCCCCCTATGATCGCTGACATAAGATTTACGGCATATCCAATTGATGAATTAGCGTGATTCATCTTTCCGGCCGCCCCTTGTCCAGATGCAATTCCGATATCCTTAACAACCGGACCGTTGATTACAATAACTAACCCCAATGTCCCGGTAGAAGTGTTAATTCCCGCCCAGTTTGCCTTCGGATCCAACAACGCTTCTACAATAGCTAAAAGCACAGGCATATATTCGGGTTTGCACCCAGCCATTGTCGCATGAACCGCCACCAATTCAACAGTGACCGTTGCCATTCTCGGTGGTATTTTCCCCAAGACTTCTTGAGGATTACGCGACGTTCCTTTAAGCATAGCTACCACTCTTTCTCGCGTAGGTGGGTATATGGGCAAACCAAGAGACCATTTCTGCCCTATAAATAGTTTGTTGACATCATCAAAGCTGCCTGACAATTTTATAACATCGGCAGGATAAGCTTGTTTCTGAGATGTAAGTTGAACTGATGATGGTTTCCATGTTGTTGCCACTTTAAGGATTTCAGGGAATAAAGCATCTGCTTTGGCTTGGAGATCGGCATCTGCTATTCCGGCTACAGGATGCGGAATTGTCGCAAAAGGTGCCTCATCAGCACCTTCACTTCTAACACTGTCTTTAGCAAGGCCTATGAACTCACTTGTTGCAATCGTTACGGTCGGTACTCCTAATCTTTCAAGATTAAGCTGGTCAACTACCAGCCACGTGGTGCAAGAGCCTCAGTCGGCTGGTGCGCCTATAACAAGATCTGGCTTCAAAGACGCCAATTTCTTGGTTACAGACAAACTTGTTGCATGCCCATAGCTGATAATTCTAGTTTCCGGAGCAACATCCCACGCCTTAATAACCTTCACTCCTTTTACGTTCTGAACCAATAGCTCCCCAATCCGGTTTAATAAAATATCTCCATTGGGCTTCGCGTTCCATCGAAGTACAATTGTCTTTCCCTCCAAATTTGAAGGTCTGGCTACAAATTTTACAGGCTCAGACATAACAACACCTGCAGGGTTGATAAGTTCCCATTGTTGTATATCTTTTGCACACGCCAAACTGGGAATGGAAAGAATAAATATTAACATAATTAGTAAATTAAACATTTTGTATTTATTTTTTTTCATACAACGCCTCCCTTATTTGTTTTATTGTTCTATAGTTGTCTTGTCTTTATCCTTTCCGCAGCGCAACCATTACTCTGCTACTTTTGAATTGGGAAAACTAACACCGTTGTCCGAAAATGTCAACTTTTAATCTTTTCATAGCTCAATTCTTTGAAGAGAAGAAAGGTAGACTCTTGCACAATTTTCCAACAGAGTTTGACCGCCGCGGTCATTTCAAGCTATGACGAGTCAATTTTGCCTGCATATTCGACATAATTTACTTAATTCATCCCGACTACCCCGGTTTGCTATGCCCGAAACACACCTCTCCCTTGTTTATGCAGCTTTGAGTATCTTTGAGCCCCTGAAGAGATTAAAAAATTAAAAAATGCCATCTGTCTGAACAAGGCATCCATCGTATTTATGATCATCTCGGGAAACCTCGCCCGATTGGCACTGTCGTGTAAATGGCTTAACCCGAAATACTGCTCTAGAATATACCGGATCTTGGAAATAGCTTTGTTGCGTGCTTTCTCATATGCCGTAAGTTCCGTCCCGGCTGTCGCTTTTCTCATGATACCGTCTTCGATGTTATTCATGGATAAAAACTCCCGATTAGGCGCTCCAAAATATCCCTTATCGGCAAATACTTTCTTAATGGAGTCTTGGGTATGACAACTGCCGGCAACACACAAGGGAAGATAAGAACTATCATGATAAAAGAGCTTGATACAGCTCCGCCCTCTGAGTTACACAGGATTGAAAAAAAGCCATGGGTTATGGGCGACAGGAATCAAAAATTTATTTCAATAACCGCAGCCGCTAAAAACTTATCATGCCCGATATGCAGCGTACGGGGCTGATTTCACTACCGGTCAGCAATCGTCAGCTCCGGGAGATCGACTTCCTTTTCCAGCTCACTAATCTCATGGCGCAGTTTTTCGTACTCCAGCATTTTGCGCTTTAAAAAATGGCAGGCTATATGAGTCTTCTGCTCGATGCCTTTGGGCGTCAGATAATACAGATAGGCCATTTTATTGCGGGAGTTTTTAAAATTCTCCGCCTTTACCAGCCCTTTGTCCACAAGCGCCTTGATGAGAAAATTGACCTTCCCCAGACTCAGCCCCAGGCGGCCGGAAAGATCACGCTGTGTGAGGCGCGGGTTGGCGTTGATTTCCCGAAGCATCAAAAACTCGTCATCAGTTTTCAAAAGATATTTTTTGTCTTCACCCATATGACACCCGTTCATATCTTGAACACATCGGTAATTACTGAAATTGCATGCGAAAGTCAAGGGGATAATTAGAGGGTTGGAAGATTAGAGGTTTAGAGGTTTAGAAAATTGGCGGATTGGCGGGAGGTTAATTGTTTGTTGATTGCTTGCTTTTTATGCGTCTGATCAGGCTGTTTATCATTTTTGCAAGTTCTTCTATGTTTTGCATGGTTTTTTCGGGCAACGCCAAAAATCCGAGTTCGTTACAAATGATTAGAATGGATTCAGTTTCAGCCAGTGAGCCGCATGAGATATTGAGATAATTTATAAATTCTTTTGAGGATTTTCTGTTTTTTCCCTCTGCGATATTCAGAGCAACAGAAACAACAGCTCTTTTGAGTTGTTGTTTGAGATTGTATTCTTCAGATTTCGGCAGTTTGTCGGCCTGGGCATAAACCTCTTTTATCAGGGATACACTCTTTTGCCACACCAGAAGATTCCGATAGAGATTGTTCGACATAACCCTAACCCCTAAACCCTCTAAACTTCCAAACTTCTAATCCTCTAATCCTCTACCTCCAACTCCGCTTCTTTCAGCGTCGGGGCGGAGGAGTCTTTGGCGGATAGAATGGGAGGGGACTCAAGCGGCCAGTGAATGGCCAGGTCCGGGTCATTCCAGGCAATGGCGCGTTCAAAAGGGGCGGCCCAGTAGTCGGTTGTTTTGTACAGAAAATCGGCTGTGTCGGAAAGGACAAGAAATCCGTGGGCGAATCCTGCCGGTATCCACATCTGGCGGAGGTTCTCTTCGGTAAGCTCGATGCCCACCCATTTGCCGAAGGTCGGTGATGAGTGCCGGATGTCCACGGCCACATCAAAGACCGCACCGCGAACCACCCACACCAGTTTCCCCTGCGGTTTTTTAATCTGGTAGTGCAGGCCGCGCAGAACATTTTTCACGGAACGGGAGTGGTTGTCCTGCACAAAGGTCGTATTCAGTCCGGTGGCTTCGCGCCAGCCTCTCTGGTTGAAGCTCTCGTGAAAGAGGCCGCGCGCGTCCCGGAAAATTTCCGGCTCGATGATGAGCACGTCGGGAATGGCGGTTTTGATAATTTTCATTGATTGCTCCAGTCTTTAGAAAATGGACACGGCGGCTATGCTCATCAGTGGTTGTCAAAGGTCGCCCTTTCTTTCAGGATTCTTTCCAGGTAATCGCGATAAGAGGATTTAGGCGTTTCGCTTATTACCTGCTTCATTTTCCCAGCGTCCACAAAGTTCATCCGAAAGGCGATTTCCTCCAGACAGGCAATCTTCAGCCCCTGACGCGCCTCCAGCGTGCCGATGAAGTGGCTGGCTTCCAGAAGGCTGGCGTGCGTGCCTGTATCGAGCCAGGCGATGCCGCGCCCCAGCGCCACGACGCGCAGTTGGCCGCGGCGCAGGTATTCCATATTCACATCCGTGATTTCCAGCTCGCCCCGGGCGGAAGGTTTCATGGATTTGGCGATATCGACAACATGCCGGTCGTAAAAATACAGGCCGGGCACAGCATAGTTGCTCTTGGGACGGGCGGGCTTTTCTTCGATGCTGACCGCCACGCCTTCGTCGTTGAATTCAACCACGCCGTAGCGTTCCGGGTCATGGACATAGTAGCCGAAAATGACCGCACCGCCACGGAAGTTGTCAACAATTTCACGCACACCCATCTTGCCGAAAAAAATGTTGTCGCCCAGGATGAGAGATACCGCCTCGCCCGCGATGAATTCCTCGCCGACCAGAAATGCCTGGGCAATGCCTTTGGGCTCCGGCTGCACCCTGTAGGAAAGCTTTATTCCCCAGCGGGTGCCGTCACCGAGCAGGGCCTCGAAACGCGGCGTGTCCTGCTGCGTGGAGATGATCAGTATGTCGCGGATGCCCGCCGACATGAGTGTAGCCAGCGGATAGTAGATCATCGGTTTGTCGTAAACCGGCTGCAGCTGCTTGCTGGCTACCAGCGTCAGAGGGTAGAGTCTGCTTCCGGCCCCCCCCGCCAAGATGATTCCTTTTTTAATTCCGTTCATAAGTTTTCTCCGGTATTAGCCTGTAGCTCGTGGCTCGTAGTTAGTTGTTTACATTTGGCCGTCCGTGCTTCGACAGGCTCAGCACGAACGGCCAATAAATGCGCAAAGCCTACCATTTTATGTCCCCATGCTCAGCACGAACGGACGGAAAAGCTCGTGGTGAATATGTGAAACTACCCGCTCGCCTTGAACATGTCGAAGGATCCTTTATCCTTTAGCCTATAGCCTATGGCCTGTCGCCTATCTCTTCCCATACATCTTCTCATAATACTCCCGGTAGCTGCCGTCGGTGACGGAGGCGATCCAAGCTTTGTTGGCCAGGTACCAGTCGATGGTTTTTTCCATGCCTTCGGCAAAGGCCACCTGCGGGGCCCAGCCCAGCTCGGTGGTGATTTTGGTGGCGTCAATGGCGTAGCGGCGGTCATGGCCGGCGCGGTCCTTGACGTAGGTAATCAGTGAGCGGCGCTCTTTCCCGTCGGGAAGTCTGCCGGTTTTTTCATCGAGAATGTCGCAGATGGTGCGTACAACTTCAATGTTTTGTTTTTCACTGTTGCCGCCGATGTTGTATGTTTCACCCGGACGGCCTTTTTCCAGTACCGTACGGATAGCTCGGCAATGGTCGATTACGTATAGCCAGTCGCGGACGTTTTTACCGTCACCGTAAACCGGCAGGGACTTTCCCTGAAGGGCGTTGTTGATGACCAGCGGGATCAGTTTCTCCGGAAACTGATAGGGGCCGTAATTGTTGGAGCAGTTGGTAATCAGCACCGGCAGGCCGTAGGTATGGAAGTAGGCACTCACCAGGTGGTCGGAAGAGGCTTTGCTGGCGGAATAAGGGGAACGGGGGTCGTAAGGGGTGGTTTCCTGAAAGGCGCCCGTCTCGCCAAGCGATCCGTAAACCTCATCGGTGCTGACGTGCAGAAAACGGCAGCCCTTTTCGGAGGCGTCGACGCCGGGCATGGGTGTCGTCAACCACGCCTCGCGTGCGGCTTCCAGCAGGTTGAAAGTTCCCAATATGTTGGTATGGATAAATTCGGCCGGGCCGGTGATGCTTCGGTCCACGTGGGATTCGGCGGCAAAATGCACAACCGTATCTATGAGCTCGCGGGAAAATATTTCCCTGACCAGTTGTGTGTTGACAATATCGCCTCTGACGAAGCTGTAGCGCGGGTTTTTTTCCACGCCGGCGAGATTTGCCGGGTTGCCGGCATAGGTGAGTTTGTCGAGGTTAATTACGCGCTCGCCTGTGTCAAGTTCTAAGAGGTGGCGGATGAAATTCGAACCGATAAAGCCGCATCCGCCGGTAACCAGAATCCGTTTCATTTTTCATTCTCCTTATATATTCCCTTGCGGGCAATCTGCCAAAGGCATCCGTATCAAAAACGAAATCAGGCAAGACTTTAAAAGATCACCCGGCAGAAGAACATGCTCAAACAATTGCGGCAATGAAGGGAAAGGAAGCCGGCCCTGCCTTTTGGCGGCATGGCCTGTCCTCTCACAAGACACTATCGTTTTTCTGAGGTGTATATTCAGGCACTATTTCTTTGAGCTTGGCTTTAATCGCCCGCGCATCGTAGCTTCGGGCCAACGACATAAGCTCATCGATTTGCCGGTAAAGATTCAGTCTGGTTTCCTCATGATAAAATGTGTTGTCAGGCAAGCCATTGCTCTTGAGAACCATGACATTTTTGTGGGTGGTGGGCAAAATATCTTCCCCTTCCGTGATCAGCTCCTCATAGAGTTTTTCGCCCTCACGCAGCCCGGTATAAATAATTTTGATGTCCTCATCCGGCTCTTTGCCTGACAGGCGGATGAGGTCTCGTGCCATGTCGGCAATCTTAACCGGCGTGCCCATTTTCAGAAGAAATATTTCTCCCCCTTCACCCATCATGCCGGCCTGCAAAATCATCTGGGCGGCCTCCGGGATGGTCATAAAGAAGCGATTGACTTCCGGGTGCGTGACGGTAACGGGGCCGCCATGCGCAATCTGGCGGCGGAAAAAGGGAATCACGGATCCGGAAGAGCCGACGACATTTCCGAATCTTACCGCCACAAACTTCGTGCCGTTACCCTGAGAGCATTGCATGATGAGCTCAGTCACCCGTTTGCTCGCGCCCATGACGTTGGTCGGCCGCACCGCTTTGTCGGTAGAGACCAAAACAAAACGACCGACGTTATGCCTGATTGCTGCGTCCATGACCACACGGCTGCCGACAATGTTGTTATCAACCGCCTGCCAGGGGTTGGTCTCGATCATCGGCACATGTTTATAAGCGGCCGCATGAAAGACAACCTCCGGCTGGAATTTTTCAAAAACCTTGTCTATCAGGCGGATATCCTGGACCTGGCCGAGAACCGGTTCGAATTTGCTCATATAGAGTTCATGGCGCAGCTCCATCTGGATTTTAAACAAATTGAGCTCTCCGGCGTCGAGCAAAATGAGCTTTGCCGGCTGGTATTTGACAATCTGACGGCAAAGCTCGGAGCCGATGGAACCGCCGCAGCCGGTCACCAGCACGACACGGTCGTCCAGATAGTCGCGGATGCCTCTTTTGTCCAGCTGGATCGGTTTGCGCCCCAGCAGGTCTTCGTAGTTGATGTCACGCAACATTTTGGTGCTGACCCGGCCGTCAATCAACTCACCGATACCCGGCAGTATTTTGTGGGAGATGCCTGTCTTCAGGCACGCCTCGACAATGCGGCGGGTCGTGTCCCCATCGGCGGAGGGAAGGGCAATGAAAATCTGCTCGACATCCAGTGTCGCCGTAATTTGCTCAAGACAGGCTACATCGCCCAGCACCCGCACACCATGAATAGAAAGGCCATGCTTTGCCGGATCGTCGTCGATAAAGCCCAGCACATTATAGTTCAGGGCTTTGTTTTCCATAATTTCCCGGAGTATTTTCTCGCCCGCCCGGCCGGCACCCACAATCAACACTCTTTTTAGGCGCCATGAACGCGTGATCCGGTCGGCGTTATTGTTTTTCCCCTGTCCGGCATAACAGTAACGTATGCCAATACGCAGACCGCCGGTGAGCATAAAGGTGAGGATACCGTCAACAAAAAAAACGCCCCGCGAAAGGCCCTGGAACCGCGGGATGGCAAAAAGAAGAATGATGATAAGCACGGTGGAGAACAAGCAGGCAACGGCCAGGCGACGCAGATCACGCAAACTTGTAAAGCGCCACATGCCGGCGTAGAGGCCGCTCAAGAGAAAAACGAGCATTTTAAGAGGGACCACCCACGTGAGCACACCGGCAAACCGCAGGAAATGATCGGCGTCAAAGCCTATCTCATGGCACGCCAGATAAGCTAAAAACAGTGACACGACAAAAAAGACGATGTCCAAAAAGATCAGCAGATAAAATTTGGGGTTCCTTAACTGTGCTATAGAAACCATGATTCATCAGCCTCCGGCATCCGCAACTTCCATGTGTCAAGATCAGGCAATTGTTTATAATACAAGTTCAAGGGCAGCACATCGGCAATAATCGGCCGGCAGCCGCAGGCCGGTTCACGCGGGTGGCGCGGGCGATTCAAATGGAATCGTCACTTTGTAAAGTCCTCCGCTGAGCACAGTCTGCACCGGGTAGATGGCTTTTTCATACACTTTCAGCATCGCCCGGTTGTCTACCAGAACGTCCGCCTTCAGTCCGGCAATCCCCTCCTCGCGGGCGGCTCGGATCAGAAGGTTGAACAGGTAGGTGGAAATACCTATCCCCTGGTAGCTTTCATCGACAATGAACGCCGTATCGGCAAAGAGTTCATCCTGAGACTTCACATAGCGCGCCTCGCCGATGATTTTCTCCACTCCCGCCTCGTCGATGATCGCCACAATCGACATGGTGGTACGGTAATCCACGTTGACATACTCCTGCATCCTTTTGTGCGGCATCGTTTTGATCGGGCTGAAGTAGCGGTAATAAACCGCCTGGTCGGAAAATCGGTAAAAAAGCCTGCGCATCTCTTCTTCGTCGGATGGCTTGATGGCGCGAAAACGGACGGTTACACGGTTTTTAAACCTGTGTGAGCAGGCCATCTTTTCCGGGTACAGATGTCCCGATTCGGCAAAATATATCTGGTCGGCGTAAATCATTTTTTTTTCTTTGGCCTGCCGGACGAGTTCCTCACGGTCATCCGGATGTGCGATTTCAATGATCGCCTGCGCCCGTTCGCGCAGTGTCTTCCCCAGCAGATAGGCCACGCCGTATTCGGTGATCACCATATCCATTGATTCGCGATTGGTGAACTGAAACGGATACTCCTCAAGTGAGGTTTTTATATTTGGCTGTCCCTTGCGATTGCGGCTGGGCAGGGCAAAAATCGTCCGGCCGTTTTTTGATTGCCCGGCTCCGGCGAAAAGCTCTTGAACATTGCCGGGACCGGCAGTGACGTTTCCCTTACCGGCATGCAGGGCGATATCGCCGGTCAGATCCACCTTCCGGGCGGGGAAAATGGCGACCATGTTTTCATTAAGAGCAATTGTCCTGGGATCCATGACAACGTCATGGGGCTGAAATTCTATAAGAGGATTCATGTCCAGCCAGTCCGTCAGTTCTTTGGTGCCGATAACGTGAGAAGCGCAGGATTTGCCGCGAAAAACTCTTTTATAGCGGTTGCTCACCGCACCGCTTTTGACCAGTTCCATCAGAGCGTCCGTAAAAAACGGGGAGTGAATGCCCAGGTCTCTTTTGGTGGCCAGAGTTTTGGCCAAAGCTTCATAAAGAGGACCCAGCCCGTAGGAAATGCAACTTCCGTCACGGATTACCTGGGCGACATTGGCGGCGATTTTCAAATAGACATCCTGCAGGGGCCAGCGGCCGACATAATAGGGCGGATCTTGCGACATGATCAGGTAATTGAACTCGCTTACATGCACCATCGTGTCGCCCATCGCCCGTGGAATCTGGCCGTTGATCTCGCCGACAACGATTTTTGCCGTCTCCATGGCCTGTCTTTCCGCGGCTATGCCCACCATGTAGGCATAACCGTTGTCATCGGGGGGAGTAATCTGAACGAAGGCTGCGTCGATGTTTATCGCGCCTGTCTTGAAAAGCGAGGGCACACGGGAGAAGCGGCTGGGGATTAAATCAACTCTTCCCTGGCAGATCGCTTCGGAGGCGATCCACCCGGAAAAAAATGTCTTGAGACGAAACTTCCGTGCGTACCTTTCATCGATCGCCACCAGATCGCCCAGACTTACCAGTTGAATGAGTTCCAGATCCTGCAGATTGATCTCGTTGGACTCCATGAGATTTTTGACCAGAGTCCGCGGCTCCGCCATGCCGGTGCCTAAAAAAATCCGCATGCCGGGATCTATTTTCGACAGCACATATTCGGGTGTGACAATTTTTTGTTTCCACATATCGTCGCGCCTGTCTGCGGAGCGTTTTGCCCTCTCCGCCGGTTTTTTTGCGTTCCGCTTTGACTCGGAGGCTGCCTTTTTTGCCAGCAACGGTAGAGACTCTTGTTGTCCCTGGACATATCAGTCAAACATTTCCTTGTCGCGCCTGTACCAGTAATCGGGAATGACCCGGTACATGAACCTGGAAAACGCCCCGATATATTCATTGGTTCTTTTATCGAACTGGACAGCCCGGATGATCATGTCTTTGATCGCCTCTTTAGTGCCGCATTTGTTAAAGATATTATACGCGCAGGCAAAAAGCGGGCTGTACATGTTTTTCTTTTCCAGATATTTATAGACATTGCGTACCGTGCCGGGTCCCTCCGGTGTTCCGTCGATTTTGCTCAACGCCCTCAGGTTGGTTTCAATGGGATTGCCGTCGTAGAGTTCGTAGAAATACTTCCCGTAACGGTAGTTTTTGCTGGCCAGGGAAGAAACGGTGACATACAAGTCGCCCACACCGGCCTGAGAATGAAATGCCTGAAAGCTGCCCCCCAGAACGCGCGTCAGCGAGCGGATCTCGACGCCGGAGCGTGCAAAGATGGTTCCGGCTATCGAATCGCCCAGATCCAGTGAATCGGCAAGCCCCTTGATGTTGGCGACGACATTTTTCAAGGCGCCGCAGGCCTCCACACCAACCTTGTCAAAATTATAGTAGGCGTTGAGTTCCTTGCGGTTGAACATCAGCAGATGGTCTCTGATGATATTGGCCGTGCGTCTCTCACCGGCGACCGTGAGGCAAACCGGTTTGCCCAACGCGATGTCCACGTCAAAAAACGGCCCGCCGAAACACACCACCTGATATTTCTGCCCGAGATTATACAAATGATTGTGTATCAGTTGTGACGGGGTGATGAGCAGCTTTGTGCGCTCGTCGGAAATCAACCCCTTGAGAGGAGAAATCAGGCAGGTATCGCCCGTTTTTTTTTCGATCATCGGCTTGAGGTAGTTGAGCATTTCCGGCAACCGGTTCACCGTCAGGCAAAGCATGATGAAATCGTTGTGCTCGACGATATGCTCAAGGTCGTTTGTGGCGTAAACTTTCTGCGGCAGCCTGGGCACCTTGTCCACACCGCCCAGGCGCACGGCCAGGTCTTCGGTAAGGTGAATGGGATTGATCCGGTCGCGGTTGATGGCCTTGCAGACATCGGCGTTATGGTAATAGATGGCGACACGTTTATTGTCGCGCCCCAGTTTATAGGCAAATGAGGTACCCAGCCGCCCCGGTCCGATAATGGCGACTCTGGTTGTGTCTAAGTTGGAAATAATCATTCCCTTTTGCTCGTAGTTATAATAGTGGGCCTACTATATGGAATATTGCGCCCGGATGTCAACTTCTATTAGGTATTGCGGAAAAAGTAAACAATATTTCACGGGCCGCTTTTTTGGTTGCATTATCACAGAGGATTGTTTAAAAAATTAAAAAACCAGGAAATACGGGGCGGAAACGGCCGCCAATGGTGCATCCATGGCTCAGGAAAAGATTATCCATTACCCAAGCGGCGCTATAAAGGAAAAAAAATATCTGGAGGAAGGAAAGCTGGAGGGGGAATACACGGCTTATTTCCCCAGCGGTCAGATTATGTCGCGCCTTAGCTTCCGCGAAGGCAGGAAAAACGGTCCGGCCGTAAGCTATTTCGCCAACGGACAGGTGAGGGAAACGGCAACTTTTGTCAATGACAAAATCTCCGGCTCCTATATATCTTATTTCGAAAACGGCCATATACGGGAAGAGGAGTTTTATAAAGAAGGGAAACTGCACGGCATCTATCGCCGCTATTTCAAAACCGGCGAACTCAGGGAGGAAGAGAATTTCCGCGACGGGAAGTTTGACGGCAATTATGTCTGCTACTATAAAGGCGGCCAAATCAAGGAAAAAGGCTCCTTTAAAAACGATAAACGCGAGGGAGATTACGTCGCCTACTATAAAAACGGACAGATCCGCGAGCAGGCGACCTACATTAACGGCCACCTGAAGGGGAAGTTTCTTTCCTTTGCGGAAAATGGCGCTCCGGCCGATCAGGACACGGCGGAGGACGAAACGCAGGCACGAACCTGGGAAGAAAAAGACATCGCCGGTCTGCTTAACGATTTGAGTCATTTCGATCAGAAAAAGAAAGAATAAGACGTCTGATTCAGGGTAACCGCTATGATCAAGTCGATCCTCATTCCTGTTGACGGGTCCGCCAACAGCGGCACGGCCGTTGATTACGGCATCTACATCGGACCGAAACTGGGAGCTTCGCTTGTCGGCCTGAATGTGATCGACGTGTATCTGATTCAGGGACCGATGATGAGTGATGTCACCGGCACCGTCACCATGCCTCCTTATGACGGTTTTTTCGGCGCCATCGAAGAATCACTGAAGGAAAAAGCGGATAAAGTCCTCGGGGATTTCGCCACCCGCTGCCGGGATGCCGGTGTGGCATGCAGCGTGAAAAGAAGTATCGGAAAAATCAGCGACGTGATCATCGAAGAATCGGAAAATGCCGATTTGGTGCTGATGGCAAAAAAAGGCGAGCACCTCCATCTCAGGGACAGCTCGTACATCGGTTCGGTGGCGGAAGTGGTCATCAGGCGCTCCGGCAAACCGGTAATGGTGATCCCTCCCGCTTTCCGGGAAATCGAAAGCATGGGGCTGGCATATGACGGCAGTGCTTCCGCCCGCAAGGCACTGGAATTATCCATCGGCCTTTCAGAAATAACAAAATGGCCCATCACGGCGCTCATCATCAACAAGGACGGCGCAAAAGCAGCCGGGCTGTCCGTTGAAGTTGAAGAAACGGCAGCGGAAGTTCAGGTGGACTGTGAGGTGATTATTTCAGCCGGACGCGAAGCGGATGAGATAATCAATTTCATCCGCGAAGGGGCGGTCGAGCTGATGGTCATGGGCGCTTACGGTCATAACCGCCTGCGTGAATTGCTTCTGGGAAGTACAACTTCGCACGTCATCCGTAAAAGCAACATCCCTGTTTTGCTGATTCGTTAATTTCTACGCAAGGTAACCTTGCCGCCCCGGGGCGCTGAAGCCCGGCTGAATCTTCAGGACCCTCCGGTACGTCCGGCCGGTGGAGCTTCACTGTGCAGGAATTCGAGTTTTTTCAGCGGCTCCAGCAGGTCGTATCTGGTCAGATCATAGTGCAGGGGGGTAACCGTAACATAGCCGGCGGCCAGGGCGCCTGTGTCTGTGTCCAGATCGCGCGGCACGGGCTTTTTCTCCCCCGTCATCCAGTAGTAGGCATTGTCCCGCGGATCGACGCGCCTGGAAAAAGACTCGATCGTCCTTCCCCGTCCCTGGCGCACCACTTTTATGCCGCGGATCTCGTCGGCGGGCAAACAGGGCACGTTCACGTTGAAAGCCCCTCCGGCCAGGGACGCATCGGCTCTGAACACCTTGACGAGTTTGCGCGCCACGCCCGCCGCGTAGGAAAAATCCGCTTCTTTGTGCGAATCCAGTGAAATCGCCATCGCCGTCACGCCCATCATCGACGCTTCCGTAGCGGCGGACACAGTGCCGGAGTAAATCACGTTATTGCCGCAGTTCGATCCGCGGTTAATTCCGGAAACAACCATGTCCGGGGCCCCGCCGGCGAGTTCTTTGATGCCGATTTTAACGCAATCAGCAGGTGTTCCGTAAACCGCGTAACCCAGGAAAGAGCCCCCCTTGGTCGCGTTACGGACCATCAGCGGGCGGAAAAGGGTGATGGCATGCCCCACGGCGCTCTGCTCGATCTCGGGGGCGACAATCAGACAGTCTGCTTCTTTGGAAAGTTCCTCATAAAGAGCGTAAAGACCGCGGGCATAGATCCCGTCGTCATTTGTCAGCAAAATTTTCATTTTAAAATCGTCTCATCCCTCATTCACGGGACGGCCGGGAAAGAAATCAGGCCTTTGTTCACTTTACCCGCCCCTACTTCACCTGCACCAGTTTCCCGTTTTGGACTTTCAGTATAAAAGCGTTTTTCTGAGCGACCCGGCTGTCGCGAAACGAAATGCAGCCGGTCGCACCGCAGAAGCCGGTTACCGCCTTCAACGACTTTATGAAGTCGGCACGCGTGCGGACATCGGGGCTCTCCAACACGCGAATCACCAGTTTCGTGGTGTCGTACGTCAGCGCCTCCATGCCGCCCGGCTCCCGACCGTAGGCTACATAGAAGGCATCGACAAAATCATTTGTTTCCGGCAAAAAACCGTTGACATAGAAGCTGTCCGCGAAAACAGCTCCCTCCAGATACTGCACTTCTTTTTTCAAAAGCTCCGGCGAATTCCATAAACTCGTCCCTAACAGCTTAGGCCCCCGGACACTGTAAAAAGCAAGCTGTGAGGCAATCATTTTCACGCGGAAAGCGGAATCCGGAATGAATATGGCTTCAAAATCGAGAGGCTGCCGTTCCTTTGCCTGCTCCTTAGTCCCGTATGTTTTCGCTGGCATGGCCGCCCTGTTTCCGGTCAACTTTTGTATCTGGGCGGTAAAGTCTGTTTGCGTTTTGTTGTAGGGAACGCTCCTGAGCACTTTGCCCCCGACATTTCCGGCTTCCCGGCGAAACTGCGCAAGCATTTCCTTGCCGTAATCATCTTCAGGATACAAAGCGGTAAAAATAGCGACGTTGAGTGCATCCAGGGCATAGCGTGCCAGCGCTTCGATTTGTTGAGACGGGGTCAGAAAGTGCTGAAACACATATTCGCCCGCCTCGGTTGCCCCTTCTTTGGAGGAAATGAGAACGAGCGGAATATTGCGCCGCTGGGCTTCAGCCGCCGCCCCGGCTGCATCGGAGGCACTGCAGATGGCAACAATCGCCATCGCTTTCGCCTGCTCGTCGAGATAGCTTATCGCCTGCTCCATTGTGCCGGGAGAGCTGCCTCCGTCGGCAACGGCAATTTTCCAGGGCGAAGAGGAGCGATCATTGAATATCCCGGCCGCCAGCAGAGCCGCGTCCAGCGCTTTTTTGCCTTCTTCGGCGAAACGACCGGAAAGGGGCAAAACACAGCCGATGGTCTGGCGATCGGCCAAAATCGGCAAAGGCACCATCAGGGAAGGCTCACCCGGCGGCGGTGTTTCTTCCGGCGGTCTGAGCTCTTCAGAAGCCGCAGGCGGCTCGATGGTTTTCACCTCGGAGACTTCGACGTGCTTTTCGACTACAAAAAGTCCTTTGACACATCCGGTTAAAATGAAAATAAGAATCACCAAAAACGAGGCGATTGTCAGATGGCGTTTTTTCATTGCCCCTCCCTGATCAGCTTTAAAATGTAGGCACGGACTTCTTCGGCCAAACCGGGCTGCTCGATCATCATGGTTATCTCGTTGTTGTGGCCAAAAGCGGATGAGGTGAAGTTATGGCTGCCTACAAACACCAGCCGCTGATCCACAACAACCAGTTTCGTGTGCGTCGTCCTCGCCGGATCATCCATATAAACCTTCACGCCTCTTTTTTCCAGAATGATTTTTGTTTTCGCGTTTTGCCCGGCCACAGTGCTGCCCGGCGCGGAGGAATCCTCCAAAATGACCCGGACATCCACGCCTCTTTCCACGGCGCGCGCCAAATGCTCCACCAGCACATCGGGACGGCTTTTTTTATGTACTCCCGCCTTGAAGGAAAACACACTGATGAGAATTTCCCCGCGCGCCTCATCCACTGCGGCAAGCAGCGCGGGAAAGAAATCTCTGTTCACAAGCGGCGTCACTTTGCAGGGAAAATATGCAGATGCCTCCGGACCTTTGGCTTCAGCACAGCCGGCCACGACGACAAGCAAAGCCAGACAGGCCACTTGCAATATCAGGGAACCAAAAACGGTTTTTTTTCTCTCGGTATTGTTCATGATTGTTTAGTGAAAATCCATCTGCGCTTTGTGTTTGTTTGGGTTTAGCCTCGTCCGACGCAGGACGCATTGAGCGCGGATTTGTCTTTACCCGCGCACCATATAAAAAGCCCGAAACCGTTTTTCGGTTCCGGGCTTTGCTTTAATCCCGTTTTACTTTTTTACTTCTTCAAAATCCGCGTCAACCACGTCATCGTCTTTGCCAGTGCCGGAAGCATCAGCGCCGGCTGCGCCCGCCGCGCCCGGACCAGGCCCGGAGCCGCCGGCCGTTTTGGCATACATCGCTTCGGCCAGTTTGTGCGACACGTTGGTCAGCTCGTCCTGAGATTTCCTGATCTCGTCAATGTCGTCGCCTTCAATCGCTTTTTTCACCCTGGCGATGGCCTGTTCAATATTTTCCTTCTCCGAGGCATCGACTTTGTCGCCAAATTCCTTGATGTTCTTTTCCACCGAATAGACCAGTGCGTCGGCGTGGTTTCTGGCCTCGATCAGCTCTTTGCGCTTTTTATCTTCCTCGGCATGCATTTCCGCATCTTTGACCAGTTTTTCAATTTCCGCCTCGCTCAGACCGCTCGAGGCGGTAATCTTGATGCTCTGCTCTTTGCCCGTGCCCATGTCTTTGGCATTGACATGCACGATGCCGTTGGCGTCGATATCGAAGGTGACTTCAATCTGCGGCACGCCGCGGGGCGCGGGGGGAATGCCCACCAGCTCGAAGCGCCCCAGTGTGCGGTTATCCGCCGCCATCTGGCGTTCGCCCTGCAGAACGTGAATGCTCACCGCCGGCTGGTTATCCGCCGCCGTGGAGAAAATCTGGCTCTTCTTGCTGGGAATGGTCGTGTTTTTCTCGATGAGGCGCGTCATCACTCCACCGAGTGTCTCGATGCCCAGAGAAAGCGGTGTCACGTCCAGAAGCAGAACGTCTTTGACGTCGCCGGCCAGCACGCCGCCCTGAATCGCCGCGCCGATCGCCACGACTTCGTCGGGGTTCACGCCGCGATGAGGCTCTTTACCGAAAATATCCTTCACCTTCTGTTGCACGCGCGGCATACGGGTCATCCCGCCGACCAAAATGACTTCGTCGATTTCCTTGGCGGACATGCCCGCGTCCTTGAGCGCCGTTTGGCAGGGACCGGCCACCCGGTCGATGAGCTCTTCCACAAGAGATTCGAGCTTGGCGCGTGAAAGCTTGATGTTCATGTGCTTGGGACCGGAAGCATCCGCAGTAATGAACGGAAGATTGATGTCCGTTTCCATGGTGGTGGAAAGCTCCATCTTCGCTTTTTCCGCCGCCTCTTTGAGGCGCTGCAGGGCCATCTTGTCGGTGCGCAGATCGATGCCCTGATCCTTTTTGAATTCCGCTACCAGATAATCCATCACGCGCTGGTCGAAATCCTCGCCGCCCAGGTGCGTGTCGCCGTTGGTCGATTTCACTTCAAACACGCCGTCGCCCAGCTCCAGAATGGAAATGTCGAATGTTCCTCCGCCCAGGTCGAACACGGCGATTTTTTCGTCTTTCTTTTTATCCAGACCGTAGGCGAGCGCCGCCGCCGTCGGCTCGTTGATAATGCGCAAAACATTGAGGCCTGCAATGCGACCCGCGTCTTTGGTGGCCTGACGCTGTGAATCGTTGAAGTAGGCGGGCACGGTAATAACCGCATCTTTCACTTTTTCTCCCAGATAGTCTTCGGCCGTCTGTTTCATCTTGCCGAGAATCATCGCCGAAATCTCCGCCGGCGAATAATTCTTGCCGCGCACCGTTACCTGCGCGTCACCGTTGGTCGCCTCGGTGATTTTATAGGGACTGATCTTGACATCATACTGAACTTCCTTGGAATTATATTTACGCCCGATCATCCTCTTGACGGCATAAACCGTGTTTTCCGAATTGGTGATGGCCTGACGTCTGGCAACCTGCCCGACCAGACGTTCGCCGCTTTCGGTGATCGCGATGACCGAAGGTGTGGTGCGGTTGCCTTCCTGATTGGCGATAACGATAGGATCGCCGCCTTCCATAATAGATACGCATGAATTTGTCGTACCCAGGTCGATTCCGATAATTTTAGCCATGTTTCTTCCTCCTTAGTCGCCCTTCTCCTTATTGAATATTGCTTTTGTTATTATTATTGTCGTCCCTCTTGCATACACAAACGCGCGAAGGACGAATCAGTCTGCCGTTTAGCAGATAACCTTTTTCCATTTCACTGACGATCTGATTATCGCGATGATCCGCGCTGTCGAGCAGCATCAACGCCTCGTGGAGATTGGGATCGAAATCCTCACCCATGCTTTCAATACGCTCGACGCCGTGCTTTTGCAGGCAGCACAGAAGCTGATCCTGCATCAGCCGAATGCCGTCGATAAACGTCCTGGCATCGGAGGTATCCGCATGCTCCAGCGCCCTGTCCATCGAGTCCAGAAACGGCAGAATGTCTTTGATGATCTCCTCCTTGCCATATTTAATCGTGTCGGCTTTTTCGCGGGCTGTCCTTTTTCTGAGATTGTCCATCTCCGCCATCGCCCGCAGGTAGAGGTCATAATTTTCTTTGGCTTTAGCCTCTTTGGCCTCGAGCTGTTCTTTGAGCATGTCCACTTCGTTGATTTCAGCATCTGTTGCCAACCCGCCCGTGTCATCCTTTTCGGGCGCGGCAACCTTGATTTTCTTTTCCGTTTGTTCTTTTTTAACTTTCACTTTAACACCTGTCGCGTTCATTTTAAGTCCGGTTTCTGAAAAAGCTTGATATCGACCAGTTCGCAAATAGCGTGACAGATCGTAATATGTGTTTCCTGAATACGCGCCGTAGAGCCGGAGGCCACATTCAGGACCAAATCCGCCATCCGGGCGATCTCTCCTCCGTCTTTGCCGGTCAGCGCCAGTGTGGCCAACCCTGTTTTTTTGGCCATTTCCAGCCCTTTGAGGACATTGGGCGAGTTGCCGCTGGTGCTGATGCCCCAGGCGACGTCGCCGGGCTGCCCCAGGGCACGAATCTGCTTGGCGAAGATCTCCGAAAAATCGTAGTCATTGCCGATGCTCGTAATAATCGACGAGTCCGTCGTCAGGGCGATAGCCGGCAGCGGCGGCCTTTCAATAGCAAAGCGGTTGACAAATTCCGCCGCGATGTGCTGCGCGTCGGCGGCCGAGCCTCCGTTGCCGAAAATCATGATTTTGTTTCCGGCCTTGAGCGCCGCAACCAGAATTTCTATAGCCGCCGCCAGTTTCCCCAGATGATCATTGATGAAGGCTTCCTTCACGCGGCAACTTTCTTTAAATAATTTGACCAGGTGATCTTGCATGAGAGACTTTCATCATTTTCTTTCTGGTAATTCCGCCGTAAAGCGCGGCTAATATATGGACGCCCCGTGGGGGTGTCAAGGTCACCGGGTTGTTTTTAATCATTATTTGACCACTTCCGCGGATTTTGGGCTTCTCTTGACAATAAAATTTTCGTCCATATATTGTTTTTGGACAAAATAAGCAAACAAAGCAACTACTTACACAATAAAAACAGCAAAAAAGGAGGGAACATTATGATTAATCCCGGCTTATGGAGAGTCAGAAGAGTCTACGATATGGTGCCACAAATGCTTCAGTTGCAAAGAGAGATGAACCGTCTTTTTTCCGATGCAGGACACAAAACACCGGCACAATACCCGGCAGTCAATATCTGGGAAAAGGACGGCGCGGCAGTCGTGGCGGCCGAACTTCCGGGGCTGGATCCGGATAAACTCGACATCACCGTCACCGGTGACGCCCTGACCATTGCAGGAAGCGCGCCTGTCGAAAGTCCGGCAGAGGGAGAGACCTATCTGAGGCAGGAACGGGAAACAGGCCCCTTCCAGCGCACCATCAGCCTGCCGTTTCAGGTGGACGCGCAGAAAGTAGAGGCAAGTTACGACAGAGGCATCTTGTATGTGACCCTTCCCAGGGCAACTGATGACCTGCCCAGGAAAATTAAAATCGGATAAGTGAAGAAATGAAAGGAGGACTCCTTCCATGATGGAAAAAGACTTGCAGAAAACTCAAAATGTGGCGGCGGCGGAGCGTATCCGTAACGTAAAAACGTTCGTGCCGCGTGTGGATATTTACGAGACAAAAAATTCACTGGTTTTGGTGGCGGACATGCCGGGCGTCGATGAAACAACGGTCGATGTCGAGCTGGAAAAAAACGTTCTCACAATCGCGGGCCGTGTTGAGACGGAAAAACCCACCGGCGGTATGCTGTACTCCGAATATGAAACGGGAGATTACGAAAGGGCGTTCACATTATCGGATGAAATTGACCGCGAGAAAATCGCCGCCACGGTGAAAAATGGAGTGTTACGGCTGGAATTGCCGAAAGCCGAAAAGGCCAGACCTAAAAAAATAGCGATCACAGCCGCAAAGTAATGCCGATTGGGCTAAACAAAAGCCCCGCTCAGGCGGGGCATAACCACAAAACTTCAGGGAGGTAAAAATTATGAGATTAAGAAATTTACTGCCTGCCTTGCAAAGGCCGACTGCCGCCGATCCGGATCATCCTTTCTATTCACTGCAGCGGCAGATGAACACTTTATTTGATGATTTCTTCTCCGGGTTCGATGTTGCACCCCGCACTTTTGCGGGCAAAGGATTCGGCTCTTTCTCACCATCGGTCGATGTCAAGGAAAGCGACGCGGAGTTCACGATTCGCGCGGAACTTCCCGGTGTCGAAGAAAAGGACATCGAGGTGACCGTGACCGCCGATTCCGTCACCATCAAAGGTGAAAAGAAAGAAGAGAAGGAAGATAAGCAGGAGAGCTACTACTACATGGAGCGCTCTTACGGCAGTTTCCACCGGGTGATTCCGCTTGCTGTGGAAACAGACGCCAACAAGGCCCAGGCGAGCTTCAAAAACGGTGTTCTCAACATCACCATTCCCAAAAGCCAGGCCGCCAAAGCCAAGGGAACAAAAGTTCCTATTAAAACTCAGTAAAACTATCAGGCAACTCAGTGCTTCAACCGTCCCCCGCCAACGGCGGGGGACACCATTTACCATCCACCCCTTGGCTACCATTCATTTTTGTCATTGCTTTTCACCAGACAGACTGGTAAATCGTGCCGCAAGCAAAGCGGGAAAACGTGGTAACTATGGCGCAACACCTTCCGGAACGATATCCCCCGGTACAAAAAATCTCCGATGAACGTCGAATCGCGGCGGTGAAGGAAATATTTTCCACCATCACCGGCCGCTATGACTTTCTCAACCACCTCTTGAGCTTCCGCCGTGACGTGGCCTGGCGTAACTTCGCCACCAGGAAGATGAAGTTTCCACAAACGCAGCGTTTTCTGGACGTCGCCTGCGGCACCGGCGACCTGTCTTTGGCCGCGGCCCGCCGGCATCCGCAAATCACCGTCACCGGGCTGGACTTTGTCCCTCAGATGGTCGGGGCAGCCAGACATAAGGCACAGACCAAAAAGCTCGCAGGAAGGGTTTCCTTTCTGCAGGGCGACGCACTCAGACTGCCGTTTAATGACCATACCTTTGATGTTGCCGCCATCGCCTTCGGCATCCGCAACATACCCGATCGGACACGCGCACTTCGTGAAATGGCCAGAGTGGTTGTGCGCGGCGGCCAGGTCATGGTGCTGGAGATGAGCTTTCAGCAGAAGCCACTCTTTGGGCCTGTGTACCGTATCTACCTCAATTACGTGCTGCCTCTTCAGGCGAAATTGATCTCTAAAAATCCTGCCGCCTATTATTACCTGACAGACTCCATAAAAAATTTTCCCCCTCCAGGGGAATTTGTAGATATCATGGAGCAGGCCGGCATCACTCATATCGAAACATACCCGCTTACATTAGGCATCACCTGGCTGTATGTGGGGATAGCTGGTTGATAGTTGAGAGCTTATTATTTTCTGGATGCCTGCCCCCCCCGATTTCGCGCGGGCAGGCCTTCGCCGGTATGACGATATTGCCGGCTGCGCAGGCAGACCTTTGAATAATACCTCCTCCGGTCATTCCGGGCTTGACCCGGAATCCAGGAAACGCTTGACTACACTGGATACCGGCCTTCGCCGGTATGACGATGTTGACGGTTCGGCAGGCAGACCTTTGAATAATTCGTCCTCCGGTCATTCCGGGCTTGACCCGGAATCCAGAAAACACTTGATAACACTGGATACCGGCCTTCGCCGGTATGACGATGTTGACGGTTCGGCAGGCAGACCTTTGAATAATTCGTCCTCCGGTCATTCCGGGCTTGACCCGGAATCCAGGAAGCGCTTGACTACACTGGATACCGGCCTTCGCCGGTATGACGATGTTGACGGCTTTTGACGATTACGACAAGGTCTCCGGCGGAGGACACGAAGGTTGCGCTTCGGGTATTTATTCCCGTTCGTGATGAGTTCTAATGCCTGTACATAAAATTTAATGACCGTTCGTGCTGAGCCTGTCGAAGCATGAACGGTTAACTTTTCTGATAGCTTCCCGCTCATCTCCCTCCTTCGACAAGCTCACCCTTCGACACGCTCAGGGCGAGCGGGGTTTTTAATACGTTGCCGTTGACCATGAGCTATTGGCTATCCCCCATCCACCATTCATCCAACCCTCCAACCTTCTAATCATCCAATCTTCTAACCCTCCATGGACTACGAACCACGAGCTATTTGCTCATTATTTTCTGGATACCGGCCTTCGCCGGTATGACGATATTGACGGTTCGGCGGGCAGGCCTTCGCCGGTATGACGATGTTGACGATTGCGCAGGATTTGGCAAAACTCTCATCCTTCAGCCTTTAGCCTTTAGCCTTTATCCTCCAACCCTCCAATCCTCCGGTCGCTGAGCTTGTCGAAGCGTCCTTTTGCCTTTTGCCTTTAGCCTTTAGCCTCCAATCCTCTAAACTTCTAATCATCTAATCTCCTAACCCTCCATGAGCTGAGAGCTTTAATTGTCCACCGTCGGTATGCAATATTGTCCCCCGCGGGAGCGGACCGGGGGTGGAGATAAACAATGTCAGGTCTGTGGTTTCGGACTGATCAGTTATGTCACACATTTGTCGGGAAGGATTTTTCGCTGTGGCCCAGGGCCTCTTCCGCCGCCATCCCCAGCTCTTTGTCGTGGTTGTGATTGAGGGCGAAAACACGGAAGTGGCGCACGCGCGCCGGGATAAAGCGATAAATTTCGTCGAGCGGCTCGGGTGAGGTCCGGCCGGTCACCGGGTTGAATATGTTGATGCGCCGGGCCGGTTCGGCAATCGGATTGAGCGGGCGTGGGTCTTGCGTGGCCACGTCGACACAGAATTTCAATTTTTTGAGCTTGCCGGGCAGGGCCTGCCTGATGCGTTCTTCATAGTTTTCCGCGGCGGCAAAGAAAGTGCCGCGCTGTATCGAATCCATGGAAAGCTCCGCGGCAAAAGACATTTTCCATTTGAGCTTACGGGCATAAATTTTTTCCCACTCTTTGGCCAGAAAACGCCTGCGCGCATCTTTTTCTGAGTGCCAGCCCCTGACCGTGCTGAAAAGAGACCATTCATCAAAGGCCAGGTAGGCGTTGAGGTTTCTCAGCGGGTTGTCCGGGAAAATCAGCAAAACAGTCTGGGCGAAAATTTCCTTCAAATGCAGGTCAAGCGCGCGCGTCGTGCGGTGAAAATAAACATTGCTGTAGAGGTTGAGCCTCGCGTTTAAAAACCTTCTTAGCGCCGAGATGCCGGACTGGTGCAGGGCAAGGCCTTCGTCAGTGAAAAACGTGTAGTACATCAGGCGCTCCATGTCGATCATATCGAGCGAAAAACCGGTCATGTAGGCGTCGCGCTGAACATAGTCGAGATTGTCCACCGTGTAGATACCGGAAAAAAGCTGTCTGAGGAGTGCCAGCCACTTAGGCGCCGCTGGTTGCCGTGCCGCGTCCGGCATTTTAATGAGGAAGGCGATATGGCGTGGGTTTATTTTTTCGCCGGCGGCAAACGGGCCGGAGGGGCCACGGCGGATGCGTCCGATGAGCGGCGCCAGTTTGTTAACGATGATTGCCGCCCCCAGATCCTCATGCGTGAGGCCCCAGGTACTAAGATAGTGGTCGTCGAAAAAATGACCGAACGGGCCGTGACCCACGTCATGGACGAGTCCCGCCAGTCTGAGGAGCTCCTCCACGTAATTTGGCGAGGGAACGTCCGGGCAGATGTTTTTGAGGCCCGGGTAGAGATGGCGGCCGAACTCGCCTGCGACGTGCATTGTCCCGAGGGAGTGCTGAAAGCGGGTGTGTTCCGCCGCCGGATAAACCCAGCGCGCGCTCTGGAGCTGATAGATGCGCCTCAGGCGCTGGAGCCAGGGAGAATCGATAATATCTTTTTCGGTTGTTTCGGCAGGGTCGGTCGCCCGCGCCACAGTGAAGGAAGCGTAGGAATGGATCGGGTCGGCAATGAGCGCCATCCCTTCGTAGATGTCGTATGCAGGGAAATCTTTTTCCATGACAAGTGTTTACAACATTCGGGTTTAAATTTCAATCAGGCGGGAAAATAAAGGGTGCGGGCTTAAAGAAAATGCCCGGCAGGCAAGCCCGCCGGGCATTTTGGCTACACTAACAGACTGAAACCTTGCGGCTTAGAAAGTGAGCGTCAGCTTGTTGATGACCATGAAGTCGTTTTTCACATCACCGTAAAGAATGCCGGACGCATCAGTGTCTCCGGCAATGCCGGCACCCTTGTAGTACTTGCCGACAAACCAGTAACCGGCGCCGAGCATGTAAGACAGGTTGTTGGTGATCTTGTAGGTTCCGGTCACGTCAACTTCGATGCCGTAGTCTCTGCCGGCCTGTACGCCCAGAGAAGCAGCATCCGCTCTGTACATTTTCGCCCAGGAAAGAGAAGCCATGACATCGAGTTTGTCAACCGGCTTCACACCGGCGCGCAGCTGCGCAAAGAAAGCGTTCGTCATGGGGGCGCCGTTATTTTTATCGTCATAACCCTGAATGCCGCCGACCCAGTAGTTACGCTCCGAGTTGAACATAATCAGGCAGGGATTCCAATCCAGACCGCCCGACAGGCCGCCTTCCAGTTTATCGCCGGTTTCCTGCTTGTCGCCGGAAATCCAGGCAAACGAACCGCCGACATAGGCAATGCCGAAATCAGCCGTCGCGTCCAGATAGGCGCTCCAGGCATCGATCTTTTGGCTCTCGCGACCGGTAGCAGCACCAAGTAAACCTTCAGCTTTAACCCTTCCGGTCACATAGTAGACCTGACCCTCCAGGGCAACCGGGCCCAACTGAGCTTTGGCATAAGGCGACACAACGAACTGCTGGACATTGATACCTGCATCGAAAGGTAAGGTCACACCAGTATCCCCTAAGAAGTTTCTGTTCCGGGCGTCGCGGATATACTTGCCGAGCAAGCCAGCCTCGAGGCCCTTGGTCCCGTATCTGACAAAAGCGGTGTAGAAGTTGTTGTCGCGATCAATCGCGCCGTTCCGAACAGAGCCGTTCCAGGTACCCCAACTGAGTTCGCCATCCGGGTTTTTACCCATCTGCAGGCCGAACACAAAATCTTTGATGGGCAGCATGTAGACGATTTTCGGTGTGGGCACCATGGTATTGCCGAAGGTGAGGCCCCAGGCGCCGTCGATCTGGTAGCCTGCCGCGAACAAGCCGATGGGCGAGGCGTACTGGACATACAGCAGATCAAAGGCGATGTTTTCATTTTCCGCACGGGTGCCGGCGGAACGTTCATCCAAAGCAGTCGGCGTACCTGCTAACAGATTTGCGGGCCCTGAGGCCGGGGCAAATCTGGCCGCACCCCAGGCTCTTTCCATGATGTCGGCACGGGTGACCAGAGTCAAACCGGGATGCACAACAAATTGCGTGTTCAAACGCAGTCTCTGGTAGTACAAAGCTGTGCTCGAATCACCGGGAACAACGCGCGTTAAAGCAAACTGTGGCGCTCCCGGCGGCGGCGTCGGAATTATTGGATCCCAAACAGCCAATGTGTCAATGTTTCTTACGCCGACGCGGTCCAGATACATGCCGGCGGCAAAGAACTCGCCGCTGAATTTCACATCAACGGCCATCGCTTGCGTACTGAAGGCGGCAATGAGCCCCAGTGACAGCAAAACCAACCAAAATCTCTTCATGTTCTCCTCCTAAATTTTTCAAAGAGAAATTAAATGTTTCCAGCCTTGTTCCAAAAACGGGCATTTTCAAAACAAGACCGCCTGCCTGCTCTGACCCGGCAGTCGAGCCCTTAAAAAGCGGCCGCACGCCGGTCAGCTGCGGCGCGAAAGTAGCACCAGCCGGGCAAAATTGCAAGGAAATTTTCCCCGCCGGCAGGCGCTGTTTCACCTGCAGCTCGATGATTTAGCAACTTCGGTGCCACAAGAAAAAACGCCCTTAATATCAGATTGAAGAGCCGGCCGTGCCAGGCAAAGCAAGGTCTCATGGTCGCGGCCAGACGTAGGTATATATTCAATATTATAAGCAGTTTCCAGACAAACAAACCGGGGGCAAAATAAGTGACGAGGCGAAGACTGTGTTTATTTTTACCACAAAACCTGTAACGATGGTCACAAAAAAAGCCGAATATAAGGCAAAAACGGGATATTTCGTGTCGTTTTCAACACACTTTACGCAAAACATGCCACATGAAAAACCGGCCACTACGCACAATGACCGAAAGTTCATCGCTACGTTCTATCCACCATTCACCATCCACCAATGTCCACCTCCGGCCTGCTAAAGCAGGCCACCTCCGCCGGCGGAGGACACGAAGGTTGCGCTTCGCGTTTTATTGACCGTTCGTGCTCGACCTCTATTACCGTTCGTGCCGGGCTTTATTAGCCGTTCATGCTGAGCCTGTCGAAGCATCCTTTATCCTTTATCCTTTTGCCTTTAGCCTTTGTCCTTTAACCACGAACTATCAGCTATCCTCCAGTCTCCAACCCTCCAATCCTCTAAACTTCTAATCATCTAATCTTCCAGCCTCCAACCTTCTAATCCTCTAATCCTCCACGAAACACGAGCTATTTACTCATGCTGTTCTGGATACCGGCCTTCGCCGGTATGACGATATTGCCGGCTGCGCAGGCAGACCTTTGAATAATTCCTCCTCCGGTCATTCCGGGCTTGACCCGGAATCCAGCACTTGACTACACTGGATACCGGCCTGCGCCGGTATGACGATGTTGACGGCTTCTTTACGATTGCGACACAGTCTCCGGCGTGGGGCACGAAGGTTGCGCTTTGCGTATTTATTGCGGCCTTCCTGCTTGAAGGATGTGCTTCATTTTGCTATGAAAGTGCTATTCCAGAAAACCTCAAATAGAAGAGGTCGCCTTCATGAAAAAGACGGAGCTCAAACCGGGAACACCGCTTACGATTGTTTTTGAAAAAGAGATCAATCAACCCAACGCCCACTATCTGAAAGCCACCGTATACGATTGTGACGATGCTTTAGTGACTACGTCGCAGACTTCTCCTGCTTTGCAGAGTATCTTTCTGAACCGCAAAGTACTGGTGACTTATCTTGTGCGCACCGCAACACGCACTTTGCGTTTCGGCTTTGCCGGTCTTTTGTTCGGGCTGGTCGATGACTACCTCATGTCATCGGGCAACGAGACTCAGGCGCTGCTGATCAAAAGACTCCACCGGGCAGAGACGATGGATTTCCGTCTGTATTTCCGGATATCACCTCCGGCTGGCAGCGATCTGTCCCTTTTCTGGGAGGAAAAAAAGGTCAGCCTGATGGACATCTCGCTGGGGGGGGCAAAATTCATCTATCAACTCAATCACCCCTTTCTGCCCGGTCAGGCGGTAAAATTCAAACTGCTCATCGGAGACAAAATTTTCGATGTGGACGGCATCATCAGACGGGTCCACCGGCCGCATCGAAACCGGCCGGGGCAGCGCCTGCAGCAAGTCAGCGTTGAGTTTCGCCACTGGGACAAAAAAATGGAACGGTCTCTGGGAGAGGCAATCCTGGAAATCGAAAGAAGCCTGTTGACGAAAGGGGCAGGATGATGGATAAAGGCGGCGTGCGTCGAGTCAATGACCTGGCCCGCCGCCGGCGGCGAAGGGCTTAAGGCCGGAAGTGTTCAACAGAGGCGGTTTATCACTGTAATTTTCGGAGGCAAGGTTTATGGCAAAATCGAGAGATATCAAAAAAGACGAGAAGAAAAAGCCCGCGAAAACAGCCAAAGAAAAAAAGGAAGCCAAAAGGCTGAAAAAAGCCGGAAAGGAATAGCCGGCCTCAGGTGAAGAGTCAGGCGCGAAAGCGGCGGCCGCTTAGCCGGCGGCTTGCCCGGCGCATTATATGAACAAGGGATTTTAATGAAAATTCAATTTCTGGGTGCCGCCAGGACGGTCACCGGTTCGTGCTTTATCATCCAAACAGACCAGACACGTTTTGCCATCGACTGCGGCATGCATCAGGGACACAGGCGGGTTGAGGCCCGGAACCGTGATGTCTCCCCCTATGATCCTGCCGCCATCGATTTTATCATCCTCACGCATGCCCACATCGACCATTCGGGGCTTTTGCCGCTTATTGTCAAAAAAGGCTTTCGCGGACCTGTTTATGTAACGGAGCCGACAGGTGAACTTGTTAAAATTCTGCTTCTGGATTCCGCGCATGTCCAACAGGTTGACGCGGCGGGAAAGAACAGGCGGCTCCTGCGCGCGGGGCTCAGGGCTGAGGAAATTCCTTTATACACGGCCAATGACGCGGAAGCTGTTTTTCCGCTTCTGAAAACGTGCGCCTATGAGGAGTCTTTCAGCCCCGCACCCGGCATCAGGGCAAGGCTTATCGATGCGGGGCATATTCTGGGCTCGGCCATGGTGGAGTTGTTTATCGAAGAAAAAGGCGCCACCAGAAAGCTGGTTTTCTCCGGCGACATCGGCCGCCCCGATCAGCTTTTGATGAAAAACCCAAGCGCAGTGCGCCAGGCGGATTATCTGTTTATGGAGTCGACTTACGGTAACCGCAACCACAAAGGAGAAAGTGAAAGTCTTGACGAACTGGCCGAGGCGATAGCTTACAGCTATCAAAACGGGGAAAAGGTGATCATCCCCGCTTTCGCCGTCGAAAGAACTCAGGAAATTCTTTATTCGCTGCGCCTTTTGCTAAGCAGCGGCCGACTACCCGCCGACATGCCTGTTTATCTGGACAGCCCGCTCGCCATCAAAGCTACGGAAATTTTCCGGCGTTATCACGACTACCTCGATACCGAGACACAGCAGTTGATTAAAAAAGGCCAGGACCCGCTTAAACTTCCCAATCTGAAGATGTCCGTCTCGACGGAGGATTCCATCCGCATAAACGAAACCAGAGAACCGGCCATCGTCATTTCGGGAAGCGGCATGGCCAATGCCGGCCGCGTCAGGCACCATCTGCGCCATAACCTGTGGCGGCAAGGCGCAGCAATTGTTTTCGTGGGATTTCAGGCACAGGGGACACCGGGGCGGAAAATCGTGGACGGGGCAAAAAAAATCCGCATTTTCAACGACAACGTCGCCGTGGCGGCCAGAGTGTTCACCATCAACGGTTTTTCCGCGCACGCCGGACGCGATCAGCTTTTGGCCTGGCTGGAAAATTTTCAAAACAGCCGGATGGAAGTGTTTCTGCTGCACGGTGAGGAATCGGCGCAAGATCACCTGGCCGCTGTGATCCGTGACAAATTCGGTCTGGATGTGTCAGCGCCCGAGTATCTGGAGGAAATCATCCTGGGGGAAAAAACAGGAAGGGAAAAAATCAGACGGCCTGCGCCGGCACCGGCCGATGAGTTCGACAGGCGCCTGGGTGACTTAAGAACGATTCTGGATGAAGCCGACGGAAGCCTTGAAAAGTTGCGCGCGCTTCCCGCAGACGAGCGGGCCGCACTGGCCAGGTTACTAAATGATGCTGCCCGCCACCTTGATGAGGCATAAAATTAATAGCGACCCACTCCACGGGGTGGAGCTTTGATTCGGGCTGACTTGCTGATCCAGAGATTAGGTTGAAGTTGGTAAGAAGAGGATCGGAGGGTTGGAGGATAAAGGCTAAAGGATGAGAGTTTTGCCAAATCCTGCGCAATCGTCAACATCGTCATACCGGCGAAGGCCGGTATCCAGAAAATAAAGAGCAAATAGCTCGTGGTCAACGGCAACGTATTAAAAACCCCGCTCGCCCTGAGCTTGTCGAAGCCTGCCCTGAGCTTGTCGAAGCCTGCCCTGAGCTTGTCGAAGGGGGGTGAGTGGGGCCTGTTGTAGCCTGCCCGTTCATGCTTCGACAAGCTCAGCACGAACGGCTAATAAAGCCGGCATGAACGGTCAATTAAGCGCGAAGCTCACCGCTTCGGGTCCTACGCCGGCGGAGGTGGCCTGCTTTAGCAGGCCGGAGGTGGAAAATAAAAGCCAATAGTTCATGGCTAAAGGACAAAAGACAAAGGCTAAAGGATAAAGGATGCTTCGACAAGCTCAGCACGAACGGTCAATAAACCGCGAAGCGCTACTTTCGTCTCCCCCGCCCAAGACAGTGCCGTAATCGTTAAAAGCCGTCAACATCGTCATACCGGCGAAGGCCGTTATCCAGAACAGCATGAATAAATAGCTCGTGGTCAACGGCAACGTATTAAAAACCCCGCTCGCCCTGAGCGTGTCGAAGCCTGCCCTGAGCTTGTCGAAGGGGGGTGAGAGGGGCCTGTTGTAGCCTGCCCGTTCATGCTTCGACAAGCTCAGCACGAACGGCTAATAAAGCCGGCATGAACGGTCAATTAAGCGCGAAGCTCACCGCTTCGTGTCCCCCGCCGGCCATGCGCAGGCCGCCGATCGTTTGTCTCCGCGGTGTTCAAATAATTAAACGGCCGTCCGAAGCATCGGACGGCCGTTTGCTTTTTCTCCCAAAACGGTTACTCAACCGCCATCTCAGATGGTCCAGCCCAGGTCCACCAGCTCTATGGCACTCTTGTCACCCGCTCTGATCGCCTCGCAACGGGCATTGACCGTTGTCACGGAATCATTGATGAAAAACTTCGCCGAGGCGATGCGTCCCGCGTAGAAAGCGGCTTCCTGATCTTCTCGTTGCAAGCCCTTACGCCCGCCGATGGTGAAAAGACCTTTTTCTTCGTACATGGCATTTAGTTTTTTCCCGGCAAGGAGAGCCGCGTCGAGCAGAAAGTGCCCCACCAGCACGTCGCCGAAAAGTTCCAGAAATTTCCCGGCGTTATAGAGGGGCGCCATGAAATCACCGCCTTTGGCCGCTTTAGCAAAAAACATGACCAGATCCACCAGCGCGTTGTTGGCCTGCTCAAGAGTGGCGGCAGGTTCCGCAAAATCGGGGTCTTCCTTTGCCTTGGCAATCCCCTGCTGGATCAGGCCGATCATGTTCATCACATTGGCACCTTTGCGCTGGCCGAGTTTGCGGCCGACCAGGTCGAGCGCCTGGATGCCGTTGGTGCCTTCGTAAATGCAGGCGATCTTTTCGTCCCGCAGGATCTGCTCCACCGGGTATTCCGAGCAGTAACCGTAGCCGCCGTAAATATCCAGCGCCATCGAGCACACCAGAAATCCCTTATCGGAGTTGTAGGCCTTGATGATCGGGGTGAGAAGTTCAATATAGCCCTCCCAGTTCGCTTTTTCTTCCGGGGTTTGGGAAATGGCGCTCATGTCCATGCAATAGGAACAGAAGTAGCTCATGGAGCGCATGCCCTCAACGAGGGATTTCATCCACATTAGTTTTTTGCGAACGTCGGGGTGCTTGATGATCGTGACCGCTTTGGCCGCCTTGTTTTTCATCTCCCAGACGGAAACGCCCTGCACTCTCTCTTTGGCGTAGGAGACGGCATGCTGGAAGCTGGCAGACGCCAGGCATAGCCCCTGATAGCCGGTCCCCAGACGCGCCTCGTTCATCATCATGAACATGATTTTCATACCGGCACGCTCCTGCCCCAGAAGCTCGCCGATACAGTTTCCATCCTCACCGAAATTGAGCGTACATGTGGCATTCCCTTTGATGCCCATTTTATGCTCGATGCCGCCCGTTTTGATATCGTTGAATTCCCCCAGCGAGCCGTCATCGTTGACGCGGTATTTGGGAACAAGAAAAATGGAGATGCCCCTCGTTCCTGCCGGATCGCCTTCAATACGCGCCAGCACGGGGTGGACAATGTTCGGGGTCAGGTCATGGTCACCGGCCGAAATAAAGATCTTGGTGCCGGTAATCAGAAATTTGCCGTCGGGCAGACGTTTGGCCGTGGTTTTGAGGGCACCCACGTCGGAGCCGGCGCCCGGTTCGGTCAAACACATGGTGCCCGCCCATTCACCGGTGAACATTTTGTACATGTATTTGTTTTTCTGCTCTTGCGTGCCGTAATTATTGATCATGTTGGCCGCACCGTGCGTAAGACCGCCGTACATGGCAAAAGCGTAGTTGGCCGAGGCCATCAGCTCCTGAAGGGCCCAGCCCACCATGTGAGGAAGACCCTGCCCGCCTACTTCCGGCGGATCCATCGGGCTGATCCAGCCCGCTTCCGTGAATTTCTTCCAGGGCTCATGAAAGCATTGGGGAACGTGGACCTGGCCGTTTTTCAGGTGGCAGCCTTTCTCTCCCTCTTTTAACGTTGGGAAAATCACATTGACGGCCATTTTTTCGGCCTCGTCCATGATCATCGAGATGTCTTCTTTCGTGTAGTCTCCATACTTTTCCGAAGCGAAGATCTTCTCCATGTTCAATTGTTCAAAGAGAACAAACCGTTGGTCGCGCATGTTGATCAATAAATTGCCCATAACGAACTCCCTTCCTGGTAAATTGTTATTTTAAGCGATTGAATCGTTCCTATGTCGAGGTGCTTTTCCGTTATCTATGGCCTGATTTCGGGAAACTCGGCCATGTGTGTATCGGCGAAGTGACTATAGGTTAAATTATGACCAAAAGTAAAACAAATAAACGTAAAGGGAGGGATTGGCGCCCCACACGGCAAGAGAGTAAGCACCACAGACATTTATCGTCTCCCCTGACGATGTTTACCTATCCGGGGTGCAGACAAGCACAGGCCGGCCCCACCGGGCGGCCGCCGGTCAGTAATTTTATTATCGCTAGAAACGGTATTTTCCGGCCTTGATATTGCTCAGGATCTCCTGATTCAATATCTCGTATTTGCCGCCATCCGGCAGAAGGACATAAAGGTCTGGCCCTGCCAAAGCGGGATCGTAGCCCTCGTTTTTGAGGTTTGTTTTCTTGATCTTGTGCGTGGCCGTCCATTCAAAGTCGGCAACAAAACGCACAAACAGGGGCACTGCGTATTTCGGCAGAATTTTTCTTAAATGATCCGCCAGCCCGTCGAGGTCAAACGATTCCTTAGCGTCACGAACGATGGCCGCCATGCCTGCCTTGCCGTCGGAACCCGGCATGGTGACACCGAAAACAGCCGATGATGAAACACCGGGATAGGCGTCGATGGCTTTTTCCACTTCCTGCGTGGCGACATTCTCACCCTTCCAGCGGAAGGTGTCTCCGAGGCGGTCGGCAAACTGCGCGTGGCCGAAACCCATGTTTTTGAGCATGTCGCCTGTGTTGAACCACATGTCGCCTTTTTTGAAAACATCGCGGAAGATTTTTTCCTGCGTCTTTTTCTTGTCCGAATAACCGGCAAAAGGCGTTTTTTCGGATATTTCCATAATCAGCAAGCCCGCCTTGCCTTTGCCGACCTTTTTCATAAACCCGCGCCCGTCTCTTACCGGAGCATCATTTTCCGTATCGTATTCCACCATCGCAAAAGGCGTGACGCTGGTACCCACGCTGTAGTTGATATTCAGAAAGTTGGTAAAAACGCCCACTCCTTCAGCCGCACCGTAAAACTCATAGATTTTCTTGATACCGAA